>Ga0155550_1173_pt1 | contig 16425 bp, 17 predicted proteins | sample RifCSPhighO2_12_FD_107207 | JGI IMG/M metagenome (GOLD analysis project Ga0155550, IMG submission 107207) | Burkholderiales bacterium RIFCSPHIGHO2_12_FULL_61_11
CCTTTGCCATGCTGCACCAGAATCAGGCCAATCATGGCCAACGCGGAAAGCATTTGCACGGCGAGGACAGCGGTCAATACAACGTTCATAGTTACTCCTAATTTAATAGCGTTCTGTACCCGTTAAACATGGGCTGCAGCAATAATCTTCAAAAAATCCGGGGCTTTCAGCGAGGCGCCGCCAATCAGGCCGCCGTCAATATCGGGTTGCGCCAGCAGCGAAGCCGCATTGGCCGCGTTCATGCTGCCGCCATACAGGATTTTTACACGCGCCGATTGGTCAGTGGCAGCTTTGAGTTGAGCCCGCAGCACGGCATGAACCGCTTGAGCTTCTTCGGGAGAAGCTGTTTTTCCGGTGCCTATGGCCCACACGGGTTCATAAGCCAGCACGACTTCGCTGATGCAGTGTCCGTTGCCACGAATCACGGCTGCCAGCTGGCGCCTGACCACTTCCTCGGTGCGACCCGCTTCGCGTTCTGCCACGGTTTCGCCAATGCAGACAATGGGCGTAATGCCCGACGCCAGCGCGGCCTTGGCCTTGTCCGCCACCAGCGCGTCGGTCTCAAAGTGGTACTGGCGGCGCTCTGAATGTCCGACAATCACATAACGGCACCCGAAATCCTTGAGCATGGCGGCACTGACTTCGCCGGTGTAGGCACCAGAGGCTTGCGCCGAGACATCCTGCGCGCCCACATCAATGACTGACAGACTGGAATGAGTCAACTTCAGAGCTTGAATTTGCGCAAGGTAAGGCGCCGGCACGCACACAGCCACATCGCAAGACGGTCGGTCATTAGTTAAGCCCTCAGCGAGCGCAGCCAGCAGGACTTCGTTGGTAGCCAGGCTGCCATTCATTTTCCAATTTCCCGCAATCAGCTTTTTCATATTGGCCTTATGTTGCATGCTTGCCGGTTACCAGGTCAAAACGATTTTGCCGATGTGCTGATTGGACTCCATCAGCGCATGCGCCTTGGCCGCATCGGCTGCGGCAAAGGTACTGTGGATCACGGGCTTGATCGCCCCGCTCGCCAGCAACGGCCAGACTTTTTTTCTCAAAGCCTTGGCTATTGAACTCTTGAACTCCAGCGAACGCGGGCGCAAGGTAGATCCGGTAATGGTCAGCCGCTTGCGCAACACCAGACCGGCATTGAACTCGGCCTTGACGCCACCCTGCAACGCGATGATCACCAAGCGGCCGTCTTCGGCAAGGCTTTCAACCTCACGCGCCACATAGCTGCCTGCGACCATGTCAAGAATCACATCAACGCCTCGACCGTTGGTCAGTTTCTTGACCTCTTCGACAAAGTCGCTAGTCTTGTAATTAATCGCATGATCGGCACCCAATGCCAGGCAAGCCGCACATTTTTCATCGCTACCGGCCGTGACCAACACCGTGGCACCCAGCGCTTTGGCCATCTGGGTGGCCGTTACGCCAATACCGCTGGAGCCACCCTGAATCAGCAGGGCCTCGCCTTTTTGCAGGTGGGCACGTTCAAAGACATTGCTCCAGACCGTAAAGAAAGTTTCTGGCAACGAGGCTGCCTGCACATCACTCAAGCCTTGCGGCACGGGCAGGCACTGGCCGACGGGTGCCACGCACAGTTCGGCATAGCCGCCACCGGCCACCAGCGCACAGACGTGGTCACCGATCTTGAAACCGGCAGCAAGCATCGCCTTCGCGTCGCCCGCGACGATTTCGCCAGCGACTTCCAGCCCTGGAATGTCGGACGCTCCAGCCGGCACCGGGTAGTTGCCGGTGCGCTGCAGCACGTCAGGCCGGTTCACGCCACTGGCGCTCACGCGAATCAGCACTTCGCCAGCACCATCGACTGGCGCCGGACGCGCGCCCAAACGCAGCACGTCAGGCGCGCCATACGAGGTAATTTCAACAGCTTTCATGATTTTCCAGATGATTTGCGCTGGTAGCACCCATTTTTCGGGCGCCAGCAGCTACAAAATCAATAGCAAAACTAATTAGCCACGATCCTGATTCTGGACGGGACGGTCCAGCAGCACCTTCATCGAAAGCTTGACGCGGCCTTTTTCATCGGTTTCCAGCACCCTGACCTTGACGATCTGGCCTTCAGTCAGGTAGTCGCTGACCCGTTCAACACGCTCATGGGCAATCTGGCTGATGTGCAGCAGACCATCTTTGCCGGGCAGCAGGTTGACCAGTGCACCGAAGTCCAAAATCTTGGTGATGGCGCCTTCGTAAATCTTGCCGATTTCGACTTCAGCGGTGATCTCGGCAATGCGGCGTTTGGCCTCGTCAGCCTTGGCGCTGTCGTTCGAAGCGATGGTGATGGTGCCATCTTCCTCGATGTTGATCTGGGTACCGGTCTCCTCGGTCAGTGCACGAATCACGGCGCCGCCCTTGCCGATCACGTCGCGGATTTTCTCGGGGTTGATTTTCATCACATACAGGCGCGGTGCGAAGTCAGAGACCTCGGCCCTGGCTTGACCCATGGCATCCTGCATCTTGCCAAGAATGTGCATGCGGGCTTCCTTGGCCTGGGCCAGTGCCACCTGCATGATTTCGCGGGTGATGCCCTGGATCTTGATGTCCATCTGCAGCGCGGTAATCCCGGCGGTGGTTCCTGCGACCTTGAAGTCCATGTCGCCCAAATGATCTTCGTCACCCAGGATGTCGGTCAGCACGGCGAAGCGGTTTTCTTCCTTGATCAGTCCCATGGCGATACCGGCCACATGCGCTTTGATGGGTACGCCCGCGTCCATCAGCGACAGGCAGCCGCCGCACACGGAAGCCATCGACGATGAGCCGTTGGATTCGGTGACTTCGCTGACCACGCGCATGGTGTACGGAAACTCTTCTTTCGTAGGCAGCACGGCGATCAGCGCGCGCTTGGCGAGGCGGCCGTGACCGATTTCGCGGCGCTTCGGGCTACCGACACGACCGGTTTCACCAGTGGCGAACGGAGGCATGTTGTAGTGCAGCATGAAGCGGTCTTCGTAGTCGCCAGACAGCGCGTCAATGCGCTGCGCGTCACGCTCGGTGCCCAGCGTGGCGATCACCAGCGCCTGGGTCTCGCCCCGCGTGAACAGAGCCGAGCCATGGGTACGGGGCAGCACGCTGTTGCGAATTTCGATGGCACGCACGGTGCGGGTGTCGCGACCGTCAATGCGCGGCTCGCCGGCCAGAATCTGGCTGCGGACAATTTTGGCCTCGATATCGAACAGCAGGCCATCCACCTTGACGCCGTCGAAAGCCACGCCTTCAGCGGTCAGCGCGGCCTTGGTGTCGCTGTAGGCCAGGCGGCAAGCTTGCGTGCGCGCCTGCTTGCTGCGAATCTGGTAGGCGGCTTGCAGCTTGGTTGCGGCCAGTTCGTTGACCTTGGCGATCAGTGGCTCGTCCTTTGCGGGCGGCTGCCAGTCCCAGACCGGCTTGCCGGCATCACGAACCAGTTCGTGAATCGCGTTGATGGCGATGTTGCCCTGCTCATGGCCAAACATCACGGCGCCGAGCATGATTTCTTCAGACAGCTGCTGTGCCTCGGACTCGACCATCAGCACAGCGGCTTCGGTACCGGCCACCACCAGGTCCAGCTTGGAATCCTTGAGTTGGGTCTTGCTGGGATTCACAACATACTGGCCGTCGATGTAGGCCACGCGGGCAGCGCCAATCGGACCGTTGAACGGAATGCCTGAAATCGACAGCGCTGCGCTCGATGCAATCAGCGCCGGAATGTCGCCCTCGACATCGGGATTGAGCGATAGCACATGCACCACGACCTGCACTTCATTGAAGAAGCCTTCAGGGAAGAGCGGACGGATCGGTCGGTCAATCAGCCGACAAGTCAAAGTTTCAAATTCACTGGGACGTCCTTCACGCTTGAAAAAACTGCCGGGAATCCGGCCGGCCGCGTAGGATTTCTCCATGTAGTCAACTGTCAGGGGGAAAAAATCCTGACCGGCCTTGGCATCGGTTTTAGCAACCACGGTAGCCAGCACCACGGTGCCGTCCATGTCCAGCAGCACTGCACCGGTGGCTTGCCGGGAGATTTCGCCGGTTTCCATGGTGACCTTGTGTGCGCCCCATTGGAAAGTTTTGCTGACTTTATTGAAAATACTCATATTCATTTCTCCACTAGTTTTGAGCACTTGAGGCAGTGCAAAGAGCCCGGAGCGGCGGCTGGCTGAACACGATGCCATTCCATAAAATGCCTGTCTTTCAGGAAACCTGAGGGGCAGGACGTTTCTTGTGGAATGACACAGCGCGTGCTCGTTTTGCTTTGCTCCGAAGTAAGTCATCGGCGCCGATGGCGCTTCTAAAATTGCTTTTTTCCGTTTTTCAAGTGCAAAACGCCTGAGCTAGTGAACTAACTCAGGCGCTTTGCAGTCGATTTAGCGCTTACTTGCGCAGGCCAAGCTTGGCAATCAGCGCAACATAACGGGCCGCATCCTTGGACTTCAGGTAGTCCAGCAGCTTGCGGCGACGGCTCACCATGCGCAGCAGACCACGGCGACCGTGGTGATCCTTGGCATGGGTTTTGAAATGGGGCATCAGTTCATTGATTCGGCCGGTCAGCAGCCCCACTTGAACTTCAGGACTGCCCGTGTCGTTGGGCGCGCGGGCATTGTCCTTGACAATCTCGGCCTTCACTGATTTTTCGATCATGATTTTCCTCTTGCAACTTGAGTGCACTTGCGAAGAAAGCAGTTTTCCCGACATGAGAATTAACCGCTTTGGTCGTGAATTGCCGGGCGCAAGGCCTAGCAAAGCCACAAATTATAGCGTAAGCCATTGTCTAAGGCGATCCACGCCCTGCCCCAGCCTGGCGACATCCTGGCTGGCAAAACACCATCGCAGCCAGCCCTGGGCCTCGGGCGCTGGATTGACCATGAAGGCGTTGCCCGGTGCCAAACCCAGCCCGGCCTCGACCATCAGCCGCTTGGCGGTGTCAAACGAGTCGCTGAACCGCGCCTGGTCTTCCAGCCTGAAAAAGGCATACATCCCCCCCTTGGCGGGTGCCACTTGCACGCCCGGCACGTCCTGCAGCAGCGGAACCAGCGTGTCGCGGCAGATTTTCAGGTGGTTAACGACCCGTGGCGTGATGTCCGCCGCGCTCTCAATGGCCACCAACCCGGCGCGCTGGATAAACACCGGCGCGCAGGAGGTATTGAACTCAATCAGCTTGCCCATGTGGTGGGTCATCGAAGGCGGCATCACCAGCCAGCCCAGACGCCAACCCGTCATGAGAAAGCTCTTTGAAAAACTATGGGCAACGACCAGACGGTCTTCCTGACTCGCGATATCGAGAAAGCTGGGCGCGCATCCGCTGCGTGTTTCCTCAAAATAAAGGCGCTCATACACTTCGTCCGCCAGAATCCAGGTGCCTGTGCTCCGGCAATGCGCCAGGATGGTCGCCTGCTCGACCCGCGTCAGCGTCCAGCCGGTCGGGTTATTTGGTGCGTTGACAATCAACAGCCTGGTCTTGGACGTGATGGCTGCCAGCAGCTCCGCCATGTCGAGCTGCCACTGTCCGGCGACGGGTTTGAGGCTCACGCATTTCACGACGGCGCCCATGATGGCAGGCTGCGCGGTCAGGTTTGGCCAGACCGGCGTTACGGCCACCACCTCGTCGCCCGCGTCCACCAGGGCCTGAACGGCCAGCATCAGGGCGTTCACTCCGCCCGAGGTGACGGCAATGCGCCCGTCACCAACAGGCGCAGCGCCGGGACTGCGCAAGGCTGTCACGTAACGGGCAATGGCATCGCGCAACTCGGGCAAGCCGAGGTTGTGGGCATAGAAGGTTTCGCCCTGCTGCAGCGAAGCGGCCGCGGCATCACGAATAAAGGCCGGCGTGACCTCATCACTCTCGCCAAACCAGAACTTGAGCACATCGCTGCGCCCCATTCCCGTATTGGCCACCTGGCGGATCATCGATTCTTCGAGGTTTAAAACGGCTTGTCGCATGGGCGCCCTTCAGTCTGCCTGGTATCCAATCGCTCAGGGCCGCACCATCTTGCAGCTCTGCGGCTGCTCGGCATGCTCCAGCGCAATCGTCTTGATCACGCGAAAACCATAGCCCGAGCCTTCCACATCAAATTTCACGCCGGGCGCGCCCTGCCGGTCCATCACCGCCACCATCAGTGGCTGCTGGAGCTGATGATCGGCGCCGCGCATGGCGCCGTGATGACCGGAAAACGTAAGACTGGCCCGCTCCAGCTGGTCGGCCACAGCGATCGAATCTGTCGCACCCGCCTTCTCGATGCTTTGCGCCAGGGCCTCGATCATCAACTGCATGCGCATATGCACGTAGTCGTCTTGCGGCTTGGGAAAGCGCTGACGGAAAGACTGATAGAAAGCCTCCGAGGAGGCGCCCGGTGCGTTGGGGAACCACTCGGCCACGGCAATCACCTTGCCGACACCCGCGTCACCCAGTGCGGCAGGAACGCCCAGCGCATTGCCATAAAACGTGTAGAACTTGCCTTCAAAGCCGACCTCTTTCGCCGCCTTGATGAGCAGCGTCAAATCGTTGCCCCAGTTGCCCGTCAGCACCGCCTGCGCGCCGCTGGCCTTGATCTTGACGGCGTAGGGAATGAAGTCCTTCACGCGCCCGATCGGGTGCAGCTCGTCACCCACGATCTGCACGTCGGGACGCTGCAAGCCGATCTGTTTGCGCGCCTCGCGCAGCACCGCCTGACCAAAGCTGTAGTCCTGGCCAATCAGGTAAATGCTCTTGAGCGTGTTGTCGTCCTTGAGCACCTCCATCAATGCGGCCATGCGCATGTCGGCATGGGCGTCAAAGCGGAAATGCCAATAGCTGCATTTTTCATTCGTCAGGCTGGGATCAACCGCCGAATAATTGAGAAACAGCACGCGCTTGGCTGGCTCGCGCTGGTTGTGTTTGTTGATGGCGTCGATCAGCACCGCTGCAATGGCCGATGAATTGCCTTGCGCAATGAGGGTCACGCCGTCGTCAATCGCCGAGCGCAAGGCCGCCAGCGCTTCCTCGTTCTGGCCCTTGTTGTCATAGCGCTCAATGACCAGCTGGCGCGGTCCGCCAGCCAGCTTGACACCGCCGCGGGCATTGACACGCTCCGTGGCCCACACCAGGTTGCGAAAGACCGCTTCTCCGGTGTTGGCAAAGGGCCCGGAAAGACTTTCGATGAGCGCAATACGAATGGGCGGCTGGGCTGCCGGCTGTGCCAGGGCGGCCAGTGAGGCACCCAGGAACAAGGCCAGCAGCAGGTGTTTCAAAAATTTCTTCATAAAAAATACATCCTGCTTTTCAGTTTTAATAAATTGGCTGCACGCTGGTTTTACCGGCACACCGCGATCGCGGAGAAAAACGCGAAGTGTAAAGGCAGCCGCGGAAGGCTCAGCTGATGGCGACGATCTCGGGCTGCTGCACTGCCAGGCTCCAGCGCGGTTTCACGTCAAACGTGTAGCCGCTCTGCAGCGTTGCCAGCCCGGCTTGCAGACGCATGCCGGCGGCCAGCGCAATCATGGCACCGTTGTCAGTGCAAAAATCCAGCTCCGGGTAATGCACCCGGATACCGTGCTGCTGGCAGGCTGCGTTGAGTTGGCTGCGCAGCAAGGCGTTGGCGCCCACGCCGCCCGCCACTACCAGCCGCGTCATCCCGGTCTGCATCAGGGCGCTCAATGATTTCTTCACCAGCACCTCCACGATGGCCGCCTGGGTGGAAGCGGCCAGGTCGGCCTTGCGGCTTTCCAGCTCAGGCCCCAGCTTTTTGGCTTGTGTCAGCACCGCGGTTTTCAGACCGGCAAAGGAAAAATCCAGATTGCCACTGCGCAGCAGCGGCCGGGGCAATTTGAACGCGGTGCCGTCACCGCCAAGCGCCAACTTTGCGAGATGCGGCCCGCCGGGATACGGCAAGCCCATCAGCTTGGCCGACTTGTCAAACGCCTCGCCGGCTGCATCGTCAATCGATTCCCCCAGCAACTGGTAGCTGCCGACGCGGTCCACCTGCATCAACTGGGTATGTCCGCCCGATACCAGCAGCGCCACAAACGGAAACTCTGGCGGATCAGCGCTCAAGAAAGGCGACAGCAAGTGGCCCTCCAGATGATGCACACCCAGCACCGGCTTGCCCAGCGCGGCGGCCAGCGCGCAGGCCACGCCCGCGCCCACCAGCAGCGCGCCGGCCAGGCCCGGCCCGCGCGTGTAGGCAACCACATCCACTTGCGCCAGGGAGCACTGCGCCTGCGCCATGACTTCACGCGTCAAGGGCAAGACACGCCGGATATGGTCCCGGCTGGCCAGCTCGGGGACCACGCCGCCATAGGCCTGGTGCATGTCGATCTGGCTGTAGAGCGCGTGCGACAGCAGCACCGGAACGCCACCGCCCCGGGTCTCGACCAGGGCCACGCCGGTTTCGTCGCATGACGACTCAATCCCCAACACCAGCAAGTTTTTCCGCATAGGCCTGAAGTTTAGGCCAGCTTCAACCCGAGCCACTTGTGCTGGCGACAAACCGGCGGAGTACCTCATTGCATTGCAGGCGATGAGGGCTGGCTGTATCTGATGGCCGTGATTGACCTGTTCAGCCGCCAGTGCAGTAGCGGATGAGTGAAAACCGCGGGCTCGACAGGAAGACCGCTGGCTCAATTGAGCTTCATTCCCGCCACCAACTGGGTCACATTGTGGCGCATCATTTTCAAATAGCTTGAGCCTGGTTCGATGGGGCCGGAGAGCGCGTCCACATACAGCTTGGGGCCCAGGGTGACGCCGGTGTCGCGCGCGATTTGTTCCAGCAGCTTGGGGTCGCTCATGTTTTCCACAAACACGGCTTTGATTTTTTCGCGCTTGATCTGGCGGATCAGTTGCGCCACTTCCTTGGCGCTAGGCTCAGTCTGGGGATTGATGCCCTGGGGCGCCAAAAACCTGATCTGGTAACGCGCCGCAAAATAGCCAAACGCATCGTGCGAGGTGATCACCCGGCGATTGGCTGCCGCAATGGCTGCCAACTGGTCTTGCACATATTGATCCAGCTTCATGAGTTCTGTCACATACGCATCGCTATTTTTTTTATAGCTGCTTGCGCCTGCTGGGTCTGCACTAGAGAGTGATTTGGCTATGTTTTTAACATAAATCACCACGTTGGTTGGGTCTTGCCAGCCATGGGGGTCGGTCTCTGCACCGTTGTGGCCCGGCTCTCTCGGCATGCTGCGGATCTTGATGCCTTGGGAGGCAATGAGCAGCTGACCTTTGTAGTTGGCTGACCTGGCCAGTTTTTGTGCCCACGGTTCGAAATTGAGGCCGTTGATGACAAAAAGTTTGGCGCCCAAAATGGCTTTGGCATCGGTGGGTCTGGGCTCAAAGGCGTGGGCATCTTCGTCGGGGCCGACCAGGGTGGTGACGCTGACCCTGTCACCTCCAACAACTTTGACCAAGTCGCCCAGAATGCTGAAGGAAGCCACCACCGGCATCGGTTCGGTGGCTGTTGTCAGAGCGGGAAGCAGGCCGCTGGCTGCCAGCGCAGACAATGCAAAGATTTTGAGGGCAGTGCGTTTCATGGTTTTTCTTTGAGTTGAAAAAATCGGGCTACCAAGCTGCTCGGCTCGTCAGGTGAGGGCAGGCAGGGCTTGCTTCAGCCCACCCGGTGCGGGCGCTTGAGCACCTGGGGCAACCAGCCGCTTGGTGAGATCAGCAGCGATACCGCGTACAACACCCCGGCGCAGCCAATGATGGTCGGACCGCTGGGGGTGTCCAAGTGGTACGACAACAGCAAGCCCGCCGTGCCAGCCATGGCGGCCTGCAGGCTGGCGTTGACCAGTTGCGCGCTCAGGTTGTCATGCCAGAGCCGTGCCGACACGGCGGGCAGCATCATCAAGCCCACCGCCATCAGCGTGCCCAGCGTCTGAAAGCCCGCCACCAGATTGACCACCACCAGCATCAGGAAAATTTGTTGCCAGATCCAGCCGCGCCGCAGCCAGCTGCGTCCCGCAGTGGCCGCCAGAAATACGGGATCAAAAGCTTCCAGCACCAGTCCGCGGTACAGTGCCGCCAGCGCGATGACGCTGACGCTGGCCACACCCGCGACCAGCAGCAGGCCTTTTGCATCCACGCCCAAGGCGCTGCCAAACAGGATGTGCAGCAGGTCAAGCTGGCTGCCTTGGCGCGAGATCAGCATTACACCCACGGCCAGTGCCACGAGGTACATCGCGGCCAGGCTGGCGTCTTCTTTCAGAGGGGTGGCGCGGCTGACCACGCCCGCCACAGCCGCCACAACCAGGCCCGCCACTACGCCACCCAAGGCCATGGCCGGCAGCGACAAACCAAACAGCATGAATGCCACCGCCACCCCGGGCAGCACCGCGTGGCTCAGGGCATCACCCAGCAAACTCATGCGCCGCAGCGTCAGAAATACGCCCATCGGCGCGGCGCTCACCGCAAGCGCCAGCGTGGCCACCAATGCGCGGCGCATGAAGGCAAATTCGGTGAACGGGCCAACGATCACATCCCACAAATCCATCATGCGCTGACCTCGTTGGTGTGGTCTTTGTCAGTCTGGCCTTCATCGGTGCGACAAATCTCGGCGTTGTCGTCCCAGGCCTCGGCCAAGGCGCGGGCGCGCTGCAAGTTGGACACGGTCAGCACCTGTGCGGTCTCGCCCCAGTCCACCAGTTCACGCGCCAGCATCACAGTTTGGCCAAAGTGTTCCTTCACTTGTTCGTCATCATGCAGCACGGCAATCACGGTGCGGCCCTGTGCCTGCCATTGCTTGATCAGCGCCAGCAGCGCGGCAGTGGTGCGTGAGTCCATGGCGTTGAAGGGTTCGTCCAGCAAGATCAGGTCAGCATCTTGCATCAAGAGACGGGCAAATAACACGCGCTGAAATTGCCCGCTGGACAGTGAGCCGACCGCGCGATGCTCAAAACCTGCCAGCCCCACGGTGTGAATGGCGGCCTCAGCCCGCGCCAGCATCTTGGCACTCACGCCCCCCAACGCACCCACTGCGCTCCAGCAGCCCAGCAGCACGCAGTCGCTTACCTGCATCGGAAAGCTGCGGTCAATCTCGGTCATTTGCGGCAGGTAGGCGATGCGCTCGTGCGGCGTATTCACCTGCACGCGCCCACTCGAAGGTTTGAGCAGCCCCACGATGCTTTTGAGCAAGGTGCTTTTGCCCGAGCCGTTGGGGCCGATCACGGCGGTAAGCGAGCCCGTCGCGAATTGGCCACTGATATGGTGCAGGGCCGGGTGCTGGCGGTAGCTCACCGTCAAGTTGTCAACGGTTACCAAAGAGCCGCTCCCTCATTGGCCCAGGTCACAGCGAGCCACAGTACCAGCACCACCGGCAACACGGCCAGCACGCGCAACCAGGCCGGCCAGGCCAGCACACTCAAGCCTTGGGTGGGTACGGCCTGCTGATGCACATGATTCTGATGTACGCTGCCATGGTCATGCGGGTAAGAGGGTTGTGACATGTGACTGGACTCTGGAATTTGTTGATTTGCAGCGATAATGCAACTGAGTTGCGTTATAGTTTATCGCAACTCAATTGCATTAATGTCCTTATGCCGAAATAATTTCATTTGACCCGTTGTGACATGTCTACCCCAACTTCGCCGCGTCCTGTTGACCCGATTGATGCCCTGTTGTCAGCCCACGGCCTGCGCCGCACGGGCGCATCAAGGCGCGTGCTGGGTTGGTTGCTGGCGCACCCGGACACCAGCTACACCCCCTCCCAGTTGCAGGCTGCATTGCAAACCAGCAGCGTTGCCGATGGGCAGGGTGAAAGCGCTGCCAGCCTTGACCGTGTCACGCTCTACCGCCTGATTGACCGCCTGACGCAAGTGGGCCTGCTGCTGTGCCGCGTCGATGCCAACCGGGTGCGCAGTTACCAGGCCATGCCCGCCAGCGTACACGCCTTGCCGCACTTTGAATGCCAGAGCTGCCACCGCGACCAGCCGCTGCAAGGCAACGCGCTGGATCTTGAAGTGGCCGCGCAAAGTGCCCTGCAAGCCCTGAAAGCTTTGGGTTACCAAGGCCTGATCCTGGATTTAGCGGTGCGCGGTGTGTGTGTCGACTGCGCCACGGCAGCCCAGGCCGCACCTCCCCCCTGAAGCCGCATCCGCGATCCGCTTCGCGGTACCGCGGTATGAATCTTGCACGAATTGAGTCATGACACCGCCCCATTCCCTGCGCCTGGTCGTGGTTGCGCCGGATTTAGCCAGCTCCGACGCACCCGACGAAACGGAGCTGGCGCTGATTGAACGCTCCCGCCAGTTGCGCATTGGCTTGCTGGCGGACGGCTTCAATCTGGTTGCCACGCTGCCCGCCGACACCTTTTTGCGCGAGCGGCTGGCGCAGTTGCAGCCCGACATGATCATTGTCGATGCCGAAAGCGACGCGCGCGACGCGCTGGACCACGTGGTCATGGCAACGCGCGACGAGCGGCGGCCCATCGTGCTGTTCACCAACGACGAAGACACCGGCCACGTCAAGGACGCCGTGGCGGCGGGTGTCTGCGCCTATATCGTGGCCGGACTGGCGCCGGAGCGCATCCGGCCGATTCTGGAGGTGGCGATGGCCCGCTTCGAGCATGAACAGGGGCTGCGCCGGGAGCTGGCCGACGCCAAAACGGAGTTGCAGGAGCGCAAGGTCATTGACCGCGCCAAGGGCTTGCTGATGCAGCGCCAGGGCCTTAGCGAACAAGCGGCCTACAAAAGACTGCGCAAGGCCGCCATGGACAGGGGCCTGCGCTTGGGCGAGGTGGCGCAGCGCATGCTGGATGCCAGCGAGCTGCTGGGCTGAACCCGATGCCAAAATGATGCACTGCACAAGTGCAGTGCAGACCCGTAAGAATTTTCAAATACTATCAATTACGTAGCTGCGCAAGTCCGTGCGGACAGGGTCAGATGCCTATTTAGTTGATGTTTTTGGTTGCCTCCCGATAAAAAACTGATTGGCACAGCTCTTGCTCTGATTCAGGCGCACGGTCAACCACTTCAACGGCGAAGCAGGTTGACCACCCGAGAACAAAGGCGTTCGCACCCTGCCCTCACAGCTCCCTGTGGTGGCCCGGGTCGAGCGCCTTTTTTTTAATTCTGAAACCTTGTGGGACAGACCGCAGCCACACGTAGTGGGCCAGCCCTGTCCCCCAACACTTTAGGGAAACTTGCCATGACTGATCTGCTGAAATCCTCACTGAACCGCCGCACTTTGCTGCAAGCCGCCGCCGTCGGTGCCGTGGGCATCAGCCCGGCGCTGCGCGCTGCCGTCTATGCCCAGGGTTCAGACGCCCCTGAAAAGAAGGAAGTCAGGATTGGCTTCATCCCCCTGACCGACTGCGCCTCGGTGGTGATGGCCTCGGTGCTGGGCATCGACAAGAAATACGGCGTCAAGATCATCCCGAGCAAGGAAGCCAGTTGGGCCGGCGTGCGCGACAAGCTGGTCAATGGCGAGCTGGACTTTGCCCATGTTCTGTATGGCCTGATCTACGGCGTGCACATGGGAACGGCCGGCCCGAAGAAGGATATGGCCATCACCATGACCCTCAACAACAACGGGCAGGGCCTGACGCTTTCGAAAAAGCTTGCCGACAAGGGCGCAGTTAACCTTGAAGGGCTGGTGGCCCTGATGAAGAAGGAAGCGCGCGAGTACACCTTCGCCCAGACTTTTCCGACCGGCACCCACGCCATGTGGCTGTACTACTGGCTGGCCAGTGGCGGCGTGAACCCGTTCACGGAGGTCAGGAGCATCGTGGTGCCGCCGCCGCAGATGGTGGCCAACATGCGCGTCGGCAACATGGACGGTTTTAGCGTCGGCGAGCCCTGGAACCATCGCGCCATCATGGACGGCATCGGCATCTCGGCGGCTACGTCGCAGGATGTCTGGAAGGACCACCCCGAGAAGGTGCTGGGCACCACGGCCGATTTCGTCACCAAGAACCCCAACACCGCGCGCGCCGTGACCGCCGCCGTGCTCGAAGCGGGCCGGTGGATAGACGCCAGCCTGCAAAACAAGATGAAGATGGCCGAAACCATCGCCGGCAAGAGCTACGTGAACACCAGCGTGGACGCGATCAACCAGCGCATTCTGGGCCGCTATCAAAACGGCCTGGGCAAGACCTGGGACGACCCGAACCACATGAAGTTCTACAACGACGGCGCCGTCAACTTTCCCTACCTCTCCGATGGCATGTGGTTCCTGACGCAGCACAAGCGCTGGGGCCTGATCAAGGCGCACCCCGACTATCTCGGCATCGCCAAACAGATCAACCGGATCGATGTGTACAAGCAGGCGGCCAGCGCAAGCAAGACACCGGTCCCGAAGGACGTGATGCGGACCAGCAAGATGATCGACGGCGTGGTCTGGGACGGCAAGGATCCGAAGAAATACGCCGATTCTTTCAAAGTCCGTGCTGATAAAGCTGCATGAAGGAGAACACCATGGTCAGTGCCGTATTTCACAGCCCACTCGATGCAGCCGCGCCGCAAGCGCCACGCGACGCGCGAAGCGCTCCCTATTCAGTAGCTGCTCACGCCAACGGCACAGGGGCTACTGCAACAAATAGTATGAATAATCAAACCACACCGGCCGGCCCAGCCGCGCGGCGGCAATGGGACGCCTCCCTGATCTGGCAAGGCCTCTTGCCGCCGCTGCTCGGTTTGGGTTTGCTGGTGTTGGTCTGGGAGCTGGTTTCCATGGGCACCGGTGCCAGCATCCCGTCACCCAAAGATACCTTGGCGCAAGCCGTGCAGATTTTCAGCGATCCGTTTTACAGCAACGGGCCCAACGACCAGGGCATAGGCTGGAACATCCTGTCTTCGCTCCAGCGCGTCGCCGTGGGCTTTGGCCTGGCCGCTGCGGTCGGCATTCCGGCCGGTTTCCTGATCGGCCGCTTCACGTTTTTGAGCCGCATGTTCAACCCGCTCATCAGCCTGCTGCGCCCGGTCTCGCCGCTGGCCTGGCTGCCGATCGGCCTGCTGGTGTTCAAAGGCGCTGACCCGGCCGCCATCTGGACCATCTTCATCTGCTCGATCTGGCCCATGATCATCAACACCGCGGTCGGCGTGCAACGCGTGCCGCAGGACTACATGAACGTGGCGCGCGTACTCAACCTGAGCGAATGGAAGATCGTCACCAAGATTCTTTTTCCCTCGGTGCTGCCCTACATGCTGACCGGCGTGCGGCTGGCTGTCGGCACGGCCTGGCTGGTAATCGTGGCCGCCGAAATGCTCACCGGCGGTGTCGGCATCGGCTTCTGGGTCTGGGACGAGTGGAACAACCTGAACGTCAAAAACATCATCGTTGCCATTTTTGTCATCGGCGTTGTCGGGCTGGTACTGGAGTTCGCGCTGATCAAGCTGGCGACCGCGTTCACATTTGAAGAAGTCAAGAACTGAAAAACCTGGAGAGACCACCATGAACACGTCACTCGCCACCAAATACATCGAAATCCAGGGCGTCGAGCAGAGTTTCAAGACCAAAAAAGGACCCTTCTGCGCGCTGCAAGACATCAATCTCACCGTGGCCAAAGGTGAATTTGTCACGCTGATCGGCCACTCGGGATGCGGCAAGTCCACCCTGCTCAACCTCATGGCGGGACTGACGACGCCAACGCAGGGCACGCTGCTGTGCGCCAACCGCGAAATCGCGGGACCCGGGCCGGAGCGCGCCGTGGTGTTTCAAAACCATTCGCTGCTGCCCTGGCTGACCTGCTTTGAAAATGTGTACCTGGCAGTGGAACGCGTCTTTTCGGCCAACGAAAACAAGGGGAAACTCAAGGCCCGCACCGAGGCGGCGCTGGCGATGGTCGGCTTGACGCCGGCGGCGCACAAACGCCCTGGCGAAATATCGGGCGGCATGAAGCAACGCGTCGGCATTGCCCGTGCGCTGTCGATGGAGCCCAAGGTGTTGCTGCTTGATGAGCCCTTCGGCGCGCTCGATGCGCTGACCCGCGCCAGACTGCAGGATGAACTGCTGCAAATCGTCGCCAGCACGCAAAGCACGGTGGTGATGGTGACGCACGACGTCGATGAAGCCGTTCTGCTCTCCGACCGCATCGTGATGCTGACCAACGGCCCGGCCGCCACGATCGGCGAGGTGCTTCAGGTGGACTTGCCCCGGCCCCGCTCACGCGTGGCACTGGCCGAGGACCTGCGCTACCTTGGCGGCCGCAAAGCCGTGATCGATTTTCTGTACACGCGCCAGGCGCATGTCGAAAAAGCGGCCTGAGCAGCCCCCAACATGGTGCGCACATTTTTATGCAATGCACCTTTTTCATTTGAAAACGCACTTTTTGCGGCGCGAAAAGTGACGATTTACCCTGAAAACTGGCACGGGTTTCGCTACGGTGCATGGATTAACTTGATTCAAGGATTTGCACCATGGCGGGATTTCGCAGTTTTTTAAAGAGTGGCCATTCGCCCACCCTCTTCGCGGCGTTTTTGTACTTTTCTTTTTCATGCTGCATCTGGGTGTTGAACGGCGCC
>Ga0155550_1340_pt1 | contig 15245 bp, 14 predicted proteins | sample RifCSPhighO2_12_FD_107207 | JGI IMG/M metagenome (GOLD analysis project Ga0155550, IMG submission 107207) | Burkholderiales bacterium RIFCSPHIGHO2_12_FULL_61_11
AATCCAGCAGCGTGACAAGGAAACCGGCGCGGATGTCGTCATCGTACCTGCCACCACCGCGCTTTACCGCTTGGCGCCGCCGAGCTTTCTGGCCGGCTACACCTTCGAATTCAAGGTCAAGCAACAGCTCGATGAAGCGCGCCTGAAGGCCCAGCTCACGCTGGCCGGCTACAGCCATGTCACGCAGGTGGTCAGCCCGGGCGAATACGCCGTGCGCGGCGGCCTGATCGACATTTTTCCCATGGGTTCCCCGGTGCCTTACCGGGTCGACCTGTTTGACGACGAGATTGACAGTATCCGCACCTTTGACCCCGACAGCCAGCGCAGCCTGTACCCGGTGCCCGAGGTGCGCCTGCTGCCGGGCCGCGAGTTTCCGATGGACGATGCCGCGCGCGCAAAATTCCGCAGCCGCTGGCGCGAACTGCTCGAAGGCGACCCCACCAAAAGCCGCATCTACAAAGACATGGGCAATGGCGTCGCCACCGCCGGCATTGAGTATTACCTGCCGCTGTTTTTTAACGAAACCGCCACCGTCTTTGACTACCTCGGCAAGAATGCGACGGTGGTGTTGCATGGCGATCTGGATGCCGCTTTCCAGCGCTTCTGGCAAGACACCAGGGACCGCTACCGCCTCGTGCGTGATGCGCCCGAGCACCCTGCATTGCCGCCCGAGTCTCTTTTTCTGGGCACCGAGCAGTTCTATGCGCGTGCCAATGACTATGCGCAGCTGGCGATACGCAGCGCGGCAGAAGACGTCACCGACAACGCCCAATTCCAGAAACTCGGTGAAATGGCCGTGGTGCGCGGTGCCGAAGACCCGCTGGCCCGGCTCAAGAGCCATGTCCGAAACACGCCGCATCGCGTCTTGTTGCTCGCTGAAAGCGAGGGCCGCCGCGAGAGCCTGCTTGACTTCCTGCGCGCCAGTCATGTCAGCCCGCCAGCGTTTGATTCACTCAAAGACTTCCAGCTAAGTGCCGAAAAACTTGGCATTGCCACGGCGGCACTGAACACGGGTTTTAGCTGGCTCGAGGAAGGCATTGACTTCGTCACCGAGACCGAGCTGTTTGCCGCGGGCGTCACCACCCGCCGCCGCAACAAAAAACAGGAGCAAGTCAGCGATGTCGAAGCGCTGATCAAGGATCTTTCCGAGCTCAACGTCGGCGACCCGGTGGTTCACAGCGCCCACGGCATTGGCCGCTATCGGGGCCTGATCAATCTGGACCTTGGCGAAAGAAACCTGGATGGCACGCCTTCGCTCCAGGAGTTTTTGCATCTGGAATACGCCGACAGCGCCACGCTGTATGTGCCGGTCAGCCAGCTGCATTTAATCAGCCGCTATACCGGTGTCAGCGCGGATGAAGCGCCCATGCACCGGCTTGGCAGCGGTCAATGGGAAAAAGCCAAACGCAAGGCGGCCGAGCAAATCCGCGACTCAGCTGCCGAACTGCTGAATATCTATGCCCGCCGCGCCGCGCGCGAGGGCCATGCTTTCCGCTATTCACCAGCCGACTATGAAGCCTTTGCCAACGAGTTCGGCTTTGACGAAACGGCGGACCAGAGCGCGGCCATTCATGCGGTGATCCAGGACATGATCAGCCCGCGCCCGATGGACCGGCTCATTTGCGGCGATGTTGGTTTCGGAAAAACTGAGGTCGCCCTGCGCGCCGCCTTTATCGCGATTACCGGCGGCCGGCAGGTCGCCTTGCTGGCCCCCACCACGCTGCTGGCCGAGCAGCACTACCAGACGCTGGTTGACCGCTTTGCCAAGTGGCCCGTCAAGGTCGCCGAGATGAGCCGCTTCCGCTCGGGCAAGGAAATCACCGCCGCCATCAAGGGCCTGGCCGATGGCAGCGTCGATATTGTGGTGGGCACCCACAAGCTGCTCAGCCAGGACGTGAAGTTCAAGCAACTGGGCCTGCTCATCATTGACGAAGAGCACCGCTTTGGCGTGCGCCACAAGGAAACCATGAAAGCGATGCGCGCCGAGGTCGATGTGCTCACGCTGACTGCCACGCCCATTCCGCGCACGCTCGGCATGGCGCTCGAAGGCCTGCGCGACTTGAGCGTCATCGCCACCGCGCCACAGCGCCGGCTGGCCATCAAGACCTTTGTGCGCAGCGAAAGCAAGGGCGTTATCCGTGAAGCCGTACTGCGCGAACTGAAGCGCGGCGGCCAGGTTTACTTTTTGCACAACGAAGTCGAAACGATTCAAAACCGGCGCCAGCAGCTCGAAGAGTTGCTGCCCGAAGCGCGGATTGCCGTGGCGCACGGCCAGATGCCCGAGCGCGAGCTCGAGCGCGTGATGAAAGACTTCGTGGCCCAGCGCTACAACCTGCTGCTGTGCTCGACCATCATTGAAACCGGCATTGACGTGCCGACTGCCAACACCATCGTGATGAGCCGCGCCGACAAGTTCGGCCTGGCGCAACTGCACCAGCTGCGCGGCCGCGTCGGCCGCAGCCACCACCAGGCCTATGCCTACCTGATGGTGCCCGACCTACAAGGCCTGACCAAGCAGGCCGGCCAGCGCCTGGAGGCGATCCAGCAAATGGAAGAACTTGGCTCGGGCTTTTACCTGGCCATGCACGACCTGGAGATTCGCGGCAGCGGCGAAGTGCTGGGCGAAAGCCAGAGCGGCAACATGCTGGAAATCGGCTTTCAGCTCTACAACGAAATGCTCAGCGAGGCCGTCGCCGCCCTCAAGGCTGGCCGAGAGCCCGATCTGCTGTCGCCCTTGCAAGTCACCACCGAAATCAACCTGCACGCCCCGGCGCTCTTGCCCAGCGACTACTGCGGTGACGTGCACTTGCGGCTGAGCTTCTACAAGAAACTGGCCACCGCCAAAAACACCGCCCAGATTGATGCGCTGCTTGAGGAAATTGTCGACCGCTTTGGCAAATTGCCGCCGCAAGCGCAGACGCTGATCGACGTGCACCGGCTGCGCGTGATTGCCAAGCCCTATGGCGTCGTCAAGGTCGATGCCGCGCCTAGCGCCATCAACATCACCTTCAAGAAAGACCCGCCGATCGACTCGATGGCGATCATGCATTTGATCCAGAAAAACCGGCATATCCGGCTGACGGGCAACGACAAGCTGCGCATAGAGCGCGCGCTGCCCGAGGCCAAAGACCGCGCGCAAATGGTGCGCGATGTACTGCGGAGTTTGGGGCAGCCCACCCCAGAGACATATGCCGCAGCATAGGCTACACTGGATTCATCTCAAACAAGCCTTGGAGAATCATCATGCCCATCGCCGCAGAAAAAGCCGCTGACTATTTGGCGGAAGCCCCTGCCCGCCACGTCCGCCTATTCCGCAACGGGGCGAACCAGGCGGTGCGTATTCCAAAAGAATTCGAATTACCCGGCAAAGAGGCTGAAATTCGGCAAGTGGGAAACACGCTTGTGATTACCCCCATTGAGACAAAAAAAGGCTCGCTGCGGGAACTGCTCGATTCTTGGGAGCCGTTGGAAGAAGATTTCCCTGATGTCGATGAAGGCTTGTTGCCACTCGACGACATCGTGCTATGACCAGCACGATTGTCCAACCCAGATGGCTACTGGACACCAACATTCTCTCCAGGCTCATCAAACGCCCGCACGAACTGCTTGGTCAACGACTGCGTGACCTGTTTGACCAACAACCAGGTGCACTGATCACCAGCGTCATCGTTGAATGTGAGCTCATGTTTGGCGCTGCACGCGTGGATTCAACGGTCCTTCCCGGAAAAATTACCGCCCTTCTCCAATTCATACCGGTCATGGCGGTGGCGCAGAACGTGGTACCCCACTACGCCAACATCCGCGCCCATCTGCAACGTCTTGGCACCCCCATCGGCCCCAACGACACCTTGATCGCCGCCCACGCCCTGGCGCTCGATTGCACGCTGGTCACCGACAACGAAGTTGAATTCCGCCGCGTGCCGGGCTTGCGGGTCGAGAACTGGCTGAACGCGTAAAATTTATAAGAAATTGGCCTCTAGACCCCGCCCTACTTGCGTAAGAAGCTATAAAAACAATAGTAAATAAATCCTCATGTCAAAGCCCATTCTGAACGCCCCCACGCCCAACCAGCACAAGCTGGACATCCTGCGCCAGCACTTTCCGCAAGCGGTGGAGGTGGACGCGCAAGGGCGTGTGCGCATCAACGCCGCCGGGCTGCAACTGGCGATTGACCCGTCCAACCCGGCGGGTCTGCAAGTGGAAGAAGACGGCTACGAGCTGCGCTGGGTCGGCAAGCGCGAGGCGTACCACAGCGCCTTTGTGCCGGTGCAAAAGATCATCGAGCCGCTGCCTTTAGAGAGTAAGAACTGGGACAGTACCGGCAATGTGCTCATCAAGGGTGACAACCTGGACGCCCTGCGCCTGTTGCGCCACAGCTACTTTGGCAAAGTCAAGCTGATTTACATTGACCCGCCTTACAACACCCAGAGCGATGCCTTTGTGTACCGCGACGATTTTTCTGCCAAGCAAAGTGAAGTGCTGGCGCAACTGGGCTACAGCGCGGACAACATCGACTACATCAAAAACATCTACGGCTTCATGCCAGTGGACAGCAAAATCGAGCGGGACACGGTGGATGAGTCCAACCAGGCTCAGATCACTGTTTTTGCCAAGCTGCCAAAAATCGACATTCCCACGCCTGCTGGCAAATACAACCCGGATTTTGGCTACGCCATTCACCAGGGCGGCTCGGCGCAAGCGTTGTACTTGGTAGTTGAAACCAAGGGCTACGACAACTATGCCGATATTCCGACCAAAGAAAAATGGAAGATTGACAGTGCTCGCAAATTCTTCAAAGCGCTTCAAGAATTGCCGGACTTGAAGGAAAAAGGCGTGCAAATTCACTACCAGTCCAAGATCAATGGCGAGTCACTGGCGCAGTTGATTTCAAGCATTAAATAGGCCTCTAGTCCTCGTCCTACTTGCGCAAGCAGCTATCAAAATAATGGTAAATAATTCCACATGCAACCCACTGAAATCTCCCCCGGACTCGTTGTCCAAGGCTTCAGGCCGCCCCTAAAGCTCAGCGACTTCAAGCTGATCGCCTTCGACATGGACTCCACCCTCATCAACATCGAGTGCGTCGATGAAATAGCCGATGCGGTGGGTCGCAAGGCCGAAGTAGCCGCCATTACCGAAGCGGCCATGCGCGGCGAGATTGCCGACTTCAAGGACAGCCTGCGCCAGCGCGTCGCCCTGCTCAAGGGCGTGAGCGTCGCCAGCATGGACGAGATTTACCGCCAGCGCCTGCAGCTCAACCCGGGCGCCGCGGAACTGGTGCGGGCCTGCCAGGCCGCAGGCATGAAGACGCTGCTGGTCAGCGGTGGCTTCACCTTTTTCTGCGACCGTGTTCGCGACCTGCTGGGCATTGACTACACCCGCTCGAACGTGCTGGAAGTCGGGGACGGCTTGCTGACCGGAAAAATGGTGGACCCGCCCTGGGGCGACATTTGCGATGGCGAAGAAAAACGCCGGATGCTGCTGCAAACCTGCCAACAACTGGGTATTGATCCGAAGCAAGCCATTGCCATGGGCGACGGCGCCAACGACCTGCCCATGATGGGCGTGGCGGGCCTCTCAGTGGCCTATCACGCCAAACCCATAGTACGCGAGCAGGCCATGGTCGCCATCAATGAAGGCGGGCTGGACCGGTTGCTGGAACTGTTCAAATAGCGCGCGCAACGCACAAGCCGGCCTGACGCCATCACGAGCCGCACGAGATTTGGGGTGCCGAAAAATCAGTCAACTTGGGACCCACTGGCCGCACGACTGCGCTGCGCCTGAGTACCTGTCCCGGAGACGCCGCCGATGTCGGAACCAGGCCTTTTGCATGGCGCTGGCCGTTGCAGACTTCGTGGCTGATGGCCAGATTCACGGCATGGCTGTTGCCCCCCTCGCACAGGGGCCGAATGTGCTCCAGCGTGGCGGCCTGGGGCGTGACGTGCTCGCCGCAAACCCAGCACGGCACGGTGCCATGGAGCTGCCGCGCCACGGTTTTGTAGATCTTGTCACGGGTGTGGCCCAAGCTGCTCATGAGGGCATTGTCAGGCAGAAAAGAATGGCAACCACGCGGTTTTTCAGGCCGCTGCTCAAAAATTCAGCCCAGCGGATTGGAAGCAGCGCGTGGCCATTGCCCGGACGCTGGCCATGCAGCCACTCATCATGCTGTTTGATGAGCCCACCTCGGCGCTGGACCCCGAGATGGTCGGCGAAGTGCTGGCCGTCATGAAAAATCTGGGGGACGAAGGAATGACCATGGTGGTCGTCACGCACGAGATGGGCTTTGCGCGCCAGGTGGCTGATCGTGTCCTGTTTATCGATGAAGCCCTGGTGGTCGAAGAAGGAACGCCGGCCGACATTTTTGACCGGCCCCCGCATGAGCGCACGCGCAAGTTCCTGAGCAAGGCGCTATAGCCCAATAAGTACTGTCGCAAGCAGCTATCATTAGTTCAGCGCTGGTCTAGCGCTTGCGCAGTGGCTCCAGCAGCGCCGAGAGGCCGTTGTGATCAATCTCCTGCATCAGCGCCAGCAGGCGCCCGATGTCGCCCTTCGGAAAACCTTCGCGGGCAAACCAGTTCAGGTAGTGGCCGGGCAAGTCGGCAATCAGCCGCCCTTTGAATTTGCCAAAAGGCATTTCCAGCGTCACCAGCCGTTGCAGGTCCTCGGGGTTCAATCTAGCCCCCGGCCCGCTTGGCGCCAAAGCCCTGCTTTTGCAGCGCCTGCAGCACCACCTCGCAGTGATCACCCTGCACTTCAATTACGCCGTCTTTCACCGTGCCCCCCGAGCCGCATGCCGCCCTGAGCTGCTTGCCCAGTTGCGCCATGGCCAGCGCATCGAGCGCCAGCCCCTTCACCAGCGTCACCGTCTTTCCGCCACGACCTTTGCTCTCCCTGAAAACGCGCACCACGCCAGCTGATTTTGGAGCGGCTTGAAGCTGCCTGCAAATGCAGCCCGCCATGGGCTGGCGGCAATCCGGACACATTCTTCCGGCATCGGTGGAATAAACCAGTCCGCTGCTTGAGAGATTTCTTTTCATCATGAAATTATCGCGGCAGCCGCATCACTTGCGCTTGAGTAAAAACGTCATCCTGGTTCCCGCCAGATCCAGCACGTCGTGGTGGTCCAACGCAATGGCTTGCGGCCCAATCGGCTGGTCATTGAGCGTGGGCGGCGTCTGGCCATGCATGCATGCCACATAGTAGCCGTCACGCCGGTGCGAAATGGACACCACGACAACACCCGGCTGGCCAAAAGTCGTCACCGCCTTGACCAGCGGAACCTCCAGCCCGGCAGAAGCGCCCGACAGCATTTCAAGACTGGCCAGCAGCGCGCCGCTGGTGCCTGCCAGGCCAATCGCGTCCAGCGGCATGGCCATGGTCTTGTTTTCGGTGCCGGGCTGCTCGCGCTTTGAGGCCGCCAGGAACTGGACTTTGAAATTGCCGATGGTGATGATGTCGTTGTCGCGAAGCAGTTGGCGACTTCTGATCATCTGGCCGTTGATGTAGGTGCCGTTGGTGCTTGCGAGATCCTTGATGAACACATCGGCAATTCCCTCAAGTTCAAACACACAGTGCTCGCCGCTGACGAGCATGTTGGCAAACACAATATCGTTGTGCGGCTTGCGGCCGAGCGTTGTCTGGTTATTTTGCAGATAAACGCGCTTGACTTCAACACCTTGAACCGATGCAATGAGTTGCGGCATGGAACTTCCTGGGGGAACGTCGCCAGACACGCCCAATGCGGTGGCAATTTGTATCGTAGCCTTTCAGCCCCAATGGTACAAGACTACGCCTCGGGAAAGCTGCCTCGAGCAACCCGAATCTGACCGCGAATGCCCTCCGATTAGCCCTGCTGGCGTCGCTACTGTAAGAACCCCCCTGGCGCGCCGACCAACACCGGAAGCCACAATGGGCACCAAACCCACCGGACTGCGCTATTGCATGAACGGCGTGGCCATGAACTTCAAGGCGGCATGATCATGCGTAACCCACTACTTCTAATTGTCAGCGGCCTGATCGCCCTGTTTGCCTGGGTCTATGTGGGCGGCGGGATGAGCAGCAGCGCGGCTGCGGAGAACGCCGTCAGGTTGCCCACACCGGCGCTCGACACACCCGCGGCCACGCAGGCGGCGCGTGAGACCGCCGTGTTTGCAGGCGGCTGCTTCTGGGGTGTGCAGGCGGTCTTTCAGCACACAAAGGGCGTGCTGAATGCAGTGTCTGGCTACGCCGGTGGCGACAAGGCAAGCGCCAGCTACGAAGTGATTGGCTCAGGCCGCACCGGGCACGCAGAGTCAGTGCAAATCACGTACGACCCGAAACAGGTTTCATACGGCAAGCTGCTGCAGATTTACTTTTCAGTGGCGCACGACCCGACCACGCTCAACCGCCAGGGCCCGGACTCGGGCACGCAGTACCGCTCTGTTATTTTTTACCAGGACGCCAGCCAGAAGCAGGTGGCCGAGGGCTACATCGCGCAGCTCGACGCAGCCAAGGTCTTCCCCGCCAAAATCGTGACCCAACTCACACCGCTCACGCCACCGCTCGCGTTCTACCCCGCCGAGGCCTACCACCAGGACTACGCCACGCTGAACCCGCGCCAGCCCTACATCGCGCGCTTTGACCTGCCGAAGATTGCCAACCTCAAAACCATGATGCCCGAGCTGTATCGCGACCAGCCGGTGCTGGTGTCGCAAGCGGGCAAATAGCGCGGGAAGCCGCCGGCTTGAACGTCGGCCACCGCCACGCCAGCGTCGCCAGGGTGTCCTGAGCTATAAAGGCACGGTCTGATCCCGATAGCAAATGAAGGAGAACCATGCCCACACCCATCTCGGACCTCCACATTGCCCGCGCCGACCCGCTGCCGGAACCCCGGCTGCTGCGTGCCGAACTGCCGGCGGGTGAGGCTGATGCCGAATTTATTGACGGGTCGCGCGCCGCCAGCCGCAACATTTTGCGCGGCCAGGACGACCGGCTGCTGGTTTTGGTCGGCCCCTGCTCTGTCCACGATCCCGAGTCGGCGCTGGAATACGCTGCGCGGCTGCGCAAGGTCGCCACGCGCCTGAACGAATCGCTGCTGCTGGTGATGCGCGTTTACTTTGAAAAACCGCGCACTCGCATGGGTTGGAAAGGCCTGATTTACGACCCGGGGCTGGACGGCCAGGGCGACATCGGCGAAGGTTTGTACGCTGCGCGGCGCATCCTGCTGGAATGCGCCCGTCTGCAAGTGCCGGCAGCCTCTGAAATTCTGGACCTGGTGACGCCGCAGTATTACGCCGAGCTGCTGACCTGGGGCGCCATCGGCGCCCGCACGGTGGAAAGCCCGCTGCACCGGCAGATGGCTTCAGCCCTGTCTGCGCCCGTGGGCTTCAAAAACGCCACCAACGGCAGCGTGGCCGCCGCCGTGGATGCCATCCATGTGGCCGCCCAGTCGCACCGCTTTCCCACCATTTCGCTCGACGGCAGGGCCATCGTCATCACGACCACCGGCAACCCCGACGGCCACCTGGTGCTGCGCGGCGCCAGTGACGGGCCCAACTACGACGCCGCCAGCGTGGGCCGCGCCGCCGCGGCGCTGACCGAGTCCGGCCTGCCAGCGCGGCTGGTGATCGACTGCAGCCACGGCAACAGCAACAAGGACTACGCCAGACAGCCCATGGTGGCTGCCGACATTGCGCAGCAGATAGCAGGCGGTTCCAGCAGCATCTGCGGCCTGATGCTGGAGAGCCACCTGATCGAGGGCCGGCAGGACATTGTGACTGGACTCCAGGGCCTGCTCTATGGGCAAAGCGTGACCGACGCCTGCATAGGCTGGGACGCCACCGTGGCCGTGCTGGAGCAACTGGCAGACGCCGTGCGCCAGCGCCGCGCCGGCACCCGCGCGTAGTTTTTCCCATGCAGCGCGACGACCGGCTCAAAACCCTGATTCAGGACAAGCTGCGCGCCTTCCCGGTGCTGGCGGCCAGGGGTGATTTACACCACGCGGCGGCGGTGGCCGTGGTGATTACCGACGAAGGCCTGGGTGCCGGTCTTGCGGGTTTGCCGCAACATGCGGCGTGGAGCACAGAGGCCGCGCTGATCGTGACGCGGCGCTCCAGCCAGTTGCGCAAACACGCAGGGCAGTGGGCCTTGCCGGGCGGGCGTATCGATGCCGGCGAAACCCCGGAACAAGCCGCCCTGCGCGAGTTGGCCGAAGAGGTACACCTGCACCTCGACGCCGACGCCGTGCTGGGCCGGCTTGATGACTTTGTCACCCGCTCGGGTTTTGTTATCACCCCGGTCGTGGTCTGGGCCGACGCGGCGCAACACATCGCACCCAACCCGGCCGAGGTGGCCAGTATTCACCGCATCCCCGTCGCCGAGTTTTTGCGGGGCGACGCGCCCATGCTGGAGTGCGTTGCACACAGCGAGCAGCTGGTGCTGCGCATGCCGGTCGGCAGCAACTGGATAGCCGCACCTACAGCGGCCATCCTCTACCAGTTCAGCGAGGTTTGCATAACGGGACGGCCCACCCGCGTGGCGCATTTTGAGCAGCCGGTGTTTGCGTGGAAATAAGCGCCTGATCAAGCTAGTTAACATTTGTTCGCTGCTTGAGGCATTCCAGAGTGAACGCGTTCACTCGCTGGGTTAGTTGAAGCGGTCGTCAGCTAAATCGCCCTCCCCAACCTACCCACCCCCTCCTCAATCTTCCCCACATCCGCCGTGGCAAAGCTGAGCCTGAAAGTCGCCGCATCCGGATGGCTCGCATAAAACGGCGCCCCCGGTACAAAGGCCACGCCCTTCTCAATCGCCCTCTTCGCAAACTCGCCGGCGTCTTTCGTCTTGCCGCCCGCACCGGTCAGCCGCACCCAGAAGAACAGGCCGCCTTGCGGCTGCGTGAATTCAACTGCGTCGCCCAGCTCGCGCTTGAGCGCAGTGCCCATGGCCACAGCGCGCTCGCCATACACCTTGCGCACCTTGGCCAGGGTGGCGGGCATGCGCCCAGCTTTGAGGTATTGCGCGGCGGTGGCCTGGGCAAAGGTGCTGGTATGGGCATCGCTGAACTGTTTGCACATGGTGGCATTGGCCAGCAGCTCGGGCGGGGCAACCATCCAGCCGACGCGCAGCCCGGGCGACAGCACTTTGCTGAGCGATCCGCAATGCGCCAGCAGCTCGCGGCTGCCGGGAATGCTGTCGCTCAGCGCCAGCAGGCTGGGTGGCGGCGCCTTGCCAAAAAACAAATCGCCATAAGGGTCGTCCTCGACGATCAGGGTCTGGTGCTTCACGGCCATGGCCAGCACTTTGCTGCGGCGCTCGGCGCTCAGCGTGGCACCGCTCGGGTTGCCAAAGGTGGGAATCAGGTACACCAGCTTCGGTCTATGCTCGGCGATCAGCTGCTCCAGCTTGTCGGTCTGCACGCCGTGCGCATCAATGGGTGCGCTGATGAGCTCAGCGCCGTAAAGGCGAAAGCACTGAATGGTGGCCAGAAAAGTCGGGCCTTCCACGATCACTTTATCGCCGGGAGAAATCATGGTTTTACCCAGCAGGTCCAGCGCCTGCTGGCTGCCGGTGGTAACGATCAGGTCTTCAGCGGCCACGTCTTTCGCGCCCTTGCTGGCCATGAACGCGACGAGCTGTTGGCGAAGTGGTTGATAGCCTTCGGTGGCACCGTACTGCAGCGCCGCGCCGGGGTCTTCAGTCAGTGCGGCGTTGACCGCTTGACGGATGCCGTCCACATCAAACATGGCAGGGTCAGGAAAACCACCGGCAAAGCTGATGATGCCGGGCTTGCCCAGCAGTTTGAAAAGCTCGCGAATGGCGGAGGTTTCTACGTTGTTCAGGCGCTCGGCAAATGGCAGGGGCATGGTACGGGTCTCACTTTCTACCCTGCATTGTCGCCAATTCAGTGGGTTGGTTTCATGGGCGATCGGCCACAGGGATTGAATGTGGCCCGACCCCAGCCCAAACCCCGATGCAACTCCGGCATAAGCTCATGAATCGTCAAGACAAATCCACACAGGAATGCAATGACTCCCTAAAATTAACTGATACACAAGGTTTTTACGGAAAACAAATGACATCGTCCCCTCTTGCTGAATTACTGAGCTACACGCAACTCCATGCCGGGCCTGCGGCCAATCGGCAAACCGGCTTTGTATCGGCCTACTTTGAAAATGCGGACCCTGACGAAATCGCAGCACGCAACCCCGCCACGCTGTACGCCATTGCCAACGCACATTGGCGCTTGCTTGATACGCCGCGCGCCGTGCAGAGTGCCAACGTGCGCGTATTCAACCCCACATTGGCGGAAGACGGCTTCGTCAGCGAGCACACGGTGGTGCAAATCGTTCACGACAACATGCCGTTTCTGGTGGACTCGGTCACCATGGCCATCAATCGCAGCAATCGCACGGTGCACTGGATTATTCATCCCTTGATCTGTGTTGCACGCGATGCACAGGGGAAAATTGCCTCGATCCAAAACGTGGCTACGGCCAACGCTGCCGGGCAAAAAGATTCCATTGAATCACTGATCCTGGTGGAATGCGACCGCATTGTCGCTGGCGCTGAGCGACAGGCCCTGGCCGATGAGTTGAACCGGGTGCTGGGCGATGTGCGAAACGCTGTGCATGACTGGGGGGCCATGCAAAAGCGGGTTGAGGCGGTTGCGGCTGCCTCTGAGAAATCACCGCTGACACCCGCCAACCAGCAGGAAGGAATTGATTTTTTGCACTGGCTGGAAGACCGGCATTTCACCTTTCTGGGGGCGCGTGATTACGACCTGAAACGCGATGGCGATGCGGTGAGCCTGGTCGCCAGGCCTGATACCGGCCTGGGCATTCTTCGGGGTGCCGTGCAGACTGCGGAAACACGCCTGCCGCCCGAGGCGGTTGAACGCATTGACTCCGATGAGCTGGTGCTGGTCACCAAAGCCATGACACGCGCCACAGTGCACCGACCGGCCTGGCTGGACTATCTTGCCGTCAAACGTTTTGATCAAGCGGGCCAGGTAGTGGGAGAGGCGCGTTTTCTGGGCTTGTACACATCAACGGCCTATTCCGCCCCGGTGTCTGAAATTCCCCAGGTGCGCCGACGCGCCGCTGATGTGTTGATCAACGCGGGTGCCATACCAGACAGCCATGCAGCCAAAACCCTGCAGTCCATTTTGGAGGCGTACCCGCGCGACGAACTGTTCCAGATTGATACGGCCACCCTCACTGAACACGCCATCGGCATTTTGCGGCTGCAAGAACGCCAGCGCACGCGCCTGTTTTTGCGGCGCGATCCGTTTGGCCGCTATACCTCGGTCCAGGTATTTGTGCCGCGTGACCGCTACAACACCGAACTGCGCGTAAAAATTGGCAACGAGCTGATGGCCGCGCTGGATGGCCAGTCGCTCGAATTTACCCCCATGCTGACCGACAGCCCGATGGCGCGCATTCATTACCTGGTACGTGCCAAGGCGCATGCCCCGAAAAACATCAACCTGCCTGCGCTCGAAGCGCGCGTTGCCAAGCTGGCCCGGCGTTGGGAAGACGACTGCACCGCCGAGCTGCTGCATGCGCACGGTGAAGGCCAGGGCCTGGCGCTGGCGCAGCGCTTTGCCAACGCCTTCCCCGTGGCATATCGGGAAGACTTCTCCGCGCTTGTCGGCGCGGAAGATGCCAATTTGCTGGCTGATTTGTCCAACACCTCGCCACTGGCCGTCAAACTGTACAGGCCACTTGATGCGGCCGCGGGCAACCTGCGCTTCAAGATATACAACACATCAAAGGTGGCATTGTCGGACTCACTGCCGGTACTCGAACGAATGGGCGCGCGCGTGCTGGACGAGCAGTCCTACCCGATTGGCAACAAGGGAGCTGCCTTGTGGATTCATGACCTGGGCCTGCAACTGCCGGCCACGATTGAACTCTCCGCGGTGAAAGACCGCTTTGAGACCCTGTTTGCCCAGGCCTGGCGCGCTGAAGTAGAAAGTGACGATCTGAACAAGCTGGTGCTGTGCACCACGCTGGACGCGCGTGCCATTGCCGTGCTGCGCGCCTACACCCGCTACTTCAAGCAGTTGGGCTTTGCCTACAGCCAGAGTTACATTGAAGCCACGCTCAACAAAAACGCCGCCATTGCCCAGGAAATTTCCGACCTCTTCACGGTGCGCTTCAGCACGGCCCATGTCGGGGATCGTGACGGCGCCCAGGAACAACTGGCGCAGCAAATTGAAACCCACCTGGATGACGTGGCAAGCCTGGACGAAGACCGCATCCTGCGGCAGTTTTTCGCCACTGTGCAGGCCACCCTACGCACCAACCTGTGGCAAACCACGGCCTCGGGTGAGCGCAAGCCCTATTTGAGTTTCAAGCTCAATCCGCACGCGGTGCCCGGCGTGCCCGAGCCCAAACCGCTGTTTGAAATCTGGGTCTATTCACCACGCATGGAAGGCTTGCATTTGCGCAACGGGAAAGTGGCACGCGGTGGCATCCGCTGGTCTGACCGACCGGAAGATTTCCGCACTGAAATTCTGGGGCTGGTCAAGGCCCAGCAGGTCAAGAACACCGTCATCGTTCCGGTCGGCTCCAAGGGCGGTTTTGTGCTCAAAAATCCGCCGCCGGCCACTGACCGGGAGGCCTGGATGGCCGAGGGCGTGGCGTGCTACAAGCTGCTGCTGTGCGGGCTGCTGGACCTGACCGACAACATCGTCAAAGGTGCCATTGTGCCGCCCACCAACGTGGTGCGCCATGACGTCGACGACCCCTACCTGGTGGTGGCGGCCGACAAAGGCACCGCCGCCTTCTCCGATATTGCCAACAGCGTGTCAGCCGACTACGGCTTCTGGCTGGGCGACGCGTTTGCCTCGGGTGGCTCGGTGGGCTACGACCACAAGAAAATGGGCATCACGGCGCGCGGCGCGTGGGAATCCGTCAAGCGGCACTTCCGCGCCTTGTCCATCAACATCCAGACCACGCCATTCACCGTGGTGGGGATTGGCGACATGTCGGGTGACGTGTTTGGCAATGGCATGCTGCTGTCCGAACACATCCGGCTGGTGGCGGCGTTTGACCATCGCCACATCTTCATTGACCCCACGCCCGACATGGCGCGCGCGCTGGTCGAGCGGCAACGCCTGTTTAAACTGCCGCGATCGAGCTGGGATGACTTCGACAAGGGCCTGATTTCCACAGGGGGCGGCGTTTATTCACGCAGCGCCAAGTCGATCACCCTGAGCCCCGAGGCGCGTTCCTTGCTGGGCATCGCTACCCAAGAGCTGAGCC
>Ga0155550_1341_pt3 | contig 15107 bp, 16 predicted proteins | sample RifCSPhighO2_12_FD_107207 | JGI IMG/M metagenome (GOLD analysis project Ga0155550, IMG submission 107207) | Burkholderiales bacterium RIFCSPHIGHO2_12_FULL_61_11
CGTGCAGCGCCTGCTCCGGCAAAGGCGTTGTCAAAACGGCGCGAAGCGTGAGCTACGACATCCTGCGTGAAATTTTGCGCGAGGCGCGGCAGTTCAATCCACGGGAATTCAGGGTGGTGGCATCGCCCAAGGTGATTGAGTTTTTTCTGGATGAGGAAAGCCAGCACCTGGCGAGCCTGAGCGACTTTATCGGCAAACCCATCTCACTGCAGGCCGAAGCGGCCATGGCGCAGGAACAGTACGATATTGTGCTGCTATAAGCCGGGTTGCGTCTTGGTCGAGTCAAAGCGGGTGAGAAGACGCAGCGCTTGCTCCAGCACTTGTTGGGGAGTTATAGCCGCGAGGCAGTCGCTTCGGCTTTGCCTGTGGTCTTCACAGCCCGCCCGCCCGCAGGGCACGCACGGAAGCTTGGCTTGAAGCACCGTGACGTTGGATTCTGTTTGCACCAGACCTGCTCGCTGAAACAGCTGGACCGTCTTGGCCTGGTTCGGCCACGGACCCCAGCGCAAGGGATTCGTAGGTCCAAAAATCGCAATGACGGGCAACCCGGTTGCCGCCGCCAAGTGGGTGAGAGATGTGTCCGGACCTATGTACAACGCGGCTTTTCCCAGTAGAGTAGTCAGTTGATTGAAGTCCAGGCGGCCGACAAGATTCAGCAGCTGGGGCGGCGTGGCCAAATCAAGAAGCGATGCGACGCATTCACGATCACGAGTGCCCGGGCCACCGGTGAGCATGACTTGTCTCTGGCGCACGAGCAGCTCGCGCACGAGGGTATGAAAATGGTCGAGTGGCCACTGCTTGTAGGGCCACATGGAGGGCGCATGCACGATGACGGCCCCGGGATGAAGATTTGCCAGCACGTCGGCCGGGAGATCGTGGGCGCGCGGCAGCACCGTTTGGGGGATGACAGGTTTATCCTTCGTCCATGGCGAAAGCAACTGCAGTTTTTCGGCCGCTACATGAACCGCCCCCCTGTCACCGGCGCTACGGACCACGTGCGTGAGCAGCAACTGCTTCCACCAGTTGCTGCTGCCGTGTTCTGGAAGAATTCCACTGCGGTAGGGCGCGGCAATCCAGCCCATCAGGTGGGCACGGTCGCTTGCTTGTGTTATCAGGGCGAGGTCATAGCGTCGCCAGAGTCGGCTCACCACCGACCGGATTCCGGTCCGACCGGGGCGATGCGGAAACTCGATCAGGCAATTCACATCCGGATTGCCTCGCAGCATGCCGAGTGTTCCTGAGAAGCCCATCACATCGATCATGGCCGATGGCCACCGCTCACGCGCGGCGCGAATCAGGGGGCTTGCCAGAAACACATCTCCGATTTGGCGGGTTTCGATGACCAGAATACGCTTCATGCGGGCTTTATTTCAACTTGGGGATCGGATTCGTCAGTCTGTGCCAGTAGCCAGGCAAGCAGGCCTGCATAGAGATGCCCCTCGGTAAAATCCGTCAGCAGCGAATTGAACAGACAGCCCACCGCAAACGCCAGGCTGACACCAAGGAGCGATGAACTCACCTTTTTCCCCTGGAGTTTTTGAATCAGGGGCGCCAGCAGCCAGACAAGGAAAAGCACCAGTGCCGGGGCACCACCGCTGACCAGCATCAAGAGATACTGATTGTGCGGGTTGTTTGCTTTCACCCAGGGGGCTTGCAGATAGGCGCTTTTGACAGGATCGTCCGCATAGCGTTGTTGGGCGATTCGTTCATGAACTTGCCCATACCGCGCAAATCCTGCGCCGGTCACAAAGTGCTCTTTGGCGAGTGCAAGCGCATTGCGCAGCAACTCGAGCCGTATTCCCGTTGAGGACAGCGCGGTCCCTGTAGGGGTTTGTGCACCTGCAATCGTTTCGCTCAAACGGGTTCGGACCGCCGAAGATCCCATGGCCAGGATGACGGCGGCCAGAGGCAAGAGGATCAAGGCGCCCCAGCGCCAACGGGGCGGACTGTGAAGCCAGGCGGCGTAGCCGACCATCACCAGCAGCACGACATGGCCAGTCCGGCCATCAATGGCAAACAGCACTGTCAGGGCGAGGAAGGCCGCTGCCACGCGCAGGAGCCAGGGCTTGCGGTAATGGTGGGCTTGCTGCAGGGCGAGGAAGGCGCAAACTGACAGCCCAAAGCCTGACGATATGCGCCGTGAAGTCAGTTGGCTCGCGAGTCCCGGATCCAGCAGGGCCACCCAATGGACGGCGCCGTATCCGACAGCGCTGATGACTAACGCATTAAAAAACAGGCGCTTGCGCGACGTCAGATGAAACAGCGCAAGAAGCACCGGTGCCATGATCAGTTCGTGATAACGATTCAAGGTGTGCAAAGCCAGCAGGTTAAAGCCTTCCAGCCATAAAGTGTGCAAGGCGGCGTACGCCAGAAAAATCAGTCCCGCGGCCATCACGGGTTGCCTCCATGGTCTGATATGCCACACGGCAGGGGCCGCCGCAGCGGCCAGCAGCGACAGAACCAGCAAGGACAGGGAAGTTCCGGCAGTGGAAAAGGGAAGAAAGAAACCGAGCGCCCCCAGCGCTATACAAAGAGCCCAGTCAAGCGGCCGCGCGAGGCGTGCGGCGGGCGTCGGTAAACTGGTACTTGCAACGCTCACGAGTCCCCCCTCTGGAGTGCGTGCAGGTGCGCGTAGCGACCACCCCGGGCCATTAGCTCAGCGTGGGTTCCACTGTCCACCAGATGGCCATGTTCCATGACGACCACGCGATCTGCCTGCGAGATTGTCGATAGCCGGTGCGCCACCACGAGGGTGGTACGCCCGTGCATGAGGCGCTGAAGGGCTTCCTGCACAAAGCGTTCTGATTCCGCATCAAGCGCCGAAGTTGCCTCATCAAGAATCAGGATGGGCGCATCTTTGTACAGTGCCCGCGCAATCGCCAGGCGCTGGCGCTGGCCGCCCGATAGTTGCATGGCGTTGTGGCCCAGGACGGTGTCCAAACTCTCGGGCAACTCGGCCAGCAGCGCAGCCAGGTTGGCGGCTCCCAGGCATTCCCTGACTCGCTTACGGTCAACTGGCTGGCCGAGTGCCACGTTCACGGCAATGCTGCTGTTGAGCAACACGACATGTTGGCTGACAAGTGAAAATTGCGAGCGCAGGCAGGCGAGGTTCCAGGTACGGATGTCCTGGCCATCCAGGCGGACCGCGCCAGAACTGATTTCAACAAATCTGGGCAGCAAATTCACCAGGGTTGTCTTGCCCGAGCCGGAAGCACCAACGATGGCGAGGGTTTCTCCTGCCCTGATGGAAAGGTTGAGCTGGTTGAGCGCGGGAACCGCATCGGCCTTATAGACCACGCTGACATTGGAAAATTCGATGTCGCCGCTCGCTCTGGCTTTCACAAATTCGCCCCCGGTTTCGTCTGGATTCAGATTCATGAGGTCCAAGCCGCGCTCCAGTGCGGCCAGTCCCCGGGTCACTGGTGTGGTGCCATCCGAGAGGCTTTTGAAGGGTGCAACCAGCAGCAGCATGGCGGTGACAAAGGCCACAAAGCCGCCCACGGTGGTCGTGCTTTCAGCGCTCTGCAGGAGCGCGATGGAAATCACCGCGGAAAGCGCTATGGCCACCAGCACTTGCGTGATGGCGCTCATGCCGGCGTATGCAGCGGTGGACTTCATGGAGAGGCGACGCAGTGAATGGCTCAGGAGGTCAAAGCGGCTGGCCTGGCTGGCTTGTGCGCCATGCAGGCGGACGTCCCGATGGGCCATGACATTTTCCTCGACCACATAGGCCAGTTCATCCGTGGCGGTCTGGCTTTGCTTGGTGAGGCGGTAGAGCCGCTTGGAAAGAACCTGAATGACCAGCGCCACGGCCGGAAACAACAGTGCGACGATCAGCGTCAGTTTCCAGTTCAAATAGACCAGATACCCGATCAGCGCCAACAGTGTCAGTACATCCCGAGCGAGCCTCAAAATGGCGTTGATCAGCATCGAAGAGCCATTGAATACCTCATAGACGACGGTATTGGCAAGAGCGCTGGAACTTTGATTAACGAACAAGGTCAGCCGGGCACTTAACAGTTTGCCAAACATGGCGGAGCGCAGGCGCAGCAAACCATCGTTGGTGACCTTGGCTAGCGCAAATTGCGCCAAAAATCCGGAGAGCCCGCGCACGGTGAACAGCAGCATCAATGCGAGCGGAACCAGCCAGATGTTGAAGGAGCCACTCTGAAAGCCACGATCGAGCAGTGGTTTGAGCAGGGCGGGCAGAAAAGGCTCGGTTGCCGACGCCACGATGGTCGCGCCGATGCCCAGCGCCCAGCCTGACCGCGAGCCGCTGAAATATGGCCAGACTCGGGCAATTCTGCGCAGAATGGACTCTTTTGCAGCTGGGACAATTGTGGCGATTTCGGGTCGCTGCGTCATGATAAGCGCTCTGGTTGAGAGGCGACAGTCTTGGGCGTGCGCTGGTTGAACAGCAAAGTAGCCACGCCACAAATGACCAGTAAGAGCTTGGAGATGTTGATGATCGCCATGGACAACCCCACGGAAGCTGCAGCCATGCAAATGATGGCCAACCGTAAATTGATTGTCTTTTTTAGCAAATTGGTCGCGGTGGTCGCCTGAAGAGTAACGCGCATTATCGATGATTCCAATTAAGCGCCAGGCGCTCAAAATTACGCGGCGCCCTGCTATGCTTATCAGGTAATTTCCCTGGCAAATTTTCCCCAAGTTATTGAAATGGTATTCGTTGACCAGCCTATCCGTCACAGTGATCACCAAGAATGAGGCAAACAATATTGCCGACTGCTTGCGTTCCGTTCGGTTCGCAGATCAGGTCGTCGTGCTGGATTCTGGCAGCACGGATGAGACCGTCCAAATTGCCCGGTCCATGGATGCCGAGGTCAGCATCGATCCCGACTGGCAGGGGTTTGGCATCCAGAAAAATCGGGCGCTGGATGCCTCAACATGCGATTGGGTGCTGTCCCTTGATGCAGACGAGCGTGTGACGCCCGAGTTGTCGCAGGAAATTCAAGCGCAGCTTGCACAGGTGCAGGTCAGCGGTCAATCCGTGGCTTTTGCAATTCCCCGGCTGACCCAATTTTGCGGTGTGTGGATTCGGCACTGTGGCTGGACGCCTGACTATGTGCTCAGAGTGTTCAAGCGTGGCGAAGCGCGCTTTAGCGACGATTTGGTGCACGAAGAATTACAGCTCATTAGTGCCAATACTGCTGTTGTTCGTTTGAAGCACCCGCTTTTGCACTACAGTTATCCAACCTCTGAACATTATTGGCGCAAGCTCCAGCGCTACAGCCAGGATTGGGCCCGTCAACGGCATGCGCGTGGGCGGAAGGCCACAATCACGCGCGCTGCATTGTCGGCCGTAACGGCTTTTATTCGCAGCTATGTGTTTCAGTTGGGTTTTTTAGATGGCGCTATGGGCTTTGCAGTGTGTACCATGCAGGCCCAGTCAGCATTTGGCAAATATTTCGAGTTGTATTGTTTAGGCCGTGAACATGACAAGTGATTTTTTTTCTCAGACCTTGCTTAAGCGTCGGGCCACTCTCAAGGGCTTGGCCGGTGTGGGATTGTTCGCCAGTTGCGCGGGCTATGCCTTTGCGCAATTCCGCGTGGAAGTGTCCGGTGTAGGCCTGACTCAACTGCCCATCGCCATAGCCCCATTTCGGGGAGAGGCCCAAGCGCCGCAAAAAATCGGCGCCATCGTCAGGGCCGATCTTGAGCGCAGCGGCATGTTTCGCGCAGTTGACACTGCTGGCTTGGTGGCCGACGAGAACACGCGCCCAGACCTGGCAAGCTGGCGGCAAAAGGGCGCGGACGCGATGGTGACCGGAAGCGTTTCGCCGCTTGCCGACGGACGCTTTGATGTCCGGCTCCGCTTGTGGGATATCGTGCGGGGGCAGGACTTTGGCGGCCAGAGCTATATCGTCAGTCAGGGTGATTTGCGTCTGTCCGCCCACCGTATTTCAGACTTCGTGTACGAAAAGCTGACCGGCGAAAAAGGGATTTTTTCCACGCGCATAGCCTACGTGACCAAGGCGGCCCAGCGCTACAACCTCTGGGTGGCCGATTCCGACGGGGAGGGTGCCCAGTCGGCCCTGACGAGTCCAGAGCCCATCATTTCTCCTTCATGGGCGCCCAATGGCGCCCAGTTGGCTTATGTTTCTTTCGAGTCCCGCAAGCCGGTGATTTATTCGCATGATGTGGCCACTGGAAAGCGGCGGCTGCTGGCCAACTTCAGGGGCTCCAACAGTGCGCCGGCGTGGTCACCGGACGGCAAACAACTGGTTGCCACGCTGAGCCGTGCTGGCGGCTCGCAGATTTTCGCCATAGGCCTCAATGGGGGAGACCCCAAGAGACTGACGCAGTCATCCAGCATCGACACCGAGCCGGCCTATTCACCCGACGGAAGATACATCTATTTCGTAAGTGATCGCGGTGGCGCCCCACAGATTTACCGTATGAGCCCGGCGGGCGGCAATCCTGAAAGAGTCACGTTTTCTGGCAGCTACAACATCTCCCCGGCGGTAAGCCCCGATGGTCGTTGGCTGGCCTATGTTTCAAGGGTGGGCGGTGCGTATAAACTTCATGTCATGGAACTTGCCAATGGAACGGTTACTTCAATTACGGACACCACGGCCGATGAAAGGCCCAGTTTTGCACCCAATAGCCGCTTGATTGTGTATGCCACCCAGCAGCAGGGCAAGGAAGCCCTGATGACAACAACGCTCGATGGCAAGATCAAGGCCAGACTGTCTGGTGTCGGCGGTGACATCCGGGAACCCGATTGGGGACCTTTTCAACGTTAGCCATTTTTGAATTTGTCATTTTATTTTCTTGATTATTAGTAAAGGTATTTCATGAAGCGTATTCTTTTCTCCATTTTCTCTTCCCTTGTTCTTGCCGCCACGCTGGCGGGCTGCGGCTCCGACGTCAAGCTAAGTGATGTCCCCGTGGAAGACAGAACGGCCAGCGCAACGGCGGGTAGCGGCGCCGGCGGAGCCGCCAGCAGCAGTGTGGCCCCGGTGCAGATTGGCGCGACAGATGTATCGGGCGCCGGTCCTGTCAATACGGCCAAAATCGTCTACTTTGATTTCGATAGCTACGTGGTCAAGCCGGAATTCCAGAGCCTCATTGAAGCGCATGCCAAGTACCTGACGGCCAACAAGGCCCGCAAAATGGCGATTGAGGGACATACCGACGAGCGCGGCGGGCGTGAGTACAACCTGGCCTTGGGACAAAAGCGCGCTGAAGCGGTGCGCCGTGCCTTGGCGCTCCTGGGCGTCGCGGACGCGCAGGTCGAGGCCGTGAGTTTTGGCAAGGAAAAGCCTGCGGCTTCGGGCAGCGACGAAGAATCGATGGCCAAAAACCGCCGCGCCGAAATCAACTACCGTTAAGCCGGAATCCGAGCTGTGAAAATGTTGTTCAGAACTGCCGCAGCAGTGGTGGCTATCGTGCTGGCATTCAATGCGCATGCGGCGCTGTTTGAAGACGACGAGGCGCGCAGAGCCATCCTCGATTTACGTCAAAAGGTCGATGCTTCGCAGCAGCGTACGACGGATGATCTGAGAAGAGCCGTTGATGACAATGCTCAGCTGCGCCGCAGCGTGCTCGATCTGTCCAACCAGATTGAGGCGCTGCGTCACGAAATTGCCACGCTGCGCGGGCAAAATGAGCAGCTGTCCAGGGCGATTTCCGATACGCAGCGCGGCCAGAAAGACCTGGTGCAGGGCGTCGACGAGCGCTTGCGGAAATTTGAACCTGGCAAGGTCCTGGTCGATGGCAAGGAGATTGTGGCCGAGCCGGCTGAAAAGCAGGAATTCGAAGTGGCCCTTGCCACTCTTCGCAAGGGCGATTTTGCTGCCGCTCAAACCGGTTTCGTGTCCTTCATGAAACGCTATCCGCAAAGCGGCTACCGATCTTCTGCACTGTTCTGGCTGGGCAATGCCCAGTATGCGTTGCGCAACTACCAGGAGGCAGTGACCAATTTCCGTGCTCTGGTGACGGCCGAGCCGGATCACATCCGAGCACCGGAAGCGCTTTTGTCGATCGCCAATTGCCAGGTCGAACTCAAGGACCTCAAGTCGGCTCGCAAAACGCTCGAGGACCTCGTGAAGGCGTATCCGCAGTCTGAAGCGGCATCCGTGGCCAAGGGGCGCCTGACCAAGCTCAAATAGCCACCATTGTTGATGCTTCAATTGCCCGTGCAACACCACAGTGCGTCAGCAGCGGCATGATCTCAGGCACGCAACTGATTCCTCCCGACCTTGAGCGGCGCTTCGGTGGTCTTGCGCGGCTCTATGGCGCGGCAGGTGTGCGCCGCATTCGGGCTGCTCACATTGTGGTGGTGGGTTTGGGCGGCGTCGGCTCGTGGGCTGCCGAAGCGGCCGCGCGCAGCGGTGTGGCCCGCTTGACGCTGGTCGATCTTGACCATATCGCCGAATCCAACATCAACCGACAGGTCCATGCACTCGACAACACCTTGGGGCAGGCCAAAGTGCAGGCCATGCGCGAACGCATCGCCCAAATCAATCCAGCTTGCAGGGTGGACTGCATCGAAGAGTTTGTCGATGCTGAGAATTGGCCAGAGATTCTCGCGATCGACAGCGGGCTTGATCAAACCCAATTTTCTGTCATCGACGCGTGTGACCAGGTCAGGGCCAAGACAGCCATGGCGGCTTGGGCCATCAGGAATAAGGCCACGTTGGTCAGTGTCGGAGCTGCCGGCGGCAAGCGGCTTGCTCACCGCGTTGATATTGAAGATCTGTCATTGGTCACGCACGATCCCTTGCTGGCGCAGATGCGCTACCGCCTGCGCAAAGAGCGCGGCGCGGCCCGCCAGGGGAAGATTGGCGTGGCCTGTGTTTTCAGTCGGGAATCTGTGCTGCAACCGGCTGTCGCAAACACTTTGGATCAGCAGGAAATGTATGCGCAAGAGGCGATGGAAACACAGTGCGAAGCCACAGCACAGAGTGATGGCAGTCTCAATTGCCACGGCTATGGATCGGTCGTTAGCGTGACCTCTACCTTCGGGTTGTGCGCAGCCGGCTGGGTGCTCAGTAAAATTGCCGGATAGTTTTTAAAAGCGCAAAAAAATGACGCTATAATTTCTGGCTGTGCTGCAAACGATGCAGTACAAGCCAAAAGAGATCCTGGGACGTTAGCTCAGTTGGTAGAGCAGCGGACTTTTAATCCGTTTGTCGTGGGTTCGACCCCCGCACGTCCCACCAGTTTTTGACTGGTGAAAGTTTTCTTTTTTTGGGTTCTTAGCTCAGCTGGTAGAGCAGCGGACTCTTAATCCGTCGGTCGCGAGTTCGAATCTCGCAGAACCCACCAATAGGCCCATACAGCATATAGAAAGCCTGCTTCTTAATTGATAGCAGGCTTTTTTGTTTTTGGCCCTATTGCCAGAATATTGCCAGAATTTGAAGCGTTGCCAGAAAGTCACTATTCACGGTGGATAGTGAGAAGTTAACCAGCCCCACGCGGCAGCCAGTAGCCAGCCAGCAGCCCCACAGCGTCACGTCAAGGCGGTGAATGCCGCACCTTGTCCAGTACTGGCGCATCAGGCGTAACGCGGCTAAATTCCCTCGTTGGGGAAAGCCACTGAATGTAGTTGTGACAAACCTCTAGCCAGTGGTCGTCCTGCTTGAGCATTTCGGCCAGCATTCGCCCGTGGCTGTCTGGATGACTGCCGTAATAGAAGGCGAGAAGTCTGTTCATCGCAGTGTTCTAAGACTTACCCGGCCACCACACGCAGCGCACCGGGCGCGGGTTGAACGTGCATGGGTGCGGCCTTGAATCGTTGTGCGGCTTGCCACACGTCATAGGCGCTTTGCTCTGCCAGCCACAGGCGGGCTTCGCCACCACGCGACACGCCTAGCCAGGCCTCTATGCGCAGGGCCATTTCTGGCGAGATGGCAGCCCGGCCATTCAATACGCGAGACAGTGTCACGCGGGACACGCCAAGCTGTTGCGCGGCCTGGGTCACAGTCAGCCCCAGCGCGGGCAACACATCGTCGCGCAGCGTCAGGCCGGGATGCGGGGGATTAAACATGCGTGCCATAGTCGTTTCTCCAGTTGCTCAGTGGTAATCCTGATAGTCCACCAACACAGCGTCGGTTCCATCAAAGGTGAAGGTCATGCGCCAGTTGCCATTTACCCAAACCGAAAAATGCCCCTTGAGTTCTCGCCCTTTCAACGGGTGCAAGCCCCAGCCCGGCAGGTTCATGCCTTGGGCATTGGTCGTTTCGTTCAGGCGTCGCAGCATGGCGGCCAGTCGCGGGGCATGGGCGGCCTGAATACCGGCCATGCTCCCTTTCTCGAAAAAGGCTTTCAGTCTCTTATGCCGAAACGTCTTAATCATGCTGCATTGTATCTCGTAACGTTACGGTATGCACAACAACCCGGTTAATTGTTCACCACGCGCAGCGCACCGGGCGCGGCCTTGGCATCAAACTTCACCCCGGACTGTTCCAAAATCCACGCCTCGATTTTTTCATGGTGAACCCGTAGCAGGTCAAGCGGCCTTACCGTGTAATGCTTTTCAGCGGTCGCGCTTGGCTTGTGTCCCATGAGTTGCGCCACCACGCCAGCGGGCACCTCAAGCCACTCTGTCAGACTTTTAAACGAACGGCGCAATCCGTGCAAGGTCAGGCCATCGAGCCCCGCCCTCTTACATGCGCGCGTGTGGGGTGTAGTCGGCTCGGTCAGATACCCGGCGGCGCTTGTTGGACTTGAGAAAATCCACGCATTGCGGCGCGGCAATGTTGCCAGCAGGTGCCCCACGAACGGGGTTAACGGTATCTCGCGGGTTCCCTCCACCTTGTCCCGGATGCTGATTCCCTTCCATTGGGTGTTTACATCCTCCCAGCGCAGCGTCATCACTTCGTCCGGCCTCGCGCCAGTGAGTAGCAGGGTTTGCAGGTAAGCAGCGATGGTGGGGTTTTGTAGCTGTTGCACGGCGGCAAACCATGCGGCCAATTGCCCACGCTGCAACACGTCCGATTTAACCCGAGCCGTACCCAATTCTCTTAATCCGTCGGTCGCGAGTTCGAATCTCGCAGAACCCACCAAACAACGCATACGGCATAGAAAAAGCCTGCTACTTAATTGATAGCACGATTTTTGTTTTCTGCCCTCATGTTCAGGTATCCCGCAGTTTCAAGTTTGAATGTGAGGATCAAAAGGCCGCGAGCAATTTGCTGAAACACGGTGTATCGTTCGAAAAGGCGGTCAGCGTTTTTGGGGGAAGCACCGACACTGAGCCGCGCAAACGCGCCGACGCGTAGCTTCGACCTTAACTTTCACAATCCATGCTCAACTCAATTGCAGAGAACATTTGGCACGCTCAGCATGTCTTCAAAGTGCATGGCGTGCCAATCAGCTCGCGCATGACTCTTGTGCGCTTACCTTCCGGGGTCTTGTGGGTTCATTCCCCGATTCCCGTGAGCGATCAAACCCGGGGGGAGATTGATGCACTCGGTCCCGTCAAATTTATCATTGCCCCCAGCAAATCTCATCACTTGTTTGCAGGGCATTTCGCCGAGAAGTTCCCTTCCGCAACCCTTTACGGTGCACCGGGTCTCGCAGAAAAGCGGCCTGATCTTGCGAACATGCAGCCACTTCGCCCTGAGCCTGGTGAGTGGTCGCCCGAGCTCGAATTCCATCTCTTCGGTGGAATTCCTTTCGCAAATGAGACGGTTTGGTTTCACGCCCCCTCCAGGACGCTGATCCTTACCGACCTCTGCCAATGGTGGCAGGGTGAACTGCCATGGCAGGCTTCACTTTTGAACTCATTGGCAGGTGTTCGGCAGAAGTTCGACGTGCCGAGAACCGTTCGCGCAATGCTTCGCGATAAGGGTGCGGCCGCTGCAAGCGCGAAAAGGATCATGGAATGGCCTTTTCAACGTATCGTGATGGCACACAACACGATCATTGAGTCTGACGCCCGGGCGCAGCTTGAGCTGGCTTTTCGCAGGTTCCAGTGAAGGCTTGCCAGTCGCGCGAGCCGATGCCCCTCAGCACGCCTCGGTCTGCTGCTCCGGCGTGCGCAACGGTGTTCGAATCATCAAGGGCCAGCAGCTCAAACCAGGTTCAAGCGGCGGCCGGCTTGAGCGCTTCTAGCCGGGCCTTGAGGAAGCCGCCGGTGCCGTAGCGCGTCACGCGGCTGTAAAAACGCTCGGTCAGACGTTTGACCATGGCCACGTAGTCGTCAAGCAGTGGCGGCAGGATGCTGCAACTGTCGTAGTTGACCACCACCGAAACCCGCTCGCCCAGGGGTGCAAGCAGCGCAGTCAGGTGCTGCTCGATGTCGTCGATGTCTTCGGTGCGATCCACCGCCAGTCCCTCGAAGTTGATAAACAGCCGACGATGCACGCGATCGAGTTCGAAGCGTTGCGCCAGCGGCAGGTCAAGCAGCCGATCGCGCAGGCCGATGGGCTGCTCCAGGAACAAGGCGGCATCCATCAGCTTGAGCTGCGGGCTGATGGACGGCATGAAGTCCATGTGCGCCAGCACGTCGCGCTTGAGGTCGATACCCGGCGCGATCTCGATCAGTTCCAGGCTGCCTTGTTCGCCCTGGGCCTTCAACTGGAACACGCAACGCTCGGTGACATAGAGCACCCGCTGGCCGCGTTTGCAGGCCTCGCGTCCGCTGAAGGTACGGTGCTCAACAGCCTGCACAAACTTGCGGGTGCTGCCTTCCCGATGAATCTGCAGGCGCCCATCCTGCAGGCGCACGTCGGGGTCGCCCGCGGTGAAGGTGCCCGCGAACACCACCGTTTTGGCGTTCTGGCTGATGTTGATGAAGCCGCCAGCACCGGCCAGACGCGGGCCAAACTTGCTGACGTTGAGATTGCCCTGCGCATCGGTCTGGGCCAGATCCAGCACCGCAATATCGAGGCCGCCGCCGTCGTAGAAATCGAACTGGCTGGGCTGGTCAATCACCGCCTGGGCATTGACGGCCGCGCCAAAACTCATGCCGCTGGCCGGAATGCCACCGATCACGCCGGGCTCGGCCGTCAGCGTCAGCAGGTCGATGATGCGCTCCTCGGCAACCACGCTGGCAACGCCTTCGGGCATGCCGATGCCCAGATTGATCACGCTATTGGCGCGCAACTCCAGCGCGGCGCGCCGGGCAATCACCTTGCGCTCGCTCAAGGCCATCTCCGGCAGCGAATCCAGCGGCACCCGGATTTCGCCAGAATAAGCCGGGTTGTACTGCTCGGAGAAAGTCTGCATGTGGTGCGCCGGTTCGGTCGCCAGCACCACGGCGTCGACCAGCACGCCGGGCACCTTGACCATGCGCGGATGCAAGGTGCCGCGCTCGGCGATGCGTTCGACCTGAGCGATCACGATGCCGCCGCAATTGCGCGCGGCCATGGCAATGGCCAGTGCCTCCAGGGTCAAGGCCTCGCGCTCCATGCTCAGGTTGCCGTCAGGGTCGGCGGTGGTGGCGCGGATGATTCCCACCGATATCGGAAAGGTCTTATAAAACAGGTAGTCGCGGCCGTCAATTTCCATCAGCCGCACCAGCTCTTCGGTGGTGCGCGCATTGATCTTGCCGCCACCCCAGCGCGGGTCAACAAAGGTGTCGATCCCGACATGCGTGAGGGTGCCGGGCTTGCCCGCGGCAATGTCGCGAAACAGGTGAGAGATCACGCCTTGCGGCAGGTTGTAGGCCTCGATCTGGTTGTCAACGGCCAGTTTCTGCAGCGCCGGCACCAGGCCCCAGTGCCCGCCGATGACGCGCTTGACCATGCCGGCGTGGCCCAGGTGGTTGAGCCCGCGCGTTGCGCCGTCGCCCTGGCCGGCGGCATAGACCAGCGTCAGGTTGCGCGGCACGCCGGTTCCGGTCTCAATCTCGGCGGCCAGAAAACGCTGCTCGAGCGCCACCGCCACGGTCTCGGCAAAGCCGATGCCGACAAAGCCCCCGGTAGCCACGGTGTCGCCGTCGTGAATCAGCCGCACCGCGTCAGCGGCACTCACGACCTTGTTGCGCCGTGCACTGTGTTGGGTCGAATCGTTGAAATGGGTATGCATGCTGGCTTTCACGTCAAGGCTTTGATCATCCGCGCATTGAGCCGGGCTGTGTGACCGGGAAAACCACAGGTTGCACGCTGCCCTGATGGCTCGCGAGATTCTCGCCAGATTGCATCGCTCTTTGGCATTGCCTTGTCGAAGTCATTCATCATCACGCACTGGCAGGCCATGGTGCAGCGCCCATTCCTTGGCCTTGGCGATGGCGATGCGAATCGCCCGTCCCTCATCCATGCTCTCGGCAAGCAGCGCGTTGGCGATTTCTATCGCCTTGAGCCGCGCAGGCTCGCTCAAATGCCGCATTGATGTGGGGAAGTACTCGGTGTTCCAGGGCATGGTTGACCTTCCCGTTTGGTTCATGCGCGCAGCACGCATTTTTGGTAAAGCCCGAGCATTCGCCCGGCCGGGTCGTACTTGGCTTTCAGGGTCTGGTAGTGCTCGATGGCGTAGGCCTGCGCAAACTCCTCAGCGGTAAAAAAGCAGTCCGAGTAAAGCGACTTGATGCCGCCCAGGCGCATCACTTCGCGCTCGACCAGCCGGTTGAAGTGACCCGGCTCGAAGGCGGCAGCGCTTTCGACTACGTCCCAGAAACCGAAGTTGACATAGAGGCTGCCGGGTGCCAGGGGATACAGCGTGAACTGTGCCCCCAGTGCTGGCCCGCGCACCGGGCAGATCCAGATTGGCAGGATGCCGATCTCGCGCAGCAAAAAGGCGAGAAATTCGGGGGCGGCGGCGATCGGGATATCGACGTCCTGGATGACGGATTCGGTAAAGCGGCCGCGCCAGCGGGCCAGGCGGCGCGTCAGACCCCAGCGGGCGTTCCAGCGCATGACCCGGGTGTAGGTGCGCGAATTGAGCCGGTTCCTGCCAAGCAGGCGGCGCACCAGCGGATGCTGCGCGTACAGGTTCTTCGAGCACCAGAACCAGTCGGTGTCCCAGCGCCAGATGTAGTCCTGCACGCGTAGATAGTCGACTCGCTGGTCGAGCAGCGAACGGTAGTAGATGTGCTCGAAGCTGTAGTCGCTGAGCCAGGGCGCGGTATCGACAAAACAGGCCTGGTTGACGACCTGCTGCCGCGGCCCGAACACGACGCCATCGACAAAGTCAGC
>Ga0155550_1345_pt1 | contig 14879 bp, 14 predicted proteins | sample RifCSPhighO2_12_FD_107207 | JGI IMG/M metagenome (GOLD analysis project Ga0155550, IMG submission 107207) | Burkholderiales bacterium RIFCSPHIGHO2_12_FULL_61_11
CAGCACGGGTCTGTCTTTCGTGAGTGAAACCGTGTTCTCGCATGCATCCAAACTGACGCTGATTGAAGAAGCCCAAGCGCAGGGCTTTTTCGTCATGCTGCTGGTTGTGGCGCTAGACCAGCTCCAACGCTTGCTGGCGCGCGTCGCGCAGCGGGTCGCTGAAGGCGGTCACCCGGTGCCAGCCGATCGCATTCTGGGCCGCTATCCCCGCACACTGGCTAACCTGACCCAAGCCGTGCGGCTAGCCGACGCTGCCGTCTTGTACGACTCGCATGACATCACACCGGGCACGCACTCTGCCGTGGCCTTGTGCAAAGGGACTTGGACGAAGGAACTGGTACAGCCACTGCCCCAATGGGCGCAGCAAGTTCTTTGAGGATGAAATAAGCATCTAGCTCCGTACTCACAACGTAAGAAGCTACGTTTTTAACAGCAAACATCCCGCAAAAAGGCGTTTCACCCCAGCTCGCGCGTCCCACGGCATTTGGTTTGCCCAAAACGGCTGCAACCCCAGAACTGCTTTCCGGCCGCTGCACCTTGGCGAGCCTGTCGCAGCACCATCGGCGCGCTGCACAGAGGACAGCTTGGCGTTGCCTCGGCGGCTGGAGCCGCTGGCTGCGGTTTGCCCACCTCGCGCGGTGCTGGCGCGGGCGAACCAGAAACCACCGCCTGTGCCTGAATGCCACGCTGCAATGTCTTGCCGTTAATCAGTTGAATCTCGCGCCCCTCGGCAAAGCTGCGCGCCTCTTGGGTGAACTCGCCAGACGTCACCACAAAACCGCCAGCCACCCGGCGCGCCGCCATCACACCGTACAACTCGCGCACGGGTTGCACGCCCACGCGCAGCGCACGCCATTGCTTGCATTGAACCAGGTATCTGTCCGAACCCTTTTGCAGCAGCACGTCCACCCCGCCGTCTGGCCCGCCACCGCCGTTGTCCAAAGCCGTAAAGCCCTGGCGGCGGAAATACTCGCCCACCAGCACCTCAAATTCGCGCCACGTTCCTTGCGCCACGCCATCGGCCCGGTTGGCGGCTCCGGCATGCAGACGCCTGGCCTGATGCCGCTTGTAGGCCGATACACCGGCACCCAGCAAAAACAGCAAAGGCAGGAGGTACTGGCCGATGGTTGCGAACGCGTGCCACATGGCAGTTGCCGCAAAACTCCCTGCCTGCCCGGGCTGCAGCGCCGTCGTCAACGGCTTTTGCGCAATCGAATGCAGCACAAGGTAACTGAGCACCGCCAGTGCCACCCCCGCCCACCAGGGCAAAAGCGCAGTGGCCTCCACCACTGCATCCGCCAGATCGTTCTTTTTACGTCGTGCCATTTTTCTCCCTTGTTGATTTTTAACTAATTTTTACCATCAAATCTGGCTGTAACCCCCGTGGGATATTCGCAAGAAGCTACGTTTTTGATAGCATATTCACAATAAACTTCGCCTTCGCCTTCGGCTGCAGGCCAAACATCAGGACCAGTTTTGCTTTTAAGCACGCAACCCATTGATTTTTATAGGTCTTCCAAAAAACACCGAGACAAACTCGGTTTACGTTTAAGCACTTCCGCACAACCCATTAAGGGCAAAACGGCAAGTACCGGGCATACCGGGTGGGGCAGCAGTCTCACCCGCCCCGTTTCCAAGCAACCCTTTGTTAAACAAAGCGTTTAACAAACACCAAACAAAGCCTAAGCCATTGAAAATAAACAAGTTTTTCTGAGGCCGCGAGACGCTGCCTTTGTTAACCCGTTTGTTTTCCCTTGTTTTTTTGATCTATCAAAACCCACTGCGAAACCGACCGCGACCCGGCGTTTCGGATGGTTTTTCCTGACTGTGAAGACAGCAGGTTGTGAATTTTCGAGAGCTTCTGCGCCTGCGTCAGCACCTCGGGCAACTTGTCCAGCAATAACTTGTCAATGTCCTCGCGCGACACGGGCTGATGCTCGCGCACCATCGCCACGATCATGTCGCGGTAATACTGGCTGTCAAAACCCCGGTTGCGAATGTGCTGCGCCTTCTGGCCTGCCATCGCCGCCACGCTGCCCGCTACCAGCAGGTTGGGGTAGCGCCCTTCTACCAGCTTGGCCGCCCTGAGCCGCTTGGCCTCATCCGCAGAGATGCGCTGGCCCTTTTGCACCTTGTCCAGCAGCATGATGGTGGCCAAATCCAGCTCGCCCTGTGCCATCAGAAGCCGGGTGTATCGCACGTCCAGAATGCGCCCACGCAGTGTCACCATCACCCGCTCGGGTTGCGACAGGTCGTAATCCGGTAGCGGGAAAAATCGCCGCTATAAACAAAACGCCTAAGCCGCCTGCGCAAATCGGACTAGTGCCTGCTCGTCATTTGAAGCAGCAAATACCGCGCCAAGACTTGTCAGATCGCGGCGTACTTCCTCGAATGCACCAAAGCGCTCAGTATCCACCGGGGGCTCCGTCACGGACAACAGCAATGATTTGGGCGTGGCCTTCACACGCTCCAGATGACGCAAACGGCCTAGCCATTGGTTGCCATGATCGAGGATGCGAAGCGGATCGTCGTAGGCCAAGTGCAAGGGTTTGATGACGCGCAGAGCTTTCCCCCCTTCATCGAGCTCGGCAAATGGCACTGCAAACTGCAATGCACCCACCCCCAACTTTGCACGGTGAAAACGCGCGTCCAAACCTTCTCGGCACAATACACCCCGCACCGCTTTTTCGATCAATTTTTCTTGATACTCTGGCGTAGCAAAGTCATGCTCCACGTAGTGATCGAACAACTCCGCCAATTTAACCTCTGGCGATGTGGTCATCACAGCGCGAACTGAGGAAAACCGAAACAGAGCCTCACGAGGCCGCACCAAATCGTCAAAAATCCGTTGAGCTCCGTCTAGCCTTTGTTCATCACCGGCAAGCCACGGCACGGCCATATCACGCGTTCGGGCGAGTTCCTCCGAAAAAGCGGCAACCCCCTGTGCGAACACCCGCCGATCCAGCTTGTCGAAAAAGGCACTCAGACGACGCCATTTGTTGGACAGCTGAAAATCGAAATAACGCGCCGTCGGCGCAAGCATCACGATGCCAACGTTGGCAAACTCCTCCGTTTCTGCATAAGGCAGAAAACGAACAATGGAATAACGGGCGACGTGTGTCATGGGAAACCTCTCTCAAGCTGGGCGCGAAGCGACAACCTGCGCTTGATCGCCTCAAAGTCTAAACGCTCACCTGCGCGCCCTGCTCGCTGACCTGGGTGCGGATGCGGTAGACGTCGTAGTTCACGTTCACGCCATCGGCCACGGCCTGGGGGTGGCCGTATTCCATGACCAGGTTCTGGTTGAAGAAGCCAAAGGTTTGCTTGGAGGGCGTGGCGGTCAGGCCGATGAGGAAGGCGTCAAAGTACTCCAGCACCTGGCGCCACAGGTTGTAGATGCTGCGGTGGGCTTCGTCGGTGACGATGATATCGAAGGTCTCGATGGGGAAGGCGGGGTTGTAGGCAATGGGCTCGGGCTTGCTGAACAGCCCGCCAGCGACTTGCTCCAGGCGAGCAACACTTTGCTCGTCGTCTTCCTCGGCCAGCTCCCTGCCCTTGAGCATGCTGAACAGCCGCTGGATGGTGCAAATGGTGACGCGGGCCGTGGTGTCGAGCTGGTTGCTTTGCAGGTGCTGGACGATGAATTCCTGCCCAAACTTGAAGTTGTTGTAGGGCGAGGTGTATTCGTCAAACTCGGTTTTGGCTTGTCCTCCCAGGTTGCCGCGGTCCACCAGAAACAGCACGCGCCTGGCGCCGGCGAACTTGATGAGGCGGTAAATGAAGCTGATGCTGGTAAAGGTCTTGCCGCTGCCGGTGGCCATCTGGATCAGGGCGCGCGGCTTGTTGGCTTTGAGCGAGGCCTCCAGGTTGCGGATGGCGATGATTTGCGCGGGCCATAGGCCTTCTTCGATCAGCGGGGGCATGTTTTGCAGGCGGGCGAGGAAGGTGTGGGCAGAGCTGGCCCAGGCAAACGCCGCACCGGATTCGCTGGCGGTGGCGGGTGTTGCCGCGCCATTGTGCACGGCAGCGGTTGATTCCCATCCCTTCTCCCCGCCCTTGGCGGGCAAGTCTTTCAGGAAAGCAGCCAGGGTTTCGGGGCGGTGAAAGGCAAAGACGCTGCGGGCGCGGGGATGCGGGTCCAGCCCTTGAGTGAAATGGGTCTCGATGCCGGTGGATTCGTAGCTGAACGGCAAGGGCCTGCGCCAGGCTGGCAACGTGGAAGGCAGGCCTTGAGCGTAGCGGGCGGATTGCACTTCCACGCCGGTGAGCGTGCTGCCCTCTTTCTTGGCCTCGATCACGCCGGCGGCCTTGCCGTCGATATAGAGCAGGTAGTCGGCAAAGCCGTAGCCGGTGTTGAGGGGGAACTCACGCAGTGCCACGCCACGGGCGGCGTGGATGTTGGCGTGCGCCATATCGCAGACGTGCCAGCCTGCCTGTTTTAGCAGCGCATCAATGCCGACTCTGGCTTTTTGTTCTGGCGTCATGCCGTCTCCTTTGTCAGCCATTCTAGGGCCGCCAAGGGAAGACCCGGCGAATTTTCAAGTCAAACCAGCCTCTGGCCCCCGCGCAGTTTGCGCAAGCAGCTATTTTTTATATAGCATTAACCGTCCACTCATGGCATGGCGCTAGCTATTGCAGAGCGCGTGGCGGCACCGGGCAGCACAGCCGCAGCCCCGGCAGGCACCTCACGCTGCAAGTCACCCCTTTTGCAGCCGCGCAAAGGCCTTATGGAACTTGGCCACTTTGGGCGCGGCCACGGCCATGCAGTAGCCTTGAGCCGGGTTGCGCTCGAAGAAATCCTGGTGGTAGTCCTCGGCCGGCCAGTAGTTCCTCACCGGCACCACCTCGGTGACGATGGGGCGGCTGTAGACGCCGCTGGCGCTCATCTCGGCAATCACCTCCCTGGCCACGGCTTCCTGCTCGGGGCTTGAGAAATAAATGCCGCTGCGGTACTGCGTGCCCGCGTCGTTGCCCTGGCGGTTGAGCGTGGTGGGGTCGTGAATAACGAAGAAAATTTCCAGCACCTCGCGGGTGCTGATCTGCGCCGGGTCATAGGTGAGTTTCACAACCTCGTTATGCCCGGTATGGCCGCCGCAGACCTGCTCGTAGCTTGGACGCTGCAGCTGGCCGTTACTGTAGCCGGACTCCACGTCCATCACGCCACGCACCTGCACATACACCGATTCCGTGCACCAGAAGCAGCCGCCGCCCAGGGTGATGGTTTGCAATTCATTCATGGGATGATTCCTTTGCTGACGCATTGATTGTTGGGCTGGTTGATCCCAGCCGGTTTTCACGTCTCACTTTAGTCGTTTCCCGGGTTGCTTGCCGCGCGCACGGCATTGACAAACGCCGCCAGCGCCGCGTTTTCCCGGGCCGTCTTCCACAGGCAGTAGGTGTTGTAAGGGGTGGTGGCAGTGTCCAGCGGCACAAAGGCCGTTCCCGCCATGGCGGACTGCCGCAGCGCCGCCGGCACCAGCGCCACGCCCATGCCTTGCGATACCAGCGACACCACGCTCAGCCAGTGCCGCAACTCGTAGCGTATTTCAGGGTAAAAGCCGGCTTCGCCGCAGATCGCCAGAATGCGCTCGTGGTAGTCGGGCGAGACGCTGCGCGAGACCACGGCAAACGGCTCCCCCTGCAACAGGCGCAGCGCCAGCGAGCGCTTGCGCGCCAGCGCGTGGCTAGAGGGCAGGCAGCAGACAAACGGCTGGCTGGCGACCAGCGTTTGTGACAGCTCGGGCGGCACGCGCGTGGTGTGGACAAAACCCAGGTCGAGCCGGTCATGGGCCAGTTCAATCAGTTGCTCGCTGGAGCTGAGTTCCTTGAGCATCAGCCGCAGCAAGGGGTGCTGGGCCTGGAACCGTTCCAGAATTTTCGGTAAGCCGCTGTACAGCATGGTGCCCGCAAAGCCGATCGTCAGGCTGCCGGCCATGCCCTGCCCCACATCCCGAGCGAGGCTGGCCGCCTTTGCCGCCTGCTCCAGCAGCGCCCGCGCGGCAGGGACAAAGGCCAGACCGGCAGCCGTGAGTGCTACCTGCTTGCTGCTGCGCGTGAAAAGACGGGCGCCGACCGAGGCCTCCAACTGCTGGATGTTGAGCGAGAGTGGCGGCTGCGAAATTGACAGGCGCCGCGCAGCCCGGCCGAAGTGCAATTCTTCAGCCAGAACCAGAAAATAACGCAGGTGTCGAAATTCCATAAATATGAATAATGTATCGTTGAATGCGTAATTGATATTGGACAAGTATCCATGGCGGCCCAACAATAGGGGCGCGAGACAACCCACCGCGCCCCACTACACTTTGCCCACCACTTCGAGGACATCCGCCATGAAAACCAAATTCAAATGGGAAGACCCGTTTTTTCTGTCCGAACAACTCAGCGATGACGAGCGCGCCATCGTCGAAGCGGCGCATCACTTCTGCCAGGAAAAACTGCAGACGCGGGTGCTGATGGCCGCCCGGCACGAAAAATTCGACCGCGAGATCATGAATGAATTCGGTGAAATGGGCTTTCTGGGCTCGACCATTGACGGCTACGGCTGCGCCGGACTCAATTACGTGAGCTACGGCTTGGTGGCGCGTGAAGTCGAGCGCGTCGACAGCGGCTACCGCAGCGCCATGAGCGTGCAAAGCTCGCTCGTCATGCACCCGATCAATGCCTACGGCAACGACGCCCAGCGCCAGAAATACCTGCCCAAGCTGGCCACCGGCGAGTCGGTCGGCTGCTTTGGCCTGACCGAGCCGAATCACGGTTCCGACCCGGCCAGCATGATCACGCGCGCCAAGCCGGTGGACGGCGGCTACCTCATGAAGGGCGCCAAAATGTGGATCACCAACAGCCCGATTGCCGACCTGTTCGTGGTCTGGGCCAAGCTGGAAGACGCCAACGGCAAGGTCGGCGGCCAGGAAGCGATTCGCGGCTTCATTCTTGAAAAAGGCATGAAAGGCCTGAGCGCGCCCAAGATCGAGGGCAAGATGAGTTTGCGCGCTTCCATCACTGGCGAAATTGTGATGGACGATGTGTTTGTTCCCGAAGCCAATCTGCTGCCCAATGTGTCAGGCCTGAAAGGCCCGTTTGGCTGCCTGAACAAGGCACGCTACGGCATTGCCTGGGGGGTAACGGGCGCTGCTGAGGACTGCTGGCATCGTGCCCGCCAGTACACGCTGGACCGCGTGCAGTTTGGCCGCCCGCTGGCGCAAACCCAGCTGATTCAAAAGAAACTGGCCGACATGCAGACTGAAATCACGCTGGGCCTGCAAGCCTGCCTGCGCGTCGGTCGCCTGATGGACGAAGGCCGGGATGCGCCGGAAATGATCTCGCTGATCAAGCGCAACAACTGCGGCAAGGCGCTCGACATTGCCCGCATGGCGCGCGACATGCACGGCGGCAACGGCATTCACGATGAATACCACGTCATCCGCCACATGATCAACCTGGAAACCGTCAACACCTACGAAGGCACGCATGACGTGCATGCGTTGATTCTCGGCCGGGCGCAGACCGGACTGCAGGCTTTCTTCTGAGGTTTCTCAAACTCTTGGGTTCTAGCCGATAAACAGCGGGCGCCTACCGGTTTTACCCTTCCGGTTGAGCGTGAGTTTCTGCAATGGCGGCCCTCTGCGCGCGGTCTGCTGGCTTCTCGGAAGGTGCTGCGCGAGTAGCGGCGCTTGCAGCAGGCCGCGTCATCCCCCTCTGACGGGGGCTCTCCTCACGGATGAATTTCTGCACAGACTTAAGCTGGCTGAAGGTCGCGGGCGGCGGCCCACTTTGTGGCCTTTGCGGGTCCGGGTTGACGCCTGGAAGGTAAGAAGCTACATTACTAACCAGCCAGTCAGTAACAATGCCCATTTCCAAATCATTCTGCGAAAAATCCGCCGCATTGAGCGCCAAGCGCGAACGCCGTAAAGAGGCTCGCCCGGGCGAGCTGCTCGATGCGGCGCTCGACCTGTTCGTTGAAAAAGGTTTTGCCGCCACCCGCGTGGAAGAAGTCGCCGCGCGGGCCGGCGTTTCCAAGGGCACGCTGTTTCTTTACTTTCAAAGCAAGGAAGAGCTGTTCAAGGCCGTGGTGTGCGAGAACATTTCCGGCCACCTCAAGGAATGGAACGACGAATTTGAAGCCTTTGAAGGCAGCACGACCGAAATGCTGGGTTACTGCATGAACAGTTGGTGGGAACGGGTCGGGGCCACCCGGGCGTCGGGCTTGAACAAACTGATGGTGAGCGAAGCCAAAAATTTCCCGGACATTGCCGCCTTTTATCAGCAAGAAGTCATTCGGCCCGGCCACGCCCTGATCCGCCGCATTTTTCAGCGCGGGATCGATCGCGGCGAATTCCGCCAGATGGATCTGGACTACGCCGTTTACAGCGTCGTGGCCCCCATGATCTTCCTGATCCTGGCCAAACACTCGATGGGCGTTTGCGTTCCGGACAATGTTGCCATGGATCCCGAAAAATACATCGCCGCACAATTGCGCATCATTTTGCATGGCCTGAGCCAACCGCCTGAGGCTCAACGCCCCGGGAAGGCAAAAGCATGAAGCGCTGGATCAAGTGGGCGGTGGCCCTTGTCATCGTCCTGCTGGTGGCAGGCGGCGTGCTGCGCGCGCTCTCGGCGCGCAAGGCCCAGCAGCAGGCGCTGGCCAGCGCCAGCGCGGCCAGGGACCAGGGGCTGGTGGAGCTTGCCGTCACCGACGTCGTGAAGGCGCAAACCCGCGAAGTGCTGCAGGGCCTGGCGGTATCGGGTTCACTCAAGGCCGTCAATTCCGCCATGGTCAAGGCGCGCGTGGCAGGCGAGCTGCAGGGCCTGACAGTGCGCGAAGGCGATTTTGTCAAGGCGGGCCAGCTGATTGCCCGCATTGAGGCCAGCGAGTATGCCGCGCGTGTGCGGCAGGCCAGGCAACAGGCCCAATCAGCCAAAGCGCAAGTCGACGTGGCGCAACGCCAGTACGACAACAACCAGGCGCTGGTGAACCAGGGCTTCATCTCCAAAACGGCACTGGACACTTCGCTGGCTAACCTGAATGCCGCGCAGGCCACCTACAGCGCGGCGCTGGCCGCCACCGAGATTGCCACGAAATCGCTCGATGACACCGTGCTGAAAGCGCCCATCTCGGGCCAGGTGTCGCAGCGGCTGGCGCAGCCCGGCGAGCGCGTCGGCGTGGATGCCAGAATTGTCGAGGTGGTCGACTTGAGCCGGCTTGAACTGGAGGCCGCCCTGAGCGCGGGCGATGCCATGGAGGTGCGCGTGGGTCAGCGCGCCGAGTTGCAGATTGAAGGCAGCCCGCAAGCCGTCTCGGCCCAGGTCGTTCGCATCAACCCCAGCGCGCAAGCCGGCAGCCGCAGCGTGCTGGTGTACCTGAGCATTGACAACACCGGCAGCGCCAATGCGCTGCCCTTGCGCCAGGGCCTGTTCGCCCAGGGCACAATCGGCGCGGCACGGGCATCACGGCTGTCGGTGCCGGTCAGCGCAGTGCGCACCGACAAGCCCGCGCCCTACGTCCAGACCGTTGAAAACGGGCAAGTGCTTGACCGCGACGTTGAGTCCGGGGCGCGCGGCACGGCGGGCAGCGAAGCGGTGGTCGCCGTCAAGGGGCTGGCCGAAGGCGCGCTGGTGATACGCGGCGAAATCGGTCGTCTGCGCGAAGGCACCCGGGTCCGGTTTACGCCGATGAGCGCCACGCAGCAGGCCAGCCCATCGGCGAATGCGCCAGCGCCCGCCAAGCCGGCGCCCTGAAGCCCACCCACGATGTGGTTTACCAAGGTCAGTCTCAAGAATCCGGTATTTGCCACCATGGTCATGCTGGCCATCGTGGTGCTCGGGCTTTTCTCCTACCAGCGCATGCAGGTGGACCAGTTCCCCAATGTCGACTTTCCGGTGGTGGTCATCACCACCGATTACCCGGGTGCCTCGCCCGAAATCGTTGAAAGCGAAGTCACCCAGAAGATTGAAGAAGGCGTCAATTCGATAGCCGGCATCAGCGCCCTGACCTCGCGCAGCTACGAGGGCCAGTCCATCGTCATCATCGAATTCCAGCTTTATGTCGATGGACGCCGGGCCGCCGAAGATGTGCGTGAAAAAATTTCGACCATTCGTCCGACCTTGCGCGAAGAGGTCAAAGAGCCGCGCGTCTTGCGCTTTGACCCGGCCAGCCGCGCCATCTGGTCGGTCGCGGTGTTGCCCGATGCCAGCAAAGGCAAGCAAATGGACGCGGTGGAACTGACCAGCTGGGCCGACCAGGTGCTGAGAAAGCGCCTTGAAAACGTCCGTGGCGCGGGTTCGGTCACGCTGGTGGGGGCTACCCGCCGCGAGATCAACATCTACCTCAATCCGCAAGCCCTGGAGTCATTCGGCATCACGGCCGAGCAGGTCGTCAACGCGGTGCGCAGCGAAAACCAGGACTTGCCGGTAGGCGCCATCCGCTCGCTGACCCAGGAGCGCGTGGTCAAAATCGATGCCCGCATGAAGCGGCCCGAAGACTTTGGCCGGATCATCGTGGCGCGCAAGAGCCTGGCATCGGGCGGCAGTACGGCCATCACCGTGAGCCAGCTCGCCCGCATTGCCGACGGTGCCCAGGAACTCGACAGCCTGGCGCTTTTCAACGGCCAGCGCACCTTGCTGCTGAGTGTGCAAAAAGCCCAGGATGAAAACACCATCGGCGTGGTCGACGGGCTGAACCAGGCCATCGCAGAAATGCAGCCGCTGCTGCCCCCAGGCGCGCGCCTTGAGCTGATTGCCGACGGCTCGCGGCCGATTCGCGTGGCGGTTGAAAACGTCCGCCGCACGCTGCTGGAAGGCGCGCTGCTGACGGTGCTGATCGTGTTTTTGTTTCTCAATTCATGGCGCTCCACGGTCATCACTGGGGTGACGCTGCCGATTTCCATCATCGGCACTTTCCTCTTCATGAACCTGTTCGGTTTCACCATCAACATGATCACGCTGATGGCGCTGTCGCTGTGCGTGGGCCTGCTGATTGATGATGCGATTGTGGTGCGCGAGAACATTGTGCGGCATGTGCAGATGGGCAAAACGCCCTACCAGGCTTCGCTCGATGGCACGCAGGAAATTGGCCTGGCCGTGCTGGCCACCACTTTTTCCATCGTCGCGGTGTTTCTGCCGATTGGTTTCATGGGCGGCATCATCGGCAAGTTTTTCCACGAGTTCGGCATCACGATTGTGGCGGCCGTGCTGATCTCGATGTTTGTCAGCTTCACGCTGGACCCGATGCTGTCCAGCCTCTGGCACGACCCATCCATTGAAGCGCAGGGCAAGCACCGTGCGCCAGTCAGCTTCTACGACAAAAGCATAGGCCGCGTGACCGGCTGGTTTGACCACGCCACTGAATCCCTCAGCCACACGTATCAGGGCATCTTGCGCTGGTCGCTGGTTCACAAACTCGCCACTCTGGCGCTCGCCGTGGTGATTTTTGCGACCAGCATTGTCATGGTGCCCTTGCTGGGCACAGAGTTTGTCCCCAAGGCCGACTTTTCGGAAACCTCGCTCAACTTTTACACGCCAGTGGGCTCCTCGCTGGAAACCACTGAAGCCAAAGCGCGGCAAGTTGAAGCCATCTTGCGCGAGTTTCCCGAGGTGAAGTACACGCTGGCCACCCTCAACACCGGCAACGCGCCTGGCAAGATGTCGGCCAGCGTGTATGTGCGCCTGGTCGACCGCAAGGAACGCACGCGCAACGTGGATGAGATGTCGGGCGTGCTGCGCGAGCGGCTCAAGCAGGTGCCTGGCATTACCGTCACCCACGTCGGTCTGCTCGACGCGGTGGGCGGCAACAAGCAGGTCGAGTTTTCACTGCAGGGCCCGGACCTGAAGGAGCTCGAGCGCTTGAGCCGCCTCATCACTGAAAAAATCCGGCACATCCCCGGCCTGGTGGACCTGGACTCCAGCAGCAAGGCGGACCAGCCAGTGATTGAAGTGGCCGTGCGGCGCGATGCCGCCTCTGATCTGGGACTGTCGGTGGCGCAGATTGCCGCTTCGCTGCGCACGCTGGTGGCGGGGCAAACCGTGGGCAACTGGCGCGCGCCCGACGACCAGACCTACGATGTCAATGTGCGCCTCGCGCCCGAGGCCCGCAACTCGGCGCAGGACCTGGAGCGCCTGCCTTTTACCAGCAGCGCCCTGGGCAGCAACGCCGACGGTTCCGCGCGCATTGTGCGGCTCAGCCAGGTCGCCAGCGTGAAGGCCGCCACCGGTCCGAACCAGATCAACCGGCGCGACCTCGCGCGCGAAGTCGCCATCAACGGCAATGTCTACAACCGATCGGCCGGCGAAGTGTCCAACGACATCAAGGCGGTGCTGGAAGGCTTTCATTTTCCGCCGGGCTACCGCTACCAGTTCAGCGGCTCCGCCAAAAACATGGCGGAATCGTTTGGCTACGCCATCTCGGCGCTGGTGATGGCCGTCTTGTTCATCTACATGATTCTGGCCAGCCAGTTCAAGAGCTTTTTACAGCCGATGGCGCTGATGACCTCGCTGCCGCTGACGCTGATCGGGGTGGTGCTGGCCTTGCTGCTGTTTGGCTCCACGCTGTCAATGTTCTCCATCATCGGGATCGTCATGCTGATGGGCCTGGTCACCAAGAATGCCATCTTGCTGGTCGATTTCGCCATCCGCATGCGCGAGCAAGGGATGGAGCGCAGCGAAGCCTTGCTGGAAGCGGCCAAGGTCAGGCTGCGCCCTATCCTGATGACCACGCTGGCGATGATTTTCGGCATGATGCCGCTGGCCTTTGCCCTGACCGAGGGTTCGGAGCAGCGCGCCCCCATGGGCCAGGCCGTCATTGGCGGCGTCATCACCTCCTCGCTGCTGACGCTGGTGGTAGTGCCGGTAACCTACTGCTACATGGACGATCTGGCCCAGTGGTTCAAACGCCTGTTCGGCAAGAAAGCGCACGCTGGCGCGCCGGCTCAAGCGGACGAGGCCAGCGCAAACAGCGCCACGCGCCACGTCTAAAATAAGGGCTTCTCTCGATGCCGTCCTTTTCATTTCTTCCACTCAACAACAACAGGTCCAACATGAACTACGAACAAGCCCGTTTCAACATGATCGAGCAGCAAATCCGCCCCTGGGAAGTGCTGGACAGCCAGGTCCTTTCACTGCTCGCCCTGGTCAGGCGCGAGGACTTTGTTCCGCCGGCCTACAAGGCGCTGGCGTTTGTGGACATGGAAATTCCCTTGCCGCCGCAGCAAAACCCCAGCCAGTGCATGCTGTCTCCCAAAGTAGAAGCGCGCATTCTGCAGGATCTGGCCGTCCAAAAGCATGAAAAAGTGCTGGAAATCGGCACTGGCTCGGGTTACATGGCAGCCCTGCTGGCGCACCGCGCGCAGCAGGTCATCACGCTTGAAATTGAGCCCACGCTGGCCCAGAGCGCCCGTGAAAACCTGCAAAAAGCCGGCATCTACAACTGTGAAGTGCGCATCGGCGATGGCGCCGCCGACCTGGCATCGGCAGCGGCAGGCAATGACCCGCTGCAGGGGCCGTTTGACGTGATTGCCCTCAGCGGCTCAGTCGCCGAGATTCCGGCGGCGCTGCTGTCCCGGCTCAAGATTGGCGGGCGCCTGAGCGCCATCGTCGGCTTTGAACCGATGATGCGCGCCACCCTGGTCACGCGCGTGGCTGAGAGCGCCTGGCGCACGACGCAGGCCTGGGACACCGTGGCGCCGCGACTGCTCAATTTCCCCGAGCCTTCGAAGTTCGACTTCTGAAATTCATCGTCTCAAAGCCTGTGCTGATGATTTCTCAATTGAGTCCTGCTGATTTCAAGGTCTGGCGCGACAGCGCCCGCGCTGCGATGCCCGCGGCCCTGCCGGTGGTGCTCGATGTGCGCGAACCCTGGGAGTTGCAGACGGCATGGGTGAAGGAAGATGGTTTCATGCTGGTCCACATCCCCATGCGCGAGATTGCGGCGCGCCTCGCCGAACTGCAGGTCAGCCACGGCACCAGCCATTCCATCGCATGCCTGTGCCACCACGGCATGCGCAGCCAGCAGGTGGCCAATTATTTGGCGCAAAGCGGCTTTACCAAAGTGGTCAACCTGCGGGGTGGCATTGACGCCTGGTCGCAGCAGGTGGATCCCTCGGTGCCGCTTTACTGAGGCGCCGCGGATTTCACCGCTTGATTTTGTTTTGCTGATTCGTTCACTCGTTAAACCATCCATTCCTTCCGGACCCTTATGACCACGACCAAAAAACTGCCGACGAAAAATCTTTCGGGATTGCCCCTGTCGATGGCCATCGCTTCGGCGCTGATGGTGCTTGCCCCCTTGGCGCAAGCGCAGAGCCTGGTGGAATTGTATGAATCAGCGCGCTCTTTTGACACAACCTACCAGTCGGCCAAGCTGCAATACGACGCCAACCTGGCCAGGGCCGACCAGGCCAGGGCCGGCATCCTGCCGAGCGCCGGCTTGGCTGCCGGCGTGTCGCGCATCGGTTTCGAGAACACCAATCCGCCGACGGACCGCAGCTTCAACTCGCAAAATGCAACGTTGAGCGCATCGCAACCGCTGTACCGGCCCGCCAACTGGGCCACCTACGAACAAGGCCTCAAGCAGGTGGACCTCGCTAGAGCCCAGCTTGACGTGGCAGAGCAGGACCTGATCGTGCGCACAGCCCAAGCCTACTTTGACGTGCTGGCCGCGCAAGACACGCTGAGCTTTGTCCAGGCGCAAAAGGCGGCGGTCGATGAGCAACTGGCCTTTGCCAAACGCAACTTCGAAGTCGGCACCTCGACCATCACCGATACGCGCGAAGCGCAGGCCCGCTTTGACTTGGTGAGGGCCCAGGAAATCGCTGCCGAAAACGACCTGCACGTCAAGAAAATCGCCCTCGACCAACTGGTTGGCATCACCGAATCACAACCCAAGAGCC
>Ga0155550_1349_pt6 | contig 14774 bp, 15 predicted proteins | sample RifCSPhighO2_12_FD_107207 | JGI IMG/M metagenome (GOLD analysis project Ga0155550, IMG submission 107207) | Burkholderiales bacterium RIFCSPHIGHO2_12_FULL_61_11
GTTCATGTTCATGTTCATGTCTCGTGGTGATGGTGATGCCCGTGACTATGGTCATGGTCATGGTCGTGGTCGTGGTCGTGCTGGCGCAGCGCCCTGTCGCCATGGTGGGGCCAGTCGCTCAAGTCCGACTTGCCGTGCGAGCGCGGGTCTTCGCTGAACACCAGCGACTTGATGGTCACCGGAACCGTCAACGAAGGCATGCGGATACGTCCCAGGTCGATGAAGTCGAAGCCCCACAGCGTGATGCCATCGATCACCAGCACCTCACCCGTAACGCGCGAATCGTCCTTGATCAGGTGGCCGAGCGTCAGCGCGATGTCGCCGTCGGCCACCACATAGATCGGCCGGCCCGATTGCAGGGTGCGCGGGATCGCGTCCAGCAAGCCCTCGGCCAGCGCGGCCAATCGCTCGAAGGTCGGCGGCCCGCACCAGCGCAGCGACAGCGCGTTGTCCTGCTCGCCCTCGATCAAGTCATGGCGCATGAACGAACGCTGCAGCGCCCGCGTCACCTCGGCCGCGTCAATGATGTCGCCCAAGACCAGTGGCAAGGGCACAACCTGCAGATTCTTGCGCGGCAAAAGTACACCCGGCTCGGATACGAAGGTCGTGTTGCCGCTGAGTTGCACGCTGTATTCGGAAGCACCGAGCACGGTGGCGCGCAGGCACTCGCCGGGCGGCAGCAGTGGCCAGGGCAGCGCCCCCTTGTCGAGGCGGGCGCGGATCGCTTCGCCGAACAGCTTTCCGAGATCGCCGAAGTCGCGCGGCTCGCGACCATAGACGTACTCGCCGACTCCGCCCGAGAACATGATGCCGCCGAGTTCCTCCAGCGGCGGCAGTGTGTCGGTCAGTAGCAGGTCGTTCAGGTCGACTTCGGTGAATTGCTGCTTCAGGATACGCATCAGCGCGTCGGCCATGGTCTCGGCCACATGCGCCAGGTCGTGCCGGCTCACGACGCTGCCGAGCTGCCAGTCGAAGCCGGCGCGCAGCGCATGGCCGCGTCCGGCCGGGTCGAGACGGGTGATGCGGCCGCGCTCGTCAACCACCAGCAGGCGGCCGCCCAGGTGCACCGCCGCAGTCGCACGCAGTTCGCCGTTTTCGACCAGGCCGAGCTTGGTCGTCCCACCGCCGATATCGATATTGAGGATGCGCGTCGATTCGTCGTATGAGCGCCGCGCCGCACCGGATCCGTAAACAGCCAGCATGCATTCCATGTGGTGCCCGGCGGTCGTGCAGACAAACTCACCGCCTTGTTCGGCCAGCACATCTGCAATCGCCTGGCCGTTCTCCCGGCGCAAGGCTTCTCCGGTCAGGATCACTGCGCCGGCATCAACGTTGTCGGGATGCACGCCCGCGGCCGTATAGGCGCGCTCGATAATTTCGCCCAGCGCATGGGCGTCGATCAGGGTGTCGCTCTGGTACGGCGTCAGCGTGTTCGGCGACTGGTAGATCGGCTCGCGCGAGACCACCACATAGCGTGTCGATAACTGGTCGGCAATGCGCTGCAGGTGGATCTTCGAGAACACCACCTGCGTACCGGCCGAACCGATATCGATGCCCACACTGTGCAGGACGACGTTGTCTTGCACCCAAAGCGCGTGGTCGGCCGCGTTCGGAGCGCCGTCGAAGTCGTCGTGATCGTGGTCGCCGCCCTCGCCATGGACATGGCCGTGATCGAGGTTCGCGCCCCACTGATGGTCCTTCAGGGTGTGCGGTGGCCCACCCTCCGACGCATCCGGTCGCTCCGGCGTATTGGGATCAGACATGGTGAACCTCAGATCTTGAATGATTCGAGCGACTCGGGGGCGAACAGCTCGTCGGGCGTCAGCAGCCGCTTGGACAGGCCCTGCTCGAAGTGATAGCGCAGGAAGGTCGCCAGCGCCTTACGGTTACGCTCCAGACCGTAGGGCCAGAAATCGTTGCCCATCTCCTTGCGCGCGTCCTCAAGGTGCGCGGTCAGCCACGGCAGCATCGTCTTCAATGCTGCGGTCTCCTGCAGGTCTTCGTAAGTGCGGCGCTGCGCCTCGACGAAGGCCTTGTACAGCGACTGCGCGACCCAGCGGTTGGCCTCGTACACTTCGCGCCGGATCGCCAGCGTGTGCATGATGGGAAAGATGCCGGTGTCGCGGAAGTACTGGCGTTCCACGTCGACATGGTTTTCGAACAGGCGTTGCACGCGTCCGTCGCCTTTCAGGAACGAAGAAGGCATACGCGCCGTATAGAGCGCGTCGATCTCGCCGTCGAACAGCATCTGCGACAGCGTCTGCGTCGGCCCAATGGGCTCGACGCGGATGTTGTCAGGCAGGTCGAGCTTGAGCTTTTCCGACCGTCCAGGTTCCTCTTCGCCGCCGGTGCAGTAGGTCACGCTGTCGACCGGCACGCCGTAGTGATCCGAGAGAATGCCGCGGATCCAGACCGGCGCGGTCATTTGGTACTCCGGGTTGCCCACGCGCTTGCCGATCAGGTCCTTCGGCTCGCGGATTCCGGAGTCGGCATTGACATAGATACACGAGTGCCGGAAGAAACGCGACGGAAAGATCGGGATCGCGACGAAGGGCGGCTGCGGCCGGGACAAGGCCACCGCGTAAGACGACAGCGACATCTCCGCGGCATCGAATTCCTGATGCCGCAGCATGCGGAAGAAGGTCTCCTCCACCGGCATGTTCAGGTAGTTGAGATCAATGCCGTCGGGCTGCACGCTGCCGTCCATCAACGCGCGGGTGCGGTCGTAGTTCCAGCAGCCGAGGGACAGTTTGAGTTTGGACACGGCGATTCCTGGGGTGTGATGGTGGACGAAGGGTAAAGCGCTACGGCCTCAATAAAACTGATCGAAGTGCACCTGCTCGATGGGTACCTTGGCCTCGATCAGCATGCGCTGCACCGCGGTGGCCATGACCGGCGGGCCGGCGAAGTAAATCTCCATCTGCGTTAGCTGCTCACCAAAGCGCTGCCGCGCGATTTCGTGCAGATAGCCCACCGATCCGGACCATGCCGGGGCGCATCCATCGGACACCAAGGAGATGGCCGCGTGGTAGCTCAGCCGTTCACCCCAGCCCGGCAGTTCGCGCAACATGTCCTCGCCGCAGATGTCGGCCGCGGTACGGCCACCGTAGAGAAAGTGCAGGTGGCGCTGTGCCAGCCGCGGCTCGGCCATCGCGCCGCGAGCGATCGAGATCATCGGCGCGAGCCCCGAGCCACCGGCCAAGCAGAGGATGTCGCGCGGCGCATCGCGGCGCAGCCAGGCCATGCCGTAGGGTCCATCGATCCCGACGCGATCGCCGGGATGCACGCGATCGAACAGCGCCTGGCTACCCCGCCCTCCAGGCACTTGTCGCACATGGAATTCCCAAAGTCGGCCGCCGCCGGCAGTGTTGCTCATCGAGTAGGCTCGTGCGCCTTCCACGCCCGGCAAGTAAGCCAGCGCATACTGGCCGGGCTCGAAGACCTGCGGCCGGTCGAGGACGAAGCGAAACTCACTGATATCGTGGGTGATCGGTCGCCGGCTCTCAAGCACTGCCGCAACGCGCTGCGGGCGGTGGCGCGCAGCGTAGCGGTCGTCCAGCCGCAGCTTGACCGTACAGTCTCCAAGAGGACGCGACTGGCACCCGAGGAATCGCTTGCGCTGCTGGTCTTTCTCGGTCCAGCCCGGCGCCTGCGCCCACTGCATCTGCACTTCGCCCTCGGCGAGTTCGAACTTGCAATTGCCGCAGGACCCGACATTGCATTCGTAGGGAAAGCCAAGACCGGCGCGCTGCGCCGCGCGCAGCACGGTGTCTTCAGGTGCACAGGGGAAACAGACGTCGCCGCCTGCGATCCGGATCAGATGCTCGGGTGCGGTCATGGACGGGCGGACACGGTGACGGTGATTGATAGGATGAACAATGGAAGCGAATCAGCGGCGCTTGTAGCCCATGCGGGCCGAGATCGCGTCGGCGGTGCTTATGACTTGTAAAGAGAGGCGGCGCAGTTCCTTCTTGGTTAGTCGCTGTATCGGACCGGCCAGCCCGACAGCGGCAACTACCGTGCCATTTATATCGCGGACCGGCGCTGCCACACCTCGCATTCCACTCTCGCTTTCCTCGTCGTCGATCGAATAACCCAACCGGCGAACCTCGTCGAGTATCTTCAGCAGCGCCTTTGGATCCGTAGCCGTTTTAGGCGTGCGTGCCGCAAGCGGTTCCGCGAAGGCTGCCTTCACCTGTTCCGGCGAGCCGAATGCCAAAAGCACGCGCCCTTCGCTGGTGCAAAAAGCCGGCTTGCGCGCGCCGAGGTAGGAACGAGTACCGATTGCCTGCGCACTTTCCCCGTTGTACAGGTACATGATGGAAGTTTGATCCAAAATTGCCAAGTGGACCGATTCTTGGGTCTGATCTCGCAAGGCTCCGAGCAACGGCAAGCCCAGGTTAGGGACGTCCATGCGCCGTCGCACCAGCATACCGAGTTCGAACAGGGAGAGTCCCAGCCGGTAGCGCCCATTCTCCCGGTTTTGATCGAGAAAGCCTTCGGACGCCAGAGTCACCGCAAGACGATGCACTGTACTCTTGGCCAGACCGAGCCGCTTGGCGATGCTGCTGATGCCGAGTTCGGCCTCGTCCTCGGAGAAGACTTTGAGCACCAGTAGCGCCGAGGCAACCGAAGACAGGCGGCCAGATGGCTTTTTCTTCTCGATTCTTGTCTCTGTATCTTTTGTTGTCATAAGCATTTTTAAATTATAGCAAATATTTCTCTTATACGGAACCACGTTCTTCTTAGAAGAACGTTTAACAGACTTAGGAAAACCGCTGCTTCGGTGGATCCGTCCACAAGCAAACCAAGGCGCGCACCGTCAGGATCACTCAGTTGCCGATGATCAGCGCCGCACCAGTTAATCCTAGCAGGGCGGCTATCGCTACCCGCGCCGACAGGCGCTCGCCGAAGAACGCCAGGCTGAGCGCGATGGTGATGAACGTCTCCATCGATGTGATCAAAGCCACATGCGACATCGGACTGATATTGAGTGCCGCGAAATAGAATATCTGGCCGAATGAAGACGCCGCCCCCGCGACATACAGCCAGAGGTTGGCCTGGCGAAACGTGCCTTGAACGGCCAGACGGTAAGACTCGCTGAATCTTCCGGCAACAAGGAACAGCATCGCGCCGACCAGCGTGCCGACCATGGCACCAAAGAGCGGATCCGGCGTTTCCTGCAGCCCTGACTTACGCATGAGATAGCCCAAACCGTAACCCAGCGCCGATACAGGGCCGTACATATACCCCAGGTTCAGGAGCCTGCGCCATGCGCCGGCGTGGACGCCACCAGACTGCGCGCTGGTGCGCAGTTGCGCCTGCACGAGCACCGCGAAGCTGGCCACGATCAGCACGACACCCCAGCCCGCCAGGCCAGACACAGATTCGCCCAGCACTAGCATGCCCAACAGCACCGCAAAAAACGGATTCATTCGTTTGATTGCCGAAGCGCGGATGGCACCCAGATGCTGTATTGAGGCGTAGAGGAATACGCGGCCAATAAAGGCCGTGAACACGCCAGCTGCGGCTAGCCAAAGTACGCCACGAAGAGTGACGAGGGCAAAACCCTGGAGCGATCCGAGTACCAGCCATCCAATCCCCGAGATCGCAGCGGTCAGCAGCAGCGACAAAAACGCACCATTGTCGGCGACTCCGCGTGGGGCACCACGCATGATCGCCACGTTGGAGACCGCAAAGCACAGCGCCGAGGCCAGTGCGTAGAGCTCACCCATGAGTGAATCTCCCCGTCACCGTCAGTAGATGCCAGGAATCCAGCGCTTGACCCGTCCGAGGTAATCCCGATAAGACGCTCCGAACAGTTTCAGCAGATACGCTTCGTCAGCGCGTGCGCGGAGGTCGAACCACAGCGCATGTGCGGCGAACACGGCCCAGGCGGGTCCGGAAAACAGCAGTGCCAGGCCGGCGAAAAAAATGAGGTGTCCGAGGTACATCGGGTTGCGCGTCAGCCCGTACGGCCCGGTGGTAACCAGGCGCAGCGGCGGATTGGACAACCCGGGCCCGCCGCCGCCTTGCTCAGTGCGCAGCATGCCGACCCAACGGTACTGCGCATAGCCCCAGGCCAGCAACGGCAACGCCCAGAGATTCAGGCGCGGCCAGCCGCCGTCGAGCAGGGCCTGCAGCGCCAACAACGCCACCGGCCAGAGGACGAAAGTCCGGTTCGATGTGCTCTTGACCCAGCGGCGCAACGAGCGGGGCGAAGTGCTCATGGAACTGGTACCAGCGCCGCCTCGCCCCTGGGCATCAGCAGAATGAACAGATTGGCGCAGACGATGGTGCCCGCCAGGAAGTAGAACGTGGCGCCGAGGCCGTAGCGGTCGGCGATCAGCCCGCCGATCAGCGGTCCCACCGAAGCGCCCAACGATTGCGTGCCGAAGAGGATGCCGATGCTGCTGCCACCCATGTTCTTCGGAGTCGTCTCCAATAACCAGGCCTGAATCACCGGGCGAATCGCATACAGGAAAAAACCCAGCACCGCGACAAAAACCACGAAGGCCTGCGACTTGCCGGCCAGCGCCATGAACAACAGCACAACGGCCGTCATCGCCATGCTGGTCATCATCACGCTGCGCCGCCCGAGCCGGTCGGACAGGTGACCGGCTACAGGCGCCGCAGCAAAACCGGCGGCCTGCAAGGCAAACATCGAAGCGCCAATCAGGAAAGGCGAATAACCCAGCTCGCGCGCCAGGAACAGCGGCAAAAAGGTCAGCAGCGCATTCTGCGTCATAGAACGAAAAGCGCCGCTGGTTGAGAGCAAAATCAGGCTGCGGTTGCGAAACAGCTCGCGCAGTCCTTTGGCATAGTCTGCCAGTGACTGCACTGGCGGATCATCCGTACTGGCCGCAACAGTCGCGCCGGCGGGCTGTTTGCGGCCCAGTCGCATGGTGCCCAGAAACACCAGCAGCAGCAGCGACATCAGCAAGCCGGGCACCACGTTGAGCACCACCACCTCGCGCCACGACAATACCGCCAGCAGCGAACCGACCACCAGCGGGGCGATGGCGTCGCCGGCATTGCCGCCCATGCCGTGCATTGACAACACCAGGCCCTTGCGGTCCGGAAAGCGGCGGGCCAGCGTCGGGATCGCGGTCGGGTGCCAAAGGCTGTTGCCGACGCCAACCATCGCCACGCAGAGCAACAGCATCAGGTAACTGTGGGTGAAACTCATCAGCAGATAGGGAAAGCCGACCCAAAACAGCGAAACTGCCATCAGCAAACCCTTGCGCCCCACCGTGTCTACCAACATGCCACCAGGCACGTTGGCCACCGCGCCGGCGATGTACTGGCAGGTCATGATGAACCCGATCTGGCTGAACGACAGGCCCAGTTCGTTCCCGATGATGGGCAGCAGCAGGTAAAAGGTCGCCGGATACCAATGCGTCAAGGAGTGGCCAATCGTGATCAGCCAGACCTCCCGGAACGATCGGACAGACGAATCCCCCGTGCCACCGGTGGCGGCGAGTGTGTCACTACGCATCACAAGCTCTCGTTAGTAGTGTTGGCGCTCGATGCCAACAAAGGTTCTCAGCGGCCGCCGCGCTTGATAACCGTGTCGTCGAACAACTTGGACCATTTCTCGTCCTCGTCCAGCGAGCGTATAGGGTCGGTGATCATGAGTTTCACGCCCTTCAGTGGTGACTCCACCTTGGTGTTGGTCGGCACATAGTCCAGAGAAGTCAAGACCCGTTGCGCTTCAGTCAACATGTACTCGTGGAACAGCAGCGCAGCGGCCGGATGTGGGGCCTTGCGCGCCACCCCCACTGCGTTGGAACGGGCGATCGCTGGCTCCAGCGCAAACCAGTCTATCGGCGCACCCTTGTCTTTGGCTTGCGCCGGCATGTAGTTGTAAACCGTCAGCGCCATCGGGACTTCGCCCGACACCACCATATTGGTCAGCAGGGTATGACCCTTGCGCGGCGAGACGCCGTTGATTGCAACCAAATCCTGAAAATACTTCAGACCTTTGTCACCGCCGCCGTTGATATCAACCACCGCGGCAAACCAGTCCTGGTTCTTGGCCTCGATGCCGAGCATGCCCTTCCACTTAGGATCCAGCAGGTCCTTGTAGGTCTTGGGCAGGTCCTGCTTCTTGATCAGTTTGGTGTTGTAGGCCTGCACCCAGACCGACAACAGCGTGGCCGCCCATTCATGGTGCGCAGGGACCGAACCCGGTTGCAGGTCAGCGTAGACCGGCGAGTCCACGCGCATGAGCACTTTTTCGCGCGACAGCGCTTCCATCTCGGGCGAGCCGAAATGCACTGCATCGACCTCGTTGCGGTTCGCCGCGGCTTCAGCCAGCGTGCGCTGCAGCACCTTGTCGGTACCCGCGCGCCAGACAATGACCTTGACGCCATACTTGTCCTCAAAGGGCTTGATCAACTTCGGCACATCTTTCTCGGCAATCGTCGTGTACAGATTCAACGCACCTTCTTTTTTGGCCGCTGCGACGATCTTGTCCATGCGGTCAGCACCCACATAGCTGGCCAGGGAAGCCTGGGCCATGGCAGCGCCCGCGACTGCCAGCGCGGCCGAAGCGACGGCAATTTTCAGAAACTTCTTCATAACTTTTTCCAGGGGTTAACTTCAGCGGCCTTTGGCTGAAAATATTTCTTCATACAGCTTGTTCCATTTGTCGTACTCGTCCAGAATCACCCGGGCGTCAACAAACTTCAGCGGCATATTGCCCAAGGGCGACTCAACCTTGGTGTTGGTCGGGACAAAATCCCGGGTCAGGAGAATCTTTTGGCCTTCTTCGCTGATCTCGTAGTCGTAGAACAGAATGGCCGCGTGGGGATTGGGTGCGCCCCGTGCCACGCCAATACCGTTGGGCCGGGCTATCGCCGCACCGATTGAAAACCAGTCGATGGGCGCACCCTTGCTCTTGAATTGCTCGGCCTTGTAGTTGTAGACGGTCAATGCCATTGGCACCTCGCCCGACACCACCAATTGCGTCAGTAGCGTGTGTCCTTTGCGCACCGACATGCCATTGGTAGCCACAATATCCTTGAACAGCTTGGTGCCGCGCGCTTCACCCAGGGTGCCAACCAGCCCAGCCAGCCAGTCCGAGTCCTCGGCCTCGATGCCGAGGCGACCTTTCCAGCGCGGGTTGAGCAGGTCATCCCAGGTCTTGGGCAACTCGTCCTTTTTCACCAAATTGGTGTTGTAGGCTTGGATAAATACATTGAGACGGGTGCCGACCCACTCGCCGTGCGGGCGGATCGCTTCCGGGAGCAAGTCTTTCAAATTGGGGGACTTGACCGCCTGAAGAATCTTCTCGCGGTGCATCGACTCGAGCTCAGGCCCATTGGTTTCTATGACGTCGACTGTGAACCGCTTTGCCTGCGCTTCGGTGACGGCGCGCTGCAGCACCTTCTCGGAACCGGCGCGCCAGACACTGGCCTTGATGCCATACTTCTTTTCGAAGCCGGCCACCAGTGCACCCATGTCTTCTGTTTGGGCTGAAGTGTAGATATTGAGGTTGCCCTCTTTTTTTGCGCCAGCAATCAGGCGCTGCATTCGGTCGGCACCTTGATATTGGGCCAGTTCAGCCATGGTGCCGCGCGCGGCGGTCTGTGCCAGCGCCGCGCCTGACAGCACCGAGCAAACCAGCAGCATTGCTGACAGCCGGGTGAATAAACGTTTTTTCATGATGAATTTCCTTGAATACTGAAGCACGGAGAAACACGGTTGCTCACCAGAAGCTAACCGTCAATCGGCTTCCTTCTTAATCTTCTGCCCGTTGAGGAAGAGCTCGGACCAGAGCTTTTCCCATTTGTCGGATTCGTCGAGCGTGATGACCGGATCGATCATCTCGAACGCAAACTTGTTGAGCTCGGTGTCCACTGCCAGGCTTGAAGGCACCCGGTTGCGATTCTTCAGCAGTGTCTGCCCTTGCAGCGACAGCATGAAGTCCGTGAACAGCATCGCGGCGTATGGGTTGGGTGCCCGCGCGCTGACGCTGATCGCGTTCGGTCGACCGAAGGTCGGTGTCAGCGCTTTCCACTTGACCGGCGCGCCCTTCACCACCAGCCTCTCGATGTTGTGGTTGTAGATCACCGCGATCGGAACCTCGCCCGCCGAGACCAGTTCTCCCAGAAGGGTATGGCCGGTGCGCATCTGTGGCTTGGACTCAGCCAGCTTGCGGAAGAAGGCCAGCCCCTTGTCTTCGCCCATGGACTTCACCATTGCGGCGAACCAGTCAACGTCACCGGCCTCAAGGCCGAGCTTGCCGACAAAACGCGGGTGCAACAGATCCTGGTAGCTGTTTGGCACCTCCTCGGGTTTGACGAGATGGGTGTTGTAGCCGATGGTGAAAAAGTTGAAGCGGTCGGCCACGTAGTGCCGGTGCTTCGGGAACGCGGCGGGGGGCAGGTCCTTGAACTGCGGACTGAAAAATTCACTCAGCAGCTTCTCGCGGTATAGCGCCTCCACTTCGGGACCGTTGGTCTCGAGCACGTCGAACAGATGCCGTCCGGCCCGCGCCTCGGTCACGGCGCGCTGCAGCACTTTCTCTGAACTCGATCTCCATAGCAGCGTTTTGACACCGTACTTCTTCTCAAACGTCTCGGTGATCGGGCCCGAGTCCTTGGTGTTGAGCGAGGTGTAGATGCTGAGCTGGCCTTCCTTCTTCGCGCCTTCGAGCAGACGCGCCTCGCGGTCGGCGCCCTTGTAGAGGAAGATTTCCCGATTGCGTGCGCTCTGGTCCTGGGCCCATGCGCCGCGTGTGGCCAGTGCGCTAAGCGAGACCGTCAGCAGCTGGCGGCGCAGCAGATTGGGAGGCAAGTTGGTTTTCATCCTGCCTCTCCTAGAAGCCGTGCACAATTCCGAGGGCAACGTGAGTGATATTTTCTCCCGGGTTTGGCTTTACACCAAAATCGGTGTTGCTGTAGCGCGCAGACGCGCCGTTGAACAATCGGCCGAAGGCACCGAACAACATCGTTCGCTTGCTCAGGAAATAGCCGACGCCGAGCGTGACCTTGGAGCCGTCAAGTCCATCGGTCACACAAGCCGAGCCAATGCGGGTACAAGTTCCGGCGCTCGCCTTAGCGTATTGGGCGGCAGTCCGCCATTGGCTATTCCACCTGTTTTCCATCCCCAGGAGGTAGGCCGTGTTCTTGTAGGACTCGAAACGGCCGGCGACCGACGCGTTCTCCTTGTAGTCCTTACGTATCACGTCGAACTCGAACCTGTGAATCTTGCTCAGGCGGTACTCTACCGTGAGCTGTGTCGCCTTGTCCTTGGAGTTGGTTGGATCAGTGATGCCGTTGTTGCGCATTGCCGATGGCGCATTGGCCGAACCGCCGAAAAAATCGTAATGAATTTCGTGGGCGACAGCCACCAGCCAGGGACCCTGATCGTATTGCACGCCCATCGAAAGCAGACGCGGGTTGCGCGTAGCCGTCTTGGCCTCGTCCGTAGAGTATTGCAGGCCAGCCTGGAAGCCGCCGATTTCGGGCGATTGATATTGGATAGAGTTCGCTCGGCGCAGATGAAAACTGGAGGCTGAGCTGGTACCGAAACCGGTCTTGCGAAGGACGGAACTCGATGACAAGAAGGTGCCGCTGCCGAGGCCCAATACACCAACGGTGTCGCCATAGTTCTTGAATATCGTGTCTATCGAGCCCATCTTCACGGCGCCAAAGCCCCCCGTCAGTCCGACGAAGGTATCGCGGCTAAACAAATCACCCGCCCCATTGTCCACCGCAACCGTGCCCTCCAATTGGAATATCGCCTTCAAGCCATCGCCCAGGTCCTCTATGCCACGGAAGCCGATTCGCGAATTGCCCGCCTCCATTCCCGTGGTATCGGTAATCGCGTTGCTACCTGTAGGTGTTGCCGCTAACGTCGCTTTCGGTGCTCCTACAGCCGTGGCACCCGAGCCTTTTTCACTCAGCAAATAGGGATAGAGCTTGCCGTAGAGCTGCACGCTGCTCTGGGCCAGAGCCGCTGGCGTCGCCACGGCGGCACCGATCGCGATGGCAAGTAAGATATTCTTGGTGGTCATGATGTCTCCGGTTTTTGTTGTACGAAAAAACTACTCTAGGATTCGTTTGTGATGTTCCTATATATGGACCAAAGTCCTGTATAAAGGAACCTTAACTACTTTAGTGAGGACTTGTCAGCTTGTCAATACGTACCGTCCCGAACTTATGCGCCGCGTAACGGGTTCGCAGGCGGAAGATCGGCGAGTTCGGCTTGGTACGCCTCGTCCATGCGGGGCTGGAGGCCGACCTTTGCCAGCGCCTCGGCGAAGGTCTGCCGCACTTGGGGTGATTCGTCGGCGTAATCGACCTGATGCCCGCCGACGCGACGGCTGATCCACGCCTTGGGTACACCCTGTTCATTGCGGATCGCCACACCCTCGGCCTTGAATGCCAGGTAGCGCGCCGGTGTCGTGCCGGTGTTGAAGTGCTGATGGAACCACATGTTGGGCGGCACGATCATCGTGCCCTCCTTCCAGTCGAATCGGCGCGGCTCCTCGCCCTCCGGTCCCATGAGGCTGAAACCTTCGCCGCTCAACACGATTACGTGGGCACCCGGACCGTGGGCATGCGCCTTCTTGTACGTACCCACCGGGAACTGGGAGATGTGGCTGTTCATGCTGCCCTTGGCCATGCTGAAGCGGATATGCCCGCCGCCGGCACCGCGCTCTTTGGCGGAGATGAGCGGCAGGTTGATCGCGTCGGCAACGAAATTGGTGTCGAGCAACAGTCCTTTCTGCTCCCCTTTGTTGGCAAAGTAATCGCTTTCTCCGGCGAATCGGTTCTTGAAGTCGTAGCTCGTGTTGAAAACGAAATCCGTGTCACCAAAGGCATTGATGACAACCGGCCCGTTAGTCACCGCAACAAAGCGCGCGGCGTCCTTGCCCGAGCCGTTGAAGTGCTGGTGCCAGGTGTTCAGTGGGATAGCGAAGATCGCGCCAGCCTTCCATTCAAAGCTGACCTTGATCCCAGCGTCGTTCCAGACGCTGGTTGAGCCGCGTCCGTCGAGGATGTAGATCATCTCTTCAAACAGTTGGCGCTGCGGCTCCAGCTGTTTGCCGGGAGCGATCTCACAGACATAGCAGTCGTTCGAGGTACGCGAGGCGTCATGGTTCAGGTAAACGCCGCGCCCACTGCGACGCACCCACGGTTTGAGATCGACCGTGTGCAGGTTGGGCACGTACATCGCGTCGATGATGTCCAGCCCTTCCTTGGCGATCCAGCGCGTGTAGGGCGTCTCTTTCTCGGTTTCGAATTTTTTCGCGATGGCGTCGGAGACTTGGGCGTTCTTGCTGCTGTTATTCATTTGATGGGATTTCCTTATGCGGGTTCAGGCCGTCTCAGCGGTCTTGCTGGGAGTCTTCAGATACTTGGCCACGAGCTCGACGGTCAGCACGGTGCCGGCCTTGAATTCGGGTGCATCTTCAAGTTGTTCCAGATCGTTCAGGCCGCTGGCCTTGAAAATGCGGTTGATCGCCGAGATCAGCCGCACCGGACGGTCCGGGCTGGCGTTGAAGTGCTGGTGGATGGTGTTCGGCGGAATGTAGATCACGTCACCCGCTTCCCACTCATAACGTTTCATTTCCGCTTGCGGCGTCCAGTGGTAGGTGTCGGTAATCTCGACATCGCAGTCCTGGTGCAGGTCGTAACCATGGCCTTCGAGCACATACAGGCATTCCTCTGCCAGGTGCCGGTGCTTCCCCGAGTGGCTGCCGGGTGGAATGATTTGCATGTAAGCGTCAACTGTCTCCATGCGGGTATTCATGCCTTCATTGAGCAGGTGCTTGAGCAGACCCTGGCGGGCCATTTCCCAAGGCATATCCTGTGGAAGCACTACCTTCTTGCGCTTGGCGTTGCGCGCCGGCGCGGTGGCCGCATCGTCCAGCAGCGCTTGATACTGGTCCTGATGCGCGTTGCCCTGCAACCACGCTTTCGATTCACTCCATGCCATTTCGATCTCCAATTGTTTGTTTTCTGGCCGCGCTCAATCCGCGTGGTTATAGTTGTTTTCGCCTTCACGGACCTGAAAGCCTTCTCCGCCGGGCGCGGCAACGCTGGGCCGCGGCTCGACCTGTTGCTGGAACAGCATGTTCATGAACATGTACATCGGCTTGGTCTTTATGACCAAGGCACGCGCCGGTTTGCTGTCGCTGGCGTTGAAATGCTGGTGCACGCAGTTGTTGTGAACAATCGCAATGTCACCGGCCTTCCAGTCGTAACGCACGCCGTCGTGGATCTCGTAGCCCTCGCCATCCAGGATGTAGAACGCGGCCTCGTTCACGTGTCCGTGCTTCTGCGAGCGGCCACCGGGGCCGTACTCTTCGAGGTGCAGGTGGAAGGTCTGCGTGATCCCGTCCTTGGGCTCGACATAGTGCCGACTGAAGGCCTGTGGACCATCGTTGAACTTGATCTCCGAGCCTTTGCGCACGCGTGGCATCGCACGCAGTCGGTCGAGCTCCTCCTTCAGGCTGTACTGGCCCTTGATGTCCCGCACAAATACGCGATCTTTCTTGCTGTGATAGTGAGACTCGTTGCCGATAGCACCGCTCTGCGGATTTGCACCGCCTTTGTTGTGTTTAGCGTCCATAGTTCTCCAATTTGTATCGTTTAGGTTTGAGGGCACGGCAAATCTCGCGGTTGACACCGGCCTGCGGCAGCGCGATGCCGGCTTCGGCCGCCATTTCGGCGACGATCGCCATGTCGTCATCGGCCCAGGCCATGGTCTGTGTTCCCCATTTCTCTAGCGGGCCATTGGTGCAACTCGAGATCAGC
>Ga0155550_1331_pt1 | contig 14736 bp, 10 predicted proteins | sample RifCSPhighO2_12_FD_107207 | JGI IMG/M metagenome (GOLD analysis project Ga0155550, IMG submission 107207) | Burkholderiales bacterium RIFCSPHIGHO2_12_FULL_61_11
CCGTAACGCGTGACGACCAGGCCTTGCAGCGAAGCGTCAGCGGGCCACAAGGCCTCCACCGCCTGCGCCATCGAGCCGCCTGCCTTGCCCGCGCCCAGAACGAGGGTTCGCCCACGGGGGGGCTTGGGCAGATACGCGGCGATGTTGTGCAGCGGCAAGGCGCGCTGGACAGCAGCCTGGTAAAGATATTCGAGGAAGGGGCGAGGATGGGTGGCAGGGTTGGGTGCAGTCATTTGTGTCTCCGGCCCCGTATTGTGGCCGTACCCCGCTTGTAAACCCCGGCCGATGCCTCCGTGCACGCATCGGGCCACTGCCGCCCCGGCTTATTTCTTGCCCAGCCCCAGGCGTTGCGCGCCCTCGGTGTAGAGCTTCGTCTTTTCCTTCATAAACGCGTCCATCTGATCCACGCCCACGTTGACCAGCTCGAAACCGCTCTTGGCAGCCAGTTCTTTCATCTCCGGGTCGTTATTGAGCGCGGCCCACAGGTCCGACAGTCGCTTGCGGACCTCGGGTGGCGTGGACTTGGGCACACCGATGCCGCGATAGGCACCGTCTACCCAGTCCACACCCAGTTCCTTGAAGGTGGGCACATCGGGCATCAGCGGATGGCGCTTTTCCATGGCCACGGCCAGCGGCCGGATGCGGCTCTTGTTGTTGATGGCAAAGGCGGTATAGGTCATGGCGCCGTCCACCTGCGCGCCCATGACGGAGCTGGCCATATCGCCCGTGCCCTTGAACGGCACATAGATGGTCTTGACGCCGAAGGCCGCGTTCATGCGCTCGTGCGCCGCATGGTTGGCCGAGTTCTGGCCGGAGCCGCCCAGGCTGAGCTTGCCGGGCGAGGCCTTGGCCGCCTTGATGAAATCGGCAAAGGTCTTGATCGGGCTCTGCTCAGGCACCACGAGAATGTCCGGCGTGTAGTGAAACCAGAACACCGGCGTGATGTCCTGGGTCTTGTACTGCACCTGGCCTTCGAGCGGCTGAAACACGATGTGCGGCAGGTTCACGCCAACCACGTTGAGGCCATCGCCCGGCAGCTGGTTCATCTGGCCCCACATCAGCCCGCCGCCCGCACCGGCCTTGTACTGGATAATGGTTTCGATCGCGGGACATCTCTTCTTGAGCACGACCTGCTGGTGGCGTGCCGACAGATCGGACTCACCCCCTGGCGGGAAGGCCTGCCAGTACAGCAGGTTCTTGTCGGGGCAGGTTTGGGCCAGCGCCATGGGCGCGAGCAGGACGAGGCTCAGGGCAGCAAGCAGCTTCTTCATGGTTTTGTCTCCTTCGTGTATTGCGGTCAAGAATTCTTCAGCGCAGCGCCTCAGGCGGCGCGGCGCACGGTCTCCTGGGTGCCGGAAATGCGCTCGCACACCGCCTGCGTCACCTGTGCCGTGGTCGCGCTGCCGCCCAGGTCGCCGGTATGCAGCGACGGGTCAGCGGTGATCTGCTCGATGACCTGCATCAGGCGCTGTGACGCAGCGTTTTCACCGAGGTGCTCGAGCATCATCACGCAGGACCAGAAGGTGCCGACCGGATTGGCCAGGTCCTTACCCATGATGTCAAAGGCCGAGCCGTGGATCGGCTCGAACATCGAGGGATAACGGCGCTCGGGGTCGATGTTGGCGGTGGGGGCGATGCCCAGGCTGCCAGCCAGTGCCGCCGCCAGATCGCTCAACACGTCGGCGTGCAGATTGGTCGCCACGACGGTGTCCAGCGACGCCGGACGGTTCACCATGCGGGCGGTGCAGGCGTCGACCAGTTCCTTGTCCCATGTCACGTCCGGGAATTCCTTGCTGATCTGCAAGGCGATCTCGTCCCACATCACCATGGCATGGCGCTGCGCATTCGATTTGGTCACCACGGTCAGCAGCTTGCGCGGGCGCGACTGGGCCAGCCTGAAGGCGAAACGCATGATCCGCTCGACCCCGGCGCGCGTCAGGATCGACAGGTCGGTGGCCACCTCGATCGGCTGCCCCTGGTGGACGCGGCCACCCACACCCGAATACTCACCTTCGGAGTTTTCGCGCACGATCACCCAGTTCAGGTCCTCCGGCTTGCAGCGCTTGAGCGGCGCGTCGATGCCAGGCAGGATGCGGGTGGGACGCACATTGGCATACTGATCAAAGCCCTGGCAGATCTTCAGGCGCAGGCCCCACAGGGTGATGTGGTCGGGAATGTGCGGGTCGCCGGCCGAGCCGAACAAAATCGCATCCTTGTCGCGCAGGTCGTCAAGGCCCTTCTCCGGCATCATCACGCCGTGCTTGCGGTAGTAGTCACCGCCCCAGTCGAACGAGGTGAATTTAAACTCGAAGCTGTTTTGCGTGGCCGCCAGTGCTTCGAGCACCTGTTGGCCGGCCGGCACCACTTCCTTGCCAATGCCGTCACCCGGAATGCAGGCAATTTTGTAAGTCTTCATCACGTTTCCTTGAACCAGTTGCGATAGATCTGAACTCTATCAATTGCCAGATTCAACAGAACTGTCTAAAGTTAAGCTATTGTTTACTTTGAGTTACTAATGCCAGTTCTTATTTCCGCACCCTCCGAGATGGCTTTCTTCAGTCTGCTGACCCGGTGCGGCAGCTTCTCGGCTACAGCACGCGAACTGGATGTGACCACGCCGGCCATCAGCAAGCGCCTGGCGCACATGGAAGCGCGGCTGGGCGTGCAGTTGCTGAACCGGACCACGCGCCGGATCAGTCTCACGCCGGAAGGCGATATCTACCTGACCCATGCCCGGCGCATCCTGGCCGATATTGACGACATGGAGCAACTGGTCTCCAGCGCCGTGGCAGCGCCCAAGGGGCTGCTGCGCGTCAACGCCACGCTGGGCTTTGGCCGCAGCCATATCGCCCCGCTGATTTCGGGCTTTGTAAAGCTCCACCCGGAGGTGCAGGTCCAGCTCCAGCTCACGGTCAATCCGCCGCCAATCAGCGAAGACTCGTTCGATGTGTGCGTGCGCTTCGGCGAGCCGCCCGATGCGCGCGTGATCGCCCGCAAGCTGGCGCCGAACCGGCGCCTGCTCTGCGCCGCGCCGGCCTACCTGGCCAAACAGGGGACGCCCAAAGTGCCGCACGACCTGACGCAGCACAACTGCATCGGCATCCGGCAAGGCGATGAGGCCTACGGCATCTGGCGCCTGAGTTCGGGCAAACGGTTTGAGTCCGTGAAGGTGCGCGGCAACCTGAGCACCAGCGACGGTGAAATCGCTGTCAGCTGGGCGCTGGCGGGGCACGGCATCGTGATGCGCGCCGAGTGGGATATCGCGCGTTACCTGCGCAGCGGCCGGCTGCGCCAGGTGCTGGAAAACTACCAGACCCCACCGGCCGACATCCATGCGGTCTACCCGCAGCGGCATCAGGTGTCCGCCCGGGTCAGGGCCTTTGTGGACTTCTTGGCCGCCCACTTCGAAAAATCCTCGACACGTTCCGTCGGCCTGGTGAGCAACTGGTAAATCGGCGCAGCACCGGATCCATGCTGCTAATATGCCTCGTCATTTCCTCCAGCCCCTTGCCTGATGGCGGGGGCGGTTCCCTGCAATCCTTACTCAACGAGAGCCTTGCACCTCATGTCAATCCGCATCATCGATGTTCGTGAAGTCACCAAGCCCATCGCTTCGCCGATACGCAACGCTTATATCGACTTCTCCAAAATGACCACCAGCCTGGTGGCAGTCGTGACCGATGCCTTTCGCGATGGCCGCCGCGTCGTGGGTTATGGTTTCAACTCGAACGGGCGCTACGGCCAGGGCGGCCTGATTCGGGAGCGTTTTGCACCACGCCTGCTGGAGGCCAGGCCCGACACCCTGCTTGATGATGCAGGGACCAACCTCGACCCGGATCGCGTGTGGGCGGCCATGATGAGCAATGAAAAGCCCGGCGGCCATGGTGAGCGCTCGGTGGCCGTGGGAACGCTGGACATGGCGGTCTGGGATGCAGTGGCGAAGATTGCCGGCAAACCGCTGTTCCGCCTGCTGGCCGAGCGGCACGGCCTGGTGGCCGATCCCAAGGTCTTTGTGTATGCCGCGGGCGGCTACTACTACCCCGGCAAGGACCTGGCCGCCTTGCGCGCCGAAATGCGCAGCTACCTGGACCGGGGTTACACCGTGGTGAAGATGAAAATCGGTGGTGCCTCGCTCGATGAAGACCGGCGCCGCATTGAAGCGGTGCTGGACGAGATTGGCGGCCAGGGCCGGCTCGCGGTGGACGCCAACGGACGCTTTGACCTAGAAACCGCGATTGCCTACGCCAAGATGCTGCGCGATTACCCCTTGTTCTGGTACGAGGAGGCGGGCGATCCGCTGGACTACCAGCTCCAGGCCGCGCTGGCTGATTTTTACCCGGGGCCGATGGCCACCGGCGAGAACCTGTTCAGCCATCAGGACGCCCGCAACCTGATCCGTCATGGCGGCATGCGCCCGGATCGCGACTGGCTGCAGTTCGACTGCGCGCTGTCTTACGGCCTGTGTGAATACCAGCGCACGCTGGAGGTGCTCAAGACCCACGGCTGGTCACCGCGCCGCTGCATTCCGCATGGCGGGCACCAGATGTCGCTCAACATTGCGGCCGGCCTGGGCCTGGGCGGCAATGAAAGCTACCCCGACCTGTTCCAGCCCTACGGCGGCTTCCCCGACGGCGTGCGGGTGCAGGACAGCCATATCACCATGCCCGATCTGTCGGGCATCGGATTCGAAGGCAAGACCGATCTGTACGCCGAGATGAAGGCGCTGGCCGCCTGAGTCAGCAGGCGGTTCCGTGGCCTCGGAGGCTTGCGTGAGATAAGCCCTGCGATAAGCCGCCTGCCAGCACTGACGGCTGCCGGCCAGCTGGATCAGGAAGCTTTCAGTGTGGCGGCTCGCTTGCTGGAAACCATTGATACCTGTTGGCAGAATAAAGTTACCGAATAGTCTGCAAAATAGCCAAGGATCAGAATGCCGCCTTGGCGCCAAGAGCTTAAAAAGTGAGCACCAGCCACAACAACAAGAGACACATCATGCCCGATACCCCGCCCCGCCGCTTCTGGTTGCTGACACTGCTTGGCGCAGCCGCCGCTGCCGTGGTGAGCGCCTGCAAATCGTCTCCCGGCACCACCACCCCGGCCCAGCCACAGATACCTGAAACGCCAACAGTGACAGGGCCGATCCCGGCCAGGCGCGGCTCGGCCCGAAGCTCATCGGCCACGACACCCCGCGCCTACCGCCAGGACGGAGCCACCCACCTCTACGGTCTCAATGCGGCGCGCATTTACAAAGGCAAAATGCCACCCTTGCTGTACGCCATTGGCGTGCTAAACGTGGAGATTGACCGGGCCGGCCGCGTGACCCGTCTGGACTGGATGCGGGCACCGCGCCATGCGCCTGAAGTCATTGCGGAAATTGAGCGCATCGTTAAACAGGCTTCACCGTTTCCGGTCCCCACTCGGCTGGGCAAGGTGGTCTACACCGACACCTGGCTCTGGCACAAAAACGGCCAGTTTCAGCTCGATACACTGACCGAAGGCCAGAACTGAATCGGTAGAGTAAAGCGCCACACTTTTCATGGCGTACATGAGCCGGCGTACATGAGCCGACGGAATCGACCACCCGCCACGGCATTTCAACCCTGCAACCCGCGAAGTGGCGCTGCAGCTGCTGGACGGGCTTTACGAACACTCGCCCTGGCTGGCTGAGAAGGCGCTGGATGCGCGACCTTTCCACTTGCGCCGGGCCACCCAGGTCATTGCGCGGACGCTCAAGGACCTGCTGGCCTAATCGGGCGATTGCGCCTAAGGAATCTAAAGAAAGCGCTCAAGCAGGCGGCGCGAATTGCGGTCCAGTGCCGTCATGTCGTGAACGCTGTACTGCACGCCCTGGCTGCCCACGATCAGCAAGGCGTTGCGTCCGAGACGGCGTATATCTTCTTCGCCCTTGAGGACAAAAGACGTATCGCCCCGGTCGGTTTTCACGTTCCAGACGCTGGGTGTGGCAAAAGTCGAAACGCTTTTAAGCTGCTTGATCTCGGGCACGAAGTCGCGCAGGGCCAACTCTTCCTGCAGCAGCGCGCGCAGCGCCGGCGGCAAGGCCTGCAACTGCTCTATCCACGCCACCTCGTGGCCTTCGGTGCTGACCAGCGAAACGCCTTCATCTGGCGCCTCAACAGGAAAAGCCCGCACCGGCACCACGCCGACATGCTGCTCGCCGTCCACGCCGATATACAGCAGGCGGCCAGAGGCCTGGCGCTCCAGCTGAAAGGCCGGGGAAACCGGGGAAATCGGCGTTTCGGAATTCGTCATGCGCGTTTCCTCACTCATGAATTTTCGGCCTGTTGGCCGACGTGTTGGGCGGTGTGCGCCAGGCGTGAGGTGGCCAGGGCAATATGGCTTTCTTCAATTTCGCTGTCACCGCCTTCGCTGTCAACTTGTCGAATCTGGGCCTGATACAGGCGCCAGTAAGCGCCCTGCTGGGCCATAAGCTGATCATGCGGCCCAACCTCCACCACTTGTCCGCGGTCCATCACCACCAGCCGGTCGGCCTTGCGCAAGGTTGACAGACGGTGGGCAATGGCAATAGTGGTGCGGCCCTGCACCAGGTTATCGAGCGCACGCTGGATCTCTTTTTCAGTTTCGGTATCCACTGACGAGGTGGCCTCATCCAGAATCAGGATGCGCGGGTTGATCAGCAAGGCGCGGGCGATGGAAATGCGTTGGCGCTCGCCGCCCGACAAACCCTGGCCGCGCTCACCCACCAGCGAGTCGTAACCCTGGGCCAGGCGCAGGATAAATTCATGCGAATGGGCGGCCCGGGCGGCCGCCACGATCTCGGCACGCGTGGCGTTGGGTTTGCCGTAAGCGATGTTTTCCGCGATGGTGCCAAAAAACAGAAAAGGTTCCTGCAGCACCAGACCAATATTGCGCCGGTAGTCGGCCACCGCAAAACGCCGGATGTCGGTGCCGTCCACGCTGATGACGCCGTCGCTGACATCGTAAAAACGGCACAGCAGATTGACCAGCGTGCTCTTGCCCGAGCCGCTGTGGCCCACCAGACCGATCATCTCGCCGGGCTCGATCAGCAGGTCCAGGCCGCGAATGACGGAGCGGTTGCCGTAGCGAAAACCCAGACCCTTCATCTCGATGCGCCCTTGCAGCGCGACTATCTTTACCGGCTGACCCGGTTCCGGCACGTTGGACACATGGTCAAGAATGTCAAATATCCGCTTGGCACCCGCCGCTGCCTTTTGCGTGACCGACACAATACGGCTCATCGAATCGAGTCGGCCGTAAAAACGGCCAATGTAGGCAATAAAGGCGGTCAGCACGCCCACGGTAATTTGCTGCCTGGCCACCAGCCAGATGCCAAACGCCCACACCACCAGCAGGCCGACTTCCGTGAGCAGCGACACGGTCGGCGTGAACAGCGACCAGGTCTTGTTGAGCTTGTCATTGGCCACCAGGTTGTAGTGGTTGACATCGCGAAAGCGCTGGGCTTCACGCTTTTCCTGGGCAAATGCCTTGACCACGCGGATGCCGGGAATGGTGTCCGCCAGCACATTGGTCACATCGGACCAGACCCGGTCGATTTTTTCAAAGCCGGTGCGCAGCTTGTCCCGCACCACATGAATCATCCACGCAATAAACGGCAAAGGCAGAAAGGTCACCAGGGCCAGCCACGGATTAACGGAAAACAGGATGACGGCGGTCATCACGATCATCAGCACATCGGTGGCGAAGTCCAGCGCATGCATCGACAGGAACACGCAAATGCGGTCCGTCTCGGAGCCGATCCGTGACATCAGGTCGCCGGTCCGCTTGCCGCCAAAATAATCCAGTGACAGATCCAGCAAATGGTCAAAAGTGGCCGTGCGCAAGTCGGCACCGATGCGCTCGGACACCAGGGCCAGCATATAGGTGCGCGCCCAGTTCAGCGCCCAACCCAGCACCGCCGCGCCGAGCAAGCCGCCCAAAATAAGCATCACTTTGGAGGGCTCGATCTGCTGGCCGTTCTGGAACGGTATCAGAATGTCGTCCATCAGCGGAATGGTCAGGTAGGGTGGCACCAACGTGGCCGCCGTGGAAGCCAGCGTCAGCAAAAACCCTCCCACCAACTGATGACGGTAGGGGCGGGCAAAGCGCCACAGCCGCAGTAGCACCCAGGTCGAAGGCGGCTTGTGCAGCTCACGGGCGCAAGCCGGGCATTCCTCGCTGTCCGGGGGCAGCGGCAAATCACACTCCGGGCACAAAGCGGCTTCGTCGGTCAGCTCAGGCGCTGACTCCAAGCGGTCTGACGCGCCGGCTACGCGAGTCCGGGCCAAGCCCTGTTGGCGCGCAAACAGCCGCACCAGGCGCAGCACCTGCACATTGACGCCCAGCGTAAACCGCCAGCTGGCAAGCCGTCGGCCGGCAGCGCCAGATTTGGCGCCAGCAACGTCGTGCAGCTCCAGCGTTCCCACGCCCGCATGGTCAAAATGGCGCAGTTCCAGCCCTTTCGAGCCGGCTCCGGCCTCGTCCAGAGTAGACCAGTTGGACCAGTCCCCGTCAGGGCCGCGGGCCAGCAGGCGGCGGTCCGTCAGGGCCAGCAGGCTTTTGGAAAAGCGAAGTTGCCGGTCCAGGTCAACCATCAGCGTGCACAAAACGTTTTCTTCAGTTGCGAGTTGTAAACGGAGCTCTGCCAGCGCAGGGTCGTTAGGGCTGGAGTCGTCCACGGGGTGGTTATATTGCATGTTGGCTATGAATTCTTCGGGTCCGGTACCTGGCGCGGCCTTTTTTCAGGCGGCAGATCCGGTTTTAGGAGGGGCTTTGGTGTGATGCGCAGAGGGGCCGGAACACTGATTTTCACCGAAGCCGTCTTGGGGCTGCTTTTTTGCCCCCATGACATGCCCGGAAGCTCCGGATAATCCCTGATTGGCAATCCGCCACTTTCCAAAAAATGGCAGCACCTTCTTCGAAAACCACTACCGGCCTTGCCCATGCAGCGGCCCAATTAAAACGTTATACCGGCAGAGCCGGTTGACCCAGAAATTTTGAACCCATGAGCAAACAGGACGACATCAAGCTGCTGCGCATCAATTACCTGCGCGGCCCCAATATCTGGACCTATCGACCCGTGCTGGAGACATGGCTTGATCTGGGGATCCTGGAAGATTTTCCCACCAACCTGCTGCCCGGCTTCAATGACCGCCTGATCGCCCTGCTTCCCGCCCTGCCTGAACACCACTGCGGCGCCGGCGAACCGGGTGGCTTTGCGCAGCGCCTGCAGGAAGGCACCTGGCTTGGCCATGTGCTCGAACATGTGGTGATCGAGCTGCTGAACCTGGCCGACATGCCCACCGGCTTTGGCCAAACGCGCAGCACCTCGCGGCGCGGCGTCTACCGCATGGTGTTCCGGGCCAGGGACGAGCAGGTGGCCCGCACTGCGCTGGCGCAGGGCCACCGACTGCTGATGGCCGCCATCAACGCCGAAGCCTATGGGCCGGCAGATGTGCAGGCTGGCGTCGAAACGATACGCGCCAAGGTGGATGACTGCTACCTCGGACCCAGTACCGCCTGCATTGTGGTGGCCGCGACCGAGCGCCGCATCCCCCATATCCGCCTGAATGACGGCAACCTGGTGCAACTGGGCTATGGGGCCAGTCAGCGACGCATCTGGACCGCTGAAACCGAGCTCACGGGCGCGATTGCAGAAGGCATTGCCCACGACAAGGACCTGACCAAGAGCCTGCTGGCCACCTGCGGCGTGCCGGTGCCTGAAGGCGAAATTGTCGGCAGCGCAAAGCAAGCCTGGACTGCCGCCCAGGACATCGGTTTGCCCGTCGTCGTCAAGCCGTCTGACGGCAACCATGGCCGCGGCGTGTCGCTGGACCTGAAAACACGGCAGGAAGTGGAAGCCGCTTTTGAGGTAGCCAAGCGCCATGGCACCGAGGTGATGGTCGAGCGCTTTGTGCGTGGCAACGAGCACCGCCTGCTGGTGGTCGGCGGCCGGGTGGTCGCGGCCGCGCGCGGAGAAGCCGCCTGGATCACCGGCAACGGCACCTCGACGGTGACGCAGCTGGTCGACGCGCAGCTCAACACCAACCCCCGGCGCGGCATGGGAGAGGACTTCCCGCTTGGCCAGATCAGAACCACCACCGATGGCGCCATTCTGCTGGACCTGGAGCGCCAGGGCCTGAGCCCCGAGGCCATACCAGCGGCGGGCCGCGAGGTGCTGATCCAGCGCAACGGCAATGTCTCCATTGACTGCACCGATGACGTCCATCCCGAGGTCGCGCACAGCGTGTCGCTCGCCGCCCGTGTGGTGGGCCTGGACGTTGCCGGCATCGATGTGGTGGCGCAAGACATCTCGCGCCCGCTGCACGCCCAAGGCGGCGCGATTGTGGAAGTCAATGCCGGCCCGGGGCTGCTGATGCACCTCAATCCGGCCGAAGGGGCGCCACGCCCGGTGGGGCGCGCGATCTGTGAGCACCTGTTTCCCCACAGCACCGCCACGCCGGACGCTAGCCAGCACTGCGACGACGGCCGTATTCCGATCATTGGCATCGCCGGATCCGCGGGCACCCAGCACATCGCGCGCCTGCTCGCCTGGCTGCTGCACTTGTCGGGCCGCTACACCGGCCTGGCCTGTCGCGACGGCCTGTTTCTGGACCAGCGCTGCGTCGACACGGCCGACTGCGCGAATTGGGAAGCCGGCCAGCGCCTGCTGATCAACCGGGCCGTGCAGGCCGCCGTGTTTGAAAACGCTGCCGACACCATTTTGCGCAGCGGCCTGCCCTACGACCGCTGCCAGGTCGGCGTGGTCGCCGATCTCGGCGGCGCCTCCGGCCTCGCCGAATTCGATATCACCGAAGACGATCAAATGTTCAAAGTGCTGCGCACGCAAGTGGACGCGGTGCTGGCTGGCGGCGCTGCCATTCTCAATGCCTCCCTTGCGCGCGTATCGGAAATGAAAGCGCTGTCTGACGGTGAAGTCATTTTTTACAGCACCGACCCCGATTCGGCAGCCATCACGGCCCACCGCGGCGAAAACGACCGCGCGCTTTTTGTGCGCCAGGACCAGCTGGTACTGGCCACCGGCGCCACGGAAGCTTTTTTGCCCGGCCTTGGCAAGCTGTCAGCCTGGACCCAATCGCACGAGCGCCACGGACTTTCCACGGACACGCTGCTGGCCACCGTGGGCGCCGCTTGGGCGCTCGCGATCCCGCTTGACCTGATTGGCGCGGGGATTGAAGCTTTTGAAACCTTTGAAAAACCTGCCGGGAGGGCAGACTGATGGAAGTGTCCCGCATCCGGACCCTGCGCGGGCCCAACCTCTGGAGCCGTCACACGGCGCTTGAAATCATTGTCGAATGCAGCACGGCCGAGCGTTCCGTCGACACCCTGCCCGGTTTCGAGCCGCGCCTGCGCGCGCTGTTTCCCGACATGGGTGCGCTGCGCCAGACCGGCCATGCCGGGCCGATTTCGCTGGCACATGTGCTTGAAGCGGTAGCGTTTGAATTGCAGGCCGCGGCAGGCTGCCGGGTAACCTTCAGCCACACGGCGGTCACCGTCAAACAGGGCACTTACCAGGTCGTGGTGGAATACAGCGAGGAAGCCGTTGGCCGACTGGCGCTTGAGCTGGCGCAGGCGCTGATTGATGCAGCCCAACGCGACACCGCGTTCGCCCTGGAAGCGGCCATTGCGCAGCTGCGCACGCTCGACGAAAACGAGCGGCTGGGCCCCAGCACCGGGGCGATTGTTGATGCAGCCGTGGCGCGCGGCATTCCGTACCGGCGCCTCACCAGGGGCAGCCTGGTGCAGTTCGGCTGGGGTTCGCGCCAGCGTCGCATCCAGGCCGCTGAGCTCGACACCACCAGCGCCGTGGCCGAGTCCATTGCCCAAGACAAGGACCTCACCAAAAAGCTGCTGCGCGCAGCTGGCGTGCCGGTGCCCACGGGCCGTCCCGTCAGTGATATCGACGATGCCTGGGCCGCAGCCCAGCACATCGGCCTGCCAGTCGCGGTCAAACCGCAAGCTGGCAACCAGGGCAAGGGCGTCACGGTCAACGTCGCCACCCGTGGGCATCTTGAGATCGCCTACCGTGCGGCAGCCGAGCATGGCGAGGTCATGGTCGAAACGTTTTTGTCCGGCAGCGACTTTCGCCTGCTGGTGGTGGGTGACCAGTTGGTCGCAGCGGCGCGGCGTGAGCCGCCGCAGGTGGTGGGCGATGGCCGCCACACTGTGCGCGAACTGGTCGAGATCGTCAACCAGGACCCGCAACGCGGCGAAGGCCATGCCACGGCCCTGACCAAAATCCGCTTTGACGACATCGCCGTGGCCCGGCTCGACGTACAGGGGCTCACGCCCGAATCGATTCCGGCCAAAGGGCGCCGCGTCGTCCTGCGCAACAACGCCAACCTGAGCACCGGCGGCACCGCCACCGATGTGACCGACGATGTGCACCCGGCCGTGGCCGCCCGCGCCGTGGCTGCGGCACAAATTGTGGGTCTGCATATCTGCGGTGTCGATATGGTCTGCGAAAGCATACTGCGGCCGCTCGAATCGCAAAACGGCGGTGTGATCGAAGTCAATGCCGCGCCAGGCCTGCGCATGCATCTTTCGCCTTCTTATGGCAAGGGCCGTGCGGTGGGCGTGGCCATGATCAATGAGCTGTTCCCGGTGGGTCACAACGGCCGCGTACCGGTGATTGCCGTGACCGGAACCAATGGCAAAACCACCACGACGCGCCTGATTGCCCATCTGCTGGCAGCGCACGGCTTGCGCACCGGCATGACCAATACCGACGGCGTCTACATCAATGGTCGCCAGACCGACAGCGGCGACTGCAGCGGGCCCAAGAGCGCCCGCAACGTGCTGATGCACCCCGACGTGGATGCGGCCGTGTTTGAAATAGCGCGCGGTGGCGTGCTGCGCGAAGGCCTGGGGTTTGACTATTGCGAAGTAGCGGTGGTCACCAACATCGGCAGCGGCGACCATCTGGGGCTGAACTACATCACCACCGTGGAAGACCTGGCCGTGCTCAAGCGCGTGATCGTGCAAAACGTCTCGCCCACCGGTTATGCCGTGCTCAATGCCGCAGACCCCATCGCAGCCAGCATGGCTGCGGCGTGCCCCGGCAAAGTGATCTTTTTTGCGGCCGACCGCCACCACCCGCTCATGGCCACTCACCGTGCGCAGGGCAAGCGCACCGTGTCTGTGGATGGGCCCATGCTGGTTGCCGCGGAAGGCGCCTGGGTAGAGCGCATTCCCCTGCAAGGCGTTCCGGTCACGCGGGGCGGCAGCATCGCCTTTCAGGTTGAAAACGTCATGGCCGCCGTGGCGGCGGCTTGGGCGGTAGGCGTCAACTGGGACACCCTCAAAAGCGGGCTGGCCAGCTTCGTCACTGACGCGCACCACGCGCCAGGTCGCTTCAATGTGATGGACTACCGCGGTGCCACCGTGATTGCCGACTACGGCCACAACCCCGACGCCATGCGCGCCCTGGTGGCTGCTGTCAACGCCATGCCCGCGACACCGACGCAGCGCCGCAGCGTGGTGATCAGCGGTGCCGGCGACCGGCGCGACAACGACATCCGCGACCAGACCATCATTCTTGGTGACGCGTTTGACGACGTGATTCTTTATCAGGATGCCGCCCAGCGCGGCCGCGCTGACGGTGAAGTGATGGCGCTGCTGCGCGAAGGACTGGAAGGCTCCACCCAGGCCAGCCGCATTGATGAAATACGCGGCGAGTTCCTGGCCATTGACACGGCACTGGCGCGGCTGCAGCCCGGCGACCTGTGCCTGATCCTGATCGACCAGGTGCAAGAGGCGCTGGATCATCTTGCGGAGCGCATGAACGGAGCCAGGCAAGCGCCTCCCGCTCCCTGAAGTTCCGGATCGCGGCAGCCTCACCACGGCCTAAAGCTGTTGTCCTACAGCCAAATTGGCCGCTCAGCCAGCCCGCCCGGAGGCATTGACCTTCAGCCCATGCGCTCAAGTATTCCTAGACTCATGTCATCGTTGAAAAACAGGAGATTCACATGAGTGCATACGCCAACCCCGAAAGAATCGCGCTGCTGCGCAAGAGCATGACTTACTTTGGCCTGACTTCCCTGCTGGCCGTCAGTGCCGCCACGGCGCAGGTCGCCGTGGGCACCACCGGCATTGACACCTCGGGCAACACCCAGCGCGAAAAAGCCGCGTGTCACAGCGGCATGACCCAGCAGGATTACGTCACTTGCATGCGCGAAGCCATGAACGCGGCAGCCGAAAAACGCAGAGGCAAGCTGGAAAACCACGGGGAACAGTTTCAGGCCAATGCCCTCAAACGCTGCGATGTTCTAAAGGGCGAAGACCAAATCGCCTGTCAGGCCCGCATACTCGGCTACGGCAGCACCAGCGGCAGCGTGGCCGGTGGGGGCGTGGTGCGTCAGGTGGAAACGGTGATGGTACCCCCTGACGCGGCAAAAGTCGCCATTGAGCCCAAAACATCCGCCGGCGTCGTGGTGATACCCCCTGACGCGGGAACAGTCACCATTGAGCCCAAAACATCCAGCGGCCTGGTGGTGGTACCTGCTGACGCGGGAACAATCATCATTGAGCCCAAGAGGTCCGGCGGCATTGTGGTGATTCCAGCGCCGAAGTAAGCGCAACAGGCCCTCAGTTCGGGGAGGTGGTAAACACGGCGGGCTGGAAACCATGCGGAAAGGGCCACCCACGGAGACTTGGGAGGACCCGCTTTTTTGCCCACGTGCCTGCTTCTTGAGCACCATGCCGCAAGTCAGCACTGGCGCG
>Ga0155550_1351_pt1 | contig 14712 bp, 13 predicted proteins | sample RifCSPhighO2_12_FD_107207 | JGI IMG/M metagenome (GOLD analysis project Ga0155550, IMG submission 107207) | Burkholderiales bacterium RIFCSPHIGHO2_12_FULL_61_11
AGCAGCCTGTCGGACTCAGGAATTCAAAAATCTGGGCGACTTTGAATTTGCTTAAAAAATAGGCATGCTGGTCGCTATTTTGCGAGAATTTGCACTTTTCCACGGTATTTCCTCCCCTTATCCAACTTTTGGACGCAGTACCGCCATGCGCTTGACATTCCAGGCCAGGCAAACCAGATTCCATTCTCCGGTGACTTTGCGCAATCCACGCATAGAGAACTGCCTGAAACCCATCACCGATTTGATGATGCCAAAGACCGGCTCCACCGTTTGCTTGCGTATGGCGTAAGCGGCTTTGCCTGCTACCGTGCTCAAACGATGTGCCATGGATTGTATCGGTGTCGCACCCTCGGCCAGCGGCGCTGGCTCTGTGAAACGCTCACGCCAGTGCGGGTGATGGTCCTGTCGGGCCACTGACAGCAAGGGCTCAATCCCGGCTTGTTCACAGGCTTTGATATTCTTTTCGCTGCAGTAGCCCGTGTCAGCAATCAGGGTCTTGGCCTCGCCCAGCTTGGGCGCTTGTGTCAAGGTGGTCACCATCACCAGCATCGTGGGGGCATCGACACCGGCCTGTGCGTTGTAGCATTGCTCAAAGCCACCACCGTGCACCGGCATGATGCGCGATTCTTCGTCTGTCAGGTTGATTTGGTCGCTGTCTTTGACGCCAGGCTGCGGGGCTGTGGGTGTTTTGCCGCGTGGCTTTTTCCCCGTCTCTTTTTCCTTCGCTTCGCGTTTGCTCATCTTTTCGTCAAACTCGGCCTTCTCGCGGGCGTAGCGTTCTGCCGCACCCGCTGCAATCTTGGCCTTGGCTGCCGCCATGGCGGCCAGTCGGTCTTCGCGCAGCTTGAGTTCCTTGGGCAGGCTCATGCCGTCGGGGATGTTGGCCGTGTCGGCTTGTTCAGCCAGAGCCAGCAACTCCTGGACTTCCTTTTTAAGCTGTTCTTCGAGTTTGACGATGTGACCATGCGAGAGGGCGCTGTGACGCGATGCGTTGGCGTGTATCTTGGTGCCGTCCAGACACACGGTGCCAAGTTTGAGCAGCTTCATCTCTGTGGCCATCTCCAGCACTTGCACAAACAGGCCAGCAAGCTCATCGATAAAGCGCCTGCGAAAAGTGGCCAGGGTGTCGTGGTCGGGGTGGCTGCCAGCTGCAATGTAGCGAAAGGCCACCGAGTCGTAAGTGGCCATCTCCAGCTTGCGACTGGAGAACACGCCTGTGCAGTAGCCATAAACCAGGATCGCCAGCAAGGTCGCGGGGTGATGCGCCTTGGAGCCGCGACCCGCGTATTGGCGTGTCAGGTTGGAGAGATCGAGTCCGTCAATGACTTCAACGACGAAGCGTGCCAGGTGGTCTTGTGTGAGCCAGTCATCCACCGACAGGGGCAGCAGGTAGTCGGTTTTACGGTCGGTCAGAATGAAATTGGACATGGTCAAAATTACCTATCGGGACAGGTTGAATTTTAACATTTCACTATGCTTTTCGTAGCGAACTGGAAAAGAAATTCAGAGGCGGAAAGTCCGACAGGCTGCTAGGGGAGCGAGAAATTACAAACGTCCCCGTTTTGTCATTGCGAGCGAAGCGCGGCAATCCATGTCCCTTTGGGCCGCAGCCATGGGTCGCCACGGCCTGCGGCCTCGCGACGACGGAAATAAGGTAGCTCCGCAAATTCTTCATCCCTAAGCACAGAGCACCTTTCCCTCAAACAGGAAAAACAGCGCGCCCCTTCAGACGTTCATGCTCCTTGGCGGCGAAGCGGTCGGTCATGCCGGCGATGTAATCGGCCACCACGCGCTCAGGTTTTGCGCCTGCGGCCTGAGGCGCGTCAATGCCGTCAAAGCGGTCGATATGGGCCTGCGGCATTTGCGCCGGGTCGCCCATATAGGCCTCGAACAAATCGCGAACGACCTGCTGGGCCGCTTGCGTGGTTTGCACGACTTGGGGGTGGCGGTATAAATTTTGCAGCAGGAATCGCTTGAGCGATGCGGACTGCAAGGCCATTTCCCCTGAAAATTTAGCCAGCGGCGGAAGTTGCCGCACCGCCTGAACGTCGATTGGCGCGGCGCTCTGGATGGCTGCCCGCGTCGCATTGATCACGTCGTAAACCTGCGCGCTGAGCATGCGCCGTATCACTTCAAACAGCAGCCTTCGGCCGCGCAGCGCGGGGTACGCCAGCAGCGTTTCGCGCTGGTACTGGCTGAACAGCGCCACATCCTCCAGTTGCGCGAGGCTCAGCAAGCCGGATCGAACGCCATCATCGATATCGTGGGCGTTATAGGCAATTTCATCGGCAAGATTGGCCAACTGCGCCTCCAGGCCGGGTTGTCGCGAGGGCATGCCAGCCGGCATCGGCACGGCAAAGCGCTGCGCCACACCGCCGGGCTCGCGGGCCTCGATCAGGCGGGCGTTGGCCTTGGAGCAATGCTTGAGGATGCCTTCGCGCGTCTCGAACGTCAGGTTCAGGCCGTTGTAGGCCGGGTAACGCTCCTCCAGCGCATCGACAATTCGCAGGCTTTGCAGGTTGTGCTCGAAGCCCGCGCTTTGAGGGTTGTAATTTTTCAGGCAGGCGTCCAGGGCGTCCTGGCCGGCATGACCAAAGGGCGTGTGGCCCAGGTCGTGCGCCAGCGCAATCGCTTCGACCAGGTCCTCATTGAGCTGCAGCGTGCGGGCGATGGAACGACCCAGTTGCGCCACTTCCAGCGAATGCGTCAGCCGGGTGCGAAACAGATCGCCCTCGTGGTTGAGAAAAACCTGCGTCTTGTAGACCAGACGGCGAAAGGCGGTGGAATGCACAATCCGGTCACGGTCGCGCTGGAAGTCGGAGCGCGTTGGTGCCGGGGCCTCGGAGTAGCGGCGGCCGCGCGACTGGGCGGGATCACAGGCGTAGCGTGCCAGGCTCATAGATGATGCATAAAAAGGCATTAGCCCAATAGGTACGGGCACTGCAGCTATCAGTTTCATAGTATCCAGAGGGCCGAATTGACCGCTGATCAGGCACAGCAGGCATCGATGGCCGCGCGCACCAGCGCATCGGGCGCAGCGCGCACGACCGCCTTGCCGGGCCCCTCAATCAGCACAAAGCGAATCTCGCCGGCCTCGGATTTTTTGTCGATGCGCATCAGGTCCAGGTAACGCCCGGCATTGTCAGTGATTGACAGCAGCGGCGCCTTGACGGGCAGCCCGGCGCGCTGAATCAGCCGCGTGAGGCGTTCGACAAACGCCTGGTCGACCAGGCCCAGACGCTGCGACAGATGCGCCGCCATCACCATGCCGCAACCGACGCCTTCGCCGTGCAGCCAGTTGCCGTAGCCCAGCCCGGATTCGATGGCATGGCCAAAGGTATGGCCAAAATTCAAAATCGCGCGCAGACCCGACTCGCGCTCATCCTGCCCGACGACCCAGGCCTTGATTTCGCAGCTACGCTAAATCGCATGCGCTAGCGCGGCGGGATCTTTCGCCAGCAGCGCATCAAGATTGACTTCGATCCAGTCGAAAAATGTCATGTCGGCAATCGGCCCGTATTTGATGACCTCGGCCAGCCCGGCGCTCAGCTCACGCATCGGCAGCGTCGCCAGCACATCCAGATCACAGACCACCAGCAGCGGCTGGTAAAACGCCCCAATCATGTTCTTGCCCAGCGGGTGATTGATGGCGGTCTTTCCGCCCACTGAGGAATCAACCTGCGCCAGCAGGGTGGTGGGCAATTGCACAAAGGGCACGCCGCGCATGTAGCTGGCGGCGGCAAACCCCGTCATGTCGCCTACTACGCCGCCGCCGAGGGCGAACAGCACCGTCTTGCGGTCGCAGCCGTTTTGCAACAGCGCATCAAAAATAAGCTGTAAGGTCGGCCAGTCTTTGTAAATCTCGCCATCAGGCAAGCTCAGCAGCAGCACCTTGGCATAGCGTGCCTGCAGCGCCTTCATGAGCTGCGCCGCATACAAGGGCGCCACCGTCGTATTGGAAACCACCAGCGCGCAAGCGGCTTGCGGCAGCTGCTGATAGCTGAGCGCGCTGCCCAGCAACTGGCTGCCAATGACGATGGGATAGCTGCGCTCGGCCAGATCGATTTGAACCTGCGCCGCCACGTTGGGAGAATTTGCCTTCATGGCAGCAAGTGTAGAGGCACTCGCCAGCCCGGCGCCAGGAGCCTGTCGGGCTTAAGGAATCGAGGCAAAAATTCGGCTGGGCGAGGGCCCGACAGGCTCCTGACTACGGCGCCTGAATGAGGCCCGCCAGTTCGAGCTGCATGATGATCATGTTGACCAGAGTCGAAACCGAGGGGCGGCCGGTTTCAATCACGAAGTGCGCGGTTTCCCGGTACAGCGGGTCGCGGGCACTGTAAAGATCACGCAAGCGGGCCAGCGGATCAGCCACCTGCAGCAAGGGCCGATGCTGGTCATGGCGCAAACGGCGGAACACCTCTTCCGGGGAGGAATGCAGGTAGACCACCTGCGTCCGTTCGCGCAGACGCTGGCGGTTGGCGGGTCGCAGCACCGCGCCGCCGCCCGTGGAGAGCACGCCGCTGGGCTGAAGCGTCAGCTCGTCAAGAACAGCTTCCTCGATGTCACGGAAGCGGTCTTCCCCTTCGCGCTCGAAGTACTGGCGGATGGAACAACCCAGCCGCTCCTCGATGGCGTGATCGGAATCGACAAAGGGAAGCTGCAAGCGCCGGGCGAGTTGTCGCCCGACGGTGGATTTTCCGGAGCCTGGCAGGCCGATGAGGGAGATGCTAGTCATCTACCCCAAGAGCTAGTTCGCCATCACACAGCTATTGACACCATACGGTGGTGTCAGGAACGATCCATTGGTGTCATCGCCAACAATAAAACTGGTTAAGTAGCTCTTCACTGCGGTGCCCTCTGAGCCGGCCACGTTGGTGGTTACTCTCACTGAATAGTTCAGCCATGTCGCAACATTTTGCGGATACTCCACCTGGATGGTGGTCCGTCCGTTGGCCCCAGTAGTATTTGCGCCTAGGAATGACAGGATCACGTCTGCCTTGCGTGGCGACAAGACACCGTTGCCGTCCAAGTCTTCCTGCGAGTCAAGGAAGCCATTCCGGTTCGTGTCCTCGTTCGCGCACCAGAGGCGAGCAGCGGAGTACAAACCCTTGCCATAGGTCGTGATATCCACACTGGCTGACACAAGGGCGTTCGGTACTGCATTGCCTGCAGAGTCCGCAACTGCCACATCAAACAACTTGATATAGGTAAGACTGTTCCCGCCTTTGGTAAGTAGATTGTTGTCACCCAGCGTGATGGAAAGCGGCTGACCTGCGACAGTCAGGGTCACCGTCCTTGAATTCGCGCAGGCCCCTGCTGCGATATCTGCATCCGTGTTGCCATAACATGCGCGGATGATCACACCATTGGTCGGACTTATTCGGGTTCCGGCGATGTAATCTGCAATCGCGACCCCACTGTTATCGCTGTATACCGTTGCCGTTCCTGTCGATATTTGCTCACCACTCCCCAAACCTGGAGCAACGATTTCAAACCGAACACGAACATTTGGAATCGCTTGATTCGTCTCGGTCTGAAAAACCGCCCGAATACCGGCACGGTTAGTCGTTGCGCCAGCCACATTGGGAGAAATTGTATTTGGAGTAACAGCCAGAGAAGGAGTAATCGCACCAACGGCGTCAGGAATTCCGCCACCGCTGCCAGCCACCTGCACGTCGCGCAAGGCGCTCACTCCCAAACCCGCTGCTGTAATTGTGTACGTTGCAGGAGTAGAGGGTGCAGCGCCAAGCGTGGCAGTCGCATTGCCTAAAGCATCTGTCGTCACCGATTGGGTAAATCCTAAGGTCCCCCCAAGTTGAATAGTAGCCCCGGAGATTCCAGACCCAATCGCATCTGTAGCCTTGATGCTTACTTGAATGCTCGTCCCAGGACTTGGCGTTGAAGGAAGCGGGGTCAACGAAATTTGACTCCCCGTCACGGTAACGACTGCCGAACCAGTTTGCCCCCCGACAGTAATCGAGGCTGTAATGATTCTGTTGGCCTTGTTTCCGGCGATTGAAATAGCCCCGGAAGCTTGGCCAGTGCTATCGGTAGTAACCGCTACAGGAGTATAGGCACCGGAGTCGACCGACACCGATACAGGAACGCCACTCACCACATTCCTCGCCGCATCCAACGCGGTAACTGTCAAAACTGCCTTGTCGCTTCCGGCATTGCTTATTGACGATTTATCCAAGGTGAAAACAAAGCTTGCAGCGGTAGGTGCTGCTGGCGGGGCGCCACTTACCGTGCCGGGGCTCCCCCCGCCGCCCCCGCAAGCCGCCAAGGCCACAGCCATCGCCACAACCCATAGATATTTCAAAAAACTCATGTCAGTCTTTCCACACTTGCAAAGAATAAATTCCAACCCCAATCACCGTGCTGCCATGCGGTCGGAAATCATCTTCGGGGTAATGAACACCAGCATTTCCTGCTTTCTGGACCTGCGTTCGCGATTCTTGAAAAGATTGCCCACGTAAGGGATGTCGCCCAGCAGCGGCACCTTGGTTTCATTCTCGGACTCGTCAAGTGTAAAGATGCCGCCAATCACGACAGTGCCGCCGTTTTCGACCAGCACCTGGGTCTTGATGTGCTTGGTGTCAATGGCGATGCCTGCGGAGGTGGTTTCACCCCGGCTGTCCTTGTTCACGTCGAGGTCAAGAATGATGTTGCCCTCGGGCGTGATTTGCGGCGTGACCTCAAGCTTGAGATTGGCCTTGCGGAAAGCCAGCGACGTGGCGCCACTGGACGTGGCCACCTGATAGGGGAATTCGGTGCCCTGCTCGATCAGTGCCTTGGTCTGGTCGGCCGTGACGATGCGCGGACTGGAGACGATCTTGCCCTTGCCGTCGGCCTCAAGGGCGGACAGTTCAAGATTCAGAAAGCGGTTGGCTGACGCATTGAAAATGGAAATGGCAAACGTGGCCGCGGCGTTGGCGATGCCCAGGGTTGATGCCGGTAAATTCACAAAATTTCCCGAGGTATCAATCGTGCCACCGGCACCCGTCGTGGCCACGACATTGCCGTAGTTGGTACCGAATGCGGCGCGGTTGTTGCCATTGATCTGGTAGCCGGCATCGCCTCCACGCTGCGCCCGAAGGTCCAAACCACCCAATTTCACACCGAGTGACTTGCCAAAGGTATCCGATGCTTCAACGATGCGCGCTTCAATCAGCACTTGCCGTACCGCCACGTCGAGCTGGGCAATCAGGCTCTGCACCTGTTCCAGCTTGGAGGGAATGTCCGTGACAAAGAGCTGGTTGGTGCGTGGTTCGGCAATCACGCTGCCACGAGAGGAAAGGATGCGGGCGCTGGCCGGTCCGCTGCCAGAAGCCGTGAGTTGCACGCCGATATCGGCGGCCTTCGCATAGTTGATCTGGAACGATTGCGTGCGAACGGCTTCGAGGTTCTGGATGGCGTTGCGCGACTCCAGATCGAGCTTGTCTTTCGCGGCCAGCTCGTCCTTGGGCGCGATCACCAGCACATTGCCGTTTTTGCGCATGCCCAATCCCTTGGCCTGCAAAATGATATCCAGCGCCTGGTCCCAGGGAACATCCTTGAGCCGCAAGGTGACACTGCCCGTGACCGAATCGGAAGTCACGATATTGAAGTTGGTGAAATCGGCTATCACCTGCAGCAGCGAGCGGATTTCAATGTTCTGGAAGTTCAAGGACAGCTTTTCGCCGCTGTAACCCGGCCCCTGCGTCAGCTTGCTTGGGTCAATTTTCTGCGGCCGCACTTCCAGCACAAACTGGTTATCGCTTTGGTAGGCGCTGTGCTCCCAGGCACCTTTTGGCTCAACCACCATGCGAACCTTGTCGCCAACCTGGTAGGTCGCCACGGTTTGCACGGGGGTGCCAAAGTCGGTCACATCGAGGCGACGGCGCAGCCCCTCGGGCAAGGCGGTTTTCAGGAATTCGACCACCAGGGTTTGACCTTGTTGGCGAATGTCAACGCCCACTTCGTTATTGGCCAGCCCCACCACGATACGGCCCGTGTTGCCATCGCCACGGCGGAAGTCAACGTCTTTCAGCGGCAGGATGTCGCGGTTTCGGCTCTCGGCAAATGTCGAGGCGGCCGCCACCGATGGCGCCGCCATCACCACGGGCGCCAGAATGATCAGCAGCGAATTGCCCTTGATCTCGGCCTTGTAGGTGGTTGCCGACTTGAGATTGAGCACCACCCGGGTTCGCTCGCCGACCTGAACCACATTGGCCGAACGCAGGTTGCCAAGGTTGAGTTCAACTGCCGAGCGTCCCACGGAGTTGCTGACACCCGGGAAGTCCAGCGCAATACGCGCGGGTGTCTGGATCGTAAAGCCGCCAGGCACGCTGGCCAAAGGCCGAGCCAGATCGATACGGATCACTTCCGCGCCTCCCTGAACCGAACCGGAAACGGCCTGAATGGCATTTTGCGCTTGCGCCGAGAACGGCAAAATGGTCGCCAACAAGGTCACACTGAGCGAGGCGCAGCGCAAGCCGCGTCCAGGCAAACGCCGCAGGCCACTTGCCATCGCCTGTGCCGCCACGGCCCATGTCTGCTTGTTCATTTCGATCCCTCTAAAAGCTGTAAAGTGGCTGGCCGCTCTATCCATTCACCCACGGCGTCTTGCACGATTTCACGCAAACCAAGACTGGTTTCGGTGACCTGGGTGATACGGCCATAGTTCTGGCCCACATGATTGCCGACTCGAAGCTGGTAGATCAGGTTGTCGACCCGAACCAGTGCCACGGGCTGGCCGACTTTAATCAAGCTGCCCACCATGACAACGGCATCCAGGGGAACGGCCTCGAGCGGTTCCTTGCGGCGGCTTAATTCCGGCGTGATCAGCGCCGCATTGGCGGTCGGCTGGTTCGAATCGCGCTTGAGCGCTTGCGCCAGTTTCTGGTTGCTGAAAGGCTCGATCGCGCCTTCCTGGCTATAGATTTGCGGCGAGAATTTGGTGGGCTCGGGCAAAGGCTGCACCTTGGGCTTGGTGGCATTGCGCTGCTCTGCCATCCACTGCTGCAATTCTTCCTGACCGGATGAGCCGCAACCGGCCGTGCCAAGCAAAACCAGCATCACGCTGACGGCCAGCGCACAGTGGGTGGCTCTCATTTTTTGGCTCCCTTGGCCGGCGCGCTCTTGCGCTGCAAGGCGACCTCGTCGTTGTCCAGATAACGGAAGGTCTTGGCCGTGGTGTCCATCACCAGGTTGCCATCCTTGGCCGGCGCAATGCTCAGATTGTTCAGGGTGACAATGCGGGAAAGATTGGCAATATCGGAAGCAAAAGCGCCCAGGTCGTGGTAGCGGCCCGTGACGCGCACTGCAATCGGCAACTCGGCGTAATACTCTTTCACGTTCACCTGGCCCGGCCGAAATAACTCGAACTGCAGGCTGCGCCCCAAACCCGCCTGATTGATGTCGGAAAGCAACGCATCCATTTCAGCCTTGCTGGGCAACTGCTTTTCAAGCTGCGTCACGTACTGCTGAACCTGCTCACGCTGCTTTTTCAGTGCTTCCAGATTGATGGCTTGCGCCAGCTTCTTTTTATAGTCTTCCCTGAGCTGAACCTCTTTGGCTTGTTCCGCGATGAGCTCTTCATTGGAGGCGCTCAACCACAGAAACCAGAGCGCAACGATGACAAACACCGTGACGGTGAAGCACAAAAGATAACGCGGCAAAGCCGGCCAGGACGGCGGATCATTCGGATCAAGACCGCTGAACTGGGCCTTCAAACTGCTTTGAATTTCGGCGAAATCGACAGGGGGTTTTGCAAGGGTTGCCATGATCAGTCTCGTTCAAGCCCGCGTCATTGCCTGGCAGGCATCGGTGCCGCCGAAGCGGGCAAGGCGGGCAAGGCGGATGTGGCCGGTTTCGGATCACTGGCTCGCTTAAGCCCCACGCGCATGGAAAAATTGGAGACCCGCCGCTGATCGCGCGGGCTCAGCGTGACGGTGCCGGCAGTAATTTCGACCAGTTCGGGCTTGCTCAACCAGGGGCTGTTATTGGAAAAATTACGCAGCAGTTCGGAAACCCGCTCATTCGATTGCGCAACACCAGTGATCAGCACGATCTGGTTATCCTGCTTCATGCTATTGATATACACCCCGTCGGGCAGTTGCCTGGCCAGTTCGTTGAGCAAATACACCGGCAAATTGCGGTTTCCCTGCAAATCTTCCACGGCATTCTGGCGCGCCCGCAGCGAAGCGATCTCTGCCTGCAGCGTTGCAATGTCCTTGATTTGCCCTTCCAGACGGGTAATTTCTGATTTCAGGAATGTATTTCTGCCTTGCTGGCTTTCAATTTGCGCCAGGTACCAGGAATACACGGCGCCACAAATCAAGCCGCCCATCAGTGCAGCCACGCCCAGCGCTGAATAAAACACTTCGCGCCTGCGCTTGCGGGCGGCTTCCCGGTGCGGGAGCAGATTGATCAGAATCACTGCAGAAACCTCCGCAAAGCCAGACCGCAAGAGGTCAAATAAGACGAGGCTTCACGCCGCATTTTCTCAGCCCGCACGCGGTCGCCAAGTTCCATGCCGTCAAAGGGATTGGCCAACATGCAGGCAAACGTCGTTTGCTGCGTCACGGCATCGCTCAAGCCGGGCAAGGCAGCTGATCCACCCGCCAGCATCACGTAGTCCACCGTGTTGTGCGGTGTACTGGTAAAAAAGAACTGGAGCGCACGGCCGATTTCCTGCGCCACGGTCTCGATAAAGGGTTTCAGCACCCCGGACGCATAGTCTTCCGGCAAATCACCGCTGCGCTTCTTATTTTCGGCCTCTTCAGGCGAAAAGCCATACTGGCGAACAATCAGCTGCGTCAGTTGCGCGCCGCCAAAGGCCTGATCGCGTTCGTACAAGACTTCGTCGTTCCTGATCACCTGCATGCTGGTGGTTAAAGAGCCCACCTCAAACAGGGCGACCATGGCGTCAAGCCCCTTGTTGGGCAGCCCAATTTCGATCAGGCGCGCGGCAGCCAGGCGCGACGCGTAGGACTCCACATCAATGACGATGGGTTTGAGCCCGGCCGCTTCCGCCAGACCCTGCCGGTCCTGCACTTTTTCCTTTCGCGAAGCAGCAATCAGCACTTCGACGTCGCCGCTGGACGTGGCGCTGGGGCCGACCACGCAAAAGTCCAGGCTGACCTCGTCGAGCGAAAAGGGAATGTATTGATTGGCCTCGGATTCGACCTGAAGTTCAAGTTCGGCATCACTCAGGCCGCCAGGAAGGATGATTTTTTTGCTGATGACGGCCGAGGCTGGCAGCGCCATGGCGACGTTGCGGGTGCGCGTTCCGCTCTTTTTGACCAGCCGGCGCACGGCATCGGCCACCTCATCAAACTTCTCGATATTGCCATCGGTGATCCAGCCGCTCTCCAGCGGCTCCATCGCACAGCGATCGAGGACCAGGTTGCCGGACTTGTCACGGCTCAATTCCACCAGCTTGACGCTCGATGAACTGACATCAAGACCCAGCAAGGCGGGGGGCTGGCGGTTGAATAGCGATCCCGGAGAGATCAAGGCGGTCCCCAAATGACGGCTAATAGGTAGCCCTGCATACTTAAGAAATTGCTTGAATAGTAGCAGTGAGCTCTTTGTTTGCTAAGGACTTTTCCCTTTTTACGCATCAAGAGCGTTGTCAAAAGCAGACGGTCCAGACGGGCCATGCTGGCCAGACTCGGAGTAAAACCCTGTCTAAAAACGTAAAAGTGTGCCATTTTCGAGGATGCCTGATACAACCGGGTTTTCGGGTTTTTTATAATGCCCACGCGACGTTACGATTGCCTACATGCCCCCTCAGACTTCCAAGACCTCCTCTTCCAGCTCAAACCCCGGTCCCGTGATACAGCCCTTCTCGCAGCACTGGCTGATCAGGATCACTTTGTGGAGCCTTGGCTTGGCCGTGGCCGGTGCTGTCGGCCTCGTCCTGTTTTTGGCCATCGCGCTGTCGGTCGCCTACCCGAATTTGCCGGACATTTCAGCGCTGTCCGACTACCGGCCCAAGCTGCCGCTGCGCGTGTATTCGGCCGACGGCGTGATGATTGGCGAGTTTGGCGAAGAGCGCCGCAATCTCACCCCCATCAAGGACATTCCGCAGGTCATGAAAAACGCCGTGCTGGCGGTCGAGGATGCACGCTTTTTCTCGCATGGCGGGGTGGATTATCTTGGCGTGATCCGGGCCGGTCTTGCCAATTTGGGCCGCGCAAAAAGCCAGGGCGCATCGACCATCACCATGCAGGTCGCCCGCAATGTTTACCTGTCCGCCGAAAAGAGCTATACGCGCAAGATTTATGAAGTCTTGCTGACCTTCAAGCTGGAGCACCTGCTCACGAAGAACCAGATCCTCGAAATCTACATGAACCAGATTTTTCTGGGTAACCGGGCCTACGGCTTTGCGGCCGCCTCGGAGGCTTACTTTGGCAAGCCATTGAAGAACATTTCAGTGGCCGAAGCGGCCATGCTGGCTGGCCTGCCGAAAGCCCCATCGGCCTACAACCCCATCATCAATCCCCGGCGTGCCAAGGCCCGCCAGCTTTACGTCATTGATCGCATGGAAGAAAACGGTTTCATCACCGCCGAGCAGTCCAAGGCCGCCAAAGAGGAAGAGATCAAGGTCAGGCGCGGGCCTGACGCGGACCGCGTGCATGCCGAATTCGTCGCGGAAACCGTGCGCCAGCTGATTTACAACCAATATGGCGATGAAGCCTATACCCGCGGGCTCAATGTCACCACCACCTTGCGCGCCAGCGACCAGACGGTCGCCTACAAGGCCTTGCGCAAAGGCATCATGGATTACGAGCGTCGGCAAATTTACCGGGGCCCGGAAAAATTCATCGACCTGCCTGCCAATCCCCAGGAGACGGAAGATGCGATTGACGACGCACTGACTGACAATCCCGACAACGGCGACGTGATGTCGGCCGTGGTGCTGGAGGCCAGCCCCAAGCGGATTCTGGCGATGCGCTACAACAGCGAAACCGTCGAAATCACCGGAGAAGGGCTCAAGCCCGCGCAGTCCGGCCTGACCGACAAAGCCGGCCCCAGCATCAAGATCCGTCGTGGCGCCCTGATTCGTGTTGCCAAGACCCCCAAAGATACTTGGGAAATCACCCAATTGCCTGAAGTTGAAGGGGCTTTTGTGGCGCTGGATCCGCGTGACGGCTCCATCCGCGCGCTGGTCGGCGGCTTTGATTTCCAGAAAAACAAGTTCAACCATGTGACGCAGGCCTGGCGCCAGCCGGGCTCGAGCTTCAAGCCATTCATCTATTCGGCAGCACTGGAGCGGGGCTTCACCCCGGCCACCGTGGTCAATGACGGCCCGCTGTTTTTTGATGCTGGCGTCACCGGCGGCCAGCCTTGGGAGCCCAAAAACTACGACGGCCGCTTCGAAGGCCCGATGAGTCTGCGCACCGGCCTGAAAAAATCAAAAAACATGGTTTCCATCCGTATCCTGCAGGCCATAGGCCCCCAGTACGCCCAAGACTGGATCAGCCGTTTCGGCTTCGAAGCGGACAAACACCCGGCCTACCTCACGATGGCGCTGGGCGCGGGTTCGGTCACACCGATGCAGATGGCCACGGCGTTTTCGGTTTTTGCCAATGGGGGCTACCGCGTCAACCCCTACCTGGTCACAAAAATCACCGATCAGCGCGGCAAGGTTCTGCTGGAAACCAAGGCCCCCGTGCTGGACGAGTCGGCCCGAGCCATTGATGCGCGCAACGCCTTCATCATGGACAGCCTGCTGCAGGAAGTCGCCCGTTCAGGCACGGCAGCCCGGGCGCAGGCGACGCTCAAGCGGCCAGACCTTTTTGGCAAAACCGGCACCACCAATGACTCGATAGACACCTGGTTCGTGGGTTTTCAACCAAGCCTGATGGCAGCGGTCTGGCTGGGGTATGACACACCCAAAAAACTCGGTGACCGGGAGACCGGCGGTGGCCTGAGCCTGCCGATCTGGATCAACTTCATGCAACACGCCCTCAAAGGCGTGCCGGTGACCGACTACCCGGTGCCTGAAGGCGTGGTCACTGTCAACGGCGAGTGGTACTACAACGAGTACGCCAGGGGTGCCGGGGTCAGCAGCGTGGGCGTGCAGGATCCGGCGGCCACTGCCGGCCAGCCGGGCGGCGGCATTCAGGTACTTCCGCCCTCCGATGAAAGGAATCGGATACTCGATCTGTTTAAAAACTGATCAGCACCGCCTGCCGGGAACGGGCCGCTGTAGCCGGCCATTTGTAGCGGGTCATACCCTCAGGCGGGCAGTTGGAAAACCAGCGGCTGGCCTGCCTGGTCACTGGCATGGCGCGACAAGTTCTCAAAAAACTCGCTGGAGTCCCTGGTATCGGCCCAGTGTGCGCTATTGAATTTATAGTGAAATCCGCCTGCCTTGGCGGCCATCCAGATTTCATGCAGCGGCTTTTGCAGATTGATGACGATCTGGCTGCGATTAAAAAACGTCAGCGTGACCATGCCACCGCTGCGCTGGTTGTCAATGTCGGCATCGGTCTCATCATTGATCCGGTCGCAGGCCAACTCGATCGCCTTGAGCGCGCGCTCGGCCAGGTCCTGATATTCAAGGTCCGTCATTACAATCCCCTCATGATTTTTTCAGTCCAAATTTTAGGCCGCCTTCAGGCTGTTGCTTTGAGGCATGGCCTTGCTACAGTTGTGGTTGGCGCTGCAGCGCTGGCCGGTTGCGGCCAGAAGGGCCCGCTTTTCCTGCCGGTGCCG
>Ga0155550_1373_pt3 | contig 14518 bp, 12 predicted proteins | sample RifCSPhighO2_12_FD_107207 | JGI IMG/M metagenome (GOLD analysis project Ga0155550, IMG submission 107207) | Burkholderiales bacterium RIFCSPHIGHO2_12_FULL_61_11
CGATCTGCCAAGGCGACGTTCGCAACACGCCGGTAGAACTACAGGAAATCCATTACCCATTCCTGATCGAATACCACAAATTGCGCGAAAACAGTGGCGGGCCCGGGCGCCATCGCGGCGGTTTGGGCATTGAACTGCGCTACCGCTCGCTGGAAAAAAGCACCGTCAACGTGGCGCTGGAACGCATCCTAGAGCCACCATGGGGCATCGAAGGCGGTGCATGTGGCCGTAGCAATGTTGCGCTGCTGACCAGCGTCACCGGCAACGAACGGTCGGTGACCAAGGAAAGCAACATCCCGCTGGTGGCAGGCGACACCATCACTTTCCGCACTGCGGGCGGCGGCGGCTATGGCAACCCGCATGAGCGATCCACTGCGTTGATTGAAGAAGATCTGCGCCAGGGCTACGTGACGCCGGAGGGCGCTGCAGACGATTACGGATACCAGTCACGGCAAGCAGCGGAGCGCCCATCGTGAGTGCGAAACCGCGCGACGAATGAAATGGCGGCATGACAATCGTGGGCGATGCGGCACCGACCATTGATGCGCTCGCGGAGTTCGCGGCGACGGCCTCTGGCGCAGCGCATCGCGAGCGGATCTCGGTGCACACTGCCGATGCCGTGATTGCGCTGCTCGCCGGCAGAAGCAGCCCCGAGGGCCGAGCGATCGCCGATTTCTTAGCGCGCACGGAAAGCTCGCCGCTGGCCACGATTTCAGCCAACGCGGCTGCGATGCGCTTGTCCGAGATCGACGATATCCATCGAGCCAGTGCCGTCACCGCCAGTGCCATTACATTGCCGTCAGCGCTGGCGATGGCACCTCTAAGTTCAGCGCAGCCGCAGCGCTTTGCTGATGCGGTGTTCGTGGGGCAGGAGCTTGCTGTGCGTCTGGCACTGTCGCTCGGCGGCGCCAGCTTGCTGGCGAAGGGCATATGGCCCAGCTATCTGGTGGCGCCTTTTGGCGCGGCTGCCACGGCTGCACGCATGCTCGGCCTACCGCCGGCGCGGATGCGCCACGCGCTGGCACTCGCGCTAGCCCAGACACCACGTGCGGTCGGACGCAGCGCGGGTCAGCGCCCGGGGCGCTGGCTGCTATTCGGCAATGCGATACGCTCGGGCTGTCTGGCCGCACTGGCCGCAGCGGACGGCATCGATGGCGATCCCGATCTTCTGAATTCGGCGTGGCTGGAAGCGGTCGGTGGCACGACGGTCGACGCCGGCATGCTGATAGCTTCAGCCGGCCCGTCAGCGTCGATTCAACAGTTCAGCATCAAGCCGAACTGCGCTGCCAAGCAGACACTCGCTGCCGTGCACGGATTGCGGCTTCTGATGGCCGACGGCCTCGATCCAGCGGCGGTCGAATCGATCGAGGTCTCAGTGCCGACAGCCTATGCCGCCATGATCGATCGCGAGCCCCCTTCTGCCGGTCGACTGGCCAGCATGGTCAGCGTGCGTTGGCAGCTTGCGCTGGCAGCACTGCAGCCAGCGCTTCTCGACGATGTGGCGCGCGACCCTTTACCCGTCGATGCCGCGCTCGAGGCATTTGCCGCCAGGGTAAGCGTGCGTGGCGATGCCACGCTAGACTGCTGGTACCCGCAGACCTGGCCCGCGCGGCTGCGCGTGAATGCCGGCGGAACACATCGCGAAATACTGGTCAAAGACAGTCCGGGCGATCCGGCCTTGCGCTTCGGGGTGAGCGAGGTCGAGGACAAGGCGCGGCGCGTTCTGGCGGCGCATCCTGCCGCCTATCTGGTAGCCCGAGGGTTCGAGGCGCCGCTGAAGATGGCGGCGCTGCATGATCTCTGCAAGCATTTCGGCACCTTCCCAGAACCGTAAACGGTTTTTTCTGTGCAAGCTTCGGCACAGGCCGATACTCTACATTTGGCCACAAGCAGAATGCCTCGACTGATATTTGAGCGGGTTCAATATTTGCTTCTGTTCGCAAGTTAAAAATCGCAAAGACTGAGCACTACAGGTTGTGTCGCTGGACACCCGTTTGACTACATATAGCGGGCCGCTGATGCCGACAATACTTGATGCGACAGACTCAAACGCGCGGACGGCGCTCGCAGAACGGACCGCGCCAACCTCCGCCTGAACAACTGGACAACTTGTCGGCCACCGGCTCCACTCTCGGCGCCGCCAACGACTAAAAAGCACGCAACCGGGTTTATGACGGGGCTTCGCGCATTGGCTTCAAGGGTACCGAGGATCTGGGCAACGGCCCCAAGGCCAAATTCCAGAGTCCAACTCACGTAGGCCGTGGTGCGCTTGGAAAATAGATAGCGGACAGCCAGGGTCGCTTCCTTGAACTTGGTGCTCCCAGTTCAAGGCCCAGGAGTTCTGCGTCAGCGAGTTGCCGCAACAGCGACGCCAGCGACGATGGCGTTGTTGTGGTTGAAGGGCTAGGCCGACCTTGCTGGCGCCTTGGTAGAAGGTTCTTACCCATAGCTACATTGCTATAAGGTCATAGCACGTTGACTGATTGCTTCGACGCGAGCTGATCTCTTACATTCGATCGCATGAACGGAGGAAATGAAATGCAGGATGAACGAGATTGGCGGATCAGCCGTGTCCGCCACGGGATGACGAAGGCCGGGATTGAAGGACTTCTTGCTTTCGCGCCGGGGTGGCGGCGAGAGAATGTTCGATACCTCACCGGAGCGTCTTTACGGGGTAGCTTTGCGACGGCTTACTTGCCGATGGCTGGCAATCCCGCTGCCTTCGCCGGCACGGTGCAGGACGAGCAGGCCATCCGGGCGCACGGCTGGGTGGCCGATGTCCGTCCCCTGGTTTACCCGGACTGCAGTGAAATGCTTACCCGGCTTCGGGAAAGCAATGTACCGGGGAAGCTGGGGATCGCTCACCTGGAATTGATGCCAAGGATCATGCTCGCAGCAATACGCAAGGGGCTCCCGGGCGTCGAGATCATCTCAGCGACGAGGATGATGAATCAGGTCCGCATGGTGAAAAGCGAGTGGGAACTGGAACAGATTCGCCGCGCGGGTGTCGTTTGCTCGGCGGGATGGGAGGCCTTCGTTTCGGCCCTGAAGCCCGGTGCAATGGAGTTCGAGATCGTCGCTGCCGTGGAGGCAGAACTGAAACGCCTGGGCGCACAGGATAACTTCATGCTGTTCGCCTCTGGTGGAACCGAAGTAATGGGAATGTCACCGCCCGGTAACCGCCGTCTGCAACTGGGCGATATGGTTCGAACAGAGCTGACTCCACAGTTGAATGGCTACTTTGCTCAGATTTGCCGTTCTGCTGTGCTCGGAGAGCCTAACGAAGGGCAGGTTCGCTCCTTTGCGCTGTTTAAAGAGGCATTGGAGGCAGGGCTTGCGGTGGTGCGAGCCGGAGTCACCGCAAACGAAATTGCCTGTGCGGAGAATGACGTCTTCCGCAAATATGGTTATGGCGAATATTGTACGAGTCAATACACCAGGGTACGGGGACACGGTCACGGCCTGCATCCGGATGAGGTCCCGATGATTGTGGAGGGTGATCAAACAGTGCTGGAAGAGAACTCCGTCATCATCATCCACCCTAACACTTACACACCTCTGGCCGGATACCACGTCCTCGGGGATCCAGTGGTTGTCAAGAAGGATGGCTTTGAGCTGCTCCTGACAACAGAGCGGAAACTATTTTCCGTGTAATTATTTGGAAAGGACGTCAAAGTATGAAGCGAGGTCTGGTTTTATTTGATCCTCAAGAGATTTCCGCCAGTGAACTGGTGGAGCGAACAACTAGGCTGCAGCGTTCGATGCAGCAACAGGGTGTTACCGCAGCCTTCATCTACGGGGATGTGTATCACTCTGGCGATATTACCTATCTATCCAACCTCTGTATCTATTGGAACGAGGGAGTACTTGCCGTTCCCGCCACCGGGGATCCTGCGCTGCTGTCGAAGCTCTCCAGCCGCGTGCATCCCTGGATGCGCTCGATCTCCAATCTTAAGGACCTGCGCAGCGGTGCTAACCTGGGCGATCTTGCCAGCGAATATCTTAAAGCCAGCTCTCCGGGGATTGTCGGGCTGGTGGAGATGGACTGGTGGCCTGCCTACGTCGTGGACGATTTGCAGGCCAAGCTTCCGGGATGGGAGCTGCGAGACCTCGGCTCGATCGTGCAGCAGGAGCGCCGGCGTCCCTCCGAAAGCGAACTCAAGTTGCTCCGCAAGAGTGCCGAGATTAGCGCCAAAGCCGTTGAAATCGGTTTGGCTGGGACCATGACGAATCCGGAACGTGCGGGGCGGGCGGAACTTTCGGCCCGCATGGCGGGGGTGGAGGATGTGCTCGTCTTTTGCCATCCGGCAACCGAACATGCTGATACGGTAGAGGTGGTCGCTGAATACCGGGGCTATTGGACTCTTGCCTCCCGAGTGGTTTTCAAGGGCTCACCTGAATGGGCACCGATGCTGCGTCAGGCGTATGGAGCGGCGGAGCAAAGGCTGCGGCCAGGCGTGGATGTTGCCCAGTTGCGCATGGCGGCCGGTGCGGCATTGAACGGCAGCGCCATCCCATGGCGGATCGACCTGATTCACCACACAGACCTGGAGACCGGCGGGGACTACCGTCTGCCTGGCGAGGAAGCGAAGGCCGTTCATGCGGGGTCCGTTGTTGGGCTGCGGCTAGAGTTTGCATTCGCCGACGGAACCCACGCTGTTACGGCCGATACATTCGAAATTCGCGACGATGGCGCCCGGCGTTTGACGAAGGCCCTGCCACAGGTCTCTTCCTGATCATGGTCTGCGCAGGCCCCATCGAATGTCATTCGTCATCAAATAATCCCTTAGGTGTAGGAGCGCAAGTACGATGAGAATCTTAAGCAACGATGATGTCCAGCAGGTGTTGACTGCAGAGGACTGCATGTCCGTCTTGAGGGTGGCCTATGAAGAATATACCCTCGGCAAGGCCGCCAACAGGCCCCGGAACCATACTTACTTTCCTGTCATGGATGAGCGCTTTCCGGGCTTTCAGTTTCGCTTTAAATCCCAGGAGGGAGGCAACGTTGCCAGTGGGGTGTGGGCTCTGCGCATCACCTCGGATATGGTCGGCGTGGAAACGCTGGCCGGCGGCGTCAAGCGTCGTCGTCTCTTGCCCATAGCGACCGGGGATAAGTTCTGCGGACTTGTCACGCTTTACTCCATGCAGAAACTGGAGCCATTGGCAATCATCCACGATAGCTACATTCAAAAGATGCGTGTCGGTGCCACCTCCGCTTTGGGCATCCAGGCACTCTCTAACCCTGATGCACGGGTGGCAGGCCTTTTCGGCTCCGGTTGGCAGGCCCAGTCACATCTGGAATACCTGCTGCTGGTTCGGCCGAGCATCGAGGAGGTGCGGGTCTACAGTCCTACTAAAGCCAACCGTGAGAGCTTCGCCCGGCACTGGAGCGAGAAGACCGGTAAACGGATCATCGCCGCCGAACATCCCCGGGATGCAGTGCAAGGCTGTCAGATCGTTACCTGCGCAACGGCTGCCTTCGACCCTTGCTTTGACGGCAAATGGCTGGAGCCGGGTACCCACGTCACTTGCATTACCAACCCGGATGGCACCGCCATGCGACGGGAACTGGATGACACCACCTATGATCGAGCCGACAAGATTGTCGTTTTCTCCCGAGAGCAGATCCGCCATGACAACCAGATCGACATTCTTGGCCCCGTTGAGCGAGGGCTGAAGACATTCGACGAGATTGGTGAACTAGGCGAGCTATTGCTGGGCAAAATTCCGGGTCGGATGCGGCCGGATCAGATCACGCTTTTCGCCAACAATACCGGCATGGGGCTGCAATTCGCTGCCGTCGGTGCGCGAGTATTGGAACTGGCGGAAGAGCGGGGCTTGGGACACGTGATTCCCACGGACTGGTTCTTGGAAGAGACCTCTCCTTGAAAGCGTCACGGCCAGTATGCCCGGATACGGACGCATAAAAAATTCGACTAGGAGGATTGAATATGGTTGGTGGCGTCTGCATTAAGTTTGGTGACAGTGTGAATACCGATGTGATTATTCCCGGTCGATACTTGATCAGTATCGACCCTCTGGAACTGGCGGAGCATGCCTTCGAACCCCTTGGGCCGGAGGTCCAACAGCAGCTCCGCCGTTCCCAGGTGGTGGTGGCCGGCATCAACTTCGGCTGTGGGAGCGCTCGTGAACAGGCGGCCTCCTGTCTGGTCGGAGCAGGGGTCAAGGCAGTGGTCGCCAAGTCCTTCGCTCGGGTGTTCTTTCGCAACAGTATCAATACCGGCCTGCTGGCTGTTGCATGCCCCGAGGCGGTGGATGCCCTCGCTGATGGCAGTGAGGTCCTTATCGACACCACATCCGGAACGGTGACAGTGGGGGATCAGGCTTTCCGCTTCGATCCCTATCCGGAAAGTCTACAACGAATTCTGGACGCTGGCGGTCTGATTCCCTATGTGGCCAGATATGTCCTGTCCGCAGGGGAGGTAAAAGAAAATGGGTAAGACATTTGCCGAAAAAATATTGGCCCGAGCGGCGGGATTGCCCGAGGCGAGCACCGGGCAGGTGGTGGACGTCTATCCGCACCTGATCATGAGCCACGCGGCCAGTTGGCGCTGCATCAAGACGCTGGAGAAGCTGGGCACGGACAAACTTTACGATGTCGATCGGATTGCGATGGTGATGGATCACAATTCGCCTGCCCGCACGGCCAAAACGGCAGCCGATCAGAAGTTATGTCGGGAATTTGCCGAACAGAAGGGAATTGCAAAGTTTTACGACATCGATGCCGGCATCGCTCACGTGGTTCTGATTGAGGACGGCTACGTTCGTCCCGGCATGGTGTTAATTGGGACTGACTCGCATTCTACGATCTACGGTGCCCTTGGGGCCGCAGGTTCTGGCGTGGGGTTCAGTGAGGTGACCGCAGCCTGGGTCTCGGGCTTTCTCTGGATGAAAGTGCCCGACTCCATCAAAGTGGTCATCGATGGTCCTCTTGCTCTAGGAACAACAGCCAAGGATGTGATGCTGAAGCTGATCGGCGACCTGACTGCGGACGGGGCCACCTACTGTTCGGTGGAGTTCCATGGAAGTTACATACAAGGGCTCTCCATCTCGGAGCGCATGACACTGTGCAACCTGGCAATGGAGCTCGGCTGCAAATTCGCCTACGTACCGCCTGATGAGGTGACCCGGGCGTATCTGTCGGAGCGGGGTGTGAAACCAACCGACTATCAGGAGATCCATCCTGACCCTGACGCCACTTACATCAAGACTCTGGTGATCGATGGTTCGCAACTGCAGCCGCAGATTGCCTGCCCCCATACTGTTGATAACGTGAAGCCGATCAGCGCCGTGGCGGGGAAGAAAGTGGATCAGGTCTTTATCGGCTCCTGCACCAACGCCAAATATGAGGATCTAGCGCAGGCCGCATCAATCTTGAAGGGGCGCAAGGTAGCTCCGGGCGTGCGGCTGATCGTCACCCCTGCCTCCAAGAACATTCTTGAACGGATTATCAAGGAGGGAATCTATGCCACCTTCCTCGAGAGTGGCGCTTTGCTGACAAATCCGGGATGCGGTGCCTGTGCGGGGGATGGCGGCGCCATGGCGGACGGTGAGGTTACCCTTTCCACGGCGAACCGAAATTTCCAAGGCAGGATGGGGAGCTACAGCGCGGAGATCTATCTTGGCAGCCCGTTGGTGGCAGCAGCGACGGCAATCCGTGGTGTCATTACTGACCCACGAGAGTTCCTTTCAAAGGAGGGATAAGCGAATGAACTTAGTAGAGAAAATTCTCGCCCGCGCCAGTGGCCGGCTCAAGGTATCCCCTGGAGAGGTGGTCGTTGCCAATGTCGACACCCTGCTCCTGCACGATCTCAGCGGATATATTACATCTCGCGTCTTCGAGAATGAAGTGAAGCTGCCAATGCGCTACCCTGAGCGGGTCGCTATGGTCTTTGACCATCATTTTTCTCCGCCCAACGAGGAACGAGCAAACATTCTGGAGGAGAACCGAGCCTTTGCCAGACGGCACGGCATCCACCTCTTTGATTGCGGGAGCGGCAACATCCACCACGTGGGCGTCCGGAATGGGTTTGTTCGCCCCGGCACCATCGTGGTCGGATCCGACAGTCACACCCCGGTTCATGGCGCACTGGGTTGTTTTGCAGTGGGGCTGGGCAACAATTCCCACGCGGCCATGGTGATGCCCTTCGGTAAGGCATGGTTCCGCGTGCCCGAGACGATTCAGATCAAGCTCTCCGGGCGGCATAAGCCTGTCGTGACCCCCCGGGATGCTGCGCTTTGGCTGACCGGTCAAATCGGCGAAGGCGGCGCGGTCTATAAGGCTCTGCAGTTCACCGGTCCTTACATCAAGGAATTGGAGATATGGGATCGCTGGCTCTTCCCCCTGATCACGATAGACGTGGGCGGCAAGTGTGGTTATGTCGAGCCGGATGAGAAGACGATCGCCTTTGTCCGAACGATGACCGAGGAACCTTTTGACCTTGTTACCTCCGACCCTGACAGCGAGTATGAAGCGGTCTGGGAATACGATATCAGCGAGCTTGAACCCCAGGTTGCAGCTTCTCCCACCCTGGGCAATGTCAAGCCAGTCGGGGCGTTCGCCGGTGCGCCCGTTCAGTGGGCCGAATTGGGCGGACACGGCGGCGGTCGGTTGGAGGATATCCGCCAGGCCGCTCAGATCCTGCGGGGTCGCAAGATTGCTCCCGGCGTGAAGTTCAACATCGTTCCATCGAGCAGGCCGGTTTTTGCTGAGGCCTGTCGTGAGGGACTGGTTGAAATACTGCACGAGGCGGGATGTAGTTGGTTCCCTCCCTGCAGCGGATCGAATCAGGCAATCAACATGGGGGCGATGTCCAAGACGGAGGCGATGGTCTCTACCCATGCCCGCAACTTTCCGGGCCGCAACGGCAGCCCGGATGCAATGATGTACCTGGGATCTGCCTACACTGTGGCCGCCTCTGCCCTCAAGGGTTGCATTGCGGATCCAAGGGAATTTTGGAATAAGGGGGGTACTGTATGACTTCGCGTGGACGCTGCTGGAAATTCGGCGACAACATTCCTACCGATCAGATTGTCCGATCCGATCGTGCCTTCGCTTCGATCCCAGAGATGGCCAAGCACGTTTTGGAAAACCTGAATCCGGCGTTTGCTCGCGATGTCCAGCCGGGCGATATCCTGGTGGCAGGAAAGCACTTCGGTCAGTCTTCTGGTCGAGCCATCGCTCCGAAGGCGCTCAAGGCGACGGGGATTGCCGCTGTGGTCGTGGAGTATGCGGCTCGCCTCTTTTACCGCAACTGTTTTGAGATCGGGCTGCCGCTTCTGGAATGCCCGGGGATAACCGACGGTGTGAGTGATGGCGATACCCTCACCGTCGACATGACCGCCGGGCTGGTTCGAAACGAAACGACGGGAAGGGAGTTTCGAGCCAGGCCGATCGACCCCTTCCTAATGGGAATGCTCGCGGTCGGGGGCCTGATCCCCATGGCGTCCAGGCTCGCGGGGGAAGGCTGATACCTTACCTTAAGCTGATCAGAGGCTCCGGAATATATCCTTGGCGAACTTATGGCAGCGAGAGGGACGCGTGCGACGGACGGGAAATCGTCCGCTGGCTTGTGAGGACATCGGATGCACCCGTAACGTATGCGTGAGGAAGAAGGGCGTTATCGATTCGCCTAACAGTCGCTTATGCAATATGGCAATTACATCAACAAGGAGACAAAAATGAATGCATCTATTTACAGAATCGGACGTAGTCTTGTTTTGACGATGTGCTGTGTCATGCCGTGGCTTGCGCCTTCGGTGCATGCGCAAAGCGCGGCTTCCGATTATCCCAACCGCCCGATCAAGATTATCGTTTCTCACACGCCCGGCGGCGGTGTAGACTCGTTTGCCCGAGCAATCGGGCAGGGGCTCTCCGAAAGGCTGGGGCAGCCTGTGGTCATCGAAAACAAGCCGGGCGCCAGTCAAACCATCGGCGTGGCTGCGGCGGCCAAAGCCCCTGCAGATGGGTACACCCTGTTCGTGGGCACGCAATCAGGTCTGGTGTTTAACGCCATAGCATTCAAGAAGCTGCCCTACGACCCAGTAAAAGACTTGACGCCTGTTTCGATGCTGTTCTCGTCGCCATTTTTTTTGGCCGTGCATCCAACGGTTGAGGCGAAATCGATTACGGAACTGATCGCGTTGGCCAAAGCGAAGCCGGGCTACTACAGCGTAGCCACCATTGGTGAAGGCACAGGGTCGCACCTTGCATCGGTCATGTTCGAGTCTCGCGCAAAGGTCGAATTCCTTAAGGTACCCTACAAGGGGAGCGCCCAGGCGATCACTGACTTGCTCGGGGGAACGGTCCACATGATGTTTGAAGGCGGAGCTTCAGTCCTGCCTAATGTGAGTCAGGGCAAGCTCCGGGCATTTGCCTCGACCGGGTCAAAACGCACCGAATTGATGCCCAATCTGCCGACGCTAGGCGAGACATTTCCCGGTCTCGCGCTTGAAGTCTGGTGGGGCATGGTCGCTCCCGCTGGCGTGCCCAAACCCATCATTGATCGTCTGAATCAGGAGATCAAACAGATACAGCGAACACCCAAGTTGCAGGAATTGGCTGCTTTGTTTGGCGGCGAAATTATGGAAAGTACGCCGGAACAACTCGGCACGCGCATTCATACCGAACTCCGGGAGTTTGCGAAGGTCATGAAAGAAGCGGGGATTGAGCCTAAATGAGCGAGGTTGCGCACGTCTCCTATGTCTTTGCCTGTCAAACCTTGCAGCGCATGTAAATTCACTGAGCCTCGATGCCTTCGAAACCACTTATCCACGCAGCTTCCAGGTAGATTGAGTGGCTTCAACTGTTTTTAAGATGATTACATCAACAAGGAGACAAAAATGAATGCATCTATTTGCAAAATCGGACGTAGTCTTGTTTTGACGATGTGCTGTGTGATGCCGTGGCTTGCGCCTTCGGTGCATGCGCAAGGCGCGGCTTCAGATTATCCCAACCGCCCGATTAAGTTTATCGTTCCTTATTCGCCCGGCGGCCTCGTGGACACGTTTGCCCGCGTCGTGGCGCAGTACCTCACCGAGAAGATGGGTCAGCCGGTGGTGGTCGAGAACCGGCCGGGCGCGAACCAGGCCATCGGCGCCGAGGCGGCGGCCAAGTCCGCGCCGGACGGCTACACCCTCTTCATGGGCACCCAAACCGGGCTGGTGTTAAACACGATTGCGAGGAAACAACTTCCTTATGACCCGGTGCGCGACTTCGCGCCGATCTCGACGCTGTTCACAACGCCGTTCTATTTCGTCGTGAATCCCTCGGTTCCGGCGAATTCGATGGAGGAATTGATTGCCCTGGCCAGGTCCCGGCCAGGAAAGCTCACTTTCGCCTCAATCGGCCAGGGCAGCTCCCAGCACCTCGCGGCGGAAATGTTCAAGACCCGGATGAAAGTCGACATCCTGCACGTGCCCTACAAGGGCAGTGCCGAGTCCGCCATTGGTCTGATCTCGGGACAGGTGGACATGGCATTCGAAGGCGGTGCCTCGTCCCTGCCGCACGTGCGCGCGGGCAAGCTCCGGGCACTTGCCTCGACCGGGTCAAAACGCACCGAATTGATGCCCAATCTGCCCACGCTCAGTGAAACCATCCCTGGCTTCGATATCTCGGTATGGTTTGGCCTCGTTGCGCCCGCTGGCGTGCCGCGGCCGATCATCGACCGGCTAAATCGCGAGGTCGGCGACATGCTGCGGCTGCCCGCAACGCGCGAGCGATTCGCCGCCTTCGGCAGCGAAATGATGCCGAGCACGCCCGAGGAATTAGGCGCGCGCATCCGCTCCGACCTCCCGCAGTGGACGAAGATCATGCGCGATGCGGGGATACAGCCCGAATGAGCGACTTGGGTGCACCAGTTTCGAAAGCAACATTCAGCGTCGTCGAAGCGACTGTTAAGACATTCATTGCGCGTTTCGGTCGGGATCGTTGACTCACGCAAGCTCGCGCAGTCATACCAAGGGAAACGCGGATCAAATCAACTTTAACTGCTGCAATGGCGCAGCTCGAATTTGGGTGCAGATCACGATGGGCAGCGGCTGCCTGAAGTCGTTGCGGTTCAGATCGACGTTTTCGTGCCTGGATCGACCTGCACACCGGCCTTGGCCCAGTGGACTGGAGGAGCTGCTACCCTGGGCGACCAGGCTCCGGCACGCCTGGGGCTATGTCTACGAGTTACGCCGAGCGGCAATTTTCCGATGGGCCGCCCCAAGGAAAATAAGCCCCCCGAGGGGCTGGAGCCTGCGGCTCCAATCCTGCCTGCGCAGGATTGGACAGGCGACAGAGGCGAAGCGTCTCGCGAGCCGGGCCTGCAAGGCCTCGCGCATTCACGGGTGAAAAGCGTGGGGCCTATTGAACCCGCACCAGGTCCTCCACCACGCAGCGGGTCACCAGCGGCGGCTCCGCGCCGATATGAAAGGCGGCCTTGCGCTCGCGCAGCGCCACGTCGCTGGCCGTGACGCGGTCAAAACGCCGCAGGTGTTCGGTCCATGACTCATCGACGATCTGCTCAATAAAGCGGCCGGGCCGGTTGACGTCGCGCAGCAATTCCCACTCCAGCGCGCCCTGGCGCAGGCGGCTGCGGCGGCTTTCCTGCATCACCGCGCGAAAGTCGTCGCTGCGTGCCGGGTCGATCAGGTATTCAATCGTGACCATCACCTGGCCCGCGCCCGGCGGTGCATCGGTCACCGGCGCCTTGAATTGGCGCGACGGTGTCATATCTTCCTCAATGCTGCGGTCCGTCACCAGCCGCAGCGCCAGCAGCATGGTGACGCTGCCGCTCACGGCCGCCACCAGCAAGCCGGTCGAAATACTCGTGAGCGTCGCGACCTGGCCCCACAGCGCCGCACCCAATGCGCTGGCGCCCATGATGGCCATCTGGTACATCGACATGCCGCGTGCGCGCACCCAATCGGGAAGCGACAGCTGGGCCGACACGCTGAGCGAATTCGCGCACGCCAGCCACGCCGCGCCATTGAGCAGCATGGCCGGGACCGCGACGTACACATTCGGGGCAAAGGCCATCACGGCAGTCGATACTGACTGCAGCAGCATGGCGCGCAGCACCAGCGTATCGCGCGCCATCAGCTGGCGCAGACGCGGCAAGTACATCGCGATGATGATGGCGCCGGCTCCCATGGAGGCCAGCAGCAGCGTGAAGGTGCCGGCATCGCCGCCGTGCAGGTTGCGCGCCACCAGCGGCAGCAGCGCCAGCAGCGCGGTGGAATGCAGGAAAAACAGCGCCACGCGCAGCAGCACTGCACGCAGGCGGGCCGACTGACCGACAAACTGCAGCCCCACGCGCATGGCGCTGACCAGGCGCTCGCGGCCCAGCGGGCTGGGAACATGCTCGCGCCGCCAGCGCATGATGACAAAACCGGAAATGATCGACAGCACGGCATTGAGCACGAACACATAGGCCGTGCCGGCGCTGGCAATCAGCGCGCCGGCCACCAGCGGGCCGACGATGCGCGAGGTATTCATGGCCACGCCGTTCAAGGCTATCGCCGCCGGCAACTGCAGGCGCGGCACCAGCTCGGGCATGATGGCGGCAAACACTGGCCAGCGCATCGCCAGGCCCACGCCATTGGCAAAGGTCAGCGCCAGCAGCAGGGCCGGCGTCATGATGCCAGCGATCACCGCGATGGCCAATAGCGTGGCCACGGCAGCGACCCAGAACTGCGTCATGATGAAGTAACGCCTGCGATCGAGAATGTCGGCCAGCGCGCCACTGGGCAGGCCCAGCAGAAACACCGGCAGCGTCGAGGCCGACTGCACCAGCGCCACCCAGAGCGGCGTGCTGGTCATGGAGGTCATCAGCCATGCGGCCGCCACGTCGTTCATCCACATGCAGATGTTGGCGACCATCCAGGTACCCCACAACAGGCGGAACACCGGAGACTTGAGCGGTCCCCAGGGCGAGAGCGATTGTGCCGCTTCGGTCTTGGCTATTTGCTCGGGCATTCAGCGATCCTTTTCATGGATTTTCGGAGAGCCGGCTTTCACTGACGCGGTACAAGGCAGGCGCGCCTTCCGGCAGTTTTTCAAGCTCCCAGAGCTTGCTGTGAAACGCCGCCATGCTGGGGCGGTGGGCAATCGAAACCATGCTGCCACGCACTGCCTTGACCTGCGCCAGCAGTCTTTCATAAACTGTTTTCTCGGCCACTTCGTCCAGCGCGCTGGTCGCTTCGTCGGCAAAAATCCAGGCGGGTTTTTTCAGCAGCACGCGGGCAATGGCCAGGCGCTGCTGCTCGCCACCCGAGAGCTTCTGGCTCCAGGCATCCTGGTCGTCCAGCCTGTCCGAGAGCTTTGGCAGCAGCGCGTCTTTCAGGGCCTGCTTAAGCGCTTCGTCGCTGTATTGCGCGGCGGGCTGCGGGTAGGCCAGCGCATCACGCAGCGTGCCATTGGGGAAGTAGGGCCGCTGCGGAATGAACATGGCGTTGGCCGGTAGCTGGGTCTGGCCGCTGGCAAACGGCCAGATGCCCGCCAGCGCGCGGA
>Ga0155550_1355_pt1 | contig 14464 bp, 14 predicted proteins | sample RifCSPhighO2_12_FD_107207 | JGI IMG/M metagenome (GOLD analysis project Ga0155550, IMG submission 107207) | Burkholderiales bacterium RIFCSPHIGHO2_12_FULL_61_11
ACGCTGACGAATTAAGGTCGCCTTGTTGCACGTGGCCGGGCTGGGGGTCAGGATCACGCTCGCCCGCAGGTTGGGTTCTTTCACGTTAACCAGCAGCAGGCCGAGACGCTGGCCCGGCAGATTGTCGAAGCGCGGCTGGGCGCTTGCGTGCAGGTCCAGTCCGTCAAGAGTTTTTACAGGTGGCAGGGCGCGTTGTGCGCCGAGCCGGAATGCCAGTTGGCCATCAAGACGCGGAGCGACCGGTTTGCGGAACTGGCGCAATTCATCAGCGCGCAGCACCCGTATGACACGCCAGAGATCGTGCAAATTCCCATCACCGCCGGGTCGATCGACTACCTGCGCTGGCTCGACACGGGCACACAGGGCCAGGATCCTTGAGCCCGGCCATCGTCGATACTCGGGTATTTCCGAACCACTTACGACTTGAACGACACCATGTCCACCATCCCCGCTTGCCCCCAATGCACTTTGGAAAACACTTACCCCGACGCAAGCAACTATGTGTGCGCCGACTGCGGCCATGAATGGCCGATGGCTGCGGCAGCCGAGGCCGACGACAGCGCGGACGCCGTCATCAAGGATGCCAACGGCAACGTTCTGGCCGACGGCGACGCCGTGGTTCTGATCAAGGACCTGAAAGTCAAGGGCTCGTCCACCACGCTGAAAATGGGAACCAAGGTCAAAAGCATCCGGCTGGTGGGTGGCGACCACGAAGTGGACTGCAAGATGGACGCGGGCAGCTTCATGCTCAAAGCCTGCTTCCTGAAAAAGGTCTGAACGGTGAATTGGCAAGAGTTCACCGCTTTGCTGGTACTGGCCACGGCGATGAGCTTCACGCCGGGGCCCAACACCACGCTTTCGACTGCGCTGGCGGCCAATCACGGCTTGCGGCACGCGCTGCCTTTCATATGCGCGGTGCCTGTGGGCTGGGCCGGGTTGCTGGGCGTCTGCGCGCTGGGCCTGGGCGCGCTGGTGCTGGCCGTGCCGCTGCTGGGCTGGGCCGTCAAGATCATCGGCGTGGTTTACCTGCTGTATCTGGCTTTCAAATTAATGGGGGTCAGATTCCAATTTCGTTCCCAGCCGCAGGCTGGTGGGCGCGAGCGTTTCACGCTCCGACGAAATTGGAATCCGACCCCCATTAATTTGTTCTGGCAAGGTGCCGCGCTGCAGTTTTTGAACATCAAGGCCTGGATGCTGGCGTTGGCGATTGTGAGCGGCTGGATTGCCGGGCGCGCAGACCCCGGCCTGCGCTTTGCCGTGGTGCTGCCGGTGATGCTGGCCTTTGCCTTCACAAGCAACCTCGCTTATGCGCTGGCGGGCTCGCTGCTGCGCGACTGGCTGGCCGGGCCAGCAGGCTCGAGCCGTCGGCTGGCAGGGTTTAACTGTGTCATGGCCATGGTGCTGGCGGTCACGGCGATCTGGATGCTTTTTCTATGATTCTCGCAGGCCTGAGATATTGCAGTCCGGGCGGTTTTTGCGGCCCACAAGGAAACAATTGAAATGCAATGGACACAAGCGCAACGCGCCAAAAAAATGAACCCCTCGGTGATCCGCGAGATTCTGAAGGTAACCGAAAAGCCCGGCATCATCAGCTTTGCCGGCGGCCTGCCTTCGCCCAAGACATTTCCGGTGAACGCCTTCAGCGCCGCCTGCGAAAAAGTGCTGCGCGAAGATGGCCATGCCGCGCTGCAATATTCCGCCAGCGAAGGCTTTGCACCGCTGCGCGAATTGGTGGCCGCAGGCTTGCCCTGGCAGGTCGATCCCGCGCAGGTGCTGATCACCACCGGCTCGCAGCAAGGGCTCGATCTGGTCGCCAAGGTGCTGATTGACACGGCCAGTCGCGTGCTCGTGGAAACACCGACTTACCTGGGCGCGCTGCAGGCTTTCACCTGCATGGAGCCTGACATTGTCGGCGTGGCCAGCGATGACGAAGGCGTTGAGCTTGCCGATTTAGGCGCCAAGGCCGCCGGCGCCCGCTTCCTCTATGTGCTGCCCAACTTCCAGAACCCGACCGGCCGCACCCTGACCGAGGCGCGCCGCGCCGCGCTCAGCGCCGAAGCCGCGCGCCTGGGGTTGCCGCTGGTTGAAGACAACCCCTACGGCGACCTGTGGTTTGACGCGCCGCCGCCCTTGCCGCTGACGGCGCGCAACCCGGACGGCTGCCTCTACCTGGGCTCGTTTTCGAAGGTGCTGGCACCCGGGCTGCGGCTCGGTTTCATGGTCGCGCCTCGGTCGATTTACCCCAAGCTGCTGCAGGCCAAGCAGGCGGCCGACCTGCACAGCCCTGGCTTTAACCAGCGCATGATTGCCGAGGTGATGAAGGACGGTTTTCTGGACCGCCATGTGCCGACGATACGCGCGCTCTACAAATCGCAGCGGGATGCGATGCTGGCAGCGCTGCAGCGCGAGATGCCCGAAGACGTGAGCTGGAACACCCCCGACGGCGGCATGTTTTTATGGGCACGCTTGCCCCAGGGCATGAGCGCGGTGGACCTGCTGCCCAAAGCCGTCGACAAGAACGTCGCCTTTGTGCCCGGTGCCGCGTTTTACGCCGACAACGCCGACGAACGCAGCCTGCGCCTGTCTTTTGTGACGGCGAGCAGCGAGCAGATCAACACCGGTGTGGCAGCGCTGGCTGCGGCAATTCGGGAAAACAGGCCAACCCGGGCAAGCGCAGCGCGCGCAGCAGAAAGCGTGGGGGCGAAGTAAATCATGCTCAAGATCTGGGGGCGAATGAGCTCCATCAATGTCAAAAAAGTGGTCTGGACGGCGCAGGAGCTCGGGCTGGACTTTCAGCGCACCGAAGCAGGCGGCCTGTTTGGCATCGTCAAGACGCCCGAGTATGTGCGGCTGAACCCCAACTCCATGGTGCCTGTGATCGAAGACGAGGACTTCACGCTGTGGGAGTCCAATGTGATTGTCCGTTACCTGTGCGCCAAACATTCCGCTGGCCAGATGTACCCCACCGAATTGCGTGCGCGTTTTGACGCCGAGCGCTGGATGGACTGGCAGCAAACCACGCTGAACCCGGCCAGCCGCGCCGGCTTCTGGCAACTGATACGCACGCCGCCCGAGCAGCGCAATGCCGAGCTGATTGCCGAGTCCAATGCCGCGGTCGAGTCGCTGATGGCGACGCTCGATGCGCACCTGGCGCAGCACACCTTCATGGTTGGCGAGCGTTTTTCCATGACCGACATTCCGCTGGCCTGCGAGGTGCAGCGCTGGTTTGGCCTGCCGCAGCCGCGCCAGAGCCGGCCGGCCATCGAGCGCTGGTACGAAGTCATCAGCGCCCGGCAAGCCAGCAAAGGCGTGCTGGACCAGGCGCTGTCCTGAAATTTTTGAGTAACCTACCCGCCATGAAAACCAGACTCTTCAAACAAGTCGATGTGTTCACCGACCAGCCCTACTTCGGCAACCCGCTGGCCGTGGTGCTGGATGGCAGCGGGCTCGATGATGAGGCGATGCAGCGTTTTGCGCGCTGGACCAATTTGTCGGAAACCACTTTTGTGTTGCCGCCGGTTGACCCATCGGCCGACTACAGCGTGCGCATCTTCACGCCCGGTGGCGAGCTGCCTTTTGCCGGCCACCCGACGCTGGGCACCTGCCACGCCTGGCTGCAGGCTGGCGGCCAGCCGAAAAGTCAGGACTTCATCATTCAGCAGTGCAAGGTCGGCTTGGTGAAAATCCGGCGCGAAGGCGCGCGGCAGGTCTTTGCCGCCCCACCGCTCAAGCGCTCTGTCCCCAGCCCGGTCGTCCTGTCCCAGGTGGCCGCCGCCCTGGGCTTGAAGGAACACGCCCCCACGCTCGGCACTGGCGTGTCCTCCCTGCCCCCCGAGGGGGCTATTTTTCCTAGGGGCGGCCCGTCGGAAAAATATCCGCAAATCCTGGCCGCGCAGACACTCGACAACGGGCCGGTGTGGCTGGGCTTGCTGCTGGACAGCGCCGACACCGTGGTGCAACTGGAACCGGATCACCTGGCGCTGAAAGCTATTGGAACAAAAGTTGGGATTGTCGGCGCCCATCAGGCGCAGGAAGCTCCTGTTTTGATAGCGCGCGCCAACCGCGAAGCCAGGGCTTTTGCCGGTAGCGTGCGCAGCGCCGCGGCAGACTTTGAAGTGCGTGCCTTCGCCGCACCGGCGGGCATCAACGAAGACCCGGTCACCGGTAGCCTGAACGCCAGCCTGGCCCAATGGCTGATGGCCGAGGGCCATGCGCCCGAGCGTTATGTAGCATCGCAAGGGATTTGCCTCGGCCGCGCGGGGCGGGTGCACATCGAACGCGATGCATCAGGACAGGTCTGGGTCGGCGGCGACTCGGTTACCTGCATTGACGGCCAGGTGACGCTCTGAGCCCGGCGACCGTGGCTTCGCCACTGGGCGCTGACGTTGCCAGACGGCTGGCAATTTTTCCGGCCAGCCTTGACGCGCTGCGCCCCGCAGTCGGCTGCGAATTGCTGCCTGCTTTGACAGATCGCCCGCAAGCTTGTTGACACAATGGAACCATGGGAGCACTTTATTGGGTACGCGAGATGCGCCCGAACATGCCAGCTGGATCACCTACGCCTGAAACCCGCGTGAGCCACCTAACTGCGGGACCTACCCATGGTTTTCCTGTATTGCCCAATCCGCGGCCAGCCAGGATACTCTGCGCAACCATGATCACCGACCCCAAATCAAGCCTGCGCGCTGGCGGCATTCGCCTGCGCACCCACAGCGCCGAGACGCTGGCGGCGGCCAGCCAGAGTTTCCTCGCGCAACTGGCGCAGCTTGGCCTGCAGCACGACATTGAAACCACGGACGAGATCCCTTCACCGGGAGGCGGCGTCGAAAAAAGCTTTTACCTGCGTGCCGAGCTGGCGCAAAAATGGGCCCCCGGTCTGGATACGACAAATTTGGCAGCGCTGCTGCAGCTCGACACTGAGCACCGCGCAGATGATATGAAACGGGAAATTTTGCTGGCCCTGCTGCTCAGCCCGGTGGCATTTGAATTTCCCAGCCATGCCGAGCTGGCCGCAGCCGTGCGGATACGCTGCAACCTGGTGGTGGCCGGGCGCAAGGCGGCGCTGGCTTTTCACACCACCGAAGTCGATCGGCCTGAAGACTGCTGGACTTACACCAGCGAGCGGGGCTTTACCGTGCGGCCCGGCCACGCGCTGATCGCCGCGTTGCAAAAAGCCACGCAACCCGAAGCCTCGGGCAAGCTGTATTCGTTTTCCTGCTACCGCGCCACCGAATACGTGATTTTGCTGGCGATTGCCCAGGAACTGGCGCAGTGCAACCCGGCCCTGCTGGAGCGCCTGCAGCAGCAGTGGGAGCGCCGCGCCATCACGTCGGGCCAGTTCCATGAGGTTTTCCTGCGCGAATACGGCTCAATGGAGTTGCCGCTGCCACCGAAATATTACGTGCCGGGCGACCGTCTGTGGTTTCGCAATCCCGACGCGCATTCGTCCGATGTTTCCGGCTACGAAGGCTCCTGGGTTTTTTATCTGGGAGGCGGGCTGTTCACCAATCTCTGGAAGCGCGATCAGCCTTACACCCTGACTGCCAAGTGCCTGGAGCTGTTTCACTGGCGCCACGCCACCTACCTGGATGAGGAAGGTGAACTGCGGATCGACGAAAGCATCGTGGAAGCACGCGTCAAGGCCTCGATGGCCGATCCGACCCAGACGACGCAGATTCTGGAATTGATGCTGCGTTTGCGAGAGCCCCAAGGGGTGTACCAGTCGGGCGGCTGCATCGACACCTCGCGTGAATATCCCCGCTGGGTCTGTCCCGGCACCAGTGAGCTGGTGCTGCCGCCCGCCTGAGGCTGACCGGCAAGGCCAATTGTTGTCAAATTAATAGCTAATAACGCCCTTGGCATATGGGCTGGAGGCCTTTTTCTATTTTGTATATCAGGCCGCTGACCCGCGCCAGCCCGCTTATTGCGCCGCCGCGCCGCTGACGCGCCAGATCACATTACCCACGTCGTCGGCCACCAGCAGTGCGCCGCGCTTGTCGATGGCCACGCCGACCGGCCGGCCATAGGCATGGCCCTCGGGGCTTAAAAAGCCCGTCAGCACATCGAGCGGCAGGCCGCTGGGCTGGCCCGCCTTGAAGGGCACAAACACCACCTTGTAACCACTGCGCGGCTTGCGATTCCAGGAGCCGTGCTCGCCCACAAACACGCCGCTGGACAAGGCGGCAGGCAGGGTCTTGCCTTCTGAAAAAACCATGCCCAGGGGCGCGACGTGAGAGCCCAGCGCGTAGTCTGGCGCAACGGCTTGGGCCACCAAATCGGGCCGAGGCGGTTTGACGCGCTCGTCCACATGCTGGCCATAATAGCTGTAAGGCCAGCCGTAAAAAGCACCGTCCTTCACCGAGGTCAGGTAGTCAGGCACCAGGTCGCTGCCGATTTCGTCGCGTTCATTGACGACCGTCCACAGCGCCCCGCTGCCGGGTGCCCAGCCCATGCCGTTGGGATTTCGCAGGCCGGAGGCAAAAATGCGGTGGCTGCCGGTTTTGCGGTCCACTTCCCAGATCGCGGCGCGGCCGACTTCGGCCGCCACGCCGCGCTCGCCCGCGTTGCTGTTGGAGCCCACGCTGACGTACAACTTGCTGCCATCAGGGCTGGCGATGATGTTTTTAGTCCAGTGGTGGTTGACGGGACCGGCGGGCAGATCCAGCACTTTCACGGGCGCTGCCGTGATGCTGGTTTGCCCGGTTTCGTAGGGAAAGCGCAGCACCGCGTCGGTATTGGCCACGTAAAAATCCTTGCCCACCAGCGCCATGCCAAAGGGCGAATTCAGGTTCTGCAAGAATACCGTGCGCGTCTCGGCCCTGCCGTCACCGTCGGCGTCGCGCAGCAGCGTGATGCGGTTGGCGCTTGGCACACCGGCACCCGCCTTTTTCATCACCGCACCCATGATCCAGCCCTTGATGCTGAAGCCGCGTTCCGGCTTGGCTGGCGCGTTGCTTTCGGCCACCAGCACGTCGCCATTGGGCAGCACAACCACCCAGCGCGGATGGTCCAGACCCGAAGCCAGCGCGGTGACGGCCAAGCCCGACATGGGCGTGGGCATCACACCTTCAGGCCAGCCCCTGGCGGGCGCAATATTCACTGTGGGAATCAGGGTGGTTTTAGGTGGCGGCAGGGTGGGATTGGTGCCCATGCCCGCCTCGGGTGGCAACAGGGCCGTGTCGCCGCACGCGAGCAAGGCGCCCAACAGCGCCAGGCAAAGCGCGTACGCGCTTGACCGTTTAAAGGAAAAAGCCGGTAACTGCATGGAAAAGCTCCTAAAAATCAAGGCTTGCCGCGCCGGACTATTTTGCGGGCGCCCGCTTCAAAAGGCGGTCCTGTTGCTCAAGGTGTCCGCGGGCAACAGGTCGATCTCGCTCAGCACCTGCGCCAGGCTGCGGCCTGCGGCGCCCAGCAGCGCACGGCCCTTGTCGGCCGTGGCCGCTGCGGCATTTCCGACTGCGCCCTGCGGGTTGTAGTCCTGCATTTGCCAGGCCAGCCTGGCGCTGCGGCCGTCGCCCAGCAGGCTGAACTGTTGCGCCCGGTCCTGCGAAGTCGAGTGAAAATCCTGCGCCTTCGCCATATCGACCTGCTCGGGCCGGAGCGCCAGCATCATCGAGGTTTCAATCTCGCCGGCATGAATGCCGAAGCGATGCTCCTGCGCGCTGAACTGGTCGGCCACCGATTCGCCGTTTTCGCCGGTCAGCGGCAGGTTGAACCAGTTCACGCTGTACACCAGCATATTGAGCCGCGCCCGCAAATCGCGCGCCACCACGTCGAGCAGCCCCACCTGGCCGCCATGCGAATTGAGCAAGACGAGTTTTTTGACGCCGCTGGCCGCCACCGATTCGGCCAGTTCGGTCCAGAGCCGGATCACGGTTTCGGCCTTGAGCGTGAGCGTGCCGGCAAAGCGCGTGTGCTCTGGACTGAACCCGACCGACTGCGTGGGCAAAAACAGCAAGGGCAGGTCGGCGGCGAAATGCGGCAAGGCGGCCGCAATCACGCCTTCCACCAGCGTCGCATCAACATTGAGCGGCAAGTGCGGGCCATGCTGCTCAATGGCAGCCACCGGCAGCACAGCGATGGTGCGGCAGAGGTCAAGGCGGGCGAAGTCCGGGCTTTTCAGGTCGGCCCAGAAGCGGGGCAAGGCGGCGGGCGTGGACGTTGCAGGGTTCATAGGCGTATTTTGATGGCAATTTGGGTTGTCCTGGTGAGCGGGGTTGTTGGGGTGGGTTTTGATTGAGGCGCGGGTAGCCTTGCCAGCAGGCCGGGAGTCGCCCCGGCAGGCGAGGCACTTTACTTTTGCTTCACCAAAAGAAAGTACCCAAAGAAAAGGCGACCCGCTGTCTGGGGAGTTTTTGGGGTCAGAGCCCAAATTCGCCGAGCCTTTGGCTCGCCCGGAGGGTGCGGTGCCATGCACCGCAGCGAAATTGGTGTCTGACCCCAATAACCCGCAGACAGTAGGGTCGCCTTTCTTTTGCTTACTTTTCTTTGGCGAAGCAAAGAATAAGTGAGTCGCCTGCCGGGGCGAGACCCGGCCTGATCGGGAAGGGCAACGCGGCAAACACCTCACAAACGCAAACTACCGCTGCCGCCTGCTGATTCTCATCCCGATGCACCTGCTGCTGAACCTGCGGCCCCTGCTGCTTAGCCCGCATGAGCCTGGTGGTGGCCAGGTATGTTTTTGGGGTCTGACCCCAATAACCCTGAGGAAGCGGTGTAGCAAATCCTGATCAAGCTCGAGCATGAAAAATATTTGCGCTGATCTGAACTGAAAATCAAATGTAAAGAAAAGCCGACGCTATGCGTCGGCTTTTCTTTAACGCGATGAAAAAATCAGGCCGCCATCTTGCGGCGGCGCACTGCAGCCAGGCCTGCCAGGGCCAGGCCCAGCAGCGCCAGCGAGGCCGGCTCGGGGATCGTTCCATTGTCGATTGACTGGCCAGCGACCAGGATGCCGTCAAAGGCCAGGCCGGAATCGAATGCGGTGTCGAGCCAGTTCACCACGCCGAACTCCAGGTAGTAGTTGCCTGCGGCGGCGATTTCATACGTCATCGCGATCCAGTCGGTGTAGCCGCAACCGGTGCTGTAGCAGTCGCCGGAAGAACCGCCCAGGGGGGACCACGCCGGACCGCCGGCGATGATGGGGGTGGAGGGAGGAACGAGGACCACACCGGGGGCCAGGGCGGGCATGCCGAAGCCGGGCACGGTGTCGCCGCCGGCGACTGGGTTGGTGCGGGCGGTGAACAGCAGCGCGACTTCGTTCAGGTCGCTGTCCAGCAGGCGCACCCAAGCATACTCAGTGAACGCCCCACCGTCGGACGTGACGTAATTGAAGTAGAACTCCAGATCGTCGCCGGGGTTGGCTGAAAATAAGGAAGTGCGCGCCAGCGAGCCGTTGGTCTCGGATCCCAGGCCGATACCCGACTCGGCCACGCCGCCACTGGTGGACACGTAGCCGTAGGTGCCGCCCTCGGGGGAGGCGGTGACCACCCCGTCCGCGCCCAAGGTGCCGCAGTTGGCGGTACAGGTCCAACCGACGGGTAGAGGTGCCGCTGCAGCGGGACCGGAGAAGGAGAAGATGGATACGGCCAGGACCGACAACGCCCCCAGGAATTTCACAGAGTGTTTGATGGTGAACATATTAGCCTCGCATAAAGTTGGATGAGCACGAGTAATGATCCGAGCCGGTTGCAAAGACTTTTTGTTCCCATGCCGCCCTTTGCTCCGACTTGCCCATATCCAGCATCTACCATGCCAACGCCCTGATGGATTCACTTTTATGCAATTAATTCAACGGCTTACCATGATGCAAGCCGCTTCTGCAGACTGCTTTTTGACATCGAAGGGGTCAAAGTGTAAAAATTATCGACAAACTGCCACTTCGCGAGGATGGCCGCCCTGCCCGGCATTCCAGACTGGACCGCGTCTGGGGCCTTTGATCTTGTTACTCGCTATAAATCAAGCCTTCAAGAATTCAGCGTTCTCCCCCAGCCACCGCAAGACATGCCGCTGCGCCAACTCAGGGTGCTGATCCAGCATCACTGGCGCCAGATCCGCAAAGTGCAGCAGCGGCGCGTCGCCCGTCGAATACAGCAGCACATAGGCCGAAGCCGCCGCGCCGCGCCTGAACCCGCAGATACCCGAGTCGGTAGTGGATGCTGCCTTGACCCGGCTGGCGGACCGGCGCGAAGCCATAAGCCGGGTGGCAGCCAAGTATGATCAAAGCATGACACAAGCCCTGTTTCGCGAAGACGCTTACCTCACGGAATGCAGCGCCACGGTGACCGCGCTCACCGAACAAGGCGTCGTGCTGGACCGCACGGTGTTTTACCCGCAGGGCGGCGGGCAGGCCGGTGACAGCGGCGTGCTGGTGCTGGCCGATGGCCGGGAAATCACCATTGCAGACAGCCGCAAAGGCAAGAACGCCGAGGGTCGGTTCACCGCTGCCATCTGCCATTTGCCCGGGTTGCCGGACCCGGCGGCTTCGGTGCTCGAACTGCTGCTGCGCAGCGGCCTGCAGGTTGGCGACCGCGTCACGGCCCATATCGACTGGGCGCGGCGGCATCGGCTGATGCGCTTTCACACCACCACGCACCTGCTGTGCCACCTGGTGCCGCAGCTGGTCAACGGCTGCTCGATCACGTCCGACTATGCGCGGCTCGACTTCAACATGACAGCCCCGCTCGACAAGGAAGCGCTGACGGCAGGCATCGCCCGCCTGGTCGCCGCCGCGCATCCGGTCACCGTCGGCGCCATCAGCGATTCCGAGCTGGACGCCAATCCGGCGCTGGTCAAAAGCATGAGCGTGCAGCCGCCGCGCGGCAGTGGCCAGATACGCACCATACTTATTGGCGGCATGGGCGCGGAGCCTGTCATTGATTTCCAGCCCTGCGGTGGCACCCATGTGGCCAACACGGCAGAAATAGGCGCGGTAAGCGTCAGCAGGATAGAAAAAAAGAGCGCCAGTACCCGCCGCGTGGTGCTCGGCTTTGCCCCGGAAAGCCTGAGGCAATGAAACGGAAAAATTCAACCGGCGACAGCTTCTTTGCCTGGGACGGCGACGTCCTGATCGTCAATATTCTGGGCAAGCCGAGTGCCGCGCGCGATGCCATTGGCAAAGTCAAGGGCACTCAGCTCAAGGTGAGCGTGACCGCCGCGCCGGTCGCAGGCAAGGCGACCGACCACATGGTGCGCTTTCTGGCTCCCTTGTTTGGCGTCGCGGCATCCGACATCGAGGTGGCTTTTGGCCGCATGAACGTGAACAAGCAGTTGCGCATCAAGGCGCCCAAGATGCTGCCATCGGTATTTGCCCAGCGCTCGCTGTTGTCCGACGAGGATTGAGGTCGTATTGCCGGGCATTTGGGCTTTTTTCGTCGCCTGCCGCACAATACAGGGGTGTCGGCGCACATCCTGGCAGGCCGTGTGCGACCAGGAACTAAAGGTGGGGCGGCCGCTCACACCATCATCATGAATTTCAAACGCTTTTTTTACGCTATTATTTTAATAGCTTCCTGCACCCTTTCCACGGGCGCGTTGGCACAAAATGACGTCGCAAACAAGGCGGTCATTGGCCCGGTATTCAGCACCGGGCAGGTTCGCGCCGAACTGCTGGCTTGGGCCCCGGAAGGCGTCGAGGCCGGCAAGCCGGTCTGGCTGGGCTTGCAGCTGACGCAGCAGCCTGAATGGCATACCTACTGGAAAAATCCCGGCGACTCCGGCCTGCCGACGCGGCTCGACTGGACCCTGCCAGCTGGCGTGACGGCCGGCGACATTGCCTGGCCCACCCCCAGGAAAATCCGGGTTGGCACACTGGCCAACTATGGCTACGAAGGCACCATGTTGCTGCCCGTGCCGCTCACGGTAGCGCCCGGCTTTAATGCCGCGCAGCTCGACATTGCGCTCAAGGCCACCTGGCTGGTCTGCAAGGAAATCTGCATTCCTCAGGACGCCGAATTCGCGCTGAAACTACCGGTCAAGGGCTCAACCGCCATGAACGGCAACGCGTTTGCCGCAGCCTTTGCCGCCAGCCCCAAGCCGCTGGCTGGCCAAGGGAGTCAGATTGAAGTGGACGCCAAAGCCGTCAAAGTGTCTTTGGCCGGATTGCCGGCGGCGCTGCAGGGCAAAACCCTCGACTTTTTTCCCGAAACCGGCAGCCTGATCGAGCCCGCCGCGCCTTGGCAGCAAGCCTGGCAAGGGGCGGTGTGGACGGCGCAACTGCCGCTGTCTGGCCAGCGCAGTGAAAGCCCCCGCATGCTGCCGTTGGTGGTGGCGCTGGACCAGGCGGCTTACCGCATCGAAGTGCCGGTCAGGGGGGAATGGCCAGCCGTCGCCGACCAGACCACGCTGCCGCTGGTGGCAGCGGTGGGCGTCAACGCCGCGCTGGGCGCGGCACCGACAGGCCGCAGCACCGCTCCGCTGACGCTGATCGCGGCCCTGCTAGGCGCACTGCTGGGCGGTCTGATCCTGAACCTGATGCCTTGCGTATTCCCGGTGCTGGCCCTCAAGGTGGTGGGCTTTGTGCATGTGAAAGACCAGGCCACCCGCCTGACCCATGGGCTGGCTTACAGCGCCGGTGTGGTGTTGTCATTCTTGGCGCTGGGTGCCTTGCTGCTGGGCTTGCGTGCAGCGGGCGAGCAGCTTGGCTGGGGCTTTCAGTTGCAAAGCCCGGCGGTGGTGGCCGCGCTGGCGGCCCTGTTCACGCTGATCGGCCTCAACCTGGCGGGCCTGTTTGAGTTTGGCAATTTTTTGCCAAGCCGCCTGGCCGCCCTGCACACGGCCAACCCCACCACCAATGCTTTTCTGTCGGGCGTATTGGTCACCGCCATTGCCTCGCCCTGCACCGCACCTTTCATGGGGGCCGCACTGGGTTATGCCGTGGGCCTGCCCGCAACGCAGGCGCTGGCGGTTTTTGCGATGCTTGGCATTGGCATGGCGCTGCCCTATCTGGCCGCCAGCGCGGTGCCGGCGGTGGCACGCGCGCTGCCGCGCCCCGGTGCCTGGATGGTGACGTTCAAGCAACTGATGGCGTTTCCGATGTTTGCCACCGTCGTCTGGCTGGTCTGGGTGCTGGGCCAGCAAAGCGGCATCGATGGCGCGGGCGCGCTGCTGGCCCTGCTGGTGCTGATGGCGCTGGCGATCTGGACTTTTGGTTTACGCAGCGCCACGCCAAGAACGCAAACCGTCCACACCGTTCTTGCTGCGTTTTCAATCGCGCTTTTCGCCCTGGCGCTTTGGGCGATCGGCCCCAATATCACCAAAGAGATGAGCCGCCCGGCAAGCGGGGCGTCCGCCGCTGCGGCATCTGACAAATGGCAGACCTGGGCACCCGGCCGTGTCGAGCAGCTCACCACGCAAGGCCGCAACGTGTTTCTGGAATTCACCGCCGCCTGGTGCGTGACTTGCCAGTACAACGAGAAAAGCACGCTGTCCGATACGTCGGTGCTGGCCGACTTGGCGGCGAAAAATGTGGTGATGCTGCGCGCCGACTGGACGCGCCGCGACCCGGCCGTGACCGCCGCGCTGACCCAGCTGGGTCGCAGCGGCGTGCCGGTGTATGTGATTTACAAACCCGGCCGCGCGCCAGTGCTGTTGTCGGAGATCTTGAGCGTGGATGATGTTCGGGCCGAGCTCGCCAAGCTGTGAAATTTTTCAAGATTGAGGCCGCCCGTGAATCCCTTCTCCCACGCCGAACACATCCCCTACCTGCTCAGCCACTGCCGCACCATCGCGGTGGTGGGCCTGTCACCCAAGCCGCACCGCACCAGTTTTGATGTGGCGCGTTACCTGCAGCAGCAGGGCTACCGCATCATTCCGGTGAACCCGAACGCCACCGAAGTGCTGGGCGAAAGGGCTTATGCCACGCTGCTTGAGGCCGCGCAGCACGAAACCGTCGACTTGGTGAACTGCTTTCGCAACAGCGAAGACATCCCCCCCATCGTCGATGAAGCCATTGCCATCGGCGCCAGGGCGGTCTGGATGCAGCTCGGCGTGGCAAACCCCGCAGCGGCCGCCAAGGCCGAAGCCGCGGGCCTGCTGGTGGTGCAGGACCGGTGCATCAAGATTGATCACCGGGTGCTGCTGGCCAGCGGCCTGCTGCCAGCGCCTGCCTGGCAGCCTGCCGATCAGGCGGGTGGCGTGCCTTTGTCATGTTCAAGCTGAAGAATCAGCGCCTTCACGATGCCATACATGACCGCGCGATCCCGCGTCGGATGGTCGGCAAAATGAACCGTGATGGCACCCATGCTTGCGAAGGAAAAGCCTGACTGATCCGGGCCGCGGCCATAGGTCACGCTGATGCCGTACTCGGTCATCAGAGGCCCGCAAGCGCGCCAGTCGCGCGTCCACTTCGGCAGCGGCTGGGCGTTGTCCCAAAGCGTGCCGGCGCTTTCGTAGCATTCTTCCAGGTGGTGGTGGCCCAGCAATTGCGCCAGCTGCCGCTCCCTGGCGATACAGCTTCGAAAATATT
>Ga0155550_1332_pt3 | contig 14439 bp, 14 predicted proteins | sample RifCSPhighO2_12_FD_107207 | JGI IMG/M metagenome (GOLD analysis project Ga0155550, IMG submission 107207) | Burkholderiales bacterium RIFCSPHIGHO2_12_FULL_61_11
CATGCAGCTGGCCGCGCCGCATGTCTCGCGCTTCATGCCCGCGCACAATCTGGCCAGTCTGATGCGTCTGCCAGAACTGCTGTCATAAGATTTGATGTATCCGCGCTTTCAACCTACCAGGAACCACCACGATGGGATGTTTACTTAAACAGGGCGGCGGGTTGTATGCCCGCCTGCGCGTGGGCGCCGTGCTGCTGGCGGCTGGCGAAGGCGCGCGCATGGGCGGCGTGGCCAAGCCGCTGATCCGGCTGCAGGGCGTGCCCCTGATCAGCCGCCAGCTGATTGCGCTCAGCGGCGCCGGGGTGGACGAAGTCGTGGTGGTGACCGGGCATGCCCGCGAAGCCATCGGAGCCCAGGTGCAGTCCTTTCCCGTCACGCTGGCCCACAACCCGGCCTACCGCGAAGGCCAGCAAGGCTCGGTGCGCGTGGGCCTGGCGGCACTCAGCGGCCATTTTGATGCGGTGTTTGTGGTGCTGACGGACCAGCCGCTGATCGGCTCCGGCGACCTGACCGAGCTGATGGCAGCCTTCAAAAAGCGGCCCGCCGGCAACGTCGTGGTGCCGGTGGTCAACGGCCAGCGCGGCAACCCCATCGTGCTGGACGACGTGGCATGCGCCCGGATTCTGGCCAGCGACACCAACCTGGGCTGCCGCCACCTGATCGAGCGCCAGCCCGAGCTGGTGCATGTTCATGAAAGCAGCAACAGCCGTTTCATCACCGACCTCGACACCCTGCAGGACGTGGAACAACTGGCGCAGCGCACTGGCTGGCGGCTGGAATTGCCCGGCAGGGAAGGCGCGGCGTGAGCGCAACCAGCGCCGCCCTGCAGCAGCACTGGCCGGTGCCGCTCTCGGTGCACCGCTTCGAGCGTGCGGTTGAAGTCAATGCAGTGCTGGCGCGGGTGTTTACCGCGATGCGTGCCACTGACCCGCAAGCACCGGGTGGCAGCTTCTACGCCAGCGCCGATGACCTGCTGCGGCGCATTGACCTGCCCGAGTTCCATGCCTTGCTCCAGTTCATGGCTGCTTCCATACAAACGACGACCCAGCAGGCCAATGCCGGTGTCTGGCCGCCGGGCCGGCATGGCCTGCAACTCGAACTCACGGGCGTCTGGTTCCAGATCCAGAACGGCGCCGCCTTTCATGACATCCATAGCCATGGCAACTGCTCCTGGTCTGGCGTGTATTACGTGCAGATCGACCCGCCCGAGCAGCGCCAGGCCCACCCCGAATTCGGCGCGCTCAATGGCGCCACGCGCTTTTACAGCCCGATGTTTCCCTTGTTGGGCGGCGCCCACATCGACATGGGCAACGCTTTTTTGCAGCAGGCTACGCTGGACGTGACGCCGCACGAAGGCGAGTTGCTGCTGTTTCCGGCGTTCCTTGCGCACAAGGCCATGCCCTATGCGGGCGAGCGTGACCGCATCATCGTGTCCTTCAATGCACAGATCCGTGCGCCCGGTGGCGACCAGTTATTCCGTTACGCGGGGGTTTGATGGTCGGAGCAAAACCCAACTCGCCCCGTTTTTTTGAGTGGCTCGGGGGGGATTCAGCTTCGAGGCGGCGGGTCAAGCCACTCGAAAGAAAATTGATGGATAAACCTGCCTGTATTGACGAGCGCAGGCAGCTCCCAAGAAAATTGCATGAGCCCCAATAAAATCGGGCCTGCCGGTAAAGGCAGGCCCGAAATTTCAGCTACCGGCTATCAGGGAAGCTTGACGGCCTGAATGTCGGCCTTGGCACCGAAGCCCAGCGTTTTTACAAACGACACATGGTGGCCGCGGGTGGTGATGTTGTCGTCGTGGATGGCAAAGCCGACGTTGTAAACGCCGCCTTCCTTCAAGGTTTTGTCGTCCGGGTTCGTCAGGTTCAGCGGTCGCACCAGCACCACGGTCCACTCGCCGTCTTTCCAGACGCCCTGGGCCTTGTTGTCGGCGGCAGAACCGGCGGCATCAGCGGCACTCAAGATATAACGTGGCAGCAGGTCGCCCTCTTTCCAGCCGGCGTTCGGATCGAACGGTACTTCGTTGGTGCCCTTGATCAGGAAATTTTCCTTCTTGCTGCGATTTTCGTCGGTCAATGCTTTGGCACCGAACTTGGCCGCGTCGAACATGAATTTTGGCTGCTTGGTCTTGCCGTCCAGATTCGAGGCAAACATATTCTTGCCGTCATCGAAATTGCGCCATTCGAGCGCATAGCCGTCGTCAGCCATGCCCACCGGATTGCTGCGATGGGCGCGCCACTGGATCAGATCGACAAATTTGCCATCGGCCTTGAGCTTGGCAATTTCTTCCACGCTCTTGCCGGTCTTCCAGTCCGACGGGTCGGTGCGGGTATCGGGCAGGTACTTGCGCACGTCCGTCTTCTTGATCGCGGTCATCAGCGGGTTGGCCGCTATTTCTTCCTTGGTGAACTCCTTGGGCATGTCGCGCTCGCCGTCATGGCAAGTCAGCCAGCAGCCCTGCTGGGCAAAGTCTTTCACCTTGCCGTCGTCGATCATGATGGTTGCGCGGTCTTCATAAATGGCCGGCTGCTTGCCTTCCTGGACAGGTTTGTCCAGTCGTGGCCCGCCGTAGACCTTCCAGTCCTTGCCATCGAAGCGGTAATACTCGTACTGGCTGCCAGGCATGGAACTGTTAGTCTTCCACTGGTAGCGGATGTAGGCGTTCTTGGCGTCGTAGGCGGCCTGGACCTTCAGGTTCAGAAATCCATTCTTGCCTTTGACCGGATTGGGCTCCAGCGGACCGCCTTTGACGATATTGTTGCCCAGTTCCTTTTCTTCGTCTTCGGCGTCGTGGCAAGTGACGCACGACTCACCTCTCTTGACTTTATTGGCCCCCTTGTGCTTTTTGCTGCGCAGCCACTCATAGGTCGACTGGCCAGGATAGAACAGCGGGACATTGACGACAGGGACGTCCGACCAGTTGATTTTGGCTGGATCGGCCGCCGTGGCGGCACCCATGCCCAGCATGGCCAAACTCATGGCCAAGACAGTTTTTTTCATATCAATTTCCTTACAGGGTTAAAAAATCGTTGAGAAAAAATCCACCCCCCATGCAACTCCTGGCCAATGCCCGCACGCCCTGGGCTCTGATTGGGGCTTGGGTGGTTAGGTTTGGGATCATGGCGGGTCGAATTGATTTGGTGGCATGCATGCCTGTGTGCATGCGTCGGGTTAAGAGCTTCACTTGGTTGGTAGCAAACGGCGTGCCAACGAGGACTAAGCCCAATTTTCCGCGCCAATGGCAAATCGTGAAGGTTTTTCTTGTGAAGGCATTGTTATAGTTTGTCCCTATAAAAATTATGTCATCATAAAATCATGACAGATGTCAAGATTTTGTGACAATTTTTGCTCGATCGAGATGGGCGTACATGTTCTGTCTTGCAATGCCTGAAATGCGCGCCGCCTCCGACACATTGCCGCCGGCAGCCTGGAGCAGATGCTCAAAATACTCACGCTCAAAGCGCATGCGTGCTTCGCGATAGGGCAGGGCCGGTGCCCGCAAGACCGAAGCCACCAATGCGGTGGGGGCAATGCCCAGATCCGCAGGGGTGATGGGGCCGCCACCGTTGATGACAACGGCACGCTCGATGGTGTGCTTGAGTTCGCGCACGTTGCCCGCCCATTGCGCTGATTCCAGGGCCGCTATGGCCTGCACATCCAGCGGCCCGGCGGCCTTGCTGAATTTTCGGTTGAAGTGTTCAAGGAAGAACAATGCCAGCGGCAGGATGTCCTCGCGCCGTTCGCGCAGGGGTGGCACGCGCAGCGGCACCACATTGATGCGATAGTAAAGGTCGGCCCGAAAACGTCCGGCGACGATTTCCTGCTCCAGCGGTTTATTGGTGGCGCAGATGAGCCGAAAGTTGGAGGGGCGCTGCACCGTGCTGCCCAGGCGCACGAACGTTCCCTCCTGCAGTACGCGCAGCAAGCTGACCTGCAGCTTGGGGCTCATATCGGCGATTTCGTCGAGCAGGATGGTGCCATTGTTGGCCTCCTCGAAATACCCCGCCGTGGTCTTGACGGCACCCGTGAAAGCGCCCTTCTCGTAACCGAACAGACTCGCTTCGAGAAGCGACTCCGACAAGGCGCCGCAGTTGAGTTCCTTCAGCGGTCCCTGCGTGCGTCCGCTGAGCGCGTGGAGCAACTTGGCGACCACTTCCTTGCCGGTGCCGCTCTCGCCTTCGATCAGCACCGTCGTATCGAGCGGCGCCGCCTGGCGCAACTGAACGAAGAGTTTTTCCATGGCGGCGGAATGGCTGATGATGACCGGATCGCCCGAACGCGCGGTAAGGATTTCGCGCAGGTCGGCGATCTCGCGGTAGGCGCGATCCATCTCCAGCGCCTTGGCAATGACCGCTTCGAGCTCCTCGAGGTTCTCGAAGGGCTTGGTCAGGTAGTCGAACAAACCCTCGCGCACGGCACGCATGGCGTCGCGCACATCGGCATGTCCGGTGATCATGAGTGCCGTCTGTCGTGGCCGCAGCTTGCGCATTTCGGCAAAGAGCTCAAGGCCGTTGCCGTCGGGAAGGCGCTGATCGAGGATCGCCAGGTTGAAATCATTCAGGTCAAAAGCACGACGCGCTTCGGCTGCGTTGGTCGTGGTGACCAGTTCGACGGAACTGCTGCGCAGCAGATCTTCGAAAAGTCTGCGTGTGAAGGGATCGTCGTCAACCAGGAGAATTTTTGACTTCATAGTGTTGTGATCGACGGCAGCCAGATACTGAAGCTGGCGCCACCGACAGGCAAGTTCTTTGCAAGAATTGCGCCACCATGCTTCATGACGATATGTTGCGCAACCGGAAGGCCGAGCCCGGTGCCATTCGATCGCGTCGTGAAAAACGGCTTGAACAGCAGGGCTGCCGCCTCGCTGGTGAAGCCGCTGCCGGCGTCGGTCACGCCAAGTACGATTCCCGGGACCCCCTCATGCTCGGCGAAAGCCAATTTGACATGAACCTGCTTGTCGGGCGCGGCGAGGATGGCGTTATGAATAAGGTTGAACAGCGCCTGGCGAATCAGCACCGGGTCGACATTGAGCATGACTTTTTCGTCAGGGGCCACAAAATCCACGGCGTGATGCAGGGCGATGCTCTGGTGACAAAAAGTGATGGTGTCCCGGACCAGTTCCTTGATATCGGTCGGCTGGGGCGCGGAGCGCGATATCTGGTTGATCCGCAAAATCCGCTGCACGATGTCGCGGCACTCGGTGCCCGCCTTTCGCACTTCAGCCAGCAACTCCGCAACGCGCTGCGGATTTTGCACCTGGCGCTCGGCGAGCTGCGTCAGGTTGATGACGCCGACCAGCGGGTTGTTCAACTGGTGGGCAATTTCGCCGACCAGCTCTCCCATCGCCGACATCTTCTCGATTTGAACGATTCGCTCATGCTCAACGGTTAATTTGCTGAACTTTGATTCGGCGTTCCTTTGCCGGTTGTAGACCAGGCTGAAGAGTTGATAGAGCGCCAAAAACAGCACCAGACCCGCGCCGCCGATGACGCCCCACAGAAGATACAGGCCATGCTCAATGGTCCGGTTCAAATCTTGCGGGTCTCGATAAAGAGACAGGACGCCGATGACGCTGCTGGCACCTTCATCTGTTTCGCGCGAGAAAATCGGCACGTAGCACTCGATCGTCGCCGGAATCGGCGAGCCTTGCTCAAGCATATCGATATTGGTCGCGACAGGATTGAACTTGGCCAGAACCTCGCCGCCCATTGCCCGCGTCAGGCGGTCCAGGTGTGTGGTGGTCTTTGTGCCCACCAGATCGGGATCATCCGACCAGATGATGGTGCCATCGGGGCTGAACACCTTGATGCGCGCAGTGCCCGAGAGCATTTTCAGCGCATTGAAGCTCTGGTTCAGGCGTCTGCTGGCATTGGCATGCGTATAGTTTTGCAGGTCGGACGCAGCAAGGCCGCGTTCGCTTGCCAGGGCGTTGACCATATCGCGCACAATAACCGCTTCGCGCTCGATGATGGCCTGGCGAAAAAATGGCGCCTGGATCAGGCCGGTTCCCACCACCATCGCGACGATCATCAGCAGGCTGATGATGGCGAACATTCTGGGCGGGCTTGTCAGCTTAAACATCACTTGTCCTTGTCATCGGTCTGCGCTGCCCTGCGTGACCGCGCAGGCAGTCGGCAAATTCGCTTTCGGTCAGCTCGCCCGAGGCGATGGCGAATAGGGTGATCGCGGTCTCAGCCTGCGATGCATCCAAACGGTAGCCGTTGAGGTTTCTCATTTTTTTCTAGATTTTCATTGTTGGCGGCCTTCACCCCCGCCAGCCCTCGTCTTCGCGCCGGGCGCGACTTGTGGCTGCAAATCAGGCATCAAATAGGCTTGCAGCCCGGGGGGTGTTGACCCCGAGACAGTGCTGTAGCAACGGCAAGGCGGGGCAGCGACACAGCGTGTTGAGCTGGAAATGGAATTACTGCAGGGTTTCCTTGATGCCCGGAAGCAGCGGCAAAGGCATGACTTTGATCCCCTCTTCCATCAGCTCCACGGCCTCCCGCGCAGTCGTCTGGCCACGAATGCTGCGCGCCTCAAGCTCGCCATAGTGCATGCGGCGCGCCTCAAGGGCAAACCTTTCACCGACGTCTTCAGTCGTTGCCACCACATGACGCAAGGCTTTGAGGAAAGTGGCCTGGGCGGCAGGGCTAATACCGTCCGCCATGCCTACCATCATGGCATCGGCACCGCGTGCTCCAAGCTTTTCCGAAGACCCAACTGAAGGTGCCGGCGGGACCGAACTGCCCGATATGCTGTCTTGGGCTGGCTCACCCGCCTGGTAAACGCCAAAATTGAGCCGCGGCGCGCTCGGAAGTTTGTGAATGCCTTTGTCACAACACAGCGGGCATTCAATCAAGCCGCGCAACAGCTGTTCCTGGAAATCGTTCTCGGAGGCAAACCAGCCTTCAAACGAATGCTGCTGCGAACACTGGAGATTCAGTACTTTCATGAGGCCATTATCGCGAGTCCATTACGACGCGACCGTCTGCCACTTCAAAGCCCACGTCTGCGACAACACGTTTTGCAGCCACAACAGACCGGTCAGCGTCTTCGCGTCAGTCACCCGACCGTTGCCGCACCAGGCCAAAAGCTCGGCGGGGCTGGCCGTGAACACGTCCAGGAATTCACCGGCATCGAGCTCACGCTCACCCAGTGACAGTCCGCGCGCAAACCAGACCTCGATAAATTCGGTGGAGTAGGAAACAACCGGGTGCAGCACGCCGGCTCTGGCCCATTGGCGTGCGGTGTAGCCGGTTTCTTCCAGCAGTTCACGCTGAGCACAAACCAGCGTTGGCTCACCCGGATCCAGCTTGCCAGCCGGGAACTCGATCATGACCGCTTGCATCGGATACCGATACTGGCGCTCCAGCACCAGTTGACCGTCGTCAAGCTGTGCCACGATCATCACCGCCCCGGGATGAATGACATATTCGCGTGTAGTGTGGGTACCATCAGGCAGCCTGACGGTATCACGGCACACCTGAAGAAATTTCCCCTTAAGGATTTCTTCGGAGCCAACTTTGACCTCGACCAGATGTCCATCGGCCATGCCGCACCCCTCCTTATCGGCACCACAAGCCTGCTTCATGCGAGGTGCTTCCGTCGTGGCTGGCTTCATGAGAGAGATTTAGCTCCCGAGGGACTTGACGATGCTGCTGATTGATTGCGTGCACAGGGTCACCAGGCTGCCGGGAATGATGCCCAGACCCAGCATGAGCGCACCGTTGATCGCCAGGACGATCCGCGCGTCAGCGGGTGCCGAGATCGGCTGGGTGTTGGGGCTCTGGGGTGCATCAAAGTACATCACCTTGACCACCCTCAAATAGTAGAAGGCACCAATCAACGACATGATCACGGCAAAGACCACCAACACCACGTAGCTGGTTTTACCCGATGCAATCAGCGCCTGCAAAACGCCCAGCTTGGCATAAAAACCGACCAGTGGCGGCAAGCCGGCCAGGGAGAACATGCTGATGGCCATGACGCCGGCATACAGTGGATTGCGCTGGTTGAGGCCCGCCAGGTCGGAGATTTCTTCAGACTCGTGCCCGGCACGGGTCAGCAGCAGGATGATGCCGAATGCACCCAGCGAGGTCAGCACATAGGTCACGGCGTAGAACATGGACGCGCCATACGCAGATTCGGTATTGAGCTGGTTGCCATTAACCACGCCGGCCAGCAGGCCGAGCAACAAGAATCCCATTTGGGAAATGGTCGAAAACGCCAACATGCGCTTGATGTTGGATTGGGCTACCGCGGCCAGGTTACCAACCACCAGGGAGCCGATGGCCATCAATGCCAGCATTTGTTGCCAGTCGATGGCCAGGGGCAACATGCCTTCCACCAGCAAGCGAATGAACATGGCGAATGTTGCAAGCTGTGGTGCGCCGCTGACCAGCAGGGTCACGACCGTGGGTGCCCCATGGTAAACGTCTGGCAGCCACATATGGAACGGAACGGCACCCAATTTAAAACCCAGGCCAGCGACGATGAACACCAGGCCAAAGACCAGCACCTGATGCTTGACCTGACGGCTGGCAATGGCGTTGAACACCTCGTTGATGTCCAGCGATCCGGTTGCGCCGTACAACATCGACAAACCGTAGAGCAGGAAGCCGGAAGCCAGTGCGCCCAGCACAAAATATTTCATCGCTGCTTCGGTGGCGGTTGCATGGTCACGGCGCAAGGCCACCAGTGCATAGCTGGACAGCGTCATAAGCTCCAGCCCCATGTAGAGCACAAGAAAGTTGTGGCCCGAAATCATGACAAAAATACCCAGCAAGGAAAACAGACTGAGGGTGAACAACTCACCACCGCGCAGCATGTCGCGATCCGCGGCGTAGGGTCGGCCATAGACCAGCGTGGTCAGCACGGTGAGGCTGGCAAAACACTTGAGCCAGCTGCCCATCGGGTCAACGACCACCATATTGCCAAAGCCATAGAAGGTCTCGCCCCCTAGCGCATAGAACGCTTCCATGGCAGCCACCACGGCCAGCGTCAGCAACGTGAGAACATAGGTGCCGGTGCGGCGCGGCGTTTTGATTCCCAGATCGACCAGCGCAATCACGCAGGCCATGACCAAGAGGACAATTTCGGGGTAAACCGCAATCCAACTGAGCTTGTCAATCATCTGAAATTCTTTGAGTAAGTTGCTTAGTTCAGTTTCGAAATAGCCACGTGGCTGAGCAAATCAGTCACGGACGTATTCATCACATCGGTAAATGGCTTCGGATAAATACCCATGAACAGGACCGCAATAGCCAGCAAGGCGAGCATGAGGAATTCTCGGCTGTTGATGTCTTTCAGCCCCTGGACGTCTTTATTGGCAACAGGCCCGAGGTACACCCGCTTGACCATCCACAGCGTATACGCCGCGCCGAAAATAAGCGTTGTCCCTGCAGCAGCACCGATCCAGAAGTTGGACTTGATGGCCGCCAGAATCACCATCCATTCGCCGACGAAACCTGCTGTACCGGGCAGGCCGGCATTGGCCATGGAAAACAGCATGGCAAAGGCTGCAAACTTGGGCATGGTGTTGACCACGCCGCCATAGCTGGAAATCTCGCGGGAATGAACGCGGTCGTACAGCACGCCAATGCACAAGAACATGGCGCCCGACACGAAGCCATGCGCGATCATCTGCACAATCCCGCCCGTAACGCCCAAGTCAGTGAACAGGAAGAAGCCCAGGGTGACAAAACCCATGTGAACCACCGACGAATAGGCCACCAGCTTTTTCATGTCCTTCTGCACCAGCGATATCAGCCCCACATAGACGACGGCAATCAGCGAAAAAGCAATCATCAACCAGGCCCATTCACGCGAGGCATCCGGCGCGATCGGCAGCGAAAACCGCAGGAAACCATAAGCGCCAAGCTTGAGCATGATGGCGGCCAGTACCGCCGAGCCGCCGGTAGGCGCTTCCACGTGCACGTCGGGCAACCAGGTGTGGACCGGCCACATCGGCACCTTGACGGCAAAAGCCGCCAAAAAGGCAAAGTACAGCAAGGTCTGCACGGTTCCGGCCAGCGGCAGCATGTGCCAGGTGGCAATATCAAAACTCCCGCCCGACTTGGTGTACAGGTACATCAGGGCGACCAGCATCAGCAGGGAACCGAGCAGTGTGTACAGGAAGAACTTGAATGCCGCGTAGATCTTTTTCGGCCCACCCCAGATACCGATTATCAGGTACATCGGGATCAGCGTGGCCTCGAAGAACACATAAAACAGCATGCCGTCCAGCGCCGCAAAAACGCCAATCTGCAGGCCACTGAGAATCATCAAGGAGGCCATGTACTGGTTGACACGCGTCCTGATCGATTCCCAACTCGCGATGATGACCACCACATTGATGAAAGCGGTCAGCAGCACAAACCACAGCGAGATGCCGTCAACGCCAACGTGGTAATTGACATTTAAGCGCTCTATCCAGGGGCTCTTCTCGACAAACTGCATGGCCGAGGTACCCAGCTGAAAGCCGCTATACAACGGCAAGGTCACCAGAAAACTGACGACAGCACCGATCAGCGCGATCCAGCGCACGATACGCGCCTGCTCGTCCCGACCCAGCGCCAACAAAGCGGTGCCGAAAATAATCGGCGTCCATATGGCAAGGCTTAACAAACCCATTCTTATTCTTCCTTGTTCTTACTGGTTGAGCCAGACGAAATACGTCATCAACACAAATACGCCGATGATCATTCCAAAAGCGTAGTGATAGATATAGCCCGACTGCAACCTTCGCACAATGCCCGACACCCAGCCCACCAGCTTCCAGGATCCATTGACCACTGCGCCGTCGATCAGCTTCTCGTCGCCGCCCTTCCACAGGCCAAAACCCAGCGCACGTGCCCCACGGCACAGCACGTTTTCATTGAACCAGTCGAAGTAGTACTTGTTTTCAAGCAGCGTGTAGATGGGTTGCGCCCTGCGCTTGATGGCCGCAGGCAAAGCCGGGTTGACCATGTACATGTAGTACGACAGCACAACGCCCGCCAGCGCCAGCCAGAACGGAGCCGTCGTCAAGCCATGCAGCGCCATCTGGACCGGTCCGTGGAATGCCTTGGCCAACTCTTCCATCGCGGGATGTCGCTCAAGATTGATGAAGATGGAGTCCTTGAAAAACTCGCCAAACAGCATCGGCTGGATCGTCATGAAGCCAATGACCACAGAGGGAATGGCCAGCAAAATCAGTGGCACGGTTACCACCCAGGGCGACTCATGGGGTTTATGGGCTTTGCTTTCGTGACCGTGTGCATCCTGTGCATCGTGATGGGCGGCAGGGTTCTGGTCAAAACGCTCCTTCCCGTGAAACACCAGGAAGTACAGGCGAAACGAATAAAAAGCCGTCACGAAGACACTCGCCATCACCGCAAAATAGGCAAAACCGGAACCCGCCAGATGGCTTTCACCCACCGCCTCAATGATGCTGTCCTTTGAGTAAAAGCCAGCAAACAGAGGTGTGCCAATCAATGCAAGTGAGCCCATCAACGAGGTGATCCAGGTGATCGGCATGTACTTGCGCAAACCGCCCATCCAGCGGATATCCTGGTTGTGATGCATGCCCATGATGACCGAGCCCGCGGCCAGGAACAGCAGCGCCTTGAAGAAGGCATGCGTCATCAGGTGAAACACCGCCACCGAATAGGCGGAGGCACCGAGCGCCACCGTCATGTAGCCCAGCTGCGACAGCGTGGAATACGCGACCACTCGCTTGATGTCGTTCTGGATCACACCGAGAAACCCCATGAACAATGCCGTGATCGCGCCGATGACCATGACGAAGCTCAGCGCGGTATCGCTGAGTTCAAACAGCGGCGACATCCGCGTCACCATGAAAATACCGGCGGTCACCATGGTCGCGGCGTGAATCAGCGCAGAGATCGGGGTCGGGCCTTCCATGGAGTCCGGCAACCACACGTGAAGCGGAAACTGAGCCGACTTGCCCATCGCGCCAATAAAGAGGCAAATGCAGATCACGGTAATCAGCATCCAGCCAGTTCCCGGGAAAGCCAGTTTGGACAGCTCGTCCGCCTTGGTAAAAGTTTCGCCATAGTTGAGCGTGCCGGCATAGGCGGCGATGAGGCCAATGCCGAGCAGGAAGCCAAAGTCGCCCACCCGGTTGACGATGAAAGCCTTCATGTTGGCAAAAACAGCGCTCGGCTTGTTGAACCAGAAGCCGATCAGCAAATACGACATCAAACCGACGGCTTCCCAGCCAAAAAACAGCTGCAGCAGGTTGTTACTCATCACCAGCATCAGCATGGAGAAAGTGAACAGGGAAATGTATGCGAAGAAGCGGTTGTAACCTTCATCTTCTTCCATGTAGCCAATCGTATAGATATGCACCATGAGCGACACAAAGGTCACCACGGTCATCATCATGGCTGTCAGGCTATCGACGAGGAAGCCGATTTCCATCTTCAGGCCACCGACCGTCATCCAGGTGTAGATCGTGTCATTGAAACGTGCGCCATCAAGCGCCACGCTTTTTAGCGTCATGGCCGAGAGAATGAACGCCACCAACACGCCCAGAATGGTGAGGGTGTGCGACAGACGGCGCCCTACCCAGTTACCCCCAAAGGAGGTTCCAAGAATACCGGCTACCAGAGCGCCGGCCAGTGGTGCCAGCGGAACGGCCAGCAACGTCGAAACAGAAAGGGTCTGAGTCATCTTTTTATTAACCCCGGAGCGTGTTGAGTTCGTCGACGTTGATGCTGGACTTGTTACGGAACAGCAGCACCAGTATGGCCAAGCCGATGGCGGATTCGGCAGCGGCGACGGTCAGGATGAAAAACACAAAAACCTGGCCCGCCATGTCGTTCAGGTAATACGAAAACGCCACAAAATTCATGTTGACCGAAAGCAGCATGAGCTCAATCGCCATGAGCAACACAATAAGATTCTTGCGGTTCAGGAAAACACCGATGACAGACAGCGCAAAAAGCATGGCGCCGAGTGAAAGAAAATGTCCCAGCGTGAGCATCATGATTGTTTTTCCCCGGCAGGAGCGACGGTATTGGGTGCCGCCACCACAGATTTCATCTTGACCAGGCTGACCCGGTCTTGCCGCCTGGCCCGGAGTTGTACGGCGGGGTCGATGTGTTTGGAGTCCTTGCGCTTGCGCAATGTCAGCGCAATGGCTGCGATGATGGCAACCAGCAAAATGACCGCTGCAATTTCCAGCGGGTAGAGGTACTCCGAATACAGCAATTTGCCAAGTTCCTTGGTATTGGAAACCTGCTCGCCAAGCTGGCCTGGCGCGGAGGCCACTTTGGGAGGCTCACGGAACCCGCCCATCAGCACATAGGACATTTCCAGCGCAATGATGGCCCCTACCGTGCCAGCAAGTGGAAAATGCTTCCAGAAGCCTTTACGCACACTGTCCAGGTTGACGTCGAGCATCATGACGACAAAAAGAAAGAGCACCATCACCGCGCCCACATAGACAAGCACCAGCGCGATGGCCAGAAATTCTGCCTTGAGCAACATCCAGACGGCAGCAGCCTGGAAAAAGGCAAGCACCAGGTACAGCACTGCGTGTACCGGATTGCGCGAAGTAATCACCCGGAAGGCTGCAAACAGCAGCACTGCGGCGAAGACATAAAAGAGACCGGTTTTAGCGTCCATGTTTTTGTTGATTCTTTCTTGTGCCAGCTACTTGGCGGGGTGATTCAGCGGTGTACAGCGTCGCTCAACGGTATTTGGCATCTGCCGCCTTGTTGGCTGCGATCTCGGATTCATAGCGATCGCCCACTGCCAACAGCATGTCCTTGGTGAAATACAGGTCACCTCGTTTTTCACCGTGGTATTCAAAGATGTGCGTCTCGACAATTGAATCGACCGGGCAACTCTCTTCGCAAAAACCGCAAAAAATGCACTTGGTCAGGTCAATGTCGTAGCGTGATGTGCGGCGGCTGCCGTCTTCTCTCAGCTCAGACTCAATGGTGATGGCCAATGCCGGGCAAACGGCCTCACAGAGCTTGCAGGCAATGCAGCGCTCCTCGCCATTCTCATACCGGCGCAGCGCGTGCAGGCCGCGAAAACGCGGGCTTAGCGGAGTTTTCTCTTCAGGGAACTGGATCGTGATCTTCCGCTTGAACATGTACCTGCCGGTCAGGGCCATGCCCTTGAACAGCTCGGTCAACATGAAGCTTGAAACAAAATCCTTGACGGAGGCTACAGTAGACATGACTTTTTTCGCCTATTTCCAGATGTTGTAAGGGGTCTGCATCCAGGCACCAACGACCACCAGCCAGACCAGGGTCACGGGTATGAATATCTTCCAGCCCAGACGCATGATCTGGTCGTAACGGTACCGTGGGAAGGTGGCGCGCACCCACAGGAATGTTGTGACCACCATGAACGATTTGATGCCCAGCCAGATCCAGCCCGGAATCCAGTTGAAAAACGCGCTGTCAATTGGCGACAACC
>Ga0155550_1354_pt1 | contig 14160 bp, 12 predicted proteins | sample RifCSPhighO2_12_FD_107207 | JGI IMG/M metagenome (GOLD analysis project Ga0155550, IMG submission 107207) | Burkholderiales bacterium RIFCSPHIGHO2_12_FULL_61_11
ATAGCCCTCGTCCACCGCATTGAGCATGAACAGGTAATTTTTAAAGGGCGGCTTTTTGTTGCCGTGCCAAAAGCCGATTTCCGTTTCGCAAATCTTCCGGGCGTCAGCCAGCAGCCGGGCGCCGTCGAAAGACGGGGCGGCACCGGCAACGACCAAGCGGTGTGGCACACCCCGCGCGCGAAAGCTGCCGCTCCAGAACGCGCCCATTTCCACCGGACAATCGACCAGTTCGTCGTAATCGGCCGCCAGATAGCTGCCAAAGCCATGCTGGTTGATTTTTTGTGCCGTCAAACCGGTGACCACAGACCATCCGGCGACGGCCTTGGGCGCTGGCAGTTCCAGGATATGCGGCGATTTTTCCTGGCCTTGCACCTTCAGGCACAGGCTGGTGCTGTTGAAAAAGCCGCGCTTGGCGTCCAGCCAGGCAGTGCGCACCGAGTTGTCATGGGCGTAGATCTGGTAGCTCAGCACCAGTGCCTTGTCGGGAGAACACCGGATCTGCCAGTTGCATTTGTCCAGTTGCTCGCAAGGCACCGGCGTGCGGGCACCCTGGTGCGCCTGCAGGTTCTGCAGGTTTTTGGAAAACTCGCGGATCAGGTAGCTGCCCGGGATCCATACCGGCAAGGAAACCCGTTGCAGCGCGGCAGGCCGCGCCATCGTCAGGGTGACGCGAAACAGATGGGCGTTCCATTCGCCGATCTCAATGCGGTAGTGAAGGGGGGCGGGGGTGTTTCGGTTAAGGCCTGGCATCTTGGGTCAAGAATACTCCAGACTCGCCGTGGCACCTGCCAGGTCTGGCCAGAGCCGCTTGAAGCCGGCTACTGGGTTTTAGCGGTGGCCAGCAATTTTTCGATCTGCTGGGCGTTGATGGCGCCGGGGACCCGTGAGCCGTCGGCAAAAAATAGCGTGGGTGTGCCGGTGATCTTGTGCTTTTTACTGAAGGCCAGGTTGCGCTCCAGCGCGGCCGTGTCACAGCTGGCCTTGGCGGCCGGCTGCTCGCGCAGCATCCAGTCGAGCCACGCCTTGCCCTTGTCCTTGGCGCACCAGATATTCTTCGACTTTTCGGTGGAATCCGGGCTCAGGATGGGAATCAGAAAGGTGTGAACCGTCACATCGCTGACTTTTTGCAAGTCATTTTCAAGGCGCTTGCAATAGCCGCAGTTGGGGTCTTCAAACACCGCCAGCTTGCGCTTGCCATTGCCGCGCACCACGGTGAACGCGTCCTTGAAGGGCAGGGCGGCAAAGTCAATCGCGCTGAGTTTTACAACGCGCTCTTCGGTCAGGTTGCGTTTGGCCTTGGTGTCAATCAGGTTGCCCTGGATCAGAAAGTTGCCTTCGGCATCGGTATAAAAAATGTCGCTGCCATTGACGCGAATCTCATACAGGCCGTTCATCGGCGTCTTGCTGACTTCATCAATGCTGGCAAAGCTGGGCAAGCGTTCCGCCAGGTTTTTGCGGATCGCCTCTTCCTGCGCCAACGCAGCGCCCAGGCTGCAGGCCAACAGGCTGAGCAGAACCATCGGTTTGAGTAATTTCATTTTCATTCCCGGTTTTTTTAACAACATTTTCAACAATTCATAGCCCTGCAGCCTGGCGCGCCACCCAGCGCTTGAGCAGATCGCTGCGGGCAAAGCCTTTCATGCCCCAGTTGCGCAAAGCCTGCCACGGGCCAGTGTTCTGCGCAAAGAGATTGTGCAGCCCATCGGTCACCGCGCCCATGGCGGCCACGTCAGCCTTGCGCGCCCGCTCATAGCGGCGCAGCAGCTTTTCATCGCCCAGTGCGCGCCAGTATTCACGCTGCGCAATCACCTCGGCCAGACAAACCGCATCGGCCAGGCCCAGGTTCAGGCCCTGTCCGGACAGCGGGTGCACGGTGTGCGCCGCATCCCCGGCCAAGGCCCATCCCGGGCCCACCCAATGCTCGGCCCTGGACAGCGCCAGCGGCCAACTGGCCCGCTCGCTGGTCAAATGCAAGGCACCCACTTGCTGGCCGACTTCCTCGCCAAAAACGGCTTGCAGGGCGGTACAAAATTTTTCCGGTGGCAACTCTTGCAGCGCACTGGCGCGCTCCACGGAGACAGACCAGACCAGCGCCACGGAGTTCCCGTCCGCGCCGGACAGGGGCAAAAGAGCCAGGATCTCGCCATTGGCAAACCATTGGCGGGCGATGCCCCGATGCGGTTGGCTCGATTCGAGCCGGGCCGCAATGGCTTTTTGCGGGTAGGGTTTGACGCGCCAGTTGACCGAGCGCCGGCCGTCAAATTCATCGCGGCTGCTGCTATTGTGGCCTTCGCAAATCACGCTGAGCGCCGCCTTGGCAGGGTGCGTCACGGTCTCGATGTGCGGCTGGTAGCGAACCGCGTGAACCAGTTGCTGCTCCAGCGCCGGGACATCCACGATCCAGGCCAGCGCCTCCTGGTCAACGCTTTGCGCCGTGAAATCGAGCCTGCCGCCGTCGTCGCCCCAGACCTGCATCTCCAGCACAGGGGTGACAAAGGGCGCTTCGGGCCAGGCCCGCAGCGTCTCCAGTACCGCCCGTGACGCGCTGTTCAGGGCGTAGGCTCGCACGTCGGTGCGGCCAGCGGCGGCGGCCGGCGCACTGGGGGGCCGGGTGACCAGCGCCACGCGCAGGCGCTCGCGGGCCAGCAGCAAGGCCAGCGTGCGGCCCACCACGCCATCGCCGCGAATACAAACATCAAAGGACTTGGACATGCCTCATTTTAGAAGGCAGTGCAAAATTCGTGTGTTCGCGGGCCTGAACCGGCAACCGCCCACAGAGTCACCGCTGCATTCACAAGGACTTGGTAAAAATGACCGCTTCATTGAATCACCCGTTAATTGACCCCTCGTCCGACGCGCCTGCGGATCTGACCGCGGTGATCTCGCGGCTTTATGTTTATCCGGTGAAGTCATGCGCCGGCGTGCAGGTGCCAGAGGCGCTGCTGACCGAGACCGGGCTGGACTTTGATCGCGCCTGGATGGTGGTGGATGCCAAGGGGCAATTCCTCACGCAGCGTGAGCTGCCGCGCATGGCGCTGATCCAGCCGCAACTCAAACACTCTGAAATGGTGCTGCGCGCGCCCGGCATGCTGGCGCTGCACATCGTGCTGGATGCCGCTGAAGGTCCGACGCGTGTGCGCCTCTGGGACGACGAACTGCCCGCCTACGACATGGGCGCCATCGCCGCCCAGTGGTTCAGCGATTTTCTCGGTACCCCGGCGCGCCTGGTGCGCTTCGACCCTGAGCACAAACGCATCTGCAGCCTGCAATGGACAGGCGGCATCGAAGCGCTCAACCAGTTCAGCGACGGTTATTCCGTGCTGGTCATCAGCGAAGCCTCGCTTGACCAGTTCAATGAAAAGCTGGCCGCCAAAGGTCACGCCGCCGTCGGCATGGAGCGGTTTCGGCCCAACATCGTGCTGGGCAAACCGGCGGACGGCCTTGAGCTGGCACCGCACGATGAAGACCGGGTTGAGGTGTTGCAGATCGCCACGGCGCAGGGCTCGGTGCGGATCAAGCCCGTCAACCCCTCCCCTCGCTGCCCGATTCCCGATATTGACCCGGCAACGGCCAGCAGCAGCCCCGAGGTCAGCGACATGCTGCAGACCTATCGCCAGGATGCGCGTGTTAACGGTGCCGTGACGTTTGGCATGAATGCCATCGTGCTGCGCGGCGTCGACTGCTGGCTGAAAGTCGGCCAGGCGGTTGCCGCCAACTTTCGGTTTTAGTACGGGAAATGCCTCGCGCAGCGTCATCGCATACACTTCCTACCCTGTTTTTGAAGGTTTGTCATGAGTTTAAAGTGCGGCATCGTAGGCTTGCCTAACGTCGGAAAATCCACCTTGTTTAACGCGTTGACCAAAGCGGGCATCGCGGCGGAAAATTATCCTTTTTGCACCATTGAGCCCAATGTGGGCATTGTTGAAGTGCCTGATCCGCGTCTGGATGCACTGTCGGCCATCGTCAATCCGCAAAAGGTCCAGCGTGCGATTGTCGAGTTTGTCGACATTGCCGGCCTGGTGGCGGGCGCCAGCACGGGCGAGGGACTGGGCAACAAGTTTCTGGCCCACATCCGCGAAACCGATGCCATCATCAATGTGGTGCGCTGCTTCGAAGACGATAACGTGATTCATGTGGCCGGCAAGGTCGATCCGATCTCCGACATGGAAGTGATCCAGACCGAACTCTGCCTGGCCGATCTGGCGGCGGTGGAAAAAGCCCTGCACCGGGTCACCAAGTCGGCGCGTTCAGGCGACAAGGAATCCATCAAGCTGGTCGCCCTTCTGGAAAAATGCCAGGCCGCGCTCAATGAAGCCAAACCGGTACGCTCGCTCGATTTCAGCAAGGAAGAGCTGCCGTTGCTGCAGCAGTTTTACCTAATCACCGCCAAGCCGGCCATGTTTGTCGCGAATGTGGCGGAAGACGGTTTCGAGAACAACCCGTTGCTGGAGCGTCTGCAGGCGTTCGCTGCCGCGCAGAACGCGCCGGTAGTCGCCATCAGCGCCAAGCTGGAAGCCGAAATGGCGGAAATGAGCGACGAAGACCGGCAGATGTTCCTCGAAGAGCTGGGCCAGACCGAGCCAGGCCTGAACCGCCTGATTCGCGCCGCTTACAAGCTGCTGGGGCTGCAAACCTACTTTACTGCCGGCGTCAAGGAAGTGCGCGCCTGGACCATTCATGTGGGCGACACCGGGCCACAGGCCGCAGGCGTGATCCACACTGATTTTGAAAAGGGCTACATCCGCGCCCAGACCATCGCGTTTGAAGATTTCATCACCTTCAAGGGCGAGCAGGGCGCCAAGGACGCCGGCAAGATGCGCGCCGAGGGCAAGGAATACGTCGTCAAGGATGGCGATGTGATGAACTTCCTGTTCAGCTCCTGAGCGGGCATTTTACATTTAGCCCAATAGATACGGGCGTTAAAAGCTATTTATTGAATCGCAGTCAGTTTTCATTTAATCCGGACTCACCAGGATATATGCTGCCATGAACGATGCGGTACGCCTCGCCAAACGCCTCGCTGAAATGCTGTCCTGCTCACGCCGCGAGGCCGAGCAGTACATTGAAGGCGGCTGGGTCACGGTCGATGGCGTGGTGGTGGAAGAGCCCCAATTCCGGGTGCTGAACCAGACGATTGAGCTGTCCCCCGATGCCAGCCTGCTGGCGCTGACGCCGGTGACGCTGTTGCTGCACAAGCCCGCGGGCGACGAGGCTGGCCTGGGTGGCAATGCCGCGTCCGCCGCCCAACGGCTGCTGGCGGCCAATCAGGCCCCCGACGACCGCTCGGGCATCCGTCCGCTCAAAAAACATTTTTCCGGCTTGGAACTGGCAACGCCGCTGGCCACGGCAGCCAGTGGCCTGGTGGTGTTTACCCAGGACTGGCGCGTGCTGCGCAAGCTTAGCGAGGATGCACGGGTGATGGAGCACGAAGTGATTGTCGAGGTGGCCGGTGAGATCAAACCCGGTGGCCTGGAGCGCCTGAACCGAGTGGACCACGGGTTGACCTTTAAAGGCTTGCTGTTGCCGCCCGCCAAGGTCAGCTGGCAAAGCGAGGCGCGGCTGCGCTTTGCTCTCAAGGGCGAAGTGCCCGGCCAGATCGCCTACATGTGCGAAAGCATCGGGCTCAGGGTAGAGGCCATGAAGCGCCTGCGCGTGGGCCGCATTTCCATGAGCCAACTGCAACCCGGCCAGTGGCGCTACCTGCTGCCAAACGAGCGGTTTTAATTTCCCAGAACTCCCAGAACTCCCGGAAACGCCCAGATCAAGGTGCCTGTCATCAGAAAATAGCGCGCAAATTTGCCAATGGTCATGTAGACCAGGCAGCGCCAGAAGGGAAACTTCAGCCAGCCCGCCACGGCGCATAGCGGATCTCCCACCAGCGGCAGCCAGGCCAGCAGGCAGGCTTTTGGCCCCAGTTTTTCCAGCCAGCGCAGCGCGTGGCCGTGGTGTCTTGAATGTGCGAACTTGTCCATCACCTTGTGCGCGCCGTAACCCATCCACCAGTCCAGCGCACCACCCAGCGTATTGCCGGCGGTGGCGACCAGTACGGCGGGCCAGAACATGGCCGGGTTGAGTTTGACGAGCCCGAATACCACGGGCTCTGAGCCCAGCGGTAGCAGCGTTGCGGAGATGAAGGACACCACAAACACCATGCTCAGGCCAAATTCCGGCAAGGCCAGCAGTTCTGCAAGGTGGTGTATCCAGACTTCCATGGGTGACCGAGTATAGACAGTGGTGCAGCGAGATTTGAGCGAAAGGCGCTTATAAATCCGACGCAAGCTTGCATCCAGATTTCGAGTGCTGAAATATTGGGCAGCTACAATCATGATTCGCTTTTCAGCAATCAAGAATCTTCCACTTCTCCATGAATATCGGCCCCTACGCTTTGACAAATCAGCTGTTTGTCGCGCCCATGGCTGGAGTGACGGACCGGCCGTTCCGCCAGCTCTGCAAAAAGCTGGGGGCGGGTTATGCGGTCAGCGAAATGGTGACTTCGCGGCGCGATTTGTGGGACACCCTGAAGACCTCGCGCCGCGCCAACCACGAAGGCGAAGCCGCGCCGATTGCGGTGCAGATTGCCGGCACCGATGCGCGCATGATGGCCGACGCTGCGGCCTACAACCTGGATCGCGGCGCGCAAATCATCGACATCAACATGGGTTGTCCGGCCAAGAAAGTCTGCAACAAGTGGGCCGGGTCCGCCCTGATGCAGGACGAAACGCTGGCGCTGCGGATAGTGGAAGCGGTGGTGGCGGCCTGCGCGCCCCACAATGTTCCTGTCACGCTCAAAATGCGCACGGGCTGGGCCCAAGACCACAAAAATGCCTTGACGATCGCGCGCGCTGCTGAAGGCGCCGGTGTGCAGATGATCGCCGTGCATGGCCGCACGCGCGAACAGGGCTACAAGGGCTTTGCCGAATACGACACGATCGCGCAAGTCAAGGCGGCACTGCGCATTCCGGTGGTGGCCAATGGCGACATTGACAGCCCCGAAAAAGCCCGTGATGTGCTGGCTTACACCGGTGCCGATGCTGTGATGATTGGCCGCGCGGCCCAGGGACGGCCCTGGATTTTCCGGGAAATGGCGCACTTCATGGCCACCGGCACGCATCTGGCGCCGCCGCTGGTGGCTGAAGTCAAGCGCTTGCTGGTCGATCATTTGCTCGACCACTATGCCTTGTACGGCGAGTTCACCGGCGTGCGCACCGCGCGTAAGCACATCGGCTGGTATGTGAAAACCCTGCCGGGCGGCGCGGCGTTTCGCGACCGGCTGAACGCCCTGGAAGACAGCGTGGCGCAGCTGCAGGCCGTCAGTCATTTTTTTGACACTTTGGGCGAGCGGATGGACCGTATCCCGGCGGGCGCGGGCGAGCAGAGCAAGTCGGCATGGGAACCCACGAACAACGATAAAAATCAGGAGGAAGCTGCAGCATGAGCAAGAAAAATATCGATGAGTGCGTGCGCGCCGGTCTGGAAAACTACTTCAAGGACTTGCACGGTACCGACCCCGGTGGCATGTATGACATGATAGTTCGGGTGGTTGAAAAACCCCTGCTCGAAGTGGTCATGCAGCATGCCGAGCATAACCAGTCGCGCGCCGCCGAATGGCTGGGCCTGAACCGCAATACCCTGCGCAAAAAGCTGGTCGAGCACAAGATCATCAAATAATTCCTTTTGGGTCGGCTTTGCCGAGCCTTTATTTCTTGAAAAAGACACCTATGAACGCATTAATTTCCGTTTCCGACAAGACCGGCATCGTCGAATTTGCGCGCGCCCTGCATGCGCTGGGCATCAAGCTGCTTTCCACCGGCGGCACCGCCAAACTGCTGGCGGGCGCTGGCTTGCCAGTGACCGAGGTAGCCGAACTCACCGGCTTTCCGGAAATGCTCGACGGCCGCGTCAAAACCCTTCACCCCAAGGTGCATGGCGGCCTGCTGGCCCGGCGCGACCTGCCAGAACATATGGCGGCACTCAAAGCGCGCCAGATCAACACCATCGACTTGCTGGTCGTCAATCTCTACCCGTTTGAAGACACGGTGGCCAAGCCTGGCTGCACGCTGGAAGACGCGATTGAAAACATCGACATCGGCGGCCCCGCCATGGTGCGCTCAGGTGCGAAGAACTGGAAAGATGTGGGCGTGCTGACCGATTCATCGCAATACGCCGGTGTTCTCGTTGAGCTCAAAGAAAGCGGCAAGCTGACGGACGCGACAAAATTCGCCTTGTCGGTGGCGGCGTTCAACCGCATCAGCCAATACGACGGCGCGATCAGCGACTACCTTTCCGCGATACAGCCCGACGGCAGCCACGCGATGTTCCCGGGTCAGGCCAATGGCCGCTTCATCAAGCTGCAAGACTTGCGCTATGGTGAAAACGCGCATCAGCAGGCCGCCTGGTACCGCGACCTGCACCCGGCACCGGGCTCGCTGGTCACGGCCAGGCAGCTGCAGGGCAAGGCGCTGTCTTACAACAACATCGCTGATGCTGATGCCGCGTGGGAATGCGTCAAGAGCTTTGATGCGGCGGCGGACGGCGCGGCCTGCGTCATCCTGAAACACGCCAACCCCTGCGGCGTGGCCACCGGGGCCGATGCGCTGGAGGCTTACAGCAAGGCCTTCAAAACCGACCCGACCTCGGCATTTGGCGGCATCATTGCCCTGAACTGCCCGCTGGACGAGCGCGCCGCGCTGCAAATTTCAAAGCAGTTTGTCGAGGTGCTGATGGCGCCCAGCTTTACGCCCGAGGCGCTGGCTGTCATGAAGGCCAAGGTCAACGTGCGGCTCTTGCAGATTGATTTGCCGCCGGGTGGCGCCACTCCATGGCAGCAAGGCCGCAATTTGATCGATGTCAAACGCGTTGGCTCGGGCCTCCTGATGCAAACCGCCGACACCCACGAGCTGCTCTTGACTGACCTGAAAGTCGTCAGCAAATTGCAGCCCACGCCAGCGCAGCTGCAGGACCTGCTGTTTGCCTGGAAAGTTGCCAAGTACGTCAAGTCCAACGCCATCGTGTTTTGTGGCGGCGGCATGACGCTGGGTGTTGGTGCCGGCCAGATGAGCCGGGTCGATTCGGCGCGCATTGCGTCCATCAAGGCGGCCAATGCAGGCCTGAGCTTGCAGGGCTCGGCGGTGGCGAGCGATGCCTTTTTCCCCTTCCGCGACGGCCTCGACGTGGTGGTGGACGCGGGTGCGGCCTGCGTGATCCAGCCCGGCGGCAGCATCCGCGATGACGAAGTGATTGCCGCCGCCAACGAGCGCGGCGTGGCCATGGTGCTGACCGGCGTGCGGCATTTCAGGCATTGAGGTTGACGCTAGCGAGCCATTGGCTCTGAATCAAAAAAGCGGCCATGAGTCGTTTTTTATAAGGAATCAGGCGTTAGCCATTGTGTGGCATGCGCAAGATGCTATTATTTTAGTAGCAATAAAATGATTGGGAAAAACTGGAATCCGATTGCCAATTTCCAGGTTTCAATCCTGTTCTTGCCGCCAATCAGCGAGCGGTTGCCAACATCCGGTTGCCAATAGTTTTCTCGAGAACAGAAAAATGTTCAGGTTGCACCACTTTTTCCCAACTCCAATGCAACGCGCTTTCCAGCCTGAAATCGTCCGTTCGACTCAGCCACCAAACCCCTTCCAAACCATCAACCGGCAAGCGCACCTGCTGACCGTGCAGTCGTTTGCTGCGATTCGTGCGAGGTTGGAGGAAAAGGCGCGCGCCCTGCTGAGAGACGGCAGGAGCGTGGAGGAAACACTACGGGAAATCAGAGAGCCGCCGGGTTGCGCAACGACATGCCCGAGCCGTGAACCTGCAACGTTCCGTTCCGCACGCGATGCGCGCGCGAGCTATCAATGTAATCAAGCGGTCAACTGCCGTTTCCAGGTTCATGGCAAATGGGCGCCTTCGCGTTGATGCCGGGTGGCTGTGGCTGTAATCCTAAAGTTATCAAATCACAGTGCAAAAAACTCAGAATTCACAATTTATGTGACGAAAAATATATATATCACAATATTGTGAATATATTTCCTCTTTTTAACGGTAAAAATCATATTTGATACGTATACTTAACAAAGTTACAAAAAAAGCTATATTTAAAGGCGGGGGGAGCAACAAGGTTGAATTAAACCAAACCGCTGACGCGGTGGCTGGTCGTCACAGGCCGCCAACGTCCCAGGGTCGGTGGTACCTACGGATGAATCTGTTTTCGGAGGATGCGTCAATGCATAAATCCCCTGACCGGCATGCAAGCCCGTATCGCGACGGTTTGCGCGCGGCTCCCCGAATGCCGGAACGGTCAGACGAGGGGATGAGGGCCATGCCACGTGCACACTTTCATCCCGCAGTCCCGGACGGCTTATGCGCACACTCATTGTGATTCCGATCATTCATACCGAACAGGATATGGGCTCGCTGCTTGAACAGACCAAGCAGGCGTACGTCACCCGCTACGGCCACGAGAAGTGGGCCGAGCATCTCAAGTCGATTGACAATGTCTGGAGCGGGATTCGCCAAATGATAGCGGTACTGGAACTACCCTATGCGAGGGTGCACCTGTATCAGGATGGTTTGCCCTTGTGCGGGAAGGAAGCGGACATCGTCAAGGAAGTTGCCGCCCAAGGCAGCCAGAATCATCAGTTTCTCGTCGAACTCATGGCGCAAGGTGCCCAATTGATGGGTACCGAAGACCCACCTCTGCTTCTTCAGGAGTATCAGTTCCACCAAGGCGCGTTAAGCGGCGGGAAGCAGGGCCATGAGAACCAGCAGCAGGAGCAAAGCCGGAGACTCCTTGCGGAGCGGGATCGGTTCATCGCAGGGCGGATCAACGCCACGCTCCCGGCCGGTGAGATCGGGCTGCTGTTTGTGGGCATGGCCCATTCGGTGGAGCCGCTTCTGGATGTGGACATTTTGACGAGGCACCTACTCCCCTCGCTCAAGGAAAGGCAGGGAAAGGCCAAATGCTGACTGCGGAACGACACCAAAGGGAGGCCCCCATGGACTCCATGCCCTCCATTTCGGCCAAGGTGCTCATTGTGGATGACCTGGAGGAGGCCCGCTGGGTGCTGTCCAATCTCATTCGGCAGGCCGGGTTCGTGCCGGTGATGGCGGCGAGCGGGGAGGAGGCGCTGGCATGCATCCGGCAAGAGGCGCCTGACCTGGTGCTCCTGGATGTCGGTCTGCCGGACATGGATGGCTTCGAGGTGCTTGCACGGGTCAAGGCGAACGATAAAACGGTGCCTGTGATTATGGTCACCGCGAACGGCAAGGCCCATGATGCCGCTCGAGCTGTCCGTGCCGGTGCCTGGGATTATGTGGTCAAGCCCTTCAAAAATGAGGATGTCGTCCTCACCATGCGCAGCGCCCTCGAGGGCAATTTATTGAAACGCCAGGTTCGGCAAATTCTTAAACCACTGCGACAAGCCGATTCCCTTTTAAATACCATGGGAAACAGCGCAGCTATTCAGCGCATCCAGAGTGAGGTGGAGCGCGTGGCGATGACGAATTTCTCGGTTCTGGTGACAGGCGAGTCCGGGACTGGGAAGGAGCTGGTATCGCAGGCGATCCATGTCCGCAGCCAACGGGCCGCCAAGCCGTTCGTGGCTGTGGACTGCGGTGCCATTGCGGAGTCGCTGATTGAGAGTGAGCTGTTCGGGCACGAAAAAGGGTCTTTCACCGGGGCGCATCAGGCCAAAGTGGGGGCTTTCGAGTTGGCTGACGGCGGCACCATTTTTCTGGATGAAATAGGCAACCTGCCGCTGGCGATGCAGGGCAAGCTGCTCAGGGTTCTTGAGACGCGGCGGATTCACCGGATCGGAAGCACGAACGAGCGGGATGTCAATTTCCGGGTGGTGGCGGCGACCAATGCGGATCTTTTGGTCATGGTGGATCAGCAGACATTTCGCGCGGATCTGTATCACAGGCTTGCGGAATACACGATCTGCCTACCGTCATTGCGGGAGAGAAAAGAGGACCTCCTGTTTCTGGTTGATCGGTTCCTGACTCAGACGAACAAGGAGTTGGGTAAGCAGGTGCAAGGTTTGTCAGCCTCTGCCTGGGGGCTCATTCAGAGGTATAACTGGCCTGGCAACGCTCGCGAATTGCGCAACCAGTTGCGGCGTGCGGTGTTGTTGTGCGATGACCCCGGCGAAATGATCGCGCCCAAAAACCTAGGCGCACTCGACGCACGCCGCAGTCCGTCAGAATACCTCGGGCCCGACCAGGCGGAGCCGCCTTGCCCCCTGGACGGCGGATTGCGAGCTTGTCCGCTGTGTGCGCCAGCAGCGCTGTTGGCGTCCGGGAGCAGCCTGCCGCTCAAGGAGTTGGTCGGACGGGTGGCCGTTCAAGTGGAGCGGGCGCTTCTCCTGCAGGCTTTGGAACTGACCCAAGGCAACAAGGCACACGCCGCCCGACTGCTCCACATTGATTACAAGACGATTCATAGCAAGCTGAAAGCGTATGAGATTTCCTCGACCCCGTTCATGAGGGATTCATACAAAACTGCGGAACGCTGAAGTGCAGCATTCCACCATTTACTTAGGAGAAAACGACATGATTGACAAAAAACGTACGGAAGAATTTGCCGAGGGGAAACATCGCATCGAGGAAATCGGGCGCAGGCTGGGGGCGCTGTTCGGGAAGCCGAAGCCTGAGCCATTCGGCAGCGGCGGGCTTTTCGCGGGACTCGGCAGCCTGATCGAGCAGTTGGGAAAACTGGCGGAGCAAGCCGAGCAGGCGGGCGGCGTGGTGACCAAGACCGGCGGCTTCAACGTGGGCTCGGACCAACGGCTCAAGGGGGTTTACGGTTTCTCGGTCAAGTCCGCCCTGGGTGAGCAAGGGGGTGTCAAGATTGAGCCGTTCGGGAATATTCGCAGAGACGAAGAGGGCAAGCTGGTCGAGGTGCACCAGATTCGCGAGCCGATGGTCGATGTGTTTGATGAGACGGATCACTTGCTGATCATCGCCGAGGTGCCGGGGATCATGCAAGAAGATGTGCGGCTTGAACTGAAGGACGACATCCTGATTTTTTCTGCCGAGAAAGGTGAGAGCAAATACCGCAAAGAGCTGCTGCTGCCGGCCAGCTTTTCATCGGACCAGATGAGTTTTACCTGTCGCAACGGCATCCTCGAGATTCGGCTCAGTAAAGAAAAAGCGAAGGACTAAGAATGGAAAAACTGGCAGAGGGAACCTTGCGCCTGAAAGTAACCGAGGGGCTGGGCAAGGATGTGGGCCGCGCGTTGGCGCGGATGGATCCGGCCGACATCAAGGCCCTGGGGGTCGAGATCGGCGACATCGTGGAGATTGTCGGCAAGCGCCGCACGGTCTGCAAGGTTATGCCGGCGTTCAAGGATGATCGGGGCGGATCCCGAGTCCAGATGGATGGCATCTCGCGCGGCAATGCGGGAGTCGCTCTTGAGGACATCGTAACGGTACGAAGGATCGAAGCACAACCCGCGCTACGCATGGTGCTATCGCCCACCGCTGTGGGCTTTTCTGATCGTGATTTGCAGTACATTGGCACCCGACTGGACGGCCTGCCGGTTCTGGAAGGGGATCGGATACGCGGCACCCTGTTTGGCAGTCGTTCCATGGATTTTTTGGTGACGGAAACGGAGCCCAAGGGGCCCGTTCTGATCGCGCCAACCACACTGCTGACGGTAGGACCTGCGCGCACGGAGGCCAGGACAGGCGCAGTCGGGCGGCCCACCTTTTCCTATGAGGATGTCGGTGGGCTTAAACGCGAAGTTCAGCGTGTCCGTGAAATCGTCGAATTACCGTTGCGTTATCCCGAGGTGTTTACCCGGCTCGGCATTGATGCGCCCAAAGGGATTCTGCTGTATGGTCCGCCCGGCTGCGGCAAAACCCTGATTGCGCGTGCCGTTGCGCATGAAACCAACGTGCGCTTCTTCTCGATCAGTGGGCCCGAGATCATGCAAAAGTTTTACGGCGAGTCCGAAGGCTATTTGCGCAAGCTCTTCGACGAGGCGACGAAACAGGCACCCAGCATTATTTTTATTGACGAGATTGATTCGATCGCCCCAAAACGGGAAGAGCTGGGTGGCGAACACCAGGTCGAACGGCGGGTGGTGGCCCAGTTGCTCAGTCTGATGGACGGCCTCAAGGCGCGCGGGCAAGTCATCGTCATCGCCGCCACCAATCTTCCGAACG
>Ga0155550_1364_pt1 | contig 13998 bp, 11 predicted proteins | sample RifCSPhighO2_12_FD_107207 | JGI IMG/M metagenome (GOLD analysis project Ga0155550, IMG submission 107207) | Burkholderiales bacterium RIFCSPHIGHO2_12_FULL_61_11
ATTTAACCAATAATTCAAGTGTTCAGGGATGAAACGGCCGTACCAAGGACGTGAGCGGCCATGAAAAGTTGTCCTTCGCGTGCCGGGAATCGGTCGCGGCTATTTCAGGATGTCACCCAGGCAGAGGTACTTCATCTCCAGATACTCATCAATCCCGTGGCTGGAGCCTTCGCGGCCCAGGCCTGACTGCTTGACGCCGCCGAAAGGCACATGTTCGGTCGCCAGGATGCCGACGTTGATGCCGACCATGCCGTATTCCAGCGCTTCGGCCACCCGGAAAATGCGGCCGACATCACGGCTGTAGAAATAGCTGGCCAGGCCGAATTCGGTGTTGTTGGCCGAATCAATGGCTTCCTGCTCGGTCTTGAAGCGGAACACCGGCGCAAAGGGACCAAAGGTTTCTTCCCTGGCGCACAGCATGTCGGCGCTGGCTTCGGAGATCACGGTGGGCTCAAAAAACTGGCCCGGCAGCCGCTTGCCACCCACCAGCACTTTCCCCCCCTTGGCCACGGCATCGGCGACATGGCGCTGCACTTTTTCAAGCGCGGCTTCCTCGATCAGCGGGCCCTGGTTGACGCCTTCTTCAAAGCCATTGCCGACCTTGGTGGTTTTGACCTTGGTGGCAAATTTGGCAACAAATTCGTCATAGACCGCTTCCTGCACATAAAAGCGGTTGGAGCACACGCAGGTCTGGCCCGCGTTGCGGTACTTGCTGGCAAAGGCGCCTTCCACCGCGCTGTCGATGTCGGCGTCGTCAAACACGATGAAAGGCGCGTTGCCGCCGAGCTCGAGCGAGAGCTTTTTTACCGACGGGGCGCTTTGCGCCATCAGGATGCGGCCGACCTCGGTGGAGCCGGTAAAGCTGATGTGGCGCACCACGTCGCTGGCGCAAAACACCTTGCCAATGGCAATCGAGTTGTCGGCGTCGGCTGTGAGCACATTGAGCACGCCAGCGGGAATGCCCGCGCGCAGGGCCAGCTCGGCCACTGCCAGCGCGCTCAGCGGCGTGAGTTCGGCCGGTTTGATCAACACCGGGCAGCCCGCCGCCAGCGCCGGGGCGACTTTGCGGGTGATCATGGCCATCGGGAAGTTCCACGGCGTGATGGCCGCGCAAACGCCAATCGGCTGGCGCAGCACCATCAGGCGGCGGTTGTTGTCAAATTGCGGCAGGGTTTCGCCATTGACGCGCTTGGCTTCTTCGGCATACCACTCGACAAAGCTCGCGCCATAGGCAATTTCGCCCTTGGCTTCGGGCAGGGGCTTGCCTTCCTCGGCGGTCATGATGCGGCCCAGGTCCTCCTGGTTGGCCATTAAGAGGTCAAACCATTTGCGCAGGATGATGCTGCGCTCCTTGCCGGTCTTGCTGCGCCAGGCGGGCCAGGCCGCGTTGGCGGCGGCAATGGCGGCTTCGGCGTCAAGCGGGGCCGAGGTTGGCAACGTCCGCCAGCTTGCGGCCGGTAGCGGGGTCCATCACATCGAAGCGTTTGGTTCCGGCCAGCCACTGCCCATTGACCAGTGCATCGGTCTTGAACAGGCTGGGGTTTTTGAGCAAGGCAAGGGGGGAAGTCTTCATGTCCATGATGTTTAGTGGAAAAAGTTGGGGGTGAATACTAAAGAAGAGATCAAGCTTAACGGGTTTTCATGTTTGCGGGTCCTGGGCTTGACCCTGCTGGTCACCGTCCCCGGAACGGTGCCTTGCGGCTTGACGCGCTTCGCTTGCCAACGGCCATTTTACAAGAGGAAAACAAAAACAAAATACAAGGCAAGATGAAACGGAAATTGACCGCGTGTAACATTCACGCGGCGAAAGAATTAAGCCACGCAGAAATTCCGGCACTCCTGCGGCGGTTCTTACGGCCCGCCGATTAGGTGCACATTTTCCCCGATCTAAGGAAACTTTCATGGAAACCATTCATGCCGCCGGTGAAGGCGAAATCCTGTGGAGGCCCTCGCTGGCTCAGGTGGAAGCTGCGCGGCTGACGACCTATCAATACTGGCTGGCTGCGCAACACGGCCTGCGCTTCGAGGACTACCAGGCGCTGTGGCAATGGTCGGTCGATGACATCGATTTCTTCTGGCAGACCGTATGGGATTTCTTCGATGTCCAGGCAGGCGGCTCGACGGTGCCAGTGCTGGCCTCGCGGGAGATGCCCGGCGCCGCCTGGTATCCGAATGCGCGCTTGAACTACGCCGAGCATGTCTTTCGCAACGCCACCGCCGAAACGCCGGCCCTCGTCGCACGCAGCGAGGATGTCCCGCTGCGCGAGGTGTCGTGGGCCGAATTGAAGCGCGACACTGGCGCGCTGGCGGCCACGATGCGCATGCTGGGCATAGGCCCCGGGGACCGCGTGGCGTCGTACTTGCCGAATCTTCCTGAAACCGTCGTGGCCTTTCTGGCCTGTGCCAGCATCGGCGCCGTGTGGTCGAGTTGCGCCCCCGACATGGGCGCAACGGTCGTTCTCGACCGCTTGCGCCAGATCGAACCCAAGCTGCTGCTGGCCACCGACAGCTACAGCTACAACGGAAAGACGCACGACCGCGCAGGCGTGGTCGAAGAGTTGCTGCGCGAACTGCCGAGCGTGCAGACGGTGGTGCATCTAGCCGGGCCGCTCGCGGTCGGGCGGCCGGTGTCTTGGCGCGACTGTACAACTTGGGCCGAGGCCATCCGCACTGAGGCCGAGTTGACGTTCGAGCGCCTGCCGTTCAGCCACCCGCTGTGGATCGTCTATTCCTCCGGCACCACTGGCCTGCCCAAGGCCATGGTGCATGGGCATGGCGGCATCGTGCTCACCCACTTGAAGACCCTGGCGCTGCAGCAGGATCTGCGGCCTGGCGACCGGATGCTGTTCCTGGGCGGCACGGGCTGGATCGTGTGGAACCTGCAGCTCGGCGCTTTGCTCACCGGCGCGTCGATCGTGCTGTACGACGGCAACCCGGCCTGGCCAGACACGCAGGCGCTGTGGCGCTTCATGGACGAGAAGCGCGTCACGTCATTCGGCTGCGGCGCGGCGTTCCTGATCAACGGCATGAAGGACGGTCTGCGCCCGCGCGACTTCGCCCCGCTGACGTACTTGCGGGCGATCTACTCAACAGGCTCGCCTCTGCCCATCGAGGCCTATCGCTGGGTCTACGACGCAGTGAAGTCCGACCTGTGGCTAGCCTCGATCAGTGGCGGCACCGACATCGCCTCGGGCTTCGTCTCCTGCGCGCCGACGCTGCCGGTCACTGCCGGCGAGATCCAATGCACCGAACTGGGCGTGGCCGCCTACGCCTTCAACGACGCCGGCCAGTCGATCCAGGACGAGGTCGGCGAACTCGTGATCACGAAGCCGATGCCATCGATGCCGCTTTACTTCTGGAATGATCCTGAGCACAAGCGTTACCGTGAGAGCTACTTCGAGACTTTCCCCGGCGTTTGGCGCCATGGCGACTGGATACGCTTCACGCCGCGCGGCACGGCGGTGATCTACGGTCGCTCGGACAGCACCATCAACCGCCACGGTATCCGCATGGGCACGGCCGAGATTTACCGCGTCGTCGAGGAAATTCCCGAGGTGCGCGACAGTCTGGTCGTTGACCTGGAGTACCTGGGCCGGCCCTCGTTCATGCCGCTGTTCGTGGTCTTGAAGCCGGGCTGCGTGCTTGACGACGCGCTCAAGGCACGCATCGCGCAGCAGATACGCACCAAGGCCTCGGCACGGCATGTGCCCAACGAGGTGTACGAGGTCGCAGAGATTCCACTCACGCGCACCGGCAAGAAGATGGAAGTGCCGGTGCGCAAGCTGCTGCTCGGCGCACCGCGCGACAAGGTGGCCAGCCCGGACGCCATGCTCAACCCGGCGAGCCTGGATTTTTTCGCCTGCATGGCGGCGCAGCTCAACAAGCCGGAGTCCTGAGGTTACGGCGGCGCTCGGCGGGCTCGACGCCTGGTCAGTTTTCGGCTGGCGTCAACAGGGCTGTCACGAGAAACTCGGACGACTGCAGGTGTGCCGCACGATCTCGAAGTGCACCCCGGCGCCGCATCCGGATGACGCAAGCACGAGAACTGTCAAGGCACCCTAAGACCTCACGGCAGCGGCAAAAAGCGCGCTTGTCGCGCGCACTCCCAGAGGGATAATGCAAAGGCTCCCGAGGCCAGTCGCCGCGGCGAGACGCACCAAAATTCACCCCATCTAGGTTTGATAGAACACATGAAACTCGCTACCTGGAACATCAATTCGCTGGCCGTGCGTCTGCCGCAAGTGCTCGAGTGGCTGGCCGCCAACCCGGTCGATGTGCTGTGCCTGCAGGAGCTGAAAATCAGCGATGACAAGTTCCCTTTGCAGGAACTGGAGGCTGTGGGCTATCAGTGCGCGGTATTTGGCCAGAAAACCTACAACGGCGTCGCCATCCTGAGCCGCACCCCGGCACGCGACATTGTGAAAAATATCGCGGGCTTTTCTGACCAGCAATCGCGTGTGATAGCCGCCACGCTCGACCTGCCGGGCGGCAAGCTGGCGGGCGATGAAGTGCGCATCGTCAACTGCTATTTCGTCAACGGCCAGGCGCCAGGCAGCGAAAAATTTGACTACAAGATGAAATGGATGAACGGCTTGCGCGACTGGTTGCGTGATGAACTCCTGGACCACCCGAATCTGGTGCTATTGGGGGACTTCAACATCACCGCCGACGACCGCGACAGTTATGACCCGGTGAGCTTACGCGAAACCATTCATCACACCACCGAAGAACGCCAGCATTTCCAGGCGCTGCTCGATCTGGGCCTCGCCGACGCCTTCCGACTGTTTGAACAGCCCGAAAAAAGCTACTCCTGGTGGGACTACCGGAACTTGGCCTTCCGCCGTAACCACGGGCTGCGGATTGACCATATTCTGGTCAGCGAAGCACTCAGGCCGCTGGTCACCGCCTGCACCATCGACAAGGCCCCACGCAAGAACGAACGGCCCAGCGACCACGTTCCGGTGGTGCTGACGCTGGGGTAATCGGTTCGGCTCAGGCCAGCACGCTGTCGGCGCTGACGTAAGGAAGGTCCAGCGCGCGCGCTACCGCCGCGTAGGTGACCTGCCCCTGGCAGATGTTCAGTCCGTTGCGCAGGTGCTCGTTGTCACGCATCGCCGCCTTCCAGCCCTTGTCAGCCAGCGCGAGGGCGTGCCCGATGGTGGCATTGTTCAGGGCAAAAGTGGATGTGCGCGCGACCGCTCCGGGCATGTTGGCCACGCAGTAATGCACCACGCCGTCCACAACAAAGGTGGGGTCGGTATGGGTGGTCGGGTGCGAGGTCTCAAAGCACCCTCCCTGGTCGATGGCCACATCCACCACCACGGCACCCTTTTTCATGCGCGAGATATGCGAGCGCGTCACCAGTTTGGGGGCTGCGGCACCAGGCACCAGCACGCCGCCGACCACCAAATCGGCGTCGAGCACGGCTTCCTCGATGCTCGCCGAGGTCGAATACACCGTGCTGATGCGGTTACCAAACACCAGGTCAAGCTGGCGCAGGCGATCCACGCTCTTGTCAAGCACCGTTACGCGCGCACCCAGGCCGACAGCCATTTGCAGCGCGTTGGTACCCACCACGCCCGCTCCGATAATGAGCACATGCGCGGGAGCGACTCCCGGCACACCACCGAGCAACAGACCGCGCCCGCCGTGCTCTTTTTCCAGGTACGTCGCGCCTGCCTGAATCGCCATGCGCCCGGCCACCTCGCTCATCGGGGCCAGCAACGGCAAACCGCCGCCCGCCCCGGTGATGGTCTCATAAGCGATGCACACAGCCCCCGACTTGACCAGCGCCGCCGTCTGTTCGGGGTCGGGTGCCAAGTGCAGATAGGTATAGAGGATTTGGCCTGGACGCAGCATGGCGCATTCATCAGGCTGCGGCTCCTTGACCTTGACGACCATCTCAGCGCGTTCAAACACCGCCTGCGCGTTATCGACCAGTTCGCCTCCTGCGGCTTGGTACTGCGCATCCTCGAGCCCGATGGCGCTGCCGGCATCGCGCTGCACCAGCACTTGATGACCGTGTGCCACCAGTTCGCGCACGCTGGCGGGCGTCAGGCCGACGCGGTATTCATTGTTCTTGATTTCCTTGGGGACTCCGATACGCATGACGCTCTCCAGTAGTGGTTGGCATGGAGAGTGATTGTGCTGAATTATTGGAAATTAAAGTAGCTATATTAATGATTATTAGTAAACATTAATGTCATTAATTTTTATGACGCTCTTGAACAGCGCCAGCTACGCTCAATACGCCTATTAAAGTAATAGCTGCTTGTAGCAGTAGCACGGGGGCTGTGGCTATTACTTATTCAAGATGGAGCTCCTGGATCTTGCGCGTGATGGTGTTGCGGCCAATACCCAGTTTTTGAGCCGCCTCAATGCGGCGGCCACGGGTGTTAGCCAGCGCGGTCTGGATCAGCCTGGGTTCAAAGCGACGCGTCAGAACGTCCCACACGTCGCTGCGGCCAGCGGCCAGCAGGGCCGTTGCCTCGGCTTCCAGTCCGCTTTCCCAGCCCTGCCCATTTTTCTCAAGCGTAGCCAAAGCTACTTGCTGAGCCGTCGGGGCGAAAGATTCTGGCAGGGACGTGGCGGGTGCATTTTCGGAAACCTCAGCCCACTCTTGCTTGGGTGTTTCTGCTTTTTCCAACGGCGCCAAGGGCTTGCCAAACTCCGTCGTAGCGCTCAGAACTTCCGGTGGCAGGTCTTTGGGTTCAACCACCTGAGAGGGGGCCATCACGGTGAGCCAGTGGCAAATGTTCTCCAACTGGCGCACATTGCCGGGAAAGCTGAAGTGGCTCAGTTGCTGCAAGGCCGCGTCTGAAATACGCTTTGGCTCCACGCCCAGTTGCTTGGCGCTTTGCTGCAGGAAGTGCCGCGTCAGCATGAACACATCTTCGCGCCGCTCACGCAAGGCCGGCAGGCGCAGACGGATCACGTTAAGGCGGTGAAACAGGTCTTCGCGAAAAGCGCCGTCCTTGACGCGCTGCTCCAGGTCCTGGTGCGTGGCGGCGATCACGCGCACATTGGTTTTCACGGCGTTGTGGCCGCCAACGCGGTAAAAATTCCCGTCGCTCAGGACCCTGAGCAAGCGCGTCTGAAGGTCAAACGGCATGTCGCCAATTTCATCGAGAAACAGCGTGCCACCGTCGGCCTGCTCAAAACGGCCGCGCCGCATGCTCTGCGCGCCGGTGAAGGCCCCTCGCTCGTGGCCGAACAGCTCGCTTTCCAGTAGGTCCTTGGGAATGGCTGCGGTGTTGATGGCAATGAACGGCCCATTGGCGCGCGGCGAATGCTTGTGCAGCGCGCGCGCCACCAGCTCCTTGCCCGAGCCCGATTCGCCGGTAATCAGCACCGTCACCATGCTCTGACTCAGGCGGCCGATGGCCCGAAACACGTCCTGCATCGCAGGTGCCTGACCCAGCATTTCCGGGGCCGCCGCCATGCGCTCTTCAGCGACTTCCTCGCGCTGGCTTTCTTCAACGGCCCGGCGGATCAGCTCGACGGCCTTGGGCAGGTCAAACGGTTTGGGCAGGTATTCGAAGGCGCCCCCCTGAAAGGCGGACACCGCGCTGTCCAGGTCGGAAAACGCCGTCATGATGATCACCGGCAGGCCGGGCAGCTTGACGTGGACTTTTTCGAGCAATTCCAGGCCCGAGCCGCCGGGCATGCGGATGTCGCTGACGAGAATTTGCGGACCATCGTCTTCCGTCGCGTTTTCCAGTGCTGCCAGGACTTCACGGGGATTGGTGAAACTGCGTGTCGGCAGGCCCTCGCGAAGCAGGGCTTTTTCCAGAACAAACCGGATGGACTGGTCATCGTCAACGATCCAGATCGGCTTCATGTTTCTTGTCCCTTTGCTATGAGCGGTTATCCATGGAATACAAGGGCAACACACTTCAAGGCAGCGGTATCAGCAGCTTGAAGTCTGTATGGCCCGGCCGGCTCTCGCACTCAATCAAACCGTGGTGTTGCTGAACAAAGGTTTGCGCCAATGTCAGCCCCAGCCCCGAACCGCCTTCACGCCCCGACACCAGGGGATAGAAAATCCGGTCTTTGATGGAGTCCGGCACACCCGGTCCATTGTCAACAACATGCAATTCCAGTGCCAGGCGGTAGCGCTGCTTGCCAAATGTAACTTGTCGGGCGACACGTGTCTTGAAAGTGATCCGCGCATCGCCTGCCGCCATGCGCTCGGTCAACGCCTGGGCTGCGTTGTGCGCGATGTTAAGCACTGCCTGAATCAGTTGCTCGCGGTCACCGCGGAATTCCGGAATCGAGGTGTCGTAGTCCCGCATGACCCGCAAGCCCTTGGGGAACTCCGCCAGGATCAGCGATCGCACGCGTTCGCACACTTCGTGGATATTCACGTCGCCAACCCGATGCGGATAGCGATGCGGTGCCAGCAATCGGTCAACCAGGGTTTGCAAGCGATCGGCCTCGTGAATGATGACCTGTGTATATTCGGTCAAGTCCTTGCCAATTTCCATCTGCAGCAACTGCGCTGCGCCGCGAATGCCGCCCAAGGGGTTTTTGATTTCGTGCGCCAGATTGCGGATCAGCTCCTTGTTGGCCTGGGCCTGGTCGATCAGGCGCTCCTCTCGGTCTTGCTTGGCTTGCTGCTCCTGCGGCAGCAGTTCCACAATGGCTTCGCCCGGCGTATCGGTTTGCGCCACCACCACATGCACGGGCAGGGGCTCGTGGTTCAGTCGCCTGAGCAAGGCGTCATAGCGCAAAGTGGCAAACTCGTTGCTGGCGGCACCGGCCAGCGCATTCTTCAAAATCAGGGGTTCGGCAAAACACTCGGGAAGCTGCGAGCCTTCAATGGCGCGCCGGGAAATGCCCAGCGCGTCTTCGAGGGTCGCATTGGCAAACACGACGGTGCCATCCGTTCGCACGACTGCCACCAGCGTGGCCAGCAGGTCAAACGACTGAAATCGAGGCGGTCCGCTGGCCGTGGCGCGAGCCGCTGAGTTGGAAGAAAAATAAGGCTTGCTCAAACCGTCTATTTTGACTTGGAAGTGCCTGGAAGGCGCTTAATTCGCGGCCGGCAAGCGGGAAATTTCCCGTTTGATGCCGGCGATGTCGCTCTGGCTGCGGGCAATGCTGTCCTTGAGCTCGGCCACGCGGTCCAGATAGCGCTGATAGTTGCGCCCTTCTATGCCCTGCTTCTCGGGCTCGCCGTTGTTGTACTCTTTTAGTTGTTCGGCCAGCTTGGCTTCAGCCTTCTTCAGCTCAGCTTCGAGAATGGCCCGCATGTCGCCGTCGCGCGCGCGCTGGTCGGCGTTGCCATCGGCGCGCGAAGCGCTTGAAGTTGCCGTCGCTGCCGCACGCGCAGGGGCTTTTGAAACCGGCGTCCCCTGCACCACAGTGACATTTCCGCCCGAAACGAGCTTGCAGTTGCGGCTTTGGGCTTCTTTGGTATTGTTGATGTATTCGGGCGAACCACCGCCTGCGGCGACACAGCGGTAAACCTGCGCCCAGGCATCATTTCCCCCGCTGACCAGCAGAAAGGACACGAGGGGTAGCAATAAAGTTTTTTTCATGGGGCGTGTGAAGGCTGGGATGATTTAAGTATGCGGCAAAGCGGCAAAAATACAAAATAAGCAAAACCCATAATCCCGAAGCAATAAAAAAAGGACGGAGTGTTCCGTCCTTTTTAAACACAGGCCGATGAATTACAGCGAGTAGTACATCTCGAACTCGATGGGGTGCGTGGCCTGGCGCAAACGTGTCACTTCACCCATTTTCAGTTCAATATAGGCGTCCAGCATGCTGTCGGTAAACACGCCACCCTTGGTCAGGAAACCCCGGCCCACATCCAGTGCTTCCAGCGCCTGGTCCAGGCTGTGGCACACAGTCGGCACTTTCGCATCTTCCTCGGGCGGCAAATGATACAGGTCCTTGGTGGCGGCTTCACCCGGATGGATCTTGTTTTCCACACCATCGAGGCCAGCCATCATCAATGCGGCGTAGCCCAGGTAGGGGTTCATCAGTGGATCAGGGAAACGCGCTTCAATGCGGCGGCCCTTGGGGTTGGCCACATAAGGAATGCGAATCGAAGCCGAGCGGTTTTTGGCCGAATAAGCCAGCTTGACCGGTGCTTCGTAGCCAGGCACCAGGCGCTTGTAGCTGTTGGTGCCGGGATTGGTAATCGCGTTCAGGGCACGAGCGTGCTTGATGATGCCGCCAACGTAATACAGCGCAAAATCGGACAGGCCGGCATAGCCGTCGCCAGCGAACAGGTTTTTCCCGTCTTTCCAGATTGACTGGTGGACATGCATGCCGGAGCCGTTGTCGCCGACAATGGGCTTGGGCATGAAGGTGGCGGTTTTGCCATAGGCGTTGGCCACGTTATGCACCACGTATTTCATGAGTTGCGTCCAGTCGGCGCGCTGCACCAGCGTGCTGAACTTGGTGCCGATCTCGTTTTGGCCAGCACCTCCCACTTCGTGGTGGAACACCTCGACAGGAATGCCCAGTGATTCGAGAATCAGGGACATTTCAGCACGCATGTCCTGCGTGCTGTCAACCGGCGGCACGGGGAAGTAGCCGCCCTTGACGGTGGGACGGTGGCCACGGTTTCCGCCTTCAAGCTTGGTTCCCGAATTCCAGGGGGCTTCATACTCTTCAATTTTGAAGAAAGTGCCCGACATGTCGGTGTTCCAGCGCACGTCATCAAAAATGAAAAACTCGGGCTCTGGACCGAAAAAAGCGGTGTCGCCCAAGCCGGAAGCCTTCAGATAGGCCTCAGCGCGCTTGGCGATGGAGCGTGGATCGCGGTCATACGACTTGCCGTCGCTGGGCTCCACCACATCACAGCTCATGAACAGCGTCGTTTCTTCAAAGAACGGGTCGATGTTGGCGGTGTTGGGGTCAGGGATCAGCAGCATGTCGGACGCTTCAATGCCCTTCCAGCCGGCCACCGATGAGCCGTCAAACGCGTGCCCCGCGCTGAACTTGTCTTCGTCAAAGTGCGACACCGGCACGGTCACGTGCTGCTCTTTGCCCCGGGTGTCGGAAAAACGGAAGTCAACAAATTTGACCTCGTTTTCCTTGATCATTTTCATGGCGTCTGCGACGGTCTTTGCCATCAGAATCTCCTGTTGCTGGATGGGTGGTTGAAAAAATTGTTTTCAGGCGTTGCTGAACGCACGTTTTGTGCCAAAGCCAGTGGCGGTTCAGTTTGCCCTCAAACCTTGGATTGTGCCGTGATCTGAAGACTCTTCAGTGCTTCGCACTTTTAATTAGTCAAAAAAGAATCTTGCCTGGACGCACCATAAAGGTGAAAAAAGATGCACCAGTGCAAATTTAACGCACCAATTTAGGACCCAATCTAAGATCAAAGTGGTGCAAACCTGCCAGCAAGGCTGGAAAAGCCAAGTTGACGGCATCCGGTGTGCCTTTTACCCCAAGTTCAATATGTCGCCCATATTTGGGATGATCCACGCTGGGCAGGCTGAAGACTTTGACGCCGCTGTATGCCGCTTCAATGTCGAGCATTAGCGGTGTCAGCATGGCCTCCATGGACCCGAGCACGATCACCGACTTTTCGACGTAGGCCGCCTTTTGGTACAAAGGGATATAGCGGCTGTCCAGCACCCATTCGATCATCGGCCAGGCCATGACCGGGAAACCCGGCACAAAGTGCACTGCGCTCTCTCCCGATTTACAGCTAAAGCCCGGAATCTTGTTGTACGGATTGGGAATGATCTCCGCTCCCACCGGAAACACGCCCATGTTCAGGCGGTGGACGTTGTCATGGCGGTCAGGCTCATAGGTCACGCCCTGCTCCTTGGCCACTTCCTGCATGCGCTCCATGATGAGCGCCCTGGCTTCGGGATGCAACGCCAAGTCAACGCCCAAGGCCTTTGCCGCGCATTGCCGGGTATGGTCGTCGGGGGTGGCTCCGATACCGCCGGTGGAAAACACCACGTCGCCCGTTTCACGCGCCGCGGCAAAGGCACGCGCCAGCATGGCGGTGATGCGCACCGGATCGTCGCCCACGTAAGCGGCATAACTGAGCTGCAGGCCGCGCGCGCCGAGCAGATCAATGACCTTGGGCAGATGCTGGTCGGCGCGTTTGCCGGAAAGTATTTCATCGCCAATGATGATGAGTCCGAAAGCTGTGGTCATGGAGGGGCGCTTTGAAGTTAAGGTCGGGGATCGGGTTGCTCGCCCAGTGAACCGAAGCGGGGTTCTGGTCCCGTCAAGGCTTCTGGCAGTCGTCCGTTGGCGATGTATTGGGTAGCCTCCTGCGCCGGAGGATAGGGCGCGGGCGCATTGTTTTTTTCTCTGAGTTGCTCCAGCGCCGCCAACAAGTAGTGGGAAAACCAGAGCGACGAAAAGGCGAACACCAGGGTATAAATCCAGATGACTACCGGCACCAGTATCGGTGCCATGGCGATAAACATGGCACCCGAAGCCCAAATCAGGCTGGGCGCGGCACCGAGGTAACCGCTGATCACCCCGATGCCCAGCAGCGCCCCCCGGTTCTCCTTGAAAATCTGGAGCCGCTCTTCGCGGCTTGCGTGTTCTGCCAGCGCGTCGTACGACATGACGCGGTAGGTGAGCCAGCCCCAGATCAGGGGCGGCAGGATCAGGATCAGCGGTGGAATCAACCACAGTGGAATAGAAACCAGCAGCGCAATGACAGCCAGTGCGGTGGAGCCGAGTGACCAGAACACGCTGGCGAGCAAAGAGCCGCCTTTTCTGCGCTCCAGCTGTGCAAAGCGCCGTTCAGCCACCTGCGCCACCATGGCCGGTGTCATGAACATCGCCACAAACAGCAGCGTGCTAATCACGATCACGGGAATCGCCAGAAACAGCAGCAGCGCAGGCACGAGCACCAGCTGAAGACTGCTCAGCCCCAGCCCTGCCAACCATTGCGACATGGTGTTCACCAGCTCGTAGCTGTCAAGATAGCGGCGCAACAGCGTGAGCGCGCTTTCCCAGAAGAAATAACCCAAGCCGAGCGAGATCGCGCCCATGATGACGACAGGCAGGATGGACAGAGCAATAACGCGGGGATGCATGCAGTACATCACCGCTCGCCAAAAGGAATCGAGAAGCTTGCTCATGGGGCAAGAATAACGCGATTGGCCGAGATGGCCCTGGCCATACCGCATTCACGGCAGCCTGAGCCGCCGAGACGGGGTCGACTTCAGCCATTCGCCTCAACGCGGCTCGCCTGAAAAAACCGACGAAGCAATCATTTTTATTCTGAAAAATCTGGCCAGTTTGCTACTATTTTTATAGCCTACACTTCCTGTCCTGTTAGAGGCCTATTTTGTTATATTCCCGGGCAGAGCGGCAATACGGGCCATATCTGCCGGCGTTAACCAGCGCCATTCCCCGGGTTTCAGATCAGCCGGTAGCGACAAAGCACCTATTTGCGAGCGGTGCAGGGCTTCCACCCGGTTGCCCACGGCAGCAATCATGCGTTTGACCTGGTGGTACTTGCCCTCCGTCAGTGTCAATCTCAGCTGCAGGTCACCTGTTTTTTCACAGGCAGCAGCCCGGACCGGCTTGGCGTCATCATCCAGCACCACTCCGGCCAGCAGTTTCTGAATCTGTTGGTCATCCACAGCATGTTTGACGGTTACTTCATAGACCTTGGGCACATGGTGTTTAGGGGAACTCATTCGGTGAATGAATTTGCCGTCATCCGACAGCAGCAGCAAACCGGTTGTGTCCTGGTCCAGCCGACCGACCGCCTGCACGCCCGCCGCCGCGCCGCCGCCGCGTTGACGAATCGGTGCGGGTAACAGCGTGTAAATGCTGGGGTAGGTGCTGGGCTTTTGCGAGCATTCGTAAGCTGCGGGCTTGTGCAGCATCAAATACGCCTTTTCGTGGTATTCCCAAGCGACGCCTTGCACCGTGAAATGCAAGCCATCCACCATGAAATTCATCGCGGTATCCGTACATGGGACGCCATCTACCACCACCAAGTGTTGTTGAATCAGGCCTGCACAGAGGCGCCGGGTGCCAAAGCCCTGAGAG
>Ga0155550_1367_pt1 | contig 13786 bp, 9 predicted proteins | sample RifCSPhighO2_12_FD_107207 | JGI IMG/M metagenome (GOLD analysis project Ga0155550, IMG submission 107207) | Burkholderiales bacterium RIFCSPHIGHO2_12_FULL_61_11
TTTTCTCGACGCCTTGCTTCTGCAGCATCCGATTGACGACAGGATCAAGATTTGAGGAAGAGCCTATGAGGGGTGTCGTTGTTACGGCACTTCCCTCGGCATCCTCATCCGGTTCAATTCTATTGAAGGCACGAATAGCACCATGACAGAACCATTTGTCGTTTGCCGAACAAGCGACCAGGAAAAGGGACGTACCCGTGACTTGTTCGAACTCATTCCGAAGCAAGGAAAGATCGCCCTGGATATTGGTGCTCGTGATGGGTACTTCTCCAGGCTGCTTGCAGAGCGCTTCGATCACGTCGTGGCACTGGATCTTGAAAAACCCAATATACATCATCCGCGCATAGGACGGTCAAGGGGGATGCCAGTCAACTAGATTTTGGCGAGAAGGCGTTTGATCTGGTCCTGTGCGCTGAGGTCCTGGAGCACGTCCCGCCTCATCTTCTCGAGCAGGTTTGCCGCGAAATCGTGCGTGTCGCTGGTCATGAGGTGGTAATCGGTGTTCCGTTCAAGCAGGATATCCGGTTCGCTCGCACGACCTGCCTCGCCTGCGGTAAAGTCAATCCGCCGTACGGACACGTGAACTCCTTTGACGAGGATCGGCTGAAAACTTTGTTCAGGGGACTCTCATTAACCAAGGTGTCGTTTGTCGGAGCAAACACAAACGCGACGAATGCGGTCTCAGCGGCGCTGATGAACTTCGCCGGGAATCCCTATGGTACTTACGATCAGGAAGAGCATTGCCTATGGTGTGATAGCGAACTGGTAAGGCCTGCACACAGGAATCTGGCGCAGAAAATCGCGACAAAGCTGGCGATACTTCTGAATGCCAGCCAGCACGTGTACTTGCGCCCGCGTGCGAATTGGATTCACTTGCGCTTCGAGAAAACAGATTAAAAATGGGTGGGTAATGAGCTTTCTTCTCAGTGGTTTTTCGGGAGCAGAGCAGCACGTGGCGCCATTACTGCCTGCCAGGGTGCCATCGGCGAGGAAGTTTTTTAAATGAATCTCCGCTCACAGGCCCTTTCGGGCTTTCGCTGGACCGCCAGCGTCAGGCTGGTGAGCCAGGGTGTCACTTGGGCGATCACGCTCGTTGTGATTCGCCTGCTAACACCTGCCGACTATGGGCTGTTGGCGATGGCCACAGTCTTTGTTTCATTTCTTGCGATGTTTTCCGAGTTGGGCTTGGGAGCCGCGATCGTGCAAAAGGCCGACGTGGACGAACAGCTTCTAAGACGGGCGTTCGGGGTGATTCTCATCATCCATTTTTCGTTGGCCGCCCTGTTGATGCTTTCGGCGCCTCTCATCGGAGCTTTTTATGACGAGCCGCGGGTGATTCCGGTTATCCGCGTCCTATCCCTGCAATTTGTTCTTGCCGGGTTCGCCGTCATCCCGGACGCCCAGTTGCAGCGCAGGATGGAGTTTCGCAACCGTTCCCTGCTCGACCTGTCCGGTGCCATCGTCGCCAGCTTCATCACGCTGGCAATGGCGTTCTCCGGTGCGGGCGTCTGGGCGCTCGTCGCCGGGTCCATCCTCAGTCAAATATGGAAGACCATCGGAATCAACTGGCTCTCGCCTTTCCTGCACTCGCCGGAATTTTCGGTGAAAGGCTTGCGATCGCTGCTCCGTTTTGGGGGGCACATTAGCGCTGCTCAGGTGTTCTGGATGTTCTACTCCCAAGTGGATATGCTCATTTGCGCCAAGTTGTTGGGTAAAGAAGTCCTCGGCTTCTATTCGGTCGCCATGCACCTCGCCTCACTGCCGAGCCAGCGCATCTCGGGTCTTGTCAATCAAGTGGCGTTCCCGAGCTTTTCGCGCATGCAGCACGATCTACCCAAGGTAGGTGCGAACGTGCTGCTGGGCGTGCGTATCTTGAGCTTTTTTGTCTTTCCCGTGTTGTGGGGCATGTCCAGCATTGCCCCGGAAATGGTTGAGGTAATCCTCGGCGCCAAATGGGCCACTTCAGTTGTTCCCTTGCAGGTGCTGGCACTGATCATCCCGCTGCGTCTAGTAGCAAACTTTGTGCAAGTCGCCATTCAGGGAGTAGGGCGCTCTGATGTCGTGCTGCGTAACGCCATGTGGGCGTCGCTGATTGCCCCCGTCGCCTTTTTCATTGGCGCGAACTGGGGAGGGCTGCTTGGGTTGAGCCTCGCGTGGCTCATCGTCGCTCCCCTTGTGGTGGCTCAAGGCATGATGCGTGGCTTGCCGGTGCTCGGCCTGCGGCTGGGTGGGCTCGTCATATCCATGATGCCTGCGGCAGGTGCGGGTCTCATCATGTATGGCGCCGTTACGGCAACGCGGCACTGGTTGTTGGTCGAGCAAGGTGGTGTACTGCGCCTGTGTGTTCTGATTGCGGTAGGCGCCCTCGCGTATTGCGCCGTGTCGTTAGGGCTCAACCGCAAGGGTGCGAAAGAAGTGATCGAAATGCTGCGGAGCATCGTAACGACCAAGCGATAAAAATCAACGGAGATGTGAATGGTGCCACTTACCAAAAGAATGGCCGGGTTCGGGAAAAAGGTCTTCCTGACGACTCTCGGTAAGCTTGTTAATGGCGTTGGGTGGCGCCTGCGACACCTGTACGATCAAGGCCTGTATCGGGTCACCTACATGCATCGCCGAAGGCTGGGTAACACCGTATTTGTCGGCGTAACGGGGAGCACCGGCAAGACGACGACCAAGGACCTTATTGCCAGTATTCTGGCGCGACACTTTTCCAAGGGACGAAAAAATCCTGGTTCGCTGAACTGGCCTGAGGACATGGTTCGCATGGTGTTGAGCACACGTAGGTCTGATGCCTTTTGCGTTGGGGAGATCTCGGCACACGGTCCAGGTGCTGTGGATTTGCCGGTGGCACTTATTCGGCCAACCGTTGGTGTAGTGACCAACATCGGTTCTGATCATTTTTCTGCATACAAAAACCGCGATGCCATCGCAGCTGAGAAGAGCAAATTGATCAGGGCGCTGCCAACTGATGGTGTTGCAATTTTGAATGCGGATGACCCTCGTGTTCTCGCAATGCAGTCACTCTGCGCGGGGCGCACGGTAACCTTTGGCCTAGCCACCGAATCCATGTTGCGTGGCACCGCAATTCAATCTGTCTGGCCAGATCGACTCTCACTTACTGCCACCTGGAATGGTGAGTCGGTGCACGTTAAAACACAACTCTGTGGCACGCACTGGGCTCCCTCAGTTCTGGCAGCGCTGGCAACCGGCGTTGCCTTGGGTGTACCGCTTGCAGTTGCGGCAGAGGCGGTGTCAAGCGTGGAACCGTTCGAAGGTCGCATGGCGCCGCTGGTCAAGGATGGCATCAACTTCATTCGGGACGATTGGAAGGCACCGTTGTCGACTATCGAGCCGGCCTTTGAGTTCATGCGTCAGGCCAGAGCCAAGCGCAAGATCGTGGTGATAGGAACCATCTCAGATTATCCGGGGGACTCTGCCCGACGATACGTCCAGATTGGCCAGCAGGCGTTGGCGGTGGCCGATTGTGTGCTGTTTGTGGGCCGGTGGGCCTCCGCCGCATTACGTGCCAAGCGCGATTCGACAGACGAGTTGTGGGCGTTTTCTTCGCTCCAGGATGCGTCAAAGTATCTTGACGGTTATCTGTTGTCCGGCGACCTCGTCCTTCTGAAGGGATCTCACCGCGCGGACCACCTTCAGCGACTGATTCTGGCACGCACGACCGGCGTTCAATGCTGGCGATCCGACTGCGGTCGCCTTCAGTCCTGTGACCTGTGCGATCTTCTTCATGTGCCATCGGGACCGAATGCTGCAGAAGACGTTGTCACAAGTCTGCCAATTGACGCCGAATCGATTCCTGTTGTTGCCAATTTATTGGCTGTCAACAGTTCAACGGAAGTTGTCATCGGGCTCGGTAATCCGGAAGCTGGTCGCGTCAATACGCCGCACAATGTAGGGTATGAAGCCGTGGACATCTTGGCGAAACGCATGGCCCAGGACTGGGTGACAGAAAGCGATCTGGCCAAAGTGGTGCGCGGTGAGCTGCACGGTGTACCTGTCTTGCTGGTCAAACCGATTATCCCGATGAATGACATCGGGCCGCTACTCGTCAGGCTTGCAAGAAATTTAAATTTTGATCCGCTTCAATGCATTTTGGTACACGATGATCTGGCGCTTCCCATCGGCAGCGTGCGCGCACGTATACGCGGTAGTGATGGTGGGCACAGGGGTGTTCGCTCGATCCTGCAGGCCTTTCAGGACGACAAATTTCGTCGGGTCAAAATCGGTGTTGGGCAACCACGGGAGGGGCAATCAGTGATTGATTACGTGCTCACGCCATTTCCAGCAGAACAGCAGGCTGCCGTTGCAGCCGCAAACCAGACCGCAGCGGATCGGATTGACGAGTTGATCCGCCAGGGGAAACAACAATGACAATTCTTGCTGGCGTCTTTAGCCGTAATCCTTCGGTACGCATTCCTGATTCGGTTTGCGATACCTTAAAGAAGAACATTTCGCGCGATCCATCAGATCACCCCATCGAATTCCGAGATGCCCAGGCCTACTTTGTGAAGGTCGATATTGGGGCATTCGACCGTCCGGCGCATCGCGTTGCGCCGACGGGTTCCATGGCCATCCTCGCTGGGGAACCGCTGCTCACCCGCGACGGGCCGACTGGCCCAGGTCGTGATGTTCACCTGGCGTATTTGCAGACCCAGTGGGACGAACGCGATTTTCGGAGCCTGCGCAGTGCCAGTGGCACCTACTGTGCCGCTTACTTTGACCCGCGCACCTGCACTGGCCACCTGGTTGCTGATCGGCTGGGGTTGCGCACGCTTTACTACTGCGTGGTGGATGACTTTGTTTATTTTGCCACCGCGTTGCGGATTCTGGAGGCGATCCCGCAAGTGCCCAAGGTGCTGGATGTTCTGGCCGTGGCAGAGATCACCGGTTTTGGTTATCCATTTGGTGGCGGCACGGCCTACGCAGACATCAAGATGCTTTTGCCTTGCGAGGTTTTGACCATTCAGCAAGGCGATGTCAAATCAACCCGGTATTTTCATTGGGATGCCATTGCACCCGTGCAGGCCACCGAAGAAGAAGCGATGGCCGAAACCTACCGGCTGTTCCAGTCGGCAGTGCGCCGACGGTTGCGCGGTGACAAGACCACATTTGCATACCTCAGCGGCGGGCTTGATTCGCGTTGCGTGGTGGCAGCGCTTCGTGCAGATGATTTGCGGGTTTATACGTTCAATTTTTCTCTGGCCAATACGCAGGACCAGGCTTTTGCGTTGGAGTACGCGAACAAAAGCGGCACCATTCACCATGAGTTGCCCACCGAGCCGGGGCCGAACTGGTCGGCGGTAATGGCTGATGCGTGGCGCGCTTCACCCCAGCGCCATGAGCAGATGCCGGAGCACCCTGGTGTGGTCTGGACCGGGGAGGGTGGCAGCGTGGGACTTGGCTATGTGTATGTGAGCCCGGAGATTGTGAGCCTGTTGCGATCTGGCAATTTGGACGGCGCCATCGACATTTACTTGCGGCAACAGAATAAAACCATTCTGACGAGGTTTCTGGCCCCTGCGCTTGCTGCGCAACTCAGTGGCCATTTGCATGCGCGGCTGAGGCAAGAACTGGACGAGATTCATTGCGCCGACCCGGTGCGGGCATTTTATATTTTCCTGAATCTGAACGGTCCGCGACGGCACTTGGTGAACCACTTCAACACCATTGACCAGCATCGCCTTGAGTTCCAGGTGCCGTTTTACGATAGTGAACTGCTTGAATATCTGACGTCGATTGCCGTGGATCCCTGCCTGTACCATCAGTTTTACGTCAAGTGGCTGGGCCTGTTTGACCCGGCAGTGCGAGAAGTGCCTTGGCAAGCCTACCCAAGGCATGTTACGAGCCCTGTGCCGATTCCAGACAATCTGCCCGATCAGTGGAACGCGCCTGCATCACGCGCGCATCAAGCGGCGCTGGACAACGATTTGCTCAAGCGGAGCGCGGCAATGTTGTCAGATGCAGACTTTCCAGACCAGGTGTTGCGCAAGAGCAGCTTGCGATTGATGCGGCTGGCCTGGAGGCTTGGTCTTGGCAACTATGCCTATGCACTCAAGGCGGCGCTGTCGTACTACAACTACTGGAAAATTTCAGGCGGAAAATGTGAACTGCCGGCCAGTCGTGCCACCCGCCATGAGCAAGTGGGCAACTAGCGCCGGGCGCCCTTATTGTTGATAGCGCAAGCCCTTGTTGTCTGCATCCCGCTGGAGGGCGAGCGTGATGAGCTTGTCAAGCAGTTCGGGGTAGGCCAGGCCAGACGCCTCGCACATTCTGGGAAACATGCTGATATTGGTGAACCCCGGAATGGTGTTGATCTCGTTCAGGAACAGGGCACCTGTGTTGCGCTCCAAAAAGAAATCGATTCGGGCCATCCCTTCGCAACGTACAGCCGCGTAAGCAGCTTCGGCGGTGTGCATGATGTTTGCGCGTGTTGTTGCGTCCAGGCTCGCTACGGCCACTAATTTGGCGCCGTCCGGATCAGTGTATTTTGCGTCGTAGTCATAGAAACTGTGCGTGTTACCTGGAACAACTTCCCCAGGCGCGTAGGCTTGGGGTACAGCATTGCCAATCACTGCACATTCAATTTCGCGGGAATCTACGTAACGCTCAAGCAGCACCCGGGCGTCAAACTGCAGGGCCTGTTCGATGGCTGCATCCAGTTCCCTGGCATGGTTGACGCGCGAAGCACCTAAGGAGGACCCTGATGCACATGGCTTAACAAAAAGCGGCCAACCAAGGCTATTACCTGCAGTCTGCCGTTCTTCCAGGCTATTTGCCCGATGAATGAGCTCGAAGTCAACAATGGGCAAACCCGCATCGCGCCATAGACACTTCGAGGTTGCCTTGTCCATTGAAGCCGCGCTGCCCAGAACGCCAGCGCCTACGTAGGGCAGATTGGCCTGCTCCAGTAGCCCCTGGAGGGTGCCGTCCTCCCCAAAATTCCCATGCAGCACTGGGAAGACGCAATCAATTTCCAGTTTGCCAGTCGCAGCATGGATGCCATCAGACGGGACAACCGAGACCTGATGGCGGTAAGGAGTGATGGTCAGAGCATCCCCTTGGCCAGGCACCAACGTTGATATGACGGTTTCCTGCAGATGCCAGCGCCCCGCCTTATCAATGCCTATGGCAATGACCCGGTATTTGCTTGGGTCGAGGTTTTTTACAACGGAAGCGGCCGATTTGAGAGACACCTCATGCTCGCCCGATTTGCCGCCGTAGAGAATGCAAATGTTGACGGGTGCTGGTTTCATGCTTATTTCTCAGAAGTTATCGGTGGCTTGGAAGCAGATTGCTGGGGATTTGCGGCGGATTCAACCGGCACTGTAGCTACTGGTTCGGTCCATTTGCCGACGCTTTTTAGTTTGTCTGGCAAGGTGGGCATGCGAAGTCCGAGCTCATAGGCTTTGTGGGCGTGAATGAGGGCCTTTTCATAGTTCTTCATGTCAAAAAAAATCAAACCAATGTTGTTGTGGGTAAAGGCGTTGTTACCGGCCTGTTCGACAGCAACATTCAATTGCTGTTCGGCTTCGTTGATACGCTTGGCCTTGACGAGAAAATTGGCGTAGATCATTCTGACCATCGAATCGCCGGGCCGCCATGCAATGGCGCGACTGAACCAGCATTCAACGTTATAGTTTGAGCCAATAGGCTTTGGGGTTTTCTCTTTTTCGCTAAGCGCAACCATGGCGATCAAGGCGCGGTGATGGTTCGGAAATGCGTGAAGCGTGTAGGCTATATCGCCACCTGGGGTGGTGTTGGTTTTGCCGCGTATAAGCGCTTCTACTTCAGGTGTGAAATGGTGATGTTCCACAATGTAAAGTAGTGCCTTGTGTGAACGGTAGGTTGTTTCAGGTATGTACCCACTTGAACGATAGTCGTAAGGACCAAATCGACCTTGTGACCAAAGCGATCCGCAGCCCACCGGGAGCTCTTGTGCTATGGCGCTCGGCGACGTAAAAAGTAGAAGTGCATTGAATGAGAGAGTGCTTATCAAAACGGCAAATCGGACCGTGCAACGAATGGCACCGGCATTCACAAATAATCGCATTCTTGATCCTTAAAGGTAATTTGCAGGCCACTTAAGTGACATGTTCTGCTAGTCCTTAGATTACAGTTTATCTGAGAATCTGACGACGTGCCAATGTGCTAACCTAACAATTCTCAACGGTTGAATTGTCCAACCGCAGAGGCTAAGACTCTACCGTTATTTCAGACAACTACTCACCGCACAAGGCTACATTGGTAATCTATTTTTGAAATATCACATGCAGTACATAGATCGACGACGCTTCCTACTACTGACTTGCACCGGACTGGAGAGCGCTGCAATTGCCGCCAGCGCCCCCATTGGAACCGGTGGCGGGGTTCCTGTGTCAGAGCCATCCGGAAGCAGGATTGTTTTGACTGGCCCAACTAGCGGTCTCGAGCGATCGCTGTCAAGCATGTTCACAGTTGCACTTACCGGGACGCTTACCGGCACCATCAGGGTTACACCCAGCGACAGTAACGGGGGGCGATTCTGGTCGTCACTCAGTCAACCCGGTGACTACGGCTCGGTTTACCTGAGATCGTCAACCCCTACCGCGACGCTCCTGTATGCGCCTGCTTCTGCTGGCCTAAAAACGATCACACTTACCAACGACCGAAATTTGTCCAATCCGTCGGCGTACAGTTACACCGCGAACGCAGCAACGCCAAGTTCTGCAACGCCATTTCGGTTGGTCCGGGGCGACACAACCATCGGAAGCTATGCCACGCTTCAACAGGTCAAGGACATCGGTGGCTGGCAATCGGGCGATGTGGTCAAGGCGACTGGGGGTACCTATGTTGTTTACGGGACAAACGACCCCGGAAACACCACGCTCGTTAGCAACACGGGCGGAATCCAAACTGGCGTGCTGATCGATACCACTATCGAATGGGAAACGCCTGGCCAACCCATGATCCTTGATTACAGTCGTTACTGGCAAGTCGGCATGTTAAGTGGCGGACAGCCACAGCTTTTGACTATGGGACAGTCATGCAGAAATCTGACCATACGCGGGCTTCATTTTCGCGGTGCCCGCCCACCAAAAGTTGAAAGCAGGCAGGGAGCAGCAATCTGGACAGCGGTCAGCACAGCTGGTGGCACTCACCCGCCCGCCACACTGACGGTTGAATACTGTAAGTTCTGGCAATGTATTGACGGTATTCACACCCAGCAGACTCACTACGGCCTGAGCACCTATGTGCGCTATTGCGTGTTTGAGGACAACAGCGATCCGCAGGGACTTCGACATGACATTTATACAGGCCGCAATGCGCTTGCCTACATACTCGGCTGCACATTTAGGAAGACCAAGGGTCAGGGCTACCCGCAGGCAGGGATGGGTCATGCCATCAAATCACGCTGCCGTGCGACTACGGTGCTTGGGAACATGCTTAATGTGCAAATGTTCAGCGATGGCACGGGTGGTTGCGCTCAGAACATCAATACGCCCAATGGCGGTGTGGTCGTCATAGCGGGCAATGTCATCAACCACTATGGCTCTCTAAGCAATAACCAGGACGGCAACGGCTTGCGCTACGGTGAGGATCAGTACGCGGTAACCGTTGACACCAACCAAGACCCGTCGCTCACTTCGCACTCGATTTTGTTGGCCCAAAACACGCTCAGAAAGTACAACGGGCGTCCGGCTGACGGTAGCGATAAGCCGCTGATCAGCATCTACCCTACCGGTGTCGCAACGATGCTGCTTGATGGGACGGGGGGGCAAATTCCTGTCACAGCCATTGTGCGAAACAATCTGGTTGCGTCAGATACAACAAGGGCTAGGAGCTTTGTTGCGCTGTACCCCAACAACACTGAAGCCCCGGTTTCCCGGCTAGCGGATTCAGGGATTTTTTCGGGGGGTGAAGTTGCTGGATTTCCGGAAGTCAACGACGCACCTTACGAGTGGGCTGGCGACTTCACAATCCCGATCGCGCGTGCAGACAGCTATAGGGGTGGGCGCACCGTATTCATTCCGGATTGGGTGCCAACAACCGCTTGGGAATGGACCGACATCCCAGGTACGCGATGGCTGGACTACATCAAGGACGATGGGTCCGGTGTAACCGGTGCCACGAAGGTTACGAGTCTGGACCCAGGACCAGGCCGCAGTTATGCCGTCACTTGGGATTACTCAGGCCCTTGCTACAGTCCCAAGAACCACGAAGTGTGGATGTTTGGTGGTGGTCATGCCGGCACGACCATCAACATTCTCACCAAGTACAACTTGCACAAAAACTTGCCCGATGTGGTCGTTGTAAGCCCACCCACCCCTGAGGCCATGCGCCGGGAATATGCGCTCGCGCCAAATCATCTTGCTTATGCCAAGAAAGTTTATTGGCCAGACGGGAAACCCTATTCCGCGCACAGTTACACCAATAGCTTTTACGTAGACGCCCTGGACGAGTGGTTTCAGTTTGGTGTCAGCGGCTGCGCTTCTAGCGTTGATGGTGTGGCCATGAGTGGTCCAGGAATTGACGGGCGAGACGTTGTCGGCTTCCCGCGCAATGACAGGTATCGCATGCCTGGCTACTGGACAGCAATCCCGGCCACGGGTGATGGTGTAACGCGTGGTTACAGGTCGATCGCGGGCGACCAAACCGGTATTTACTATTGGAATCGGTCTGGCACGCCAGGATTGCGCAAGTTCACCTTTGCAACAAATACTTATACATTCATAAGCGGTACAACGCCACCCGAGTTTTCAAGACCCTCTGATGAACATGATGGCGTCGTGTTCATTTGCGGTACAGATACCAGCCTCGGATGGAGTGGGCAGTTTTGCAACATGAGCACGGGTGCGATGACGACCGTCAAATTCACAGGCCCAGCACTGCCGAAAGCAGCAAACTATCTGATGGACGTGATTTGGATTGCCCCGAAAGGCTATTACGTCACAGTCTGGATCAATGCATCGGCGGTGGATTGGGGTGCTTCAAACGTGGAGGGTAATCTCACGACAATCGTCATTGCGACAGTGACGCCCACCGGGTCTAGCACGGCAAAGGTTGAAATAAAGACTATTGCCGGGTCTGCACCAAGGCGCAACACAGTTATACGCGGTGTCTTTTTTGACCCGACTTATGAATGCCTGATCTTGCCGGTTTCGTATGCAAACAATGTCAAGGCAGTGAAGGTGGCTTAGAGACCGAGCATAAACCCATCATCCCTGACAGCGTTCGCGGGTTGTAGGCAATGATGCCCCATCGCTCCCTTCGATGACTCATCCAGGTTTTTTTTGTAGGGATCATCGCCTATGAGGCAATCCACCTCGGTCACCTTGTCTTTTTCAATCACATGTTCCATCAGCATGGCAGTGAACAGTGTTCCGGGTGTATAAGCTTTGAAATGTTCGTCGTAAGATACTTTGTAGATGCTGGCTTTGCCGTTGGCCACAATCCAGAATTGCGAATCTACTCATGCAACCGATCCAGCAGCCGGATTGACTTGAAAACTGGCAGGATTACCCTTGAGTTTGTATGAAATTCGTCGGAAACCCATATTTCATGAGGGTTTCAGGGCCTTTTCTGTTCCGATGTTAGGGCGACAAACGCCATTGTTAGGGAGAGCAACCTGACTCCCCCCGTATTGGGTTGGGCGTCACAATGAACCATCTACCACTAGGAAATGTTTTGAATACAAAACTCACAGAACGCCAACAACGGGAATTTGACTATCACAAAGAGCACGCAAAGCTTCATCAGTCGGTCCTTTCTTCACCGTTCTCTTGGGATGTACTCAAACAACCCGACAGTCGGTGGTGGAATGCATACTGGGGAATGTACGAGTACCTTGTGAACTGTGACTTGAAAGATAAGAGAGTATTAGTTGTTGGCTGCGGATTCGGTGACGATGCACTTCGTCTAGCAAAGCTAGGCGCCAAGGTAAGTGCATTTGATCTTAGTCCAGATTCCCTTCAGATCGCAAAGGCGTTGGCATTGCGAGAGGGACTAGAGATCGCCTTTGAAGAAATGCCGGCTGAGAAAATGTCCTACAAGGACAACAGCTTTGACTTCATCCTTGCTAGGGACATCCTTCATCACGTCGATATTCCAAACACGATGAGCGAGATTGTTCGCGTAGCCAAGCCAGATGCAATATTCTTGGTAAATGAGATTTATTCGCACTCCCTCACTGACAAGATTAGACACTCAGTCCTGGTTGAAAAAGTCCTCTATCCGAAGATGCGTAGATTAATTTATGGTCCCGGAAAACCATACATCACCGAAGATGAGCGAAAACTCAGTGAGTCTGACCTCAAGCAAATAATGACACCATTACAGGCATGCCTGTTCACAAAGTACTTCAATTTTCTCGTAACGCGAGTCATTCCCGATCGGTACGAAACACTCGCGCAACTTGATCGCGTGTTATTGTGCATTCTGCACCCCATTGGTCATCTACTCGCAGGGCGTGTGCTGTTTAGCGCTCGTATCTCAAAGCCTACCGGCAGCAGCGCACAGTGACGCCCAATCACTGGTTTCGCCAAAACCCCGTTAAACCTGCTAATCTAATAGTCTGATCGAACATGGGGGCGAAAGCTTTCGCTCCCCTTTCGCCACCGTCTGTACAGTAGGTTCGGTCCAACAAGGTTTATTGGGGGATTACCTTTCAGCATCGCAGCGCGGCAGACAAAAGCTATTCGTTAAGTGAATCAAAACTATGAAGATCAGCAAACCTCAATCATCCAAGAAAACAAACAGACAATCCATCGGGTACGTGTGGAATCTGCTAAAGGCAATGAGACGCCTATCCGGGAATGGGAGACGGCGTCACATCAAATCTGGATACTGCGAAGCGTCAATAGCCCAAACCCACAAAAAAAAGGATTCACTCGACGATAAGTATGGCTGGCGTTTGCTTAGACTTTCGAAGCGATATTAACGGATTTCGGACTTGGGTCGTGTTGAAGACACTGTGAAAAGTGTTCACAATACATTCAAGAGACTTCGGATTATTTAAGTTGCGGGTTCAATCAAGACTAAAAGACTTCACTTTGACCGACTCGCGTGGCAACCGCGATGTCGAGGCAACTGTCTTGAGACGACTCGCCAAAAATTGACGTCCATGCAGGATAGGCATCATTTGATGCTAAGCGCCAAAAGTGGCGGTTTTCAAGGAGTTCGCTATTCAATGATGCCCGCTGACTGGCAAAGCTTGAATCTTTTAATTCGCGAATTGGGCACATCAACCGCGTTTTTTGTATTTGTTGGATCAGTTTTTGCGTCGCATCAGCACTCAATGCGTGTCGGAATTTCTCTTTGCGAAGCAATAGGCTGTTTTTGATGCGCTGCTCAAATCACAAGGCATTTGCTTAGGCCTTGGTACGGACGAAATAGACGTTGCCATCGTACCTGTTCGCCAATACAAACCCCTTGAGTTCTGGAACGTACTGCATGGCGTTCTGAAGGCCGCTCGTTCGTGCCGCTGGTGCGATGCCTGGCATGGCGGGTTCGTCAACAAACCAGGTTTCAGGATGCACACGCAAAATCCTGATGGCATTGCCCGAATTGAACGCCACGATGTAGCGGTCCATGGCTTCGTCATAGGTCACGCCCGGATAGCCAGCTAGCGTTAAGGTAGCAGACCCCAAACCTGAAAATGATGTCGCAATCTTTGAGCCATCAAGTGCGCGCACCTCTGTAAGCGTTCCGGCAACCCATATTGACCGGGTGCAACCGATCAGGTAGAGGCGGTTGGCGTCCAGCGATGGGGCAGCAATTCTGCCAATCG
>Ga0155550_1406_pt1 | contig 13381 bp, 12 predicted proteins | sample RifCSPhighO2_12_FD_107207 | JGI IMG/M metagenome (GOLD analysis project Ga0155550, IMG submission 107207) | Burkholderiales bacterium RIFCSPHIGHO2_12_FULL_61_11
GACAGTGTTCCGCCGAAGCTGCGGCCGGCCTGCTCGCAGCTGAAGTCGCTGTCGCCCACACCCGGCATTTGCCTGGACAAGCGCATCTTGATGAGCTCGTTTTCCGCGCAGAGCTGGGCCAGCAAGGTGTCGCTTTGCCGCTGCGCGTTGTGAATCAGCGCGCCGCTGGCCTGCACACCAGCCGACAGGGCAATGGCGACAATGGCAAGGGCAACCAGCACCTCGATCAGCGTGAATCCGCGTGCTGGCCGGGCGGACATTCGCGGCATGGCTAGGCGCACGGTTCAGGGCGCTGCCTGGACCGCGAAGGGGCGCAGGCCGTCGGTTGCAATGCGAAGCTTGTGGCCTTGCGCCATCAGCGTGATGGCCTGCGGCTCGATGATGGGTTCGGGGCCGAGCGTCAATACGTGCGGGTTGCCCCCTTCATCCCATTGAACAGCCGTTTGCGGGCTCAGCCAGTTCGTGGGGAGCTTGTCAGCATTGAGTCCCTCGAAGCTGAAACCCTGCGCTGTCTCGCGCCAGCGCAACGCCCGGCCGCTGGTACGCGAGAGCGCGCGGCCCGACTCCAGCAGCGCGGCCAGCCGCTCGCCTTCGCGCTCCAGCGCCGTCTCGGAACTGTCGCGAATGGCAAAACTCACCCCGGCCGAGGCAATGGCGATGATGCTGATGACCACCATCAACTCCAGCAGTGTGAAGCCACGCAGGCGGCGACGCCCAGGCGTGGACTTCACACTACTGCCAAGAACCAATATCGGCATTCTTTCCTTCCCCGCCGGCCTCGCCGTCGGCGCCCAGCGACATCACGTCGATCTCGCCCTTGATGCCTGGGTTGAGATACATGTAAGGCTTGCCCCAGGGGTCGTTGGGCAGCTTGTCCAGATAAGGCTTCCAGTTGGGTGTCGTCGCACCGGCCGTCGGCTTGGCGACCAGCGCCTGCAGGCCCTGCTCGGCGCTGGGGTAGCGCTGGTTGTCGAGCCGGTACAGCTTGAGCGCCTGCATCAGATTGTTGACGTCGGTGCGCGCCGCAGTGACCCGCGCATCGTCGGCGCGTTCCAGTACATTGGGAACGATCAGGGCGGCCAGCACCCCGATGATGACCAGCACCACCATCAGTTCAATCAGCGTAAAACCCCGCTGAGTGATCCGCGCGAGCCGCTCTAAATGTGATGTCAGGCAGCATGCCTTGCGGGATGCAGCGGAAAGTCCGGAGCAGTGGGTAGGGCTTGATGATTGCATGCTTCAATCATAATCCGGACATGCAAAGCAAATGGACATTGCGCCTGATCACCGCGCTACTTTGGGCCCTGGCCGCGGCCAGTGCGGTTTACTGGGGATTGCGCGCGGGTGGCCCGAGTTCAGCGGTTTCCCTGCCTGAAGCCAATGCACTGTCGTTGGCCGGCGATGCCTCGGCTCGCCAAGCGGCTATCGCCCGCTTTCTGGGTGCGAACCAGTCCGCGGCAGCCAGCGCCCCTGCGGTCTCGGTCGCCAGCCGTTTTTCCCTGATTGGCGTGGTAACCCTGGGGCGCAGCGGCGCGGCGCTGCTGGCCGTTGACGGTAAACCGGCCAGGCCCTATCGCGTGGGCAGCCGGATCGACGAGGGCACGGTGCTGCAGTCGGTCGGTCCGCGCCATGTGGTGCTGGCGGCCAGCGCGGACGGGCCCGCCTTGCAGCGCCTGGAAATGCCCAGCCCGAAACCCATCGCGGGGCTATCCACCGGGGCGCCGACAGCCCCGCTGCTTTCTGGCACCCAAAAACCGTAGCTTATCCGCAAGGTCAATTCATCCTGAGCTTGTGAAGGGTCGGGAATGACAGGATTTTTTCCTCGCCGGAGCAGATTGGCGCGGCGCACTTTCATGCGGTGTGGCAGTCGGCCTACAAGCAGCCATTGCTGATGCGCTTCAAATGCTTATCAGTCCAAGGCAATGCTGATCAAGCTTTCGCCCGTTGTCTGCGCTACTGGCGCTCACGCTGGCTGACTGCTTGTTTGTGCGCTAGCGCATATTCCATGTGACGTTGACTTGCTAAATTGCTACGCGGGTGCCAAACCTCTGCCAGAGGTCATCCGCGAAGTTTGACCTGCCCAAGAGTACCGTGATGGCCATTTCTCCCGACCCGAAAAACAACCAATTGCTTGCTGCGCTGCCCGACGCCGAGTGGCAGCGCTGGCTGCCCCAGCTTGAATGGGTTGATATGCCCTTGGGTCAGGTGCTGTATGAATCGGGCGGCACGCTGAGCCATGTGTACTTTCCGGTGACTGCCATCGTTTCGCTGCTTTATGTGATGGAAAACGGCGCCTCGGCTGAGATCGCCGGGGTCGGCAACGAGGGCGTCGTCGGCATTTCGCTGTTCATGGGGGGCGAGTCCACAACCAGCCGCGCGGTGGTGCAAAGCGCTGGAGAGGGCTTTCGGCTGAAGGCGCAGACGATCAAGGACGAGTTCCATCGCGCGCCGGTGCTGCACCTGCTGCTGCGCTACACGCAGGCGCTGATCACGCAAATGGCGCAAACCGCCGTGTGCAACCGGCATCATTCGCTGGACCAGCAACTGTGCCGCTGGCTGCTGCTTAGCCTGGACCGTCTGCAGGGCAACGAGCTCGCCATGACTCAGGAGTTGATCGCCAACATGATCGGTGTGCGCCGCGAAGGCGTGACCGGGGGCGCGCGAAATTTGCAGAAGGCCGGGCTCATCCGCTATTCGCGCGGCCGCATCACGGTACTGGACCGCCCCGGGCTGGAGCAACGTACCTGCGAGTGTTATGCAGTCGTCAAGAAAGAGTACGGGCGGCTGCTTCCCGCGAAACTGGCGGCCTAGCGGTGCAACTTGAGAGCAATGCGCAAGCCGCCCTGGCGCGGGCGCTGGCGTGCTCATCGGAGCGCAGGCCGCAGACCGCATGCTCGCCAGTTGGCGCCTCGCTCCCAATGGCCGACGCCCAACAAGCGCCTTTGAGCAGACAACAGACACGGCCCTCCGACAAGGCAGATCGACTTGTATGAAATCCCTGTTGCGATGATCCGACACATTTGTAGGATGTCATCCCAAGATATGCACTATGTGCGTCAGCGAACACGCAAGCTGTATCAACTTGCTCACACTACTTTACTGAGAACCGTTTCTTATCGTCCAAGTCTGGACCTCACCTTGACAGGAAAGAACATGAAAAAATTTGAGAGCCCCTATTCCAGAGGCCGCATGTGGTCCATGGCCTTGCTGTTGAGCGCCGTGGCCCTTGTGACCGCAGGCTGCGGCGGCGGCGGCGGTGGACGAGATCCCATCCTGGGTGCGGGTGGCATTGCCGAACTCGCCGTACCCAAAGTGACGCTCACCGTACCCACGGCTGGCGCCACTAATGTTGCGATTGATACGAAGGTCACGGCGACATTCAATAAAGACATGGACCCGGCAACGATCAGCGGAACAACTTTTACGCTGGCAGGCCCTGGCACCACTGTCGTTCCAGGTGTGGTGACTTACGATGTCGCCGCTAAAACCGCGACCTTTAAACCGACAACGCCAACAGACGAACTGTTGGCGAATACCAAATATACGGCAACGGTCACTACCGGCGCCAAGGACACGACAGGTGTTGCGCTGGCCAGTAACTTTGTCTGGGTCTTTACGACGCTTGCGAACGCTGCGCCGCCCACAGTGACTGCAGTAAATCCAATTGATCCTTCGTCGACTGCGTGCCTCACAAAGGTAATCAACGCCACATTCAGCAGGTCGATGGATCCGTCAACGATCAACTCGTCCCCGGCCGGAACGCTGCTCACGTTCACGATCACAACAGGCGGAATCGACGTACCTGGCACGGTGGCTTATGACGTCCCCACCAAAGTGGCAAGTTTTACGGCAACCAGCGATTTGGCAGCCGGCAACTATACCGCCACGATCACGACTGCTGCCAAGGATCTGGCCGGCATCGCGCTGACCGCTGACAAGGTCTGGACCTTCACCGGAACTGGAGTCGCGTGTGCGTCTCCTCCTGTAGCACCAAGCATTCTTGGTACGGTCTCAAGGTTCGGGATTTTTGGCGGTACCGCAGGCATGACCAACAAGGGAACACAAACCTTGATCACCGGTAGCGGCGGTAATACTGCTGACATCGGCACCATCGCCACGGATACTTCGGCGGTGACCGGGTTTCAGGATTCGGCATTGGATGTCTATACGGTCGTGCCGGGCGTCAATCAAGGAATTGTGACCGGAAAGATCTACACATGTACCACTTCCACCACCGGCCCAACGAACCCGACCAACGGAGTCAATGCAGCCTCTTGCGCGACTGCAACTCAGGCCCGTCTCGACGCCCAAACCGCGTACCTGGCCTTGGCCGCAATGCCGGATTCCGGACTTCCAGTTGCCGCCAACCTGGCCGGGCTAACCCTCGCTCCCGGCGTCTATAAGGCGCCCTCTGGGTCGTTCCTGATTGAGGGAGGAGATCTGACCCTTGACGCCCAAGGCGATGCGAATGCTGTCTTTGTGTTCCAGATGGCGACCACGCTGACTGTGGGCGGCCCGGGTGCGGCAGCCCCACAAAGCGTCAAGCTGATCAACGGGGCCTTGGCCAAGAACGTCTTTTGGCAGGTCGGCAGCGCCGCGATCATCAACGCAGGAGGAGGCGGGACCATGGTAGGCACCATCATTTCTCAGGCTGGAGCCGCGTTCTCCACCGCCGGCAACGTCAACCCGGTAACGCTGAACGGCCGGGCCTTGTCTCTGGGTGCTTCAGTGACGCTGGTGAACACCGTCATCAACGTGCCTGCCCCCTAAGGCTTGAGTTTCATAGGTCGGCAGAGTCAATTCTGCCGACCTATGTGAAGAGAACAAGAAATATCGCCAAAAGTATCGCCAACATTGCATTTGCAACAGGCACAACAGTTTTTAAATCCTGCTGGAGAAAAACATGAAATTAACAAGAGCATCAGGAACGCTGGGTTTGCTGGCACTCGCCGCCCTGGCCAGTCCGGTCGCCATGGCACAGGATTCTGGCTGGTACGGCGGCGCCAACGTTGGCCGGTCGATGGCAACCATCGACGACCCGAGAATCAGCGCTGGCTTGCTTTCAGGAGGTTTTACGTCGAGCGTAATCGTCGATGACGACCGCTCCACCGGCTTCAAAGTTTTTGGTGGCTACCAGCTCAACAAGAATTTTGCGATTGAAGGCGGCTATTTCGATCTGGGGAATTTCGGCTATAGCGCGACCACGGTACCTGCGGGAACCCTGAACGGCAATATCAAGCTCAGAGGCCTGAATCTTGATCTGGTCGGCATTGTCCCCTTCACTGAAAAGTTTTCAGCGTTTGGCCGGGTCGGCCTGAACTACGCGCAAGCCAGAGACTCCTTCACTGGCACCGGCGCCGTCCATGTGACCAACCCCAACCCCAAAAAGAACGCGGCGAACTACAAGTTTGGCGTGGGGCTTCAGTACGCTTTCACTGAGGCGCTGGCCATGCGCGTCGAGGCGGAACGCTACCGGATCAATGATGCCGTCGGCAACAAGGGCGACGTCGACCTGGTCTCGCTCGGCCTGATTTATCGCTTTGGCGCGAGAGCGCAGGCGCCCGCACCGTATGTGGCCCCGGTGGCACTGGCGCCTGTTCCTGAAGTTGTCGTTGCTGCGCCTGCGCCTCCTCCACCACCGCCGCCACCTGTGCGCTTCGAAAAACAGACTTTTTCGGCCACTGAGTTGTTTGCATTTGACAGCGCCGAATTGCGGATGCCGCAACCGAAGCTCGATGAAATCGCGAATGTCCTCAGCAACAACCGCGAGATTAACGACGTTGTGATTACCGGCTACACCGACCGCATCGGCTCTGAACAATACAACCAGAAGCTGTCAGAGCGCCGTGCTATCTCGGTAAAAAATTACCTGACAGCCAAGGGAACTGACGCGAACCGACTGAAAGCCCAAGGCAAGGGCGAGGCCAATCCGGTGGTGGTTTGCACCGACAAAAAACGGGCTGATCTGATCAAATGCCTGGAGCCCAATCGCCGGGTGGAAGTCGAGGAAATTACCATCGAGCGCCGCGTGCAATAAGCCAGCGGAACACCGGAAGTCCGCGACACTCTTGCGGATTTCCAGCAAGAAAAATGGGCGCAGACCACCTGGTGGCGCAGCGCACCGGTCTGCCAGTGCTGACCACCGTGGACAGCGCGGTGCGCGAGCTGCGCCGTCGCCTGGCGCTGTAGCGCGCAATCTGTTTGAAAACGTTAGCAAAAGAGGTCTGTAGCAATTTATTGACGGGAGCCAGTAGCTATAAACAGGGCCGCAAATCAGCGCTCTTTTCCACCGCTGACCGAGGCGCTCCAGCGCTGGTCCCAGGCCTTGTCTTGCGCCTTGTCCAGCGTGCGGCGGTCGCGCTTTGTGGGCCGACCGCGCTCCAGGCTGCTGGCCGGGTCATTCGCCAGACGGCGCTGCTCCGCGGCCTGTTCGCGCGCTTTCAGACTTTCGGCGGTTTCCTCGTAAAGCTGCTGCGCCACCGGCGCCGCGCCGCGCTGGCTGCTGATGCCGCGCACCACCAGCATACGCAGCACCTGGCCTTGCCGCAGCGCCACAGTGTCGCCCACCTTGACCTCGCGCGCAGGCTTGGCTTCCTGGTCATTGAGGCGCACGCGCCCTTTGTCAATTTCCTCCACCGCGAGCGAGCGGGTTTTGTAAAAGCGGGCAGCCCACAGCCACTTGTCAATGCGTAATTTTTCCATTAAGTGCTATTTTGAACCCGAAGCTGAAACAACGGCAGGCGGACCGTGGCGTCCAGGCCCGTGACGTGGCCATGCACCAGGCGGTTTTCCAGCGCGATGCTGCCGCCCAGCGCCCGGGTAATTTCCCGGCAGATCGCCAGTCCCAGGCCGGAGCCGTGGCGCGCGTTGCCCGCCGAAAAGGGCTGGAACAGATGCACCGCCAGCCCGGACGAAATTCCCGGGCCGCTGTCGCTGATGCTCAGGGCCGCGTAGCCGGCATCGCGCACGATACGCACAGTCAATGCGCCGCGGTGGGGCGTGTGCTTGATGGCGTTGTGCAGCAGGTTGCGCGTCAGCTCGCCCAGCATCCATTCGTCCGACTCAATGGCGGCGGGTACAGTCTCGATTTCGAAGTCGATGTCTTTTTCTGCAATCAGCGGTGACAAGTCCAGTGCGACCTGGCGAACCACCTGCGCCAGGTCGATGGTTCGCAGGCCGGCCTGCTGGCGCAGCTGCTCCACCTTGGCCAGCGCCAGCATCTGGTTGGCTAGCAGGGTGGCGCGGTCCACCGTCTGATTGATTTCAGCAAAGGCTTCGTGCGCATCCATGTCTCCACGAAGCGCCGACTGCACCTGCACTTTCAGCACCGCCAGCGGCGTGCGCAATTGGTGCGCGGCGTCGCGTACAAAGCGTTTCTGGTTGTCCAGCAGTTGTTGCAGGCGAGCCATCACGGCGTTGGTGGCGTCAATCAGTGGCAGCAACTCGCGTGGCGCATCGGCCGCGGCGATGGCTGTCAGATCGCCTTCGGGGCGAGCCTGCAGTTCGGCGCTCAGGCGGCGCACGGGGCGGGTGGCGCGCTGCACCACGATCACGGCAACCAGTGCGATCACGGCCAGCAGCAAGGCCTGTCGCCACAGTGTGTCGAACAGAATTTTGCGGGCCAGCGTTTTGCGCAGTTCCAGGGTTTCGGCGACCTGGATGACCGCCATGCCGCGGCCCTGCGGGCTGGTCACCGGCTGCAGCAACACGGCCACGCGCACAGCGTCGCCGCGGTAGATGTCGTCATAAAAATCAACCAGCGCCGCGTAAGGCGGCTGGGCCGGAATGCGGCCATGCCAGAAGGGCAGTTGCGCAAAACCGGAAACCATCTCGCCCTTGAGGCTGGAGACCCGGTAAAACAGGCGGCTCTGGTTGTCGGCCTCGAACGCTTCCAGCGCGGCATACGGCACGGTCACGCGCAACTCGGCCTCCCCGTCATAGCCGGTCACGTCCAGTTCCTCGCCTATCGATTTGGCCGAGGCCAGCAGGGTGCGGTCGTAGGCCGTGTTGACGGCGCCAAGCGCCTGGCTGTAAAGGCTGACGGTATTGACAACGACCAGCAGGCCGACGGGCAGCAGGATGCCCAGCAGCAGGTATCTTCGAAGAGAGATGGCCCCCACGCTTGTCGCTTCGCGTACTGCGCGAGGCCTTGCAGGCCGCGGCTCGCGAGACGCTTCACCTCTGTCGCCTGTCCAAGTCTGCTCAGGCAGACTTGGAGCCGCAGGCTCCAGCCCCTCGGGGGCTGAGCTTGCTTGGGGCGGCCCTGCACTGCGTTCAATGGCCTCCATGCGTTTCATTGCGTATCCACTTTCAGCAAATAGCCCAGGCCGCGCAGCGTGACCAGCGTGACGCCGGTGTGAACGAGTTTCTTGCGCAGCCGGTAAACCACCACTTCCACGGCTTCGTATTGCACGTCGGCTTCACCGGGAAACACCAGTTCAAACAGCCGTTCTTTCGACACCGCATGGCCGGGTTTGGCGATGAGGGCCTGCAGCAGCGCCAGCTCGCGCGGTGCGAGTTCCAGCACCAGACCCTGATGGTATATTGCGCCGCTTTCTTTTTCGTAGCGGAGATGACCTGCCATCTGTGAATTGGCGTCTGATTCGGTGTTGCTTGCAAGGCTTGATGCCGTGTGTCGGCGGCTCAGCGCGCGCAGCCTCGCTTCGAGTTCATCCAGGTCAAACGGTTTGGGCAGGTAGTCATCAGCCCCCAGGTTCAGGCCCATGATGCGGTCGCCCACGGTGCCGCGGGCCGTCAGGATCAGCACCGGCGTGGTGAGCCCCTGGCGCCGCGCCTGCTCCAGCACCTGCAGTCCATCGAGCCCTGGCAGGCTGAGGTCAAGCACCACCACGTCGGGCTGCGCGGTGGTCCATTGGTCCAGCGCCTTGCGGCCATCGGTGCAGCCTGAAACCTCCATGCCGCGCCGTCTCAGGGTGCGTTGCAGGGCGGCCTGCATGGAAGCATCGTCCTCGATCAGCAGCAATTTCATTGTGGGTGGCATGGTCAGGACATTAGCACTTTCCCTAATGTTTTTGGACAGCCGTTTGACAGAAAGAAGGCGCATGATCAGTCCGCTACCACCACTACAAGGAGATACTCATGCGTCGCGATACCTTTTTGAAATCCATGGCGGCCCTGGCCGCTGCGGGTGCGTTGCCGCTGTCGGCTTTTGCCGCAGCTAACGTCAAGATGATGATTCCAGCCAACCCCGGCGGCGGCTGGGACACCACGGGCCGTGCGCTGGGCAAGGCGCTGCAAGACTCCGGCGCGGCCTCAACCGTCACGTACGACAACAAGGGCGGCGCCGCAGGTGCCTTGGGCCTGGCCCAGTTTGTCAACAGCAGCAAGGGCGACGGCAACGCCCTGATGGTGATGGGCGCCGTGATGCTGGGCGGCCAGATCACCGGCAAGCCGCCGGTCAGCCTGTCGCAGGCCACGCCGATTGCCCGCCTGACCAGCGAGTACAACGTGTTTGTACTGCCAGCCGACTCGCCTTTCAAGACCATGAAAGACGTGATTGACCAGCTCAAGAAAGACCCCGGCAGCGTCAAATGGGGCGGCGGTTCGCGCGGCTCCACAGAGCACATCGCAGCGGCCATGATTGCGCGTGAAGTCGGCGTGGACCCCTCCAAAATCAACTACGTGGCCTTTCGCGGGGGCGGAGAAGCCACGGCGGCCATTCTGGGCGGCAACGTCACGGTGGGCGGCAGCGGTTACAGCGAGTTTTCGGAGTACATCAAGGTTGGCAAGATGAAGGCGCTGGCCGTGACTTCCGAGACGCGTTTGAAGGGCGTGAACGTTCCCACTCTCAAGGAGCAGGGCATCAATGTCGTGATTGGCAATTGGCGCGGTGTTTATGGCGCCCCCGGCATTACCGCCGAGCAGCGCAAGACGCTGACCGAGATGATTCTCAAGGCCGTCAAGTCCAAGAGCTGGGCTGAAGCTTTGGAGAAAAACAACTGGACGCCCGCTGTGCTGACGGGCCCGGCCTTCGAAAAGTTTGTTGATGACGACTTTGCCAGCCTGCGCGCCACCATGGTCAAGTCCGGCATGATCTAAGCCGGCCGGCAGGTCGGGTGACGCCCTTTGGGCTAATCCGACTTGCGCGCGCCGGCAGTACCGGTCGTCACGGCGCATTTAACCTGGCGGTGCAACCCATGATAAAACAGCCTCCTTCCCTGTTCCAGACGCTGATTGGCATCGGCGTCGCGCTGGTCGGCCTGGGGCTGGCGCTCGGCGCCATCGGTATTTCATCGACTGCCGGCTATGGCGGCGTGGGTCCGAACTTCTTGCCCTGGCTGATTGCCGTTGCGCTGCTGCTGTGCGGTGGCTTTATCGTGTGGGAATCGCGCAGCGGCGGCTTTCGCTCCATGGATGTGCCCACCGGTGCGCCCATGGCTTACTGGCCTGGCTTTGTCTGGGTTTCGGCAGGCTTGCTGGCCAATGCCGCCCTGATCACTTCCATCGGCTTCATCTTCAGTTGCACCTTGTGCTTTGTGCTGGCGGTGCAAGGCTTGCGCGGTGCCGCGGGCAGGGCCGACCGGCGCCCGGTCGCCTGGCTGAAGGACGTGCTGATCGGCATGGCAATTGCCGCCCCGGTCTACTGGACCTTCACCCAATTTTTGGCCATCAATCTGCCTGGCATTACTTCAACCGGGTGGCTTTAAGCCTGCAAATTCATGGACGTTTTCAACCAGCTGCTGCAGGGTTTTGTCACTGCCGCCACACCGGTCAATCTGCTGTGGTGCCTGGTCGGCTGCGCGCTGGGAACGGCCATTGGCGTGTTGCCTGGCATCGGTCCCGCGGTGGCGGTGGCCATGCTGCTGCCGATCACCGCCAAGGTCGAAGCCACCGCTTCCATGATCTTTTTTGCCGGCATTTACTACGGCGCCATGTATGGCGGCTCCACCACCTCGATCTTGCTCAATACGCCGGGGGAGACGGCGAGCATGGTGACGGCGATGGAGGGCAACCGCATGGCCAAGAGCGGGCGTGCGGGCGCTGCGCTGGCGACGTCTGCCGTGGGCTCGTTTGTGGCCGGCACGATAGCCACGGTGCTGGTCACGCTGTTTGCGCCCATCGTGGCGGAACTGGCCGTCAAGCTGGGGCCGCCCGAGTACTTCATGCTGATGCTGCTGGCCTTTACCACGGTGAGCGCCGTGCTGGGAAAAAGCACCCTGCGTGGCCTGACCGCGCTGTTCATCGGGCTGGCCGCGGGGCTGGTGGGAATGGATCAAATCTCGGGCCAGGCGCGTTACACCGGCGGTGTGCCAGAACTGCTTGACGGCATCGAGATCGTGCTGGTGGCCGTGGGCCTGTTTGCCGTGGCTGAGGCGATGTATGCGGTGCTCTACGAAGGCCGGGTGGTCGAGGACCAGAACCGGATGAGCAAGGTCTACATGACCAAAAAAGACTGGCGCCGTTCGTGGCCTGCGTGGCTGCGCGGCACGGCCATTGGCGTGCCTTTTGGCTGTATTCCCGCCGGCGGCACCGAGATCCCGACTTTCCTGAGCTATGCCACCGAAAAAAAAATGGCCAGGGACGATGTCAAGGCCGAGTTCGGAACGGCCGGCGCCATTGAAGGCGTGGCCGGGCCTGAGGCGGCCAACAACGCCACCGTCACGACCGCGATGATTCCCTTGCTGACCTTGGGCATTCCCACTTCAAATACCACGGCCATTTTGCTGGGCGCTTTCCAGAACTACGGCATCCAGCCGGGGCCACAACTCTTTACCACCTCGTCGGGACTGGTGTGGGCGCTGATTGCGTCGCTGTACATCGGCAATGCGATGCTGCTGGTGCTCAACCTCCCCATGGTCGGCCTGTGGGTCAAGCTGCTGAAAATCCCCAAGCCTTACCTGTACGCCGGTATCCTGATTTTTGCGACGGTTGGGGTCTACGGCATGCGTCAAAGCGCCTTTGATTTGTTTCTGCTGTACGGCGTTGGCGTGCTGGGCGTGGTGATGCGCCGCTTTGACTTTCCGACCGCGCCGGTGGTCGTCGGCATGATTTTGGGCCCGCTGGCCGAAGCGCAGCTGCGCAACGCCATGTCGATAGGCGAGGGCAGTGCCATCGTGTTTATCCAGCGCCCCGTCTCGCTGGTGCTGATACTGGTTGTGCTGGCGGTGCTGCTGCTGCCGCGGCTGGCCAGGTACTGGTCAGCGCGGTCGCAGCTCGCCTGGAAGCAATAAAAAATCCGGTTTGCCATGAGGCAACCCTTCTGACAATTCGCCTGCAAGGCTGAATGCGGAACATATTTGCAGATTCTGGTGGTCTCATGAACCCGGCTATCAGCCACTAAGAGAATAGCAAACAGCGCATTAAAAACAGCTTACTGCTTGGCACCCAAAGCCATTGCCGCCGTGCGTGCTGCTGCCAGCGCCTGGTGGTCAGGCTGCGTCTGTGTGGGCCAGCCCGCCAGGTGCTGCACGCTGAAATCTGCCAGCGCGGCGATCCACTGCGGGCTGTCGTTCAGACATTCGATGTAATTGAAGGTTTTTCCGCCCGCCTTCAAAAAAGCGTCGCGCGCTTCCATGGCAATTTCTTCGAGGGTTTCCAGGCAGTCGCCGGTGAAGCCCGGGCACACCACGTCCACGCTTTTTACGCCCGCTTTCGCCATCTTGATCAGCGTCGGTTCGGTATAGGGCTGCAGCCATTTGGCCTTGCCAAAGCGTGACTGAAAAGTGACCTTGTAGCGGTCCTTTTCCAGTCCGAGACTTTCGGCCAGCAGGCGGGCAGTCTTCCGACATTCGCAGTGGTAGGGGTCGCCCAGCTTGAGCGTGCGTTCGGGCACGCCATGAAAGCTCATGACCAACTGCTCTGCCTGGCCGCTGTGGCGCCAGTGGGTGCGAATTTTGTCGGTCAGCGCATTGATGTAGCCGGTTGCATCGTGGTAGTGGTTGACGAAGCGAAATTCGGGAATCTGGCGCGCCCGGGCGGCCCAGCTGTAAACCGCGTCAAACACGCTGGCGGTGGTGGTGGCGCTGTATTGGGGATAGCACGGCAGGATCAGGATACGGGTGGCACCCTCGAGCTTGAGCTGGTTCAATTGCGAGGCAATCGACGGGTTGCCGTAACGCATGGCGTAGCGCACTTCCACAATGTGCCCGCGCGCGGCCAGGTAGCCGCGCAGCATGACGGCCTGCTTTTGCGTCCAGACCTTGAGCGGCGAGCCCTCAGGCATCCAGACGCTGGCGTATTTGGCGGCGGATTTTTTCGGCCGTGTTCGCAAAATGATGCCGTGCAGGATCAGCCACCACAGCGCCTTGGGAATTTCCACGACGCGCTGATCGCTTAAAAACTCGGCGAGATAGCGGCGCAGCGCAGGGGCCGTGGGTGCATCGGGCGTGCCCAGGTTGCACAGCAGGATGGCCGTGCTGGA
>Ga0155550_1378_pt1 | contig 13291 bp, 15 predicted proteins | sample RifCSPhighO2_12_FD_107207 | JGI IMG/M metagenome (GOLD analysis project Ga0155550, IMG submission 107207) | Burkholderiales bacterium RIFCSPHIGHO2_12_FULL_61_11
CCCAAAGAATTTTCTCGGCATCTACCTCAGCACCTCCACCTTTGAGTTTCTTTCATCATCCGGGGCGTCGGCCTGGATTCATGAAAGTTAGCCGTTAGCGGCCTGGATGCCCCATTTGGCCAAGGCCGCGTCGTCGCTGCTGCGCGCATCGACCCAGCGCGCGCCTTCGGGGGTTTGCTCTTTTTTCCAGAACGGCGCCTGGGTTTTGAGGTAGTCCATCAAAAACTCGCAGGCCTTGAAGCTTTCACCCCGGTGGGCGGAAGTCACCGCCACCATGACCACCTGATCGAGCGGCTGCAAGAGCCCGACGCGGTGAATCACCCGGGCGGCGAAAATGTCAAAGCGCGCGCAAGCTTCGTCAATCATGGCCTCGATGGCTTTTTCGGTCATGCCGGGGTAGTGCTCAAGCTCCATGGAAAGCACTTCTCCTTGCTGAGCCGACGAACGCAGCGACGGGCCGCCCCTAGCAAGTTCAGCCCCTTCGGGGGGCAGCGAGGACACGTCAGTGCCGAGCGTGGGGGCCACGTTATGGTCACGCACAGTGCCGATAAAACTGCAGACCGCGCCGACGCGCTGGTCATTTTTGCGTAGCGCGGAAATCTCGTCAGCGAGATTGAAATCTTCTGTCTGAATGGAGACGCGAGTGTTCATTTCAGCCTCCTGTCACGGGCGGGAAAAAGGCGACTTCGCAACCTTCGGTCAACGTGGCCGACTCGTCGCTCATGACCTGATTGAGCGCCATGCGAACCGACCTTCCGCGTGCCAGGCTGTCGGCGTGCGCGGGGCTGGCCGCCAGCAGTTCATCGCGCAGGGCCGACAGATTGACCGCCAGCGTTTCACGCACCTCAATGCCCTGCCCGATGGCTTCGCGGATGGCGGCAAAGTACTTGATGGTGACTTTCATGGGGCGACCTTCAAGACAGTAGCGCCGAAAATGGAATGAACCGGACCATGTCACCGCGCGCAATGGTTTGGCCAGGCGGGTTATCGACCAGCCCATCGCCCCAGACGGCGGAGGTGAGAACGCCCGAGCTTTGGTTGCCAAACAATTCCAGCCCGCCGGTGGCGTTCTGCTTCACACGCAAAAATTCACGACGTTTATCGGCTCTGGCCCAATCAAAATCGGCGCGGACAGCTATTGATTCAGGAGCAAGCGCGGTCGCACCCTGGAGTTTGAGAAGAAAGGGCCGGACCAGCAGCAAAAAAGTCACAAAGCTCGATACCGGATTGCCGGGCAAGCCCATGAAGTGCGCCGCGCCAATATGGCCATACGCAAACGGTTTGCCTGGTTTGATGGCGATCTGCCACAGGTCGAGCGCGCCCAGCGCCTGCACTGCCGGCTTGATATGGTCTTCTTCCCCAACCGAGACACCGCCACTGGTCAAAATCAGGTCGTGGCTTTGGCTTGCGCCCTGGAGCGCGGCCACCGTAGCGTCAAGCCGGTCAGGCACGATGCCCAAATCGGTCACACTGCAGCCCAGCCGCTGCAGCAGGGCCTTCAGGAAGAAGCGGTTGGAATTGTAAACAGCACCGGGTTTCATGTCGGACGGTAGAACGTCGCCAGGCATCACGAGCTCGTCGCCGGTGGAGAACAAGGCCACGCGTGGTCGCCTGGCGACCTGCAGCTTGTCAAAGCCGATGCTGGCGGCCAGGCCGAGCGCGGCGGGGCTCAATCGAGTGCCTTGATGCAGTACCACCGCGCCGGCGGCAACGTCTTCACCGCGGCGGCGAATCCACTGCCCCAACCTGGGCTGGCTCTGAATGCGAACACCCGAATGGAGCGGGTCGTCGGCCGACACCGCCTCGCAGTCTTCCTGCATCACCACGGCATCAGCGCCCGGCGGAATGGGCGCGCCGGTGAAAATCCGCGCTGCGCTCGCTGCAGCCAGCGCATGCCCGCTGCTGCCGGCCGGAATGCGCTGGTTGACCTGCAACACGCCAGCGGCACTGGCCCAGTCGGCGCAACGCACGGCGTAGCCATCCATGGAACTGTTGTCGTGCGCCGGCACATCCAGGCTGGAAACCAGGTCTTGGGCCAGCACGCGGCCATCGGCATCAAAGGTGGAAACGAGCTCACCACCCGGCAAGGGCGCGGCTCGGGCCAGCAGTTCCGCCAGTGCCAGATCGAGTGGTTTGAGAGGCGCGCGTAACATACTCGGTGCTGGAACTGTGCGGGCTGGGGTGGGTGCAGAAGCAAGGCTCATGGCGAGGTATCCGGAACTGGCGTGTACAGACGAGGGTTAATCGAAACGATCATCAAACGAGTAAGCAAAGCGCTTTTGATTGTTGACCAGGTAATCGGCCACGGCGTCTGCATCGTTCAAATCCAGCACCGGACGCAAGGTTGCTTGCGGCAACTGCCCGGGCGAGTCAGTGGCGATGGCGACGATAAAGTCATCTTCCATGTAGCGGGTAGGCTGGCCGGACGAAGCGCGCCAGACTTCAATCTTGAGCAAATCGCTGTGCTTGAAGCCTTCCACCAGCACCCAGTCCACACCCTCGTACAGCTCGGCAATCAACTGGTGAACCGTCAGTTCGGCAGGCTTTTCAAACTCGCGCATGAGCGCCAGCCTGTTTGTCGAGGCCACCACCACCTCAAAGGCGCCGGCCTCACGATGCCGGTAGGTATCCTTGCCGGGGTGGTCAATGTCAAAACGGTGATGGGCATGCTTCACGACCGATACCCGCAGCCCGCGCAGCTTGAGGGCGGGAATCAGCTTTTCCACCAGCGACGTTTTGCCCGAGCCGGAGTACCCGGCAAATCCGATCACGTTCATGAAAGCGTTCTCAATAGAGTAATATTGTTATCACTTAGATAGCTACCTGCGCAAGCAAGATGGTTGCCACTGCCATATTTAATGCACATTTTCTGCAATGTAGCGCTTGATCACTGCCACGTCGGCGGGCAGCACCTTGACGCGTTTTGGCAAGGCCTCAATGCCCTCAAATCGCGCCGGCCGTTCCGGGAATTTTCCTAGGGCTTCCTCTATCGCTTGAGCAAACTTGATGGGCAAAGCTGTTTCCAGAACGATCATGGGAACCCCGTGCTGAAGATGCTCGCGCGCCACCTTCACGCCATCGGCGGTATGCGTGTCAATCATGGTGGCAAAGCGCTCATAGGTGCTCTTGATCGTGGCCAGCCGGTCGGCGTGCGTGCTCTTGCCGCTGACAAAACCGTAGCGCTCGGCGATGGATTTGAAGGCCGGATCGGCGCTCAGATCAAAACTGCCCTGGCTGGCCAGTTGGTCATGAAACAGCGCCTTGATTTTGTCGCCATCCCGACCCAGCAGGTCAAACACAAAACGCTCAAAATTCGAGGCTTTGGAAATATCCATCGACGGACTGGAGGTTTCAAAGGTGTCGGCGCTGCCGCGAACCCGGTAAACGCCAGTGCGAAAGAACTCGTCAAGCACATCGTTCTCGTTGGTGGCCACCACCAGACGGTCAATCGGCAGCCCCATGCTGCGCGCCACATGGCCGGCGCAGACATTTCCAAAATTACCCGATGGCACGGCAAAACTGACCTTCTCGGTGTTGGCTTTCGCCGCCGGGCCGCCCCTAGGCGAAAGAGCCCCCCCGGGGGGCAGCGCAGCAGACGCAGTCGCAAGCGTGGGGGCGACGTTTGTGGCTTGAAAATAACCGGCAAAGTAATAAACGACCTGCGCCATCAGGCGCGCCCAGTTGATCGAGTTGACCGTGCCGATTTTGTACTGGCGCTTGAAATCCAGATCATTGGACACGGCCTTGACGATGTCTTGACAGTCGTCAAATACGCCCTCAATCGCGAGGTTGTGGATGTTTTCATCCTGCAGGCTGAACATCTGCGCCTGCTGGAACGGGCTCATGCGGCCCTTGGGCGAGGTCATGAAGACGCGCACGCCTTTTTTGCCGCGCATGGCGTATTCGGCGGCACTGCCGGTGTCGCCGCTGGTGGCGCCCAGGATATTGAGCTCCTCGCCGCGCTGCGCCAGCTGGTACTCGAACAGGTTGCCCAGCAATTGCATGGCCAGGTCCTTGAAAGCGAGCGTCGGGCCGTTGGACAGGGCTTGCAGGTACAAGCCAGGCTCCAGCGGCCGAATCGGCACAATCTCCGGCGTTCCAAAAACCGCTTCGGTGTAGGTCTTGCGGCAAATCGCCCGGAGGTCATTCGCGGGAATGTCGTCGATATACAGCGACAGAATTTCGAATGCCAGATCGGCGTAGGGAAGACGGCGCCAAGCCGCGAGCGTTGCCTGGTCAACTTGCGGGTAGTGCTCTGGCAGGTACAAGCCGCCGTCGGGCGCCAGGCCTTCGAGCAGGATTTCGCAAAAGCGCTTGCGCTGACTGTGGCCGCGTGTGGAGATATAGCGCATCAGGCAAGTTCCTCCTTGCGAATGCGCGTGATGGGCGCCAGCACCGTGGGCAGCGCCTGCATTTGCGCCAGCGCTTCGTTCATTTTTGCTTCCACACAATCATGCGTGAGGATGATGAGGTCGGTTTGCGTGGAACCCTCGCCGCCCACGTCATCGGCCTCGCGCTGCAGCACGGCATCGATGCTGATTCCCAGCGAAGCAAGAATGCCAGTGACTTTTGCCAGCACGCCGGTTTCGTCAGCAACCTTCAGCCGCAGGTAGTAGCTGGTCACCACGTCGGACATCGGCACGATGGGCAAGTCACTCATGGCCTGAGTCATGGTGTCGGGCTGGAACGCCAGGTAGGGCACGCGGTGCTCAGGGTCCGCCGTGTGCAGGCGCGCGATATCAACCAGATCTGCGATCACGGCGCTGGCCGTCGGCTCGCTGCCTGCGCCCTTGCCATAGTAAAGCGTGGTGCCGACGGCATCGCCCTGCACCACCACCGCGTTCATTGCGCCCTCGACATTGGCAATCAATCGCTTGGTCGGCACCAGGCTCGGATGCACGCGCAGCTCGATGCCATTCGCGGCACGCTTGGTAATGCCCAGCAGCTTGATGCGGTAGCCGAGTTGCTCGGCGTAGCGGATATCCTGCGCGGCCAGTTCGGTGATGCCCTCGACATAGGCCTTGTCGAACTGCACCGGGATGCCAAAGGCAATGGCCGACATCAGCGTCACCTTGTGGCCGGCGTCCACGCCCTCGATGTCGAAAGTCGGATCGGCCTCGGCGTAGCCCAGGCGCTGCGCGTCCTTCAGTGCCGCATCAAAGTCCAGGCCCTTGTCGCGCATTTCCGACAGGATGAAATTCGTCGTCCCGTTGATGATGCCGGCGATCCACTGGATGCTGTTGGCGGTCAGACCCTCGCGCAACGCCTTGATGATCGGAATTCCGCCGGCGACGGCCGCCTCGAAGGCCACCATGACGCCCTTGCGATGCGCGGCGGCGAAGATCTCGGTGCCGTGCACCGCGAGCAGTGCCTTGTTGGCGGTGACTACATGCTTGCCCGCCGCTATTGCCTCCAGCACCAATGCCTTGGCAATGCCATATCCGCCGATGAGCTCGACCACGATGTCGATGTCGGGGTTGGCGATAACCTGGCGCGCATCTGCCACCACCTGCACGCCTTCACCCACGACGGCCTTGGCGCGTGTCACGTCCAGGTCGGCCACCATGGTGATTTCGATGCCGCGGCCAGCGCGGCGGCGAATCTCTTCCTGGTTGCGTTGCAACACATTGAAGGTGCCGCTACCCACGGTTCCTATGCCCAAAAGGCCTACCCTGATCGGGCTCAAATTCGTCGCTTTTATGAAGGGATTCATGGTCTCTTGAAGTCTTACTTGTAAAAATAGAAAGTCAGATACGGCTATTGCGCCAGGTCTCAAGAAACCTGGCAATGCGCGCGATGGCTTCGCGCAAGTCGTCTTCATGCGGCAAGAAGACGATGCGGAAATGATCTGGCGTGGCCCAGTTGAAACCGGTGCCCTGCACCAGCATGACGCGTGTGGCTTCGAGCAATTCCAGAAAAAACTGCCGATCATCAACAATGGGATAAACCTTGGGATCGAGCCGCGGAAACATATACAGCGCCGCACTGGGCTTGACGCAGCTCACTCCCGGGATCGCGGTAATCAGTTCATACGCCAGATCGCGCTGGCGACGAAGCCGCCCGCCCTCGCCGACCAGATCGTTAATGCTCTGATAGCCGCCCAGCGCTGTCTGAATCGCCCATTGGCCGGGCACGTTGGAGCACAGCCGCATGTTCGAGAGCATATTGAGCCCCTCGATGTAGTCACTGGCAGGCTTCTTGTCGCCCGACACCACCATCCAGCCAGCGCGGTAGCCGCAGGAGCGGTAGCTCTTGCTCAAACTATTGAAGGTCAGCGTCAATACGTCTTGCGACAGGCTGGCAATCGCCGTGTGGCGCACGCGGTCGTAAAGCACCTTGTCATAGACCTCGTCGGCAAAAATCACCAGATTGTGCTTGCGCGCGATTTCGACAATGCCCAAAAGCAGTTCATCGGAATACAGCGCGCCAGTCGGATTATTGGGATTGATGACGACGATGCCGCGGGTGGATGGCGTGATCTTGGCACGGATATCAGCCAGGCTGGGCATCCATCCATTGGCTTCATCGCACAGGTAATGCACGGGCGTGCCGCCGGAAAGGCTCGCAGCCGCCGTCCACAAGGGATAGTCGGGCGTGGGCAGCAGCAATTCATCGCCGTCGTTGAGCAACGCGTTGGTCGCCATCACGATCAGCTCGCTGGCGCCATTGCCCAGGTAAATGTCGTCCAGCGTCACGCCCTTGATGCCCTGCTTTTGCGTTTCGTGCATCACCGCCTTGCGCGCCGCAAATATGCCCTTGCTGTCCGAATAGCCAGCCGAGTTGGGCAGGTTGCGGATCATGTCCTGCTGAATTTCTTCGGGCGAATCAAAACCGAACACGGCGAGATTGCCAATGTTGAGCTTGATGATCTTGTGGCCTTCGTCTTCCATCTGCTTGGCCCGGTCCATGATGGGGCCGCGGATGTCGTAGCAGACATTGGCTAATTTGGCAGATTTGGTGATCAGTTTCATGATGCTCTTTTGGATACCCAGGCTAAGACCGCTCCGGCGATCACACTCACAAGCACGCCGGTAACCTCCCTGTTCAACAGGAGAAACCCCCTGCACTGCAACGGGAAATTCGGACGGAATCTATAATTTGACCACATAAAGCGCAGCTTTCGCTGGCAACGCGCCAGCAAAAAGTCTTTATACGTAGCCATCTCCCGCCTCCCAACGCCCTGAATTCCCATGAAACTACAGCCCGACAGTCTCGATGTTCAAGCCATCTTGGGCTACGGCCCCGGCTGGGTGGGTTTGGGCTGCAACGGCGTGGCTGAAAAAATCGGGTACAGCATCGTGATTGGCTCACGTGGCGAGAAATTTGACTGGCATTGCACGCGCTTTGACCAACTCACTGAAGAGCACTTCACCCTGCTGGCAAAAACACAACCGGAACTGATAATTTTTGGTAGCGGATCGCGCCTGCGTTTTCCGCCTCCCGGATTTTTGCGTGTCTTGATGGACCAGCGCATAGGCTTTGAAACCATGGACACGCTGGCCGCTTGCCGTACCTATAACGTCTTGGCGGGGGAGGGCCGGCAAGTGATTGCAGCCCTGCTGATCGAGCCAGAAGCAACCGAAGGCTGAAAGGCCTTCTCATTCGGAGTAAAATGTAACTTGATACTTGGTGCCACACGGGCGAGACTATCACTCGAACCTGCTACCAAGAGGCACGGCTAAATACAACTATTATCGTCAGGGTCTACTCAGTATGGCAGTCGTCATTAATAAACCACTTCCCGAATTCGAAGCAACCGCCACAGGTGGGCTCAAGGTTTCCAACCAGTCTCATCTGGGTCATGTGGTTGTGATGTACTTTTACCCGAAAGACAACACGCCCGGCTGCACCACCGAAGCCATGCAGTTTCGTGACCGCTACAAAGATTTCGTCAAAGCCGGCGCAACCGTGTTCGGCGTCTCGCGGGACAACATGAAGTCTCATGACGAGTTCAAGTCCAAGCTTGAACTCCCGTTTGAGCTGATTGCTGATACCGAGGAAAAAATGTGTCACATGTTCGGCGTGGTCAAAAACAAGATCATGTACGGCAAAAAGGTCAAAGGCATTGAGCGCAGTACCTTTTTGGTCGGCGCGGACGGTCTGTTGAAAGACGAATGGCGCGGGCTGAAAGTTCCCGGCCATGTGGACGATGTCCTCAAGGCCGTCAAAGCCTTGAAAAAGGCCGTCTGAATTCATGGTGAGGCCAGTTAACAAAAATGGATTGCCCTGCCACATGAGTTGGGCATAATCAACTCATGCTGTTGACACCTCGCAACTGCGTTAAATAAAAAGCCGCCTTGGCCTCCTGGCGGCTTTTTTTGCTTTTCAAACCTTCATTTAGAGAGTCCTGAGCACTATGCCTTTGCCACCCGCCCCGGCCAAACGTGCCGCACTGCTTTCCCTCGGCGCTCTCGATGCGCCAGCCCGCTCGCCTTTCAGGGTTGCGCGAAAGCTGGAAATCGCTGAGCCTGCCCAGAAGCCCCCGGTGTTGGAGCTGGTTGACATCCGCACGGCTAATGAAGGCGATCATCCCGTGGCTTTCAAGGGAAAGCTGCCCTCCAGCCGGGGAAAGACGCGCACGGATAGCTACAAAAAAGAGAGCGTTCCGCTGTCGCAGTCCGAGGCAACCGCCAAGAAGACCAGGCTTGCCGGGCCGGGCAAGCTGTTTGTGCTCGACACCAATGTCCTGATGCACGATCCAATGTGCCTGTTTCGCTTTGAAGAGCACGATATCTTTTTGCCGATGATCGTGCTCGAAGAACTCGACGGCCATAAAAAGGGCATGACCGAGGTGGCCCGCAACGCACGCCAAACCAGCCGCTCGCTGGACGCACTGGCAGGCGCCCAGGGTGCCGACATCGGCAAGGGCCTCAAGCTGAACACCACCGGACACCGCGAAGCCGGTGGCTCCCTGTTTTTCCAGACCAAGCCGCTCGATTACTCGCTGCCCATGAGCCTGCCCCAAGGCAAAGCTGACAATCAGATACTCGGGGTGGTCGAGGCCCTGCGCAAGGACTATGCGCCGCGCGAGGTGGTGCTGGTGTCCAAAGACATCAACATGCGCGTCAAGGCCAGGGCCCTTGGGCTGGCCACCGACGACTACCAGAACGACAAGGCGCTGGACGACAGCGAACTGCTGTATTCCGGCTCGCTGGCTTTGCCGACCGACTTCTGGACGCACCAGAGCAAAACCATAGAAAGCTGGCAGCAAGGCAGCCAAACCTTCTACCGAATCGCGGGACCGATTGTGGCCAGCCTGCTAATCAACCAGTTTGTGTTTTTTGAAGCGCCGGGCGAGCCGCCGCTGTATGCCCGTGTCACGGAAATACAGGCCAAAACAGCCGTCCTGAAAACCCTCAAGGACTACACCCATCTGAAAAACGCGATTTGGGGCGTGACCATGCGTAACCGCGAGCAAAACTTCGCGATGAACCTGCTGATGGATCCGGAAGTTGACTTCGTCACGCTGGCAGGCACGGCGGGTACCGGCAAGACGCTGATGGCGCTGGCCAGCGGCCTCACGCAAGTACTCGACGATCGCCGCTACACCGAAATCATCATGACGCGCGCCACGGTATCGGTCGGCGAGGACATCGGCTTCCTGCCGGGAACCGAAGAGGAAAAAATGGGCCCCTGGATGGGCGCGCTCGACGACAATCTCGAGGTCCTGGGTAAGACCGATAGTGGCACCGGAGAATGGGGACGTGCCGCGACCAACGAGCTGATCCGTTCACGCATCAAGGTCAAAAGCATGAACTTCATGCGCGGCCGCACCTTCCTCAACAAATACGTCATCGTCGACGAGGCGCAAAACCTGACGCCCAAGCAGATGAAGACCCTCATCACCCGCGCAGGCCCGGGCACCAAGATCATCTGCATGGGTAACCTTGCCCAGATTGACACGCCCTATCTCACCGAAGGCTCTTCGGGCATGACCTTCGCGGTGGACCGCTTCAAGGGCTGGCCGCATGGCGGACACATCACACTGGCGCGCGGTGAGCGCTCAAGACTGGCTGATTTCGCCAGTGAGGTGCTTTGAGCCCACTTCGGTGAACTTCTACGGTTGAAATGAGCAAGATCCCTGGGCATCTGCGCGCCCAGCAGTTCACAGAGCTCGCGCACAAAGCTTTGCGCGGTGGACAGTTCGCTGGCGGTGAGACGCCTTGCCAGCGTTCGATAAAAGCGTGAGTGGGGGCGCGGGGGCGTCCTGCTTTGCTGGATGATAGTCGGGTGCGCGCGGCCACCTGTGCGCCTTTGGCCTGACGCGGACGAATCAGCGCATGTCGGTGTCCAGGCCCTGCAGCCTTGCGCGCAGTGCCTCCAGCTCATCGAGCAGTTCCAGCGCCAGCGCAGCGCCTGCCAGGTTCACGTCCAGATCGCTTTGCAATCGCAGCGCGACCTGGGCACGGTGCAGCTGAGCGCCGGTAAAGCGCCATTGTTCAGGGGTGTTGCCGTCCGGGATCAAGACGCCTTCGTTCACCAGCTCCACGATCAGGTCGGCTGGCACGTCACAGGCGCGGCAGACTTCGTCAAGGGTCAGCTCGGTCTCCTCTTCAAGGATGAAGCCGGGAAGTAGCGCAAGCGTGTAGTTCGGTGTCATGACTTGCCTCCCAGATTGGCGCGCGGATTAAAAGAGCTGAACTGCTTGGCCATTCCCTCATAAAACGCTTTGGTCGCAGGGGTGTCTGCGTTGGGCAACACAATCTGCAGCACCAGGTAAAAATCACCTGGCGTGGTTCCCGGAAGGCCGCGCCCCTTGAGCCGCAGCTTGCGCCCGTTGGGCGAGCCGGCTGGTATCTTGACCTCGACCTGTCCCGTTGGCGTGGGGGCCTGCACCTCGGCGCCCAGCGCCGCTTCCCACGGCGCCACGGGCAAGTCCATATACACATCATGCTTGTCGACCCGGTACAGCGGGTGAGGCCGGAATTCAACGTCCAGGTACAGGTCGCCCGGGCCGCCTCCGCCCACGCCGGGTGCGCCCTGTCCGGCCAGGCGAATGTGCTGGCCAGCGCGTATGCCTTTGGGAATGCTGAAGCTGATCTCGTGCTCGCGCGGGACGACGTGTCCCTGGTCATCCATTTCGGGAACGCGCAGGCTCAGGGTGCGCGTGGTGCCACTGAAAGAGTCTTCCAGGTCAATCTGGATTTTGGCGTGGTGGTCTTCGCCGCGCGCACTGTATCTTGCGCGGCGGCCACCGCCACTGCTTCTGCCGGCACTGGCAAAGCCCTGGCGGAACAGCGATTCAAAGAAGTCGCTGTGATCGCCAGCGTCAGCGCTGGTGAAGCCCCGCTCAAACCTGCTGCCAGGGTATTCAGCGCCAGCGTTCCATTCAGGGGGCGGGCGGAAATCCTGCCCGGCTTTCCAGTTGGCGCCGAGCTGGTCATAGGCGGCACGTTTTTCAGGGTCCTTCAGCACCTCATAGGCTTCGCCGAGTTCCTTGAAACGCACCTCCGCATTTTTTTCCTTGCTGACATCGGGGTGGAACTTGCGCGACAGTTTGCGGTACGCCCGCTTGATGTCGTCTGCCGTCGCGTCGCGCGCCAGACCCATGATTTTGTAGTAGTCCTTGAATTCCATGAAAGACCTTCAGAAGAAATGCATTTTTATGGAAACAATAGCTGAAAATCCGCCGGTGAGGGGTAAGACATCGGCTTCAATATCAATTCTCCGGCCCTCAAGAGCAGATTACTTGACCGGAATCAAGGTTCCTGCAGGCACGGGCACCGCCGTCACGCTGTTTTGCGGCGAGCCTTCGATCAGGCGGTCGGAGTAGGTCAGGTACACCAGCGTGTTGCGCTTGCTATCGACCAGGCGCACGACACGCAGCTTTTTGAAGACGAGGGAGATGCGCTCGCTGAACATTTCCTCCTGCTGGTTGAGCGGCTTGACGCCAAAGCTGATGGGGCCGGTCTGGCGGCAGGCAATCGAGGCTTCAGACCTGTCCTCGGCCAGGCCCAGGGCGCCCTTGATGCCGCCGGTTTTGGCGCGCGAGACGTAGCAGGTGACACCGATGACCTTGGGATCGTCGTAGGCATCCACCACAATTTTGTGGTCCGGGCCGAGAAACTTGAAGACCGTGTCCACTTCGCCGATCGGCTCGCTGCTGGCCCCGCTGCAGGCGCTCAGGAGCAGGGCCAGGGTGAGCGCGTAGCGGCTTGGGCGAAATCGTTCGTCTGTTTTCATCGGAAGTCCTTGGTTTGACATGGTGCTATCTGCTTTACCCGCCGTATGTCAAGCGCATTGACCAGGTCATGGGCTGGCTCAAGCGCCTGATCTGATCCTCTGGGCCTGCGCCGGAAAATGTAGCGCAACATTTCGAATTATCAGCGGGACGCGCGGGAAATCTGATAAGCTGGTGCCGCCCGCAAAAGCGTGCACCCTCCGGACGGCGCAGGCTACCCGCCACGCGCCGTGCCGATTCAGTGACCTGGCGCACGGCACAATCGGGCGCGGAGTAAACCGATGAGCCCTCTACAAGCTGCACCAGCGCTACGGCTGCACGTGCCGGAACCGACCGGGCGACCCGGCCAAGAAACCGATTTTTCCTATCTTCACCTGGCCCCCGCTGGGCAGGCGCGACGACCTCCCGTGGACGTGCTGCCGGTCGACACCAGTGACCTGGCCTACACGCTGGTGCGGGTGCTCGATGAGGACGACCGCGCTGTCGGTCCCTGGGTCCCGCAGGTGGAACCTGAACTGTTGCGCCTGGGGCTGCGCGCGATGATGAAAACCCGCATCTTCGACAACCGCATGGTGATCGCCCAGCGGCAAAAAAAGATGTCGTTTTACATGCAGAGCCTCGGCGAAGAGGCGATCGGCACGGCGCACGCGCTGGCGCTGCGCAAGGGCGACATGTGCTTTCCAACCTACCGTCAGCAGAGTCTGCTGATGGCGCGCGACGTCTCGCTGGTGGACATGATCTGCCAGCTGCTGTCGAACGAACGCGACCCGCTCAAGGGCCGACAGTTGCCGGTGATGTACTCGGTGCGCGAGGCCGACTTTTTCTCGATCTCCGGCAACCTGGCCACGCAGTTCATCCAGGCGGTGGGCTGGGGCATGGCCTCGGCCATCAAGGGTGACACGAAAATTGCATCGGGCTGGATCGGCGACGGCGCGACCGCCGAGGCCGACTTTCACACGGCGCTCACGTTCGCCCATGTCTATCGCGCGCCGGTCATTCTTAATGTGGTCAACAACCAGTGGGCCATCTCAACCTTTCAGGCGCTGGCCGGCGGCGAGGCCACCACCTTTGCCGCGCGCGGCGTGGGCTGCGGCATTGCCTCGCTGCGCG
>Ga0155550_1380_pt3 | contig 13156 bp, 13 predicted proteins | sample RifCSPhighO2_12_FD_107207 | JGI IMG/M metagenome (GOLD analysis project Ga0155550, IMG submission 107207) | Burkholderiales bacterium RIFCSPHIGHO2_12_FULL_61_11
AAGCTCAATCGCTTTGCGCACGACCTGCACGCTTACTTTGTGACGGGTGCCCGCGTCAACGCCGGCAGCTTGGCCAATGTCGTGCCGATGAAAAAAGCCTGAAGGAGACAGCACCATGACCTTCGGAATGCAAGACGACAACGATGAGGTGATGAACGAAATCAACATGACACCCCTGGTGGACGTCATGCTGGTGCTGCTCATCATCTTCATTATTACGGTGCCGGTGATGAAGCACTCAGTCAATATCGATTTGCCGCGCGCCACCAGCGAGGCGCTAAAGATCAAGCCGCAAACGCTTCGCCTGAGTGTGGACGCGCAGGGCCGCTATTTTCTAAATGAAAACAGCATTGCAGATGAAGACCTGGCGCCCCGGCTGAAGGACGCAGCAGCGCAGAACCCGCAGCCGGATCTGCAAATCCGGGGCGACAAGTCGGTTCGCTACGAGCGGGTGGCGCAAGCCATGGCAGCGGCGCAGCAGGCCGGCGTGCGAAAAATTGGCTTTCTTACCGAGGCCGTCAGACCATAACCGATTCAGGGTGCATCGTTCAGCGCCCTTTTTCGACATCACAGGCCGATCGAAGCAATACCGGCTCGCGCAATCTGCGCATCTTCCGCGGACTTCACGCCGCTCACACCCACAGCGCCGAGGCACTGGCCATCTTTCATGATGGGCACGCCTCCTTCAAGCATGCCCTGGATGTAGGGCGCCGACAGGAATGACGCGCGCCCGCCATTGATGACATCCTCGTAAATCTTGCTCTCGCGCTGGCCCATGGCGGCGGTATTGGCCTTGGCCGGTGCAATATGCGCGGAGATGGGCGCCGCGCCATCGAGCCGCTGCAGGTGCAGCAAATGGCCGCCGTCGTCAACGATGGCGATGGTCACGGCCCAATTGTTTTTAAGCGCTTCGGCTTCGGCAGCTGCCGCAATGATCTTGATGTCGGCGAGCTCGAGAACAGGTTTTGATTTCATGGGTTTCCAGGAATTAGTGGGCAGAAATGTCAAGCATAGCCAAGTTTTTCCCCTCCTCAGCGGTTCATTAGGGGTAGATTTACCTAAAGAACCCTTACAAAAAGTAGGAGGCAACGGGTCGCTAGCACTTGAAAGCTGGGGCACAACCCCTAAAATGGATTGGTCTGCATTTGCAGGCATGACTGGAGATAAGTCTTATGAGTGAAAATGTTCAACCTCTTCGCTACGGCTATGCGGTATCGGCAGAGCAACGCAACAAGGTGCTTCGCAATACCTATTGGCTGCTGGCCCTGAGCCTGCTGCCCACGGTGCTGGGCGCCTGGGTCGGCGTGGCAACCGGCATCACCCAGGCGCTGACCGGAGGGCTCGGCCTGATCGTGTTCCTTGGCGGCGCATTTGGCTTCATGTACGCCATCGAAAAGACCAAGAACTCAGCTGCGGGTGTACCGGTGTTGCTGGGGTTTACCTTCTTCATGGGTCTGATGCTCTCGCGCATGATAGGCATGATTCTGGGCTTCAAGAACGGCTCCGAACTGATCATGACGGCGATGGGCGGCACCGCCGGTGTCTTCTTCGTCATGGCCACGATGGCCAGCGTGATCAAACGTGACCTCTCCGGCATGGGCAAATGGCTGTTTGTCGGTGCCGTCGTCGTCATGATTGGCGCGGTCATCAATGTTTTTGTCGGCTCGACGGCCGGCATGATGGCCATTTCTGTGGCGGTGATCGCGATTTTCAGCGCCTACATGCTGTATGACCTGAAGCGCATCCTGGATGGCGGCGAAACCAACTACATCAGCGCGACGCTGGCTTTGTACCTTGACGTGTTCAATGTCTTTCAGGCCTTGCTGGCGCTGCTGGGTATCATGGGTGGCGAACGCGACTAATCTCCAATCTGCCAAACCAAAAAAAGAGGGCCTTCGGGCCCTTTTTTTATGCCTGCCAGCAGAACCTTGCAGGGGAAGCCGCAATTTCCCGCCGGGCCGCCCCAAGGGAAAGTAGCCCCCGCGGGGGGCAGAGAGCTACACGCAGTGAGCGAACGTGGGGGCCAATTTCCCGCCGGGCCGCCCCAAGGGAAAGTAGCCCCCGCGGGGGGCAGAGAGCTACACGCGGTGAGCGAACGTGGGGGCTTAGGAATTCCGTTCAAAAACGGCCATGGATTCCACATGCGCCGTGTGCGGAAACATGTTGATCACGCCCGCCGCCGTGCAGCGATAAGCACCGCCCTCCACCAGCAGACCCGCATCACGCGCCAATGTCGCCGGATTGCAGCTCACATACACGATGCGCCGGGGCGGTGTCCAGTCGCCCAACTCCAGGCTTTGCTGCAGCCCCGCGTCATCGCATGGCACGCCAGTCACGATTTGCTGGTGCAACGCGGCCAGTGACTTGAACAATTCAAAAGCCCCTTCACGCGGCGGATCGACCAGCCATTTGTCGGCAACGCCATCCTTGACCAGCATGGCAGGGGTCATCTCGAACAGGTTCCTTGCCGCAAATAGAGTATCGGCCAGCGCAGGTCGAGCCTGGCAAGCGGCCCTGTTTAGCTCAAAATTCTGGCGTGAACGCTCGACCAGCACGTCGCTGCCTTCAATGCCCAGCACCTCGCGCGCGCGCGTGGCCAGCGGCAGCGTGAAATTACCCAGGCCACAAAACCAGTCAATCACCCGCTCGTGCGGCCGCACGTCCAGCAAGCGCAGCGCACGGGACACCAGCACCTGGTTGACAGACGGGTTGACCTGGGTGAAATCGGTCGGCTTGAAAGGCAGGGTCAGGCCAAACCCCGGCAAGCCGTAGCTCAACGGCTGAACGTCCGCATCGAGCAGCTTGACGGTTTCCAGCCCGCCGGGCTGCAACCACCATTGCAAGCCCGGGTTGGCCACGGCAAAGGCCCGCAGCCGGGCCCGATCGCCTTCGCTGAGCGGCTCCATATGCCTCAGCACCATCGCGGTCACTTCATCGCCACAGGCCAGTTCAATCTGCGGCACGGTTTCCTTCGCGTCCATGCTGCCAATGAGTTCGCGCAGCGGCAACAACATGTCGCTGACGTGCTTCGGCAGCACATGGCATTCGCTCATGTCGGCCACATAGCCGCTCTTGCGCTCATGAAATCCCACAAGCACGGCACCTTTTTTGCGTACATAGCGCACCGACAGGCGGGCGCGATAACGATAGCCCCAAGCCGGCCCTTCAATCGGTCGGAGCAGGTTGTCGGCTTTGAGCTTGCCGATGTGGCGCAGGTTGTCTTCGAGCACTCGCTGCTTGACCGCCACCTGCGCCCCGACGTGCAAATGCTGCATCTTGCAGCCGCCGCATGCGCCGGTGTGCATGCCATAGTGCGGGCAAGCCGGTCGCACCCGCTGCGACGATTCACGGTGAATCACCAGCAGCGTGGCTTTTTCAAAAGTGCTTTTTTTGCGGTAAACGTTGGCGCTCACCAGTTCAAAAGGCAAGGCCCCTTCAATGAACACGACCTTGCCATCCGCCCGGTGGGCAATGCCCTGAGCTTCAATGTCGAGCGACTCCACGGCGAGCAAATCTGTCGGATAGTCCGCGGGTGCGGGAGGGGGTCTCTTTTGGGTTTCGTCGGTCATCGCCCATTGTCTCAGGCTGCATGACTATTTTTTATTGCCGGGAAAAAAGGAAGTTCTCCCCTACTTGGCTGGCAGATACTTGGCCGGGTCGACCGGTTTGCCCTGACGGCGAATTTCAAAATGCAGCTTCACACGGTCGGCATCGCTATTACCCATCTCGGCAATCTTCTGGCCTTTTCTGACGCCCTGGTCTTCCTTGACGAACAGCGTCTGGTTGTGCGCATAGGCCGTGAGGAAGGTGTTGTTGTGCTTCAAAATGACCAGATTGCCATAGCCCCGCAGGCCCGCGCCGGCATACACCACGCGGCCATCGGCGGAAGCCATCACCGGATCACCGGCCTTGCCCGCAATATCGAGCCCCTTGTTTTTGGCCTCGTCAAAGCCCGCGACCAGCGTGCCCTGGGCGGGCCAGATCCATGCAATATTTTCATCACCACTGGCTGCAGGCGCAGGTTCTGGCGAAGGCGCAGGCGTGGCGCTGTCCAGGGTCGAAGCGGGCCGAGCGGCGCTGACAGCCTGCGCTGGTGCCATGGAAGTTGCCGGGGCTGATGCGCCCGATGATACCGGCCGAGTCACCACCAGTGGGTTCTCGCCAGAGGGCGGCGCCACACGCAACACCTGTCCGACTTCAATGATGTTGGGATTTTCAAGGCTGTTCCAGCGCACGATGTCGCGCCAGTTTTGGCCGTTTTCCAGGCCGATGCGGATCATCGTGTCACCGGGCTTGACAGTGTAGTAACCGGATTTTCCGGCATTTTCAAAACCCGGCAGTGGCTTGGCGTCGCTGGGGTCGACCGCGGCCGGAAGCTGATGCGACAGACCGGTGCCACGATCTTCAACCGGTGCATTGTTGCGGTAGCGCGAGGTGCAACCTGCCGCCATCAGCAGGACTGCAACCAATGCGCAGGACAGCGCCAGTCGGCCTGCCAGGCGAGCGCTGCGACCTGCGTCTGCGGTAACCAGAGACTCCACGCTTTTTGACCGTGTGGTTTGATTCATTGCTTCTTTCATCTTCGATCTCAACCCAATAGGGGTCTGTCTTTAGCTTGTACCTGATTTTAAAGGCACAAAGTGGACGGCTTCCAGCACGGTTTGCCTGACGCCCTGGGGATTCTTGTCAAGCACCACCAGCGCCTGCGCACCACTGGCCGTTTGCAGCGGTGCCACCAGGCGCCCGCCGATCGCCAATTGCTCTATCCAGGCCGGCGGAATGGCTGCCCCCCCGGCCGCCGCAATAATGGCGGCATAGGGCGCGCCCTTAGCATAGCCGATCATGCCATCACCAAACAACAGGTGAACATTGGGCAGTCGCAAAGTCCGCAAATTTTCCCTTGCCTTATCGTGCAGACCGCGCAGCCGCTCAATGCTGTACACCTCGGTGGCAAGATGGCTGAGCACGGCCGCCTGGTAACCGCAGCCGGTGCCGATCTCCAGAATGCGACCCAGCTTGCCGGTCGCGCCATGACGCAGCAGTTCCAGCATCCGCGCCACGACATTGGGCTTGGAGATGGTCTGCCCCAAGCCAATCGGCAGGCTGGTGTCCTCGTAGGCCTGGTTGGCCAGCGCCGTATCGACAAAATGGTGGCGTTCGACCAGGCCCATGGCAGCCAGCACCTGCGCGTCTGACACGCCTTGTGCCGTGAGCTTGTGCACCATGCTCGCTCGCACCGCTTGCGAGTCCAAACCGACGCCGCCTGGCAAGATGCTCTGCAATGATTTCTTTATGGAACTCTTGCCTGTATCCCATGCAGGGCGAGCATAAGCGGCTACTGATTTAGCAGCAGATTGCATATCCATATCGGGCTTCAGGCGCACCGGAAATGCCGGGCGCCTCCCCGCTGAAGGGAGTTTGGCCGTGGCCTTGAAAGGTGGTTTGATAGGGGACTTCATGTCTCTGCCGTCAACGCACGGGCATCAGTTTGGCCGCTGTTTGTGCCCAGTAGGGCAGCCGCTCGTGATCGGTCAAATCCACCTGAAGCGGCGTGATCGAGACAAAGTTCTGGCTGGTCGCATGAAAGTCAGTGCCCTCGCCCGCTTCCTTGGCAGCCCCGGAACTCCCTATCCAGTACATGGTTTCGCCGCGCGGACTGGTCTGTGTAATGACACGTTCCGCAGCATGGCGACGCCCCAGGCGCGCCACTTTAAAGCCCTGAATCTGTTCGTTTGGCAGATTGGGGATGTTTACATTGAGCAGCCAGGGCGCCAGCGCTGGCTGCTCGCCCTCTGCCAACACTTCAAGCGAAGGCGTCAGTTGGCGCACCAGCTCGCACGCGCGCTTGGCCGCCACCTCGATATAGGCCCAGCCTCTTTCGGTTTGCGAAAACGCGATGGAGGGAATGCCGAACAGATAGCCCTCCATGGCCGCGCCCACGGTGCCGGAATAAACGGTGTCGTCGCCCATGTTGGCGCCATTGTTGATGCCTGAAAGCACCAGGTCTGGCCGGTAACCGAGCAGCCCCGTGAGGGCAATATGCACGCAATCCGCAGGCGTTCCGTTGATGTAGCGAAAGCCGTTGGCCGCCGTCTGCACGTACATCGGCGAATGCAGGGTCAGCGCATTGGACTTGGCGCTGTTGTTTTGCTCAGGCGCCACCACCTCGACATCGGCGATGGTTTTAAGCGCTTCATACAGGGCAATAATGCCTGAGGCCTGATAACCGTCGTCGTTGCAGATCAGAATTTTCATGGATCAATTCTACGGTCTCAAGAGTGACAAACCGTTCCCTGGGCCGACTATTTGCCGACGGAATCTGCCAATCACCTGACCGACAACGGAGAACACCATGCATGCCTGGCTTTGTGAAGATCCCACCGGCTGGTGCGGCGCTGCGGGTGGTGTCGGAAACAGCGGCCAGTCAGATGGCGACCCGGCTAGCGGCGACTATGCCGCGCCGGCTTTTCGATCCATCGCGTGGCGCGGACGCTATCTGGCGGTGGGTTTTGCGTTACCCCATCGCCCCCGGATGTGACGCTGGCGCCACCTCCCAATGCCGCGTCACCTTGCCGTGCCGGTCAACACTTTCAAGCCGCACCGGGAAACCCCACAATCGGCCCACATGCTTGATGACTTCCTGAACGTCATTCTTGAGCGGCCGGTTGTTGTGCTGCGTGTGGCGCAAGGTCAGTGAACGGTCGCCGCGAACATTAACGTTCCAGACCTGAATGTTGGGCTCGCGGTCGCTCAGGTCGTTCTGGCGCGCCAACGCCTCGCGCACCCGCCGGTAGCCGGAGTCGTCATGAATCGCGGAAACTTCAAGCTCAAGCTCGGCGGCATCATCGATGATGGAAAACAGGCGAAACTCGCGCATCAGCCGGGGCGACAGGTACTGCCCGATGAAACTCTCGTCGCGGAAATGCCGCATGGCATGGTCAAGCGTCTTGCGCCAGTCGGAGCCGGCGATGTCCGGAAACCATTGCCGGTCTTCGTCAGCGGGGTTTTCGCAAATTCGCCTGAGATCGCGGAACATGGCAAAACCCAGCGCGTAGGGGTTGATCCCGCTGTAGCCCGGGTGGGTCACGGGCGGCTGGTAAATCACATTGGTATGCGAGCGCAGGCATTCAATCATGAAACCGTCAGTTAGCAGGCCCTCGTCGTACATGGCATTAAGCAGCGTGTAGTGCCAGAACGTGGCCCAGCCTTCGTTCATGATCTGGGTCTGGCGCTGCGGATAAAAGTACTGGGCGATTTTTCGCACAATCCGCACCACTTCACGCTGCCAGGGCTCAAGCAAGGGCGCGTTTTTCTCGATGAAGTACAGGATGTTTTCCTCAGGCTCCGCCGGAAAACGGCGCTTCATGTTTTCGACCGGCTTGTCGGCCGACTTGGGCAGCGTGCGCCACAAATCGTTGATCTGCTGCTGCAAATAGGCTTCGCGGTCCTTGCGGCGTGCTTCTTCCTCGGCCAGCGAGCGCCTTTGCGAACGCTGGTAGCGATCGACGCCGTGGCTCATCAGGACGTGACAGCTGTCGAGCAACTCTTCAACTGCGTCCAGGCCATGACGCTCCTCACACTCGGCAATATAGGTCCTGGCATAAACCAGGTAGTCAATGATCGAGGTCGCGTCGGTCCACATCCGGAACAGGTAATTTCCCTTGAAAAACGAGTTGTGGCCATAGCAGGCATGCGCCATCACCAGCGCCTGCATCGGCAGAGTGTTTTCTTCCATCAGGTAGGCGATGCAGGGGTTGGAGTTGATGACGATCTCGTAGGCCAACCCCATGTGGCCGCGGCGGTAGCTTTTTTCGGTGGCAATGTACTGCTTGCCGAACGACCAATGCCGGTAGTTCACCGGCATGCCCACGGAAGCGTAGGCGTCAATCATTTGCCCCGCCGTGATCACTTCCAGCTGTACCGGATAAGTATCCAGGCCAAAGCGCTTTGCCGTGCGCTCGATCTCGCCGTGGTAAGTCTCGATCAACTCAAATGACCAGTCAGACGGGCTGGGTAGCGGTGCGCGCCGCCGTTCTCCCCCGGACGCAGGAAAAACCTTCGGGCCGTCAGCGTCATCAGGAAGGCGGATCGTGCTCATGCCGGACTCCCCTTCTTGAAAAGCTCGCGAAATACCGGATAAATCCCTGACGCGTCGGAGATTTTCTGCATCGCAAAATTCGGGTGGCCTTCGCGCACCCGGGCGTATTCCTCCCAGAGATTCTGGTTTTCCTCGGCCACCTGGATATAGGCAAAGTAGCGCGAGACCGGCAACAGATTTTCAACCAGCAACTTGCCGCATTTGGCGGAGTCCTGGTGCCAATTGTCGCCGTCGGAAGCCTGGGCACCGTAGATGTTCCATTCGTTCGGGGAATAGCGTGCCTGGATGATCTGGTGCATCAATGCCAGGGCGCTGGACACCACGGTGCCACCGCTCTCGGTCGACTGAAAGAACTCCTCCTCGGAAACTTCACTGGCCTGCGTGTGATGGCGAATAAAAACGACATCCGTTTTTTCGTAGTGGCGCATCAGGAACAGGTACAGCAAAATGAAAAAGCGCTTGGCCATGTCCTTGCGCGCCTCGTCCATGGAACCTGAAACATCCATCAAACAGAACATCACGGCCCGGCTGGCCGGCAACGGCACCCTGATCCGGTTGCGGTAACGCAAATCGAAGGGGTCCAGAAACGGTATTTTCCGGAGTCGGCCCCGCAGCGCTTCCATCTGGCCCTGCAGCGCAAGAATCTCGCTGCGCGGCGTGTTTGCATCCCGCAGCATCGAGGCCAGACGCACCTGCAATTGCCGCAACTGGCGCCTCGCATCGCCGCCCATGGCGATGCGTCGGCCAAGGGCCACGCGCATTGAGCGCACGACATGCAGGTTGGTGGGTGTCCCTTCGGAAACGAAACCGGCGCGTTGCGATTTCCATTCCGGCGCATCAGGCAATAGCTGCGTGCGCAGCAGACGCGGCAGCGCCAGATCGTCGAAAAAATACTGCATGAACTCTTCGCGCGTGATGCGAAAAACGAAGTCATCCTCGCCGATGCCATCCGGACTCGCCGCCGTGCCGCCAGCACTTCCTTCTTGCGGACGCGCGATGCGGTCGCCTTTCACGTAGTCCCGGTTGCCGGGATGCACTCGCTCCTGCATGCCGCCGGAGCCGTGACCAAACACCGGCTCCGACACATCGCGGCGCGGCAAGGTGATGTCTTCGCCCTGCTCGATGTCATGAATGCTGCGGCCGGTGACAGCCCGACGAACAGCGTCCCGTATCTGCTCGCGATAACGGCGCAGGAAACGCTCCCGGTTGCCGATCGACTTGTTCTTGCCTGACAAGCGCCGATCAATGACTTGTTGGAGCATGGTGATCTCCCGTTGGTCTTTGGCAGGGTGCGCAGTGCTGCATTGCGGGCCTCATGAACTCTTGCGGACTCTGAGGTACCAGTCGCACAGCAGACGCACCTGCCGGGCGCTATAGCCCTTGGAGACCATGCGGTTAAGGAAGTCCTCATGCTTCTTCTTTTCATCCGCGCTGGCCTTGGCGTTAAAGGAAATGACCGGCAACAGGTCTTCGGTATTCGAGAACATTTTCTTTTCGATCACGGCGCGCAGCTTCTCGTAGCTGGTCCAGGCCGGGTTCTTGCCAGCGTTGTTGGCCCGCGCGCGCAGCACGAAGTTGACGATCTCGTTGCGAAAATCCTTGGGGTTGCTGATGCCCGCCGGCTTTTCGATTTTTTCCAGTTCGGCATTGAGCGCGGAACGGTCAAAGATTTCGCCGGTATCGGTATCCCGGTATTCCTGGTCCTGAATCCAGAAGTCCGCGTAGGTCACATAACGGTCGAAAATGTTTTGCCCGTATTCGGAGTACGACTCCAGGTAGGCCGTCTGGATCTCCTTGCCGATGAACTCGGCATAGCGAACCGCCAGATATTCCTTGATGAACGCCAGGTAACGCTGCTCGATCTCCGGCGCGAACTGCTCGCGCTCGATTTGCTGCTCAAGCACGTACATCAAATGCACCGGGTTGGCGGCGATTTCGGTGGAATCAAAATTGAAGACCTTGGACAGTATCTTGAAGGCAAAGCGCGTCGAGATGCCGCTCATGCCTTCGTCCACGCCGGCATAGTCGCGGTACTCCTGGTAGCTCTTGGCTTTCGGGTCAGTGTCTTTCAGGTTCTCGCCGTCGTACACCAGCATCTTGCTGAAAATGCTGGAGTTTTCGGGCTCTTTCAGGCGCGTCAACACGGCAAACTGCGCCATCATCTTCAGCGTACCGGGCGCGCAGATTGCGCCAGACAAGGAAGAGTTGCGAATCAGCTTTTCGTAAATCTTCACCTCTTCCGATGCGCGCAGGCAGTAAGGTACCTTGACGATGTAAATACGGTCGAGAAAAGCCTCGTTATTTTTGTTGTTCTTGAAGGCTTTCCATTCACTTTCATTCGAGTGCGCCATCACGATGCCATCAAAGGGAATCGCACCAAACCCTTCAGTGCCCTTGAAATTGCCCTCCTGGGTAGCCGTCAACAGGGGATGCAGCACCTTGATGGGCGCCTTGAACATCTCGACAAACTCGAGCAAGCCCTGATTGGCCAGGCACAAACCACCCGAATAGCTGTAGGCGTCGGGATCGTCCTGGGCAAATGTTTCCAGTTTACGGATATCGATCTTGCCAACCAGCGAGGAGATATCCTGATTGTTTTCGTCACCGGGCTCGGTCTTGGCGATGGCGCATTGTTTCAGGATGGACGGAAAGCGCTTGACGACGCGGAACTTGCGGATGTCGCCGCCGTACTCTTCAAGTCGCTTGACCGCCCAGGGTGACATGATGCGCTGCAGATAGCGCGTCGCAATGCCGTACTGGGTGTCCAGCAAAGGAATGTCTTCTGCGTTGTTGAACAGGCCCAGTGGTGACTCGTTGATGGGCGAGCCTTTCAGTGCATAAAAAGGTATCTTCTCCATCAGCTGTTTGAGCCGCTCGGCAATCGACGACTTGCCCCCACCGACCGGACCCAGCAAGTAAAGGATCTGCTTTTTCTCTTCCAGGCCCTGCGCTGAATGACGGAAGTAGGACACCACCTGTTCGATGGGCTCTTCGAGACCGTAGAAATCACGGAATGCCGGGTAAAGCTTGATCACCTTGTTGCCAAAGATGCGCGACAGACGCTGATCATGGTGGGTGTCGAACACCTCGGCCTCACCAATGGCGGCAAGAATACGCTCAGCCGCCGTGGCGTAAACAAGAGGGTTCTTTTTACAGACCTCGAGATAATCCTCAAGGGACAGTTCTTCTTCCCGCGTTTGCTCGTAACGCGTCAAAAAGTTACGGACGACATCCATAAAACCTCCTTCGCAAGCTGCGCTTAGGGACCACAACACCCCCAGATGGGGAATACCTCACTTTACCGCCTATCTGACTTGAATGTACACCTGTGCTCGGGTAATGAACAGAGTGACGACAAGGCGATCCGAAAGTTCTGCGGTATCAGTTCGACAAATAAGGCCCTTCGGCCAGAAAACAATTCCGGCAAGCGTTCAGCAGCGTGCCAAAGCCGCCATTTGCGCACCTTCGTGCGCCAGCGCCATGACTTCGCGCGGCGGCAGGACTTTAAGCCGGTGGTCGCTCCAGACCTGACGCCAGCGACGGGCGCCTGGCAGGCCGTTTCGCAAGCCAAGCATGTGCCGGGCCATCGCGCTCCAGGGCGTGCCATGCTCCGCCGCTTCCCTCTCCATGTAACTCACCATCTGCTCTTCAGCCGCTTCACGGGTCAGGACGCCGCGTCCGTCTGCGTAAAACGCCTCGTCCCATGACGCCAGCCACCAGGGGTTGTGATAAGCCTCCCGCCCAATCATCACGCCATCGAGTTCAAGCAGTTGCTCCGCCACTTGTTCATTGGTGGTGATGCCGCCGTTGACGCAAATGGTCAGGTGCGGGAAATCGAACTTCAGGCGCTTCACAAATTCGTAACGCAGCGGCGGCACCTCGCGGTTTTCCTTTGGGCTCAGGCCTTTGAGCCAGGCGTTTCGGGCATGAACGACGAGAGTCTTGCAGCCCGCGTCGCTCACAGCGCCGACAAAGTCGCGCAAAAACTCATAGCTCTCGCCCTTATCGATACCGACGCGGTGCTTCACCGTAACCGGCACATTCACCACGTCCAGCATCGCCTTCACGCAGTCGGCCACAAGCTGCGGCTCGGCCATCAGGCAGGCGCCAAACGCACCGCGCTGCACGCGTTCGCTGGGACAGCCACAATTAAGGTTGATTTCGTCATAGCCCCACTGCTCACCCAGTTTGGCGCAGTGGGCCAGGTCGGCCGGCTCGCTGCCGCCCAACTGCAGTGCTACGGGGTGTTCTTCGGCATTAAAGCGCAGGTGCCGCGCCACGTCGCCATGAATCAGCGCGCCGGTGGTCACCATCTCGGTGTACAGCAAGGCATGGCGCGACAACAGGCGATGAAAGTAGCGGCAATGCTTATCGGTCCAATCCATCATGGGTGCCACGCTCAGGCGCCAGGGCGTGCTGGAAGCTGTTGAATCAGCGCCAGGGGAAGGCGTGCTAGGGACTGGAACCAAGGCTGGCATGACGCTATTTTCTCAGAAAGAACATACCCCGACGATCTCCCCAAAAATCGCGTTGCCAGACAGGCAAGCCCGGAGGGCGGGTAATATGAGCACGTTTAACCGATAAAGCAAGCATGAAGCGCTAAAAAAGATGACGTCAATGCCACTCTCCCTCCCCACAGGCCAAGCTGACCGTTCTCCACTGCGCCTGCGCGCGCGGACGCTGGGACTGCTGGCCCCGATGGCGCTGCTCGCTGCCTGCACCTCGGTGCCGCTGCCGCCCTGGACTCCCTCCGCGCCCCGCCCCGCTGCAAGCCCACCCAGCACTGACGCAGCGTCGGCACCGCCTGCGGCGGTACAGGTATTCCCGGTGGCGCCTCCTTCAATGGTCGCCACGGCGCCCGCTGATCTGCCAGCGCCGTACAGTGCAGCGGTTGCCGCCCGCTTTCCGGTGCCCCCAGTGGCTTACATCACACCCGGTCTGCAAGCGGGACGCGCAAGCTATACCACCCAGGCCGAGCTTCAGGACTGGCTGCGCAATCAGGCGGCGGCATCGCGAACGGCGGGTATCCATGCCGCCGTACGGCCGATTGGCAGATCC
>Ga0155550_1404_pt1 | contig 13134 bp, 12 predicted proteins | sample RifCSPhighO2_12_FD_107207 | JGI IMG/M metagenome (GOLD analysis project Ga0155550, IMG submission 107207) | Burkholderiales bacterium RIFCSPHIGHO2_12_FULL_61_11
CAGCGCATGGCTGCGCAGCGGCAAGGGTCGCTTGGCGGAATCAAGGTGGTTGTGGTCAAGGGGAGGGATCTATGAGCTTAGCCACCAAGGTGATCTGGCTGTCCGCCTGCTGGGGCGCTGTTTTGCTGGCGGGCTGTGCCAACCAGCCAGACCTGTCAGGGGCATCGGGTAACCAAAATGACATCGTCACGGAGTCGGATGAACCCGATCAACGCAGGCGCGCCCGGCTGCGGCTTGAGCTGGCAACCGGCTATTTCGAACAGGGTCAGACCAATGTTGCGCTTGATGAAATCAAGCAATCGCTCGCCACGGACCCAACTTATGCGGACGCCTTCAATCTGCGTGGGCTGGTGTATATGCGGCTCAACAATGTTCCGTTGGCAGAGGATAGTTTTCGCCGGGCTGTCGCGCTGAATTCGCGCGATTCGGATGTCGCGCACAACTATGGCTGGCTTTTATGCCAGCAAGGTCGCTACAGCGAGTCATTCAAGTTGTTTGCGCAGGCCGCGGCCAATCCCACTTACAGCGGCAAGGCCAAAACACTGATGACTCAAGGTGTCTGCCAGGTTCGTGCTGGGCAGCATGCCGAGGCTGAACAAAGCCTGATGCATTCTTATGAGCTTGATGCGGGCAATCCGGTCACCGGCTACAACCTGGCCAATCTTCTTTATGAGCGTGGCGAGTTGACGCGCGCGCAGTTTTATATCCGTCGCTTGAACAACAGCGAATTGGCCAATGCTGAAACCCTCTGGCTGGGCATCAAGACCGAGCGAAAGTTGAACAATCGGGAGGCCATGCTGCAGCTGGCTTCCCAGTTAAAGAAACGCTTTGCGCAGTCCCCTGAGGCTGCTGCCTACGAAAAAGGTGCGTTCAATGAGTGACCTTGATTCCGCGCTGGCTGGACACTTTGATGGAAATGCCGCCGCTTGCGGCTTTGGCAGCAGTCAGGCGGCGACCTGGGTGGAACCCACAGCTGGCGCCTTGCTTCGTGATGCGAGGGAGGCGGCAGGTATTCACATCGCCACATTGGCGGCGCTGCTCAAGGTTCCTGAAAAAAAACTTGAAGCATTGGAACAGGACCGGTTTGATTTGTTGCCCGACCTTGTTTTTGCGCGAGCGCTGGCCGCCAGCGTGTGCCGCATCCTGAAGCTTGACGTGGCCCTAATACTTGAGCGGCTGCCTCAAATCGGAGCCTCCAGATTGAACCAGCAAGGCGAAGGCCTCAAGACGCCGTTTCGCTCGAAGGGTGACGCTCGGTGGTCGCCACTATGGGCGCGAGTTTCGCAGCCCGCCGTTCTCACTGGCCTGGCCTTCTTGCTGGGCGCGCTGGTATTGGTTTTTCTGCCCGTCAGCAAGCCGGACGCAGCGCCAGGCAAGGCCGGTGCAGACGGTGCGATGGCCAAAGATGAGCCGCTCAAGTTGTTGCCCGCGACTGGCGTCATGGCGGATACGGGCTTGGCAGCCAGTGTCCAGCCTGTGCTGTCGACACCGCATGCTGACCAGATCGCAGCGGCTGCCGAGGTTGCCGCGACAGGGCCCTTGGCCATCACTGGATCCAATGCGTCGGAACCCGCCGGCATTGTCACTTTCCGCGCGAAAGGCGAATCCTGGGTTGAGGTCACCGATACGAAGGGCACGGTCGTGCTGCGACGTACCCTAAACGCCGGCGAGATTGTCGGTGCATCCGGCGCGCTGCCGCTGGCCGCCGTTGTTGGCCGGGCCGATGCAACGCAGGTTCAGGTGCGCGGGCAGGCGTTTGACCTGACGCCGCTAGCCAAAGATAACGTAGCCCGATTCGAGGTGAAATAGTGCAATCCGGTCTTCCCATCGAGTCGGCTTTTCCAAAAGTGCGACGCTCCATTCGGGCTCAGGTTGTCTGGGGCTCCTGTGTCGTGACCGTGGGCGGTAACGCTCCGGTGCGTGTCCAGTCGATGACCAACACCGATACGGTGGACGCCATTGGCACGGCCATTCAGGTCAAGGAGCTTGCCCTGGCGGGCTCCGAAATGGTCCGCATCACGGTCAATACGCCGGAGGCGGCCGCAGCCGTGCCGCACGTCCGGGAGCAACTGGACCGCATGGGTATCGATGTGCCGCTGATTGGTGACTTTCATTACAACGGCCACCGCCTGCTGACCGATTACCCCGCCTGCGCCGAGGCTCTCTCCAAATACCGGATCAATCCCGGCAATGTGGGCAAAGGCAACAAGCGCGACACGCAGTTCGGCCAGATGATCGAGGCAGCCATGCGCTGGAACAAACCCGTGCGCATCGGTGTGAATTGGGGCAGCCTCGACCAGGAATTGCTGGCCAGCCTGATGGACGAAAACAGCGCGCGTGCGACGCCCTGGGACGCCAGGCAGGTCATGTATGAAGCACTGATTACTTCAGCGATAGCTTCCGCTCAGCGCGCCCAGGATATGGGCCTGCGCCGCAACCAGATTATTTTGTCCTGCAAGGTCAGTGGCGTTCAGGATCTGATCTCGGTCTACCGTGAACTGGCCAAGCGCACCGATCACGCCCTTCATCTTGGCCTGACCGAGGCCGGCATGGCAACCAAGGGAACGGTGGCCTCTGCTACGGCGCTGTCCATTTTGTTGCAGGAAGGTATCGGCGACACCATTCGCGTCTCGCTGACACCCCAGCCGGGTGAGGCCCGCACTCAGGAAGTCGTGATTGCTTCCGAAATCCTCCAGGCGCTGGGCTTGCGCCTCTTTGTGCCCAGTGTCACGGCGTGCCCTGGCTGTGGGCGCACCACCAGTACCACTTTTCAGGAGCTGTCCAAACAGATCGACGACTTTCTTCGTGCCAAGATGCCGGTCTGGCGTGCGCAATACCCCGGCGTTGAAGGGCTCAAGGTCGCCGTGATGGGCTGCATCGTCAATGGCCCGGGTGAAAGCAAGCATGCCGATATCGGCATCAGTTTGCCCGGTTCCGGCGAAGCACCCGCCGCACCGGTATTCATTGATGGCGAAAAAAGACTGACTCTGCGCGGTGAAAACATTGCGCAGGAATTTCAGGCCATCGTTGAAAACTACATTGAAAAACGCTTTGGCGCGCAAACCGTCGCTGAATTCGCCTAATACCCATGCTTGAAAAAATGACTGTCGGCCTGGTGGAAAAATCGCCTTTGGCCAAAACCGAAAAACTGGCTGCGGTCAAGGGCATGAACGATATCCTGCCGCCCGACTCGGCGCGCTGGGAATGGCTTGAAGGCAAGGTCCGATCCCTGATGCAGCGTTACGCCTACCGCAACATCCGTACCCCCATTCTTGAGCACACGCAGCTGTTTGTGCGTGGTATCGGTGAAGTCACCGACATCGTCGAAAAGGAAATGTATTCCTTCGAAGACCGTTCTGACAAACATGGCGAGCACGATCACCTGACCATGCGGCCGGAAAACACCGCCAGCGTGGTTCGCGCGGTCACGGAGCACAACCTGCTCTATGACGGAGGCAAGCGCCTGTATTACATGGGCCCCATGTTCCGTCGGGAGCGGCCGCAGCGTGGCCGATACCGCCAGTTCCACCAGATTGGTGCCGAAGCGCTGGGCTTTGCCGGTCCCGAAGTGGACGCCGAACTGATTTTGCTCGCAGCAGCGCTGTGGAAGGAGTTGGGCCTCACCGATTGGCGCCTGGAAATCAACAGTTTGGGTCAGCCCGAAGAACGCGCCCAGCACCGAATCGAACTGATTGCTCATTTCGAACAGCATGCGGACGCGCTCGACGAGGAGGCGCGCAGGCGTTTGCACAGCAACCCGCTGCGCATTCTGGACAGCAAAAATCCAGCCATGAAGGCGGTGGTTGAAAGTGCGCCCCGGGTGATTGACTTTTTGGGCCCCCAGTCGCTCGCGCATTTTGAGGGTCTGAAAGCCATCCTTGATGCCAACGGCATCCCCTGGACACTCAACCCCCGCTTGGTGCGTGGCCTGGATTACTACAACCTCACGGTGTTCGAGTTCGTGACCGATAGGCTGGGTGCGCAAGGCACCATTTGTGCCGGAGGCCGCTTTGACTACCTGATTGAACAGATTGGCGGTAAAGCAGCGCCCGCCGTGGGCTGGGCTCTGGGGGTCGAGCGCGTCCTCGAACTCATCAAGGAGCAGGGCGAGGCCATCACGCTTCCTGTGCCCGATGCCTATGCGGTGATTCCAGAGGCTTGCGCCTTGCCGGTCGTCATGCAAACGCTGCAGGCTTTGCGGGCGGCGGGGGTGAGCGTACAGATGCACGCTGGCGTCAGCGCCGAAGGCATGGGCAGCATGAAGTCGCAATTCAAAAAAGCCGATAGCAGCGGCGCAAGATTTGCGCTGATTTTTGGCGCGGCCGAACTCGCCCAGGGGTGCGTCGCTGTCAAACCCTTGCGCGGCGAGAAAGTCGAGGGCGCACTGGCCCAAATACTTCAGTCGCTGAGCGCTGTGGGTGCATGGGCTCACACGCTGCGCGGCCAAGCGCCGATGGACGTTGTTTAAGCGTCGATCTCCGCCCTCTACAATCACTCAATTCAATCCGCGCAGTTATCGCGCAACAAGTAGATTTTTATGGCAAAACCCCTCGATTTAGAAGAACAGGAACAGCTTGCTGAAATCAAGCACTTCTGGAAACAGTATGGCAACCTCATTACCTGGGCGTTGATTGCTGTATTGGGTTCCTTTGCGGCCTGGAACGGTTACCAGTATTGGCAGCGTAATCAGGCAGCACAGGCATCGGTGATGTATGACGAGGTCGAGCGCGCCGTGCAGTCGGGCGATATGGCAAGGATTGACCGCTCGCTGGCCGACATGAAAGACCGTTTTGGCCGTACCACTTATGCGCATCAAGCCGGTCTGCTGGCCGCCAGGGTCTATTACGACAAAGGCAACGTCGATGCTTCTCGCGCTGCCCTGAGTTGGGTCGCCGAGAAAGCCTCTGATGAAGGCTATCAGGCGATTGCCAAATTGCGTCTTGCCGGGCTGCTGCTGGAAAAGAAGGCCTATGACGAGGCGCTGCAGCAGTTGTCAGGCTCTTTTCCGAAAGACTTTGCAGCGCTTGCTGCTGACCGGCGCGGCGACATCCTTCTGGCCCAGGGCAGGAAAGATGAAGCCAAAGCGGAATACGAAAAGGCCTACAAAGGCCTTGATGAGCGCGCCGAGTACCGGCTTCTGGTGGAGGTCAAGCTCAATGCGCTTGGCGTCGATCCAACGGCCTGGCAGGTCAAGCCGGCAACGGCAGCACCCAATGCCGAGGTGAAGTCATGATTTCTAAGCCTCTTAGGCCTTTAGCAATGGCTGTACGGGCGCCATTAGCTATTATTATTGTAGCAATTCTAAGCGGCTGCTTTGGCGGTGTTGCCAAAATCCAGCCCACCGAATTGCAGCCGGTAACCGCCCTTGTCGGCGCCCGCCAAAGCTGGACGACCCGCATTGGGCCCGTGAATTTCCCGCTGGACGTGAATGTGTCCGGCCCGAGCGTGGCCGTTGCGGGCAGCGACGGCATCGTGGCCGTGCTCGATGCTCAAACCGGCCGCGACATTTGGCGCGTTGCCCTCGATACGCCCATCTCTGCTGGCGTTGGCAGTGATGGGAAAGTTGTGGCCGTGGTAACGAAAGCAAACGAAGTCGTCGCATTGCAGGATGGCCGTGAACTTTGGCGCCAGAAACTCGGTGCACAGGTTTTCACTGCGCCTTTTGTGGCCGGTGCGCGGGTCTTCGTCCTGGCAGCGGACCGCTCGGTCAATGCCTTTGACGGGCAGACGGGCCGCAAGCTGTGGGCTCAACAGCGACCCAGTGAGCCTTTGGTGCTGCGCCAGTCAGGGGTGCTGTTGGCTGTCGGTGATACTTTGGTGGTTGGCTTGGCCGGCCGGCTGGTGGGTCTCAATCCAGCCAACGGCAGTATTCGATGGGAAGCACCCATTGCCTCGCCACGCGGCATCAATGATGTGGAGCGGCTGGTCGATCTGGTCGGCCGCGTCAGCAGGCAAGCTGACACTGTCTGCGTGCGGGCTTTTCAGGCCAGCATAGGCTGTGTCGATGCCGCTCGCGGCAGTCTGCTGTGGACCAAGCCTGCCCATGGCGCGCAGGGTATTCATGGCGATGACCGCCTGCTGTTTGGCACCGAAGCTGACGGGACAGTGATGGCTTGGCGACGCAGCGACGGCGAGCGTGCCTGGTCGACAGATCATTTGCGTTACCGCAGCCTGACGGCGCCGATGGTGATCGGACGTTCCGTGGCAATGGGGGATTTCGCTGGTTTTATTCACCTGTTGTCGCGTGAAGATGGCTCCCTTCTAAATCGCTTGCCGACTGACGGCTCGGCCATCGCTGCCGCCCCTGTGCTGGCGGGCAGAACGCTTGTTGCGGTCACCCATAACGGCGGCGTTTACGGCTTTCAGCCTGAATAAGAGCAGCCCTTTCAGAAGCTTTATTGATGAAACCTGTCATTGCGCTGGTCGGCCGCCCGAATGTGGGCAAGTCGACACTTTTTAACCGGCTGACCAAGACGCGGGATGCGATCGTGGCCGATTGGGCCGGCTTGACGCGTGACCGTCATTACGGTCAAGGTAACCTGGGAAACCACGAGTACATTGTCATTGATACCGGTGGTTTCGAGCCCGATGCCATCACCGGCATCTACAAGGAGATGGCCAAGCAAACCCGACAGGCTGTTGCGGAGGCCGACGTGGTGGTTTTCGTGGTTGACGCCCGGGCCGGCATTAGCTCGCAAGACCATGACATTGCCAACTACCTGCGCAAGCTGGGCAAGCCGACGGTGCTGACGGCCAACAAGGCGGAGGGCATGACAGATGGCGTTCAGTTTTCCGAATTTTTTGAATTGGGTTTGGGTGAAGTGCTGCCGGTTTCCGCGTCCCATGGTCAGGGTATGCGTACCTTGGTGGATCTTGCGCTGGCCCCGCTTGGTTTGCCGGATATCGATGAAGACGCTGAACCGCAGGATCCGTCCGTCATCAGGCTTGCCGTTGTGGGTCGGCCCAATGTTGGCAAGTCCACGCTCATCAATACCTGGCTGGGTGAGGAGCGGCTGGTGGCGTTCGACTTGCCCGGAACCACGCGTGACGCGATCTCCGTGCCTTTTGAGCATGCCGGGCAAAAGTTTGAACTGATTGATACCGCCGGGCTGCGTCGCAAGGGCAAGGTTTTCGAGGCGATTGAGAAGTTTTCTGTCGTCAAAACCTTGCAGGCCATTGAAAATGCCAACGTTGTTCTGCTGCTGCTGGACGCCACGCAAGGCGTGACCGATCAGGATGCGCATATTGCAGGCTACATTCTTGAAAGTGGCCGTGCGGTAGTGGTGGCCATCAACAAATCCGATGCGATTGATTCCTACCAGCGTGAACTGCTGGAGCGCTCCATCGAGACCCGGCTTGGCTTTCTGAAATTCGCGTCCATTCATCCAATCTCGGCCATCAAGCGCCAGGGATTAGCGCCCGTCTGGAAATCCATTGTTCAGGCTCACGCGTCGGCCAACCGCAAAATGACCACGCCGGTGCTGACGCGCCTGCTGCTCGAAGCCGTGCAGTTTCAGCAACCCCAGCGTTCCGGCATATTCCGCCCCAAGCTTCGCTATGCTCACCAGGGTGGCATGAACCCACCGATCATCATCATCCACGGCAACTCGCTGGAGCATGTTACCGAGGCGTACAAGCGCTACCTGGAAGGGCGGTTTCGCAAGGCGTTCGACCTGGTCGGCACGCCGCTGCGGATTCAGCTGAAAAGCTCACTCAACCCCTTCGCGGACAAGGAATCGACCCAGGATGACAGGCGTCGCAGGTAGGCTGTGTTAAGGTGGAGTCTTATTAACTTTTGAACACGGAAAATATCGTGAGCAATAACAAAGGTCAGCTCTTGCAGGACCCATTTCTCAACATCTTGCGTCGCGAGCATGTGCCTGTTTCGATTTATCTCGTCAATGGGATTAAATTGCAGGGTCAGATCGAGTCCTTCGATCAATACGTCGTTTTACTTCGCAATACCGTGACTCAAATGGTCTACAAGCATGCGATTTCCACCATCGTTCCCGGTCGTGCCGTGAATTTTTCAACCGGCGATTCTGAAGAAAGTCCTGTCAACTGAGCTCTTATGATGCGCCGGTGAAAACCCGACCGCGTGCCCTGCTGGTGGGCGTTGATCTGGGTTTCCCAAATTTTGATGTGGATCTGCAGGAACTGGGTTTGCTCGCGCAAACCGCAGGCCTGGAGCCGGTGGCGCGCGTAACCTGCAAACGCAAGGCCCCCGATGCGGCGCTTTTCATCGGATCTGGCAAGGCGGACGAAATCAAGCTGCTGGCCCTCGACACTGGAGCGTCTGAAGTCCTGTTCGATCAGTCGCTCAGTCCGGCCCAGCAACGCAATCTGGAACGCCATATGGGTCTACCCGTCAATGACCGGACCTTGCTGATTCTGGAAATTTTCGCCCAGCGGGCGCGCAGCCACGAGGGCAAGCTGCAGGTCGAACTGGCCCGGCTGCATTACACCTCAACCCGTCTGGTGCGGCTCTGGTCGCATCTTGAGCGACAAACGGGCGGCGCGGGGGTACGTGGCGGTCCCGGCGAAAAGCAGATTGAACTTGACAAACGCATGATTGGCGAAGCCATCAAGCGGACCAAGGAGCGCCTGAATAAAGTCAAAAGGCAGCGCCAAACGCAGCGCAAGCAGCGCGAGCGGCGCAACTCCTTCACGATTTCGCTGGTCGGCTATACCAACGCTGGCAAGACCACTCTGTTCAATGCGCTGGTCAAGGCACGCGCTTACGCGGCCGACCAGCTTTTCGCCACGCTGGACACGACGACGCGGCAGATTTACCTGGGTGACGCGGCTCGATCGGTGTCGATGTCGGACACGGTTGGTTTTATCCGGGATCTGCCGCACGGATTGATTGATGCTTTTGCGGCCACGCTGCAGGAGGCCGCCGATGCAGACTTGCTGCTGCATGTGGTGGACGGTGCCAATCCCGACTATCTGGAGCAAATTGAACAAGTGCAACGCGTTCTGGCCGAAATTGGCGCCGCTGACGTTCCGCAGATTCTGGTGTTCAACAAGCTCGATATTATTGAGAAAACCAGCTTGCCCCTGCAATTGAGCGATACGTTCGAACTCAGGGATGCATTCGAGGGTTCCAGCCGAAGCGTGGAGCGGGTATTTGTCAGCGCTCAGTCGGGTGAAGGTCTGCCGCGCTTGCGCGAGCTACTGGCCAGTCATGCGGCAAGCGTTTCGCAAGAGGAAATTTCCAAAACAGGCGACAAGCTTCCCTGAACGGGTGATTTCATTAGGCACAATGTCGGTGAATTGAAAATAAAGCGAGTTTGACCCCATGAATCTGAATCCCGTGCTGCAGACGTTGGCGACCTGGCCAAGTCGGCTTAAACAACGTGCCCAAGGCATGTTCAACCTGAATGATCCGCGTTGGGGCCGTGACGACGACAAATCGTCGCCTGATGAAACCAAGCCTGACGCCCCACGCGAGGACCAGCAGCCATCCCAGCCTGTCAATCGCCCGCGCGGCCAAGGCCCCAATCAGGGTCCGCCTGATTTGGACGAACTTTGGCGTGATTTCAATCGCAAGTTGAGCGGACTGTTTGGCGGTGCAAAAAATGCCGGTAACCGGGGCGTTTTTGGCGGCGGCAATGGCGGTGGCGGCGGCGGTGGATTTCAGCCGGATATGAAGAGCGCCGGCGTTGGCGTTGGGCTGATCGCCGGCGTGGTCGTTCTGATCTGGCTGGGAACGGGCTTCTTCATCGTTCAAGAGGGTCAGCAGGCGGTGATTACCCAGTTCGGCAAATACCGGTCAACGGTAGGTGCCGGTTTTAATTGGCGTTTGCCTTATCCCATCCAGCGTCACGAAGTGGTGGTGGTCACCCAGATTCGTTCGGTCGATGTGGGCCGGGACAACATCCTCCAGGCTACCGGACTGCGCGACTCGGCCATGCTCACCGAAGACGAGAACATCGTCGAAATCAGGTTCGCCGTGCAATACCGCCTCAGCGATGCGCGCGCCTATCTGTTTGAGAGCAAGGATCCCGCCAGCGCGGTGGTCAAGGCTGCTGAAACGGCGGTGCGCGAAGTGGTCGGAAAAATGAAAATGGACATGGCGCTGGCCGAGGAGCGCGACCAGATCGGACCGCGCGTTCGGGTGCTCATGCAGACCATTCTGGACCGCTACAAGGTCGGCGTCGAAGTCGTGGCTATCAACCTCCAGCAAAGCGGTGTACGCCCGCCCGAGCAGGTGCAGGCAGCGTTTGATGATGTGCTCAAGGCGGGCCAGGAGCGCGAGCGTGCCAAGAACGAAGCCCAGGCCTACGCCAATGATGTGGTTCCGCGTGCGGTGGGTTCGGCGTCCCGCCTGAAGGAAGAATCGGATGCCTACAAGGCGCGTATCGTGGCGCAGGCGCAAGGTGACGCGCAGCGTTTCCGCTCGGTATTGGTCGAGTACCAGAAGGCGCCGCAGGTTACCCGGGATCGTATGTACCTCGATGCCATGCAGCAGGTTTACAGCAACGTGACCAAGGTGTTGGTCGAATCGCGCCAGGGCTCCAACTTGCTGTATCTGCCGATCGACAAAATCATGCAGATGTCCGCGCAGGGCGGTGCGGCTGTCGGTGACAATACGTCGCCGCTTTCGGGGGGTGGAACTGCACCTTCCGACACGCTGCCCCCGGCCAATGGCCTGCCTCTTGATGCCCGAGCGCGTGATGCTTCCCGCACCCGCGAAACCCGCTGAGGAAGAAAAAAGTGAATAGAGTTGGACTTATCGTTTCTACATTGCTGGTGGCCTTGGCGCTGCTCAGCTCCACGCTGTTTGTGGTTGACCAGCGGCAATTTGGCGTGGTGTACGCGCTGGGCCAAATCAAGGAGGTGATCACTGAGCCGGGCCTCAATTTCAAGCTGCCGCCGCCATTCCAGAACGTTTCCTATATTGACAAGCGCTTGCTGACGCTCGACAGCAATGATTCGGAGCCCATGCTGACGGCCGAGAAACAGCGGGTTGTCATCGACTGGTACGTGCGCTGGCGCATCACCAACCCGTCAGAGTACATCCGCAACGTTGGCCTTGACGAGAAAGCCGGCGCCAATCAGCTCAATCGGGTGGTCCGCAACGCTTTTCAGGAAGAAATCAACAAGCGCACCGTCAAAGACCTGCTGTCCACCAAGCGGGAGGCGTTGATGGCCGATGTGAAATCGCAAGTGCTGCAGGTAGTCAAGGGCGCCAAACCCTGGGGTGTCGATGTGATTGACGTTCGAATCACCCGTGTCGACTATGTGTCAGCCATTACGGAATCGGTTTACCGCCGCATGGAGGCCGAGCGCAAGCGGGTAGCCAACGAGTTGCGTTCGACCGGTGCCGCCGAAGGAGAAAAAATCCGCGCCGATGCTGACCGGCAGCGCGAAGTCACCGTCGCCAATGCTTACCGCGAGGCGCAGAAGATCAAAGGTGAAGGTGATGCCGCAGCGGCAGCTGCCTACGCCGACGCGTTTGGCCGGGATCCGCAATTTGCCCAGTTCTACCGCAGCCTGGATGCCTACAAGGCGAGCTTTGGCAAGAAAAGCGACGTGATGGTGATTGATCCATCGTCCGATTTCTTCAAGGCCATGCGCGGATCCGGCAGCGGCACCTCGGCGCCTGCCAAAAAATAAACGGTCGTGAACGGCACGACCCTCTGGCAAGCACTGGCCCTGATGCTGGTGATTGAAGGGCTATTGCCGCTCATCTCGCCCACCGGGTGGCGCCGGATGTTTGAACAAATTCTCGCACTGGGCAACGGGCAGATTCGCTTTTTCGGACTTTGCAGTATTGCGGCTGGCACGATCTTGCTGGCGCTGCTGGCGTGAATTGCACGCCTCATGCAAACCCAGGCTTTCAGGGGTATTTGCGCATGACAACCGTCTCCTGCCGCCGACCGTTCAAAAACCGGTCCCAAGCCCGGTAAAATCTGTTTTTTAACAGATCACGAAAATTACAATGCTCGCCTGCTCGTCATCATGGCAATTGCCCGATCAAATTGCCGATGTCCTGCCCTCCGAAGCGCGTCACATCGAAGAGTTGCGCCGCCTGTTTCTCGATACCGCCCGCAGCTATGGCTATGAGTTGGTCATGCCGCCCTTGCTGGAACACCTGGAGTCGCTGCTCACCGGTACCGGTGAAGCGCTTGACCTGCAGACTTTCAAGCTGGTTGACCAGTTATCGGGCCGAACCTTGGGCTTGCGTGCCGACACAACGCCCCAGGTTGCCCGCATTGATGCACACCTGCTCAACCGCAGCGGCGTGGCGCGTCTTTGCTACTGCGGCCCTGTGTTGCACACGCGCGCGGACCGCCCGCACGCCACGCGCGAGCCCTTGCAGTTCGGCGCGGAAATCTACGGTCACGCCGGGCTCGAGGCCGATTTTGAAGCCCAGCATCTCGCGCTGGAGGGCCTGAGAGCGGCTGGGGTGGGCGAATTGGCGGTGGACATGGCGGATGTTCGCATCGTCAACAGCCTGCTTGCCGGCGCGACCCTCAATGCCTCGATGCTGGCGCTGATTCATGCGGCGCTGGCGGCCAAGGACGCAAGCGAGCTCGATAGCCTTACCGCCAGCCTTGATGGCGGCCTGTCTGCTGCCGCGCGCGAAGGCCTGAAAGCGCTGCTACAGCTCTACGGCGATGAAAAAGTCCTGGTCGAAGCTGAAAAAGTTCTTCCGCCAGCGCCGGGTATGCACGAAGCACTGCAAAATCTGAAGTGGCTGGCCTCCCATGTGGGCGCTGCCAAGGTCGGTATTGACCTGGCGGATCTGCGTGGCTACGCCTATTACAGCGGTATCCGCTTCGCCATTTATGGCCAGGGTGCCGAGCTGGCCCGTGGTGGCCGTTACGACGAGGTCGGCGCGGTGTTTGGCCGCCGCCGCCCGGCCGTAGGTTTCAGCCTGGATCTGAAGGAACTGGTTCGCGTCCTGCCGCCCCGACCCCTGAAGGCCGCGATTCGCGCGCCTTGGGGCGAGGAGGCCGGACTGCACGCCGCCATCGCCCGTCTGCGCGCTGACGGCGAGACGGTGGCCTGTGTGCTGCCTGGCCATGAGCATGAAGTCAGCGAATTTGACTGCGACCGCGAACTTGCGAAGGCTGCCGGTCACTGGGGTGTTCAGCCCCTGGAAAAAACCGCATAAAAAAGCTA
>Ga0155550_1381_pt1 | contig 13114 bp, 11 predicted proteins | sample RifCSPhighO2_12_FD_107207 | JGI IMG/M metagenome (GOLD analysis project Ga0155550, IMG submission 107207) | Burkholderiales bacterium RIFCSPHIGHO2_12_FULL_61_11
AAGATTGCGCCATCCGTTGATAATCGACAGCAGAAAAGGAAGCCCCCCATGAAACTTGTTCGCTACGGCAATCCCGGAAAAGAAAAGCCAGGCCTGATCGATGCTGACGGCAGACTGCGTGATCTGAGCGCGGTCATCAGCGACATTGGCGCCGGGCAGCTCAGTGATGTGGCGCTGGCCAGGCTGCGCAAACTCAATACCGACAAACTGCCGCTGGTCAGAGGCTCACCGCGCCTGGGGTGTCCGGTGGGCGGCGTCGGAAAATTCATTGCCATTGGGCTGAACTATGCCGACCATGCGGCCGAGTCCGGCTTGCCTATTCCCGCGGAGCCCGTGGTGTTCATGAAAGCCACGAGTTGCATCCAGGGGCCCAACGACCCGGTGATGCTGCCCAAGGGTTCGGTCAAGACCGACTGGGAGGTCGAGCTTGGCGTGGTGATTGGCACGCGGGCACGCTATGTGTCGCAAAAAGAGGCACTCAATCATGTGGCCGGCTACTGCACCATCAATGACGTCAGTGAACGGGAATTCCAGATCGAGCGCGGCGGCACCTGGGACAAGGGCAAAGGCTGCGACACCTTCGGCCCGATCGGCCCCTGGCTGGTGACTCGCGACGAAGTGCCCAACCCGCAAAAGCTAAGCCTGTGGCTGGAAGTCAATGGCCAGCGCGTGCAAAACGGCAGCACAAAAACCATGATCTTCGGTGTCGCCAAGCTTATCAGCTATGTCAGCCAGTTCATGACGCTGGAGCCCGGCGATGTCATCACCACCGGCACGCCGCCAGGCGTGGGAATGGGCATGAAGCCGCCGGTGTACCTGAAAAAAGGCGACCAGTTGACTCTCGGCATTGACGGCCTGGGTGAGCAGCGGCAAGTGGTCGTGCCTTTCAAGCGGTAAGGAGGAAAAACCGGTTTCAAAGACCGGTTTTTGTTGCCAGTGAACTAGGGTTTGCCTGCCCAGTAATTGGACTTTTCTCTCCATAAAGGATCATTGAGCCAGCATTGTTTGACAATCGTCATCAAATTATTGCAAAATAGCACGATCGTTCGTATTATTTCTTGCAATGCCATGTCCGTTAACGACCTCCCTGTCAAAACCCCTCGCAACGCGCCCATCAGCCGGGCGCTGCCTAAAACCCAGCACAAAGGCCAGCAGACCAAGGCGGCCATTGTGGACGCGGCTTTGGGTCTGGCCACGCAGATTGGCCTGGAAGGCCTGAGCATCGGCGCGCTGGCTGAAGTCATGCACATGAGCAAGTCGGGCGTCTTTGCCCATTTTGGATCGCGCGAAGAGCTGCAGATTTCGGTGATCCGCGAATACCACGCCCGCTTCGAGGACGAAGTGTTCTTCCCGGCCCTGCAACAGGCGCGAGGCTTGCCGCGGCTGCGCGCGCTGTTTCAAAACTGGATGAACCGCACCTCGGTTGAAATCGATTCAGGTTGCCTTTTTATCAGCGGTGCCGTCGAGTTTGACGATCGGCCCGGGCCGGTGCGCGATGCGCTGGCCGACTCCGTGCGAAGCTGGCTGGCTGCCATGTACCGCGCGGTGGTGCAAGCCAAGGAGGCGGGCCATTTGCGCGCTGACGCCGACGAGCGGCAGATGGCCTTCGAGATTCATGCGCTCATTCTTGCCTTGCATTACGAAGCCCGCTTTCTGAAAAACCCCGGTTCGCTGGACCGGGCCAACACCGGTTTTTCCAATATCCTGGCCTGCTACGGCAGTCAGGGCCTCGCTGCTTCCCCTTCCAATCATCCTTCCCCCTCCAAGGAGTAATCATGCCCATCTATGCCCCGCCCCTGCGCGACATGCAATTCGTCATGCACGAAGTTTTCAAGGTTGTCGACGAGTTGAAGGTCTTGCCCGCGCACGCCGACATCGACGCGGACACCATCAATGCAGTCCTTCAAGAAGGCGGTAAATTTGCGGTGGAAGTGACTTTCCCGCTCAATATCAGCGGCGACGAAGAGGGTTGCACGCTTGACAAAACCACCCATGAAGTGACCCCGCCAAAAGGTTTCAAGGAAGCCTACGCGCAGTATGTCGCCGGCGGCTGGGCGGCGCTGAGTTGCGACCCGGAATATGGCGGGCAGGGCTTGCCTTTCGTGGTGAACCAGTGCCTCTATGAAATGCTCAATTCGGCCAACCAGGCCTGGACCATGTACCCCGGCCTGTCGCATGGCGCCTATGAAGCGCTGCATGCCCATGGCACCGAGGCGCAGAAAAAGCTGTACCTGCCCAAGCTCACCAGCGGGGAATGGACCGGCACCATGTGCCTGACCGAAGCCCATTGCGGCACCGATCTGGGGCTGCTGCTCACCAAGGCCGAGCCGCAGCTTGATGGCAGCTACAAACTCACCGGCAACAAGATTTTCATCAGCGCCGGCGAACATGACATGGCTGAAAACATCGTGCATCTGGTGCTGGCGCGCCTGCCCGATGCGCCGCAGGGCAACAAAGGCATCAGCCTGTTTGCCGTGCCCAAATTCAATATCAAGCCAGACGGTTCACTGGGTTCGCGCAATGGTATTTATTGTGGCGGCCTGGAGCACAAGATGGGCATCCATGGCAACGCCACCTGCCAGATCGTTTTGGAGGGCGCCGTCGGCACCCTGGTGGGCGCGCCCCACAAGGGCCTGGCCGCCATGTTCGTGATGATGAACGCCGCGCGCCTGGGTGTGGGCAACCAGTCGCTGGGCCTGACCGAAGTGGCTTACCAGAACGCGCTGGCCTACGCCAAGGAGCGGCTCCAGATGCGCTCGCTGACGGGCGTGAAAGCCAAGGACCAGCCCGCCGATCCGATCATCGTGCATCCCGACGTGCGCAAGATGCTGCTGACCGCCAAGGCCTACGCCGAGGGCGGGCGCGCGCTGGCGGTTTATTGCACGCTGCTGCTCGACAAGGAAATTCACCACCCTGATGAAAATGTGCGCCAGGACTCGGGCGAAATCGTGGCGCTGCTCACGCCCATCGTCAAGGCTTTCATCACCGACAACGGCCACATTGCCACCAACGCCTGCATGCAGGTCTTTGGCGGCCACGGCTACATCAAGGAATGGGGCATGGAGCAGTTTGTGCGCGACAACCGCATCAACATGATTTATGAAGGCACCAACACCATCCAGTCGCTCGATTTGCTGGGCCGTAAAATCCTTGGCAACAACGGCGCCACGCTGAAAAAGTTTGGGAAACTCATTGGCGCGCTGGTCGCCGAGGAAGGCGTGAACGAGAAAATGGCCGAGTTCATCAATCCGCTGGCCGCGCTGGCCGAGCAGATGACCCAATTCACCACCGAACTGGGCTTCAAGGGGCTGCAAAATCCTGACGAGGTGGGCGCCGCCGCGGTGGACTACCTGCGGGTGGCGGGTCATTTTGTGTTCGGCTACTTCTGGGCCCGCATGGCGCAAGTCGCGCTGCGCGAGATCGCTGCGGGCAACACCGACACCTTCTACCTTGCCAAGCTGCAAACGGCGCGCTTTTACTTTGCCAAGCTGTTTCCGGAAACCGCCATGCTGATGCGCACGGCGCGCAGCGGCAGCCGCTCGCTGATGGATACCGACGCAGCGCTGGCCTGAATAATGTGCGCCGGGTTTGCCCTCACCCCTGCCCTCCCCCAGTGGGGGAGGGAGCAAGACATGCCGGCTTATTTTTCATCTTCCCTCCTTATTCCCTCTCCCTTTGGGAGAGGGCCAGGGTGAGGGCTTCCCCGTCTGCCTCAAGTGGAATCACACATGCAAAAATTTACAGTCAAGAAAGTCGCCGTCCTCGGCGCGGGCGTGATGGGCGCGCAAATTGCCGCCCATCTGGTCAATTGCAGGGTGCCGGTGGTGCTGTTTGATCTGCCCGCCAGGGAAGGCCCCAAGAATGGCATCGTCACCCGTGCCATTGAAGGGCTGAAAAAGCTCAAGCCGGCGCCGCTGGGCGTCGTGGAAGATGCGGCGCTGATCCAGCAGGCCAATTATGAAGAGCACATGGATGTGCTGAAAGAGTGCGACCTGATCATCGAAGCCATTGCCGAACGCATGGACTGGAAAACCGAGCTTTATCACAAGATCGCGCCCTTCATTGCCGAAGGCGCCATCGTTGCCAGCAATACCTCGGGCCTGTCGATCACCACGCTGAGCCAGGCGCTGCCCGAAGCGATCAAGCCGCGTTTCTGCGGGATTCATTTCTTCAACCCGCCGCGCTACATGGCGCTGGTGGAACTCATCAACACCCCGACCACCGAGCCCAGCGTGCTCGATGACCTGGAAGCGTTTGCGGTCAGTGCGCTCGGCAAGGGCGTGATCCGCGCCCATGACACGCCCAACTTCATCGCCAACCGCGTCGGCATTGCCGGCATGCTGGCCACCATGAAGGAAGCCGAAACTTTTGGCCTGAGCTACGACGTGGTCGATGACCTGACCGGCAAGAAGCTCGGCCGCGCCAGCTCGGGCACTTTCCGCACCGCCGACGTGGTCGGCCTGGACACCATGGCGCATGTCATCAAGACACTGCAGGACAACCTCGGTCCCGACAAACTGCCCGATCCGTTCTCGGACATTTACGGCACGCCGCCGGTGCTCGCCAGGCTGCTTGAAGCCAAGAGCCTGGGCCAGAAGAGCGGCGCGGGTTTCTACAAAAAGGTGGGACGCGACATTTTGCGTCTGGACCCTGAAAGCATGGAGTACGTCACAGGCGGCGCCAAGGCCGACGACGTGGTCGGCCGCATGCTGAAAAAACCGGCGGGCGAGCGTCTCAAGCTGTTGCGGCAAGCCGAAGGCGCTGAAGCGCGCTTCCTGTGGGCCGTGTTGCGCGACCAGTTTCACTATGCCGCCGTGCATTTGGAGGCCATTGCCGAAAGCGCCCGCGACATCGACTTCGCCATGCGCTGGGGCTTTGGCAGCAAACAGGGCCCGTTCGAGTTGTGGCAGGAGGCGGGCTGGCTGCAGGTGGCCACCTGGATCCAGGAAGACATTGACGCAGGCAAGGCGCTCAGCAAAGCGCCGCTGCCCGACTGGGTGTTCAAGGGCCCGGTGGCCGACGCCGGCGGCGTGCATACCGCAGCCGGCTCATGGAGCGCCTCGGCCAAAAAATTCATTCCCCGGCGCAGCCTGCCGGTCTATGCGCGCCAGCTTTTTCCCGAAGACGTGCTGGGTGCCCAGGCGCCTTCCTTTGAAACTGCGGGTACGACGCTGCACGAGGATGATTCGATTCGTCTGTGGACGCTGGACGGCGAGCAAGGCGATGTGCTGATAGCCAGCATCAAGACCAAAATGCACGCCATCAACCCCGATGTGACCGAGGGCCTGGCCCTGGGCGTGGAGCTGGCGGAAAAAAGCTACAAGGGCCTGGTGATCTGGTCGAACCACGAGATGTTCTCGGCCGGTGCCGACCTGCAAGCCATGTTGCCCGCTTTCATGATGGGGGGCGCCAAGGCGATTGAAGAAGCCGAGGCTGAGTTGCAGGGCGTGATGCTCAAACTGCGTTATGCCGCGATTCCGGTGGTGTCGGCCGTGCGCGGCCTGGCGCTGGGCGGCGGCTGCGAAATGGCGCTGTATTCGGCCCGGCGCGTGGCCGCCTTGGAGAGCTACCTCGGCCTGGTCGAGGTGGGCGTCGGCCTGGTTCCAGGCGGTGGCGGCCTGGCCTACATTGCGCGCCGAGCCGCTGAAAACGCCGCCACCTCAACCGGCAAGGACCTGCTGCCCTTCCTCACGGAAGGCTTCACCGCCGCCGCCATGGCCAAGGTCGGCACCGGCGCGCTGGACAGCCGCAAGATCGGCTACCTGTTAGAGAGCGACGTGATCGTGCCGAACAAGGACGAACTGCTGTTTGTGGCGCTGGGCGAAGCGCGCGCCCTGTTCGATTCCGGCTACCGCGCGCCGCACAAGCGGCTCTTTCCGGTGGCAGGCCGCAGCGGCGTGGCCACCATCAAGGGGCAACTGGTCAACCTGCGCGACGGCGGTTTCATCAGCGCGCACGACTATCACATTGCCGGCCTGATTGCGAGCGTGGTCTGCGGCGGCGACGTCGATGCAGGCACGCTGGTCAACGAAGAGTACCTGATGACGCTCGAACGCAAGGCTTTTGGCGCGCTGCTTGAAAACCCGAAGACGCAGGAACGCATCATGGGCATGATGAGCACCGGCAAGCCGGTGCGAAATTGATTTGTATTCCTCCTTCCCCCATTGGGGGAAGGTTGGGATGGGGGTAAACACCATGCAAAATCAGTCAACACCCAGCGCACAAGCACACGCCAAAACGCTCCGTAGCGCCATGACCGATGCCGAGCGCAAGCTTTGGTCGGGATTGCGCGGCGAGCGGCTGGGCGTGAAGTTTCGTCGGCAGCATCCGCTTGGTCGCTACATTGCAGATTTTGCGTGCCTTGACCCCAAACTTATCGTGGAGCTTGACGGTTCCCAACACGCAAATCAGCAAGACTACGACCAACGGCGCGACGCGTTTCTGAAGGCTCAGGGCTTTGAAGTGATGCGCTTTGCGTCGAATGAGGCGCTTCAGAATCCGGAGGGCGTGCGGGTTGTGATTCTGGAGTGCTTACAGCGGTTAATGAATGAGAGGGCAGATGCCCCCATCCCCGCCTTCCCCCAAAGGGGGAAGGAGCCTGCACCGGCCCTGCCTCAGAGTGGGAAAGCGTCTGAGCATTTCCCCGCTTCACTCCTTCCCCCGATGGGGGAAGGCAGGGATGGGGGTTTCCCCGCGCCCGTTCCCTGAATTCACATCTTGAAAATATCACACCAGCCTTTACCGATTCACCGAGAAAGAGTATTCCCATGAAACAAATCCAGGAAGCCTACATCGTTGCCGCCACGCGCGCGCCCATAGCCCGCTCGCACCGGGGGTTTTTTCGCAATACCCGGCCTGACGACCTGCTGGTCAAGGTGCTGCAGGCGGTGCTGGCCCAGGTGCCGTCGCTGGACCCCAAGGCGATCGAGGACATCATTTGCGGCTGTGCCATTCCCGAGGGCCCGCAGGGCCTGAATATTGCGCGCATCGGCGCGGTGCTGGCGGGCTTGCCGACCAGTGTCGGCGGCATCACCGTCAACCGCTTTTGCGCGTCGGGCCTGTCGGCCGTGCAAATGGCCGCGGACCGCATTCGCGTGGGCGAAGCCGATGTGATGATTGCCGCTGGTACTGAAAGCATGAGCATGGTGCCGATGACTGGCAACTCGCCGTCCTTCTCGCCCGCCATGTTTGCCAATGACGAGAATGTCGGCATCGCCTACGGCATGGGCCTGACCGCCGAGAAGGTGGCGCAGCAATGGAAGGTCTCGCGCGAGGCGCAAGACCAGTTCGCCTGCGCGTCCCACATGAAAGCGCTCAAGGCGCAGCAGGCGGGCGAGTTCACCGCTGAAATCACCCCGGTGGAAGTCACCGATCGCGGGGCCAATCTGCAAACCGGTGAAGTCATTGCCAAAACCCGCACCGTGAGCCTTGACGAAGGTGCGCGACCCGACACCACGCTCGAAGGTCTTGCCAAACTCAAGACCCCGTTTGCCGCGCGCGGCTCGGTCACCGCAGGAAACAGCTCGCAGACTTCCGATGGCGCCGGCGCGCTGGTGCTGGCCAGCGAAAAAGCCATCAAGCAATTCGGCCTCAAGCCGATCGCGCGCTTTGTCAGTTTTGCCGCCCGGGGCGTGCCGCCGCACCTCATGGGGATCGGCCCGATCGAAGCGATTCCGGCGGCGCTGCGCCATGCCGGTCTCAAGCTCGATGACATCGACTGGTTTGAGCTCAACGAAGCGTTTGCGGCGCAGTCACTGGCGGTGATCAACACGCTGGGCCTGAATGCGGCCAAGGTCAACCCCATGGGCGGCGCGATTGCGCTGGGCCATCCGCTGGGTGCCACCGGCGCGATTCGCTCGGCCACGGTGATTCATGCGCTGCAACGCCATCAATTGAAATACGGCATGGTGACGATGTGCATTGGCATGGGGCAGGGCGCAGCCGGCATTTTCGAGCGCGTTTGAAGAGGGCTTGGGCGGGCCTGTTGCAAGCTTGAACCACGAAGAGGTATCCTTTATCCTTATGACTACATCGCTCCAGACCCCGCCGGAAATCCTCACCCACGTTGATGCGGGCGTGATGACCGTCACGCTCAATCGCGTGGACAAGAAAAACGCCATCACCTCGCTCATGTACGCTGCCATGGCTGACGCGCTGGAAGCCGCCAACCACGACCCTGCGGTGCGCGTGGTGGTGATTCAGGGCCATGAAAGCATTTTTTCGGCCGGCAACGACATTGCCGACTTTCTGAAAAATCCGCCATCCACGCAAGACGCGCCGGTGTTTCGCTTTTTGCGCGGCATCAGCAGCTTTCCCAAGCCACTTGTGGCAGCGGTGTGCGGTCCGGCGGTCGGCATAGGCACCACCCTGCTGCTGCACTGTGACCTGGTCTATGCAGGCGACAACGCGGCATTTTCCCTGCCTTTTGTCAACCTCGGCCTGTGCCCTGAAGCGGCGTCGAGCTTTCTGCTGCCGCAGTTGATGGGTTACCCGCGTGCTGCCGAAGCCCTGCTGCTGGGTGAACCCTTCCTGGCTGAAACCGCGCTGGAAATAGGCTTGATCAACCGCATCGTGCCACCGACCGAGGTCAACGCCTTGGCCCAACGCCAAGCCCTCAAGCTGGCGGCCAAACCGCTCACCTCCCTGCTTGAAACCAAACGCCTCATGAAAAAGGGCAATGCCGGTATCGTGTCAGAGCGCATGGCCGAAGAGGGCGGTAGTTTTGGCCGCATGCTGCAGGAGCCAGCGGCCCGCGAAGCGTTCGGTGCCTTCATGGAAAAGCGCCGTCCGGACTTCAGCAAGGTCTGAAGTACGCGGCCGAAGGACGATCCACGAAGTGGGACGGCGCTTTCGCTAAAAGCGCCAGCCTGATTTTTCCAAAGTTTGAGGTCAAACAGACCTCTAGCCCATATATAACGGGCGTTGATGGCTATTAGGGTAATAGCAATCTCCCCGCTTGGCTGGTCCCGTGCAAACCCTCGCCTGATCACCGGGTCGGCCGAGTCCCGTCGGCCAGCAGCAGTTCGTTGGGGCCTTCCCAGCCGCTGGGCGACTGAAATGCGCGGAGCCGGTCTTCCATCTCGGCCCATGCGGCCTCTTGTGCTTCCGGTTCGAGGGTGCCCAGAATCTGCATGATCGGTGAGGCCGAAGTGCGTACAAAGTCCAGGTAATCCCTGACAGACGGTAGCCGGAACGGCGCAGCGATTCGGCTTGTGCTCACGTTGGTGAATCCCGCTTTGCGGTACAGCTCGTCAAGCAGCCCCGGCTTTCCCAGGCTTAGCAAGCTGCATGGCTGAAACGGATCGCGCGGCCGCAAGCCCGCATGATGGAGCGCCGTTGACATCAGGATGCCGATGCATGGGTTGAATTGCGGTTCGGAAAACACCAGCACGGTGACATGCGCGCCCGGTTTGACAGCGCGCTGGGCCTGCCGCAGCGCCCACAACGGGTCGGGGCAGAACATCAGGCCGAGCCGGCACACGGCGGCGTCGAAGCTCGCTTCCTCAACGTTCAGTTCTTCGGCATCGCAGACCCGGGTCTCAACCTGGGCCAGCCCGGCATGCTGCGCATGGTCTTTCGCGAACTGCAGGATGGCTTCGGAAATGTCGGTGGCCAGCACATGACCGCCGGGCCCAACCCGGCGCGCGATCTCGAGCGTCTGGTCACCCGCGCCGGCGGCGATGTCGAGCACCCGCATGCCAACGCTGATGCGCGCCGCATCCAGCATGGCTGCCGTGGCATCGGCAAGCCAGGCATGGATGTGTGGGGTTTGACGGTTCCACCCATTGGCTGACCGCTCCCACGCCAGCCGGGTGTTCGCCTTGAGTTGTTCGGGGGTGAATGTGGTCATGAAACCTCCGCGGAAAAATTGGAAAGCTAATACTCTGATGTCAAACCGGGGGCCGCGCAAGCGCCATATCTGCTCCGGGTTGACCCAGCACAACCCGGAGTGATGAATACCGGTTTTTGGCTGATCCCAGGCGCTGCATTTTGTCGCGTTGAGCCGAGTGTCCGTTCAATTTTTACAAAGCACCCGCTTGCTAAAAATACCGCCTTTTGCTATGGTTTGTCCCCTCGCTCGGCCATCGCACCAGAGGGCAGCGCTGCAGACTGCCGCACCTTCCGCCCGCTCCGCGATTCCGGCAGCGGCCCTGCTGCGCGTGCTGATCCGCAACCATTTCGATGTGCTGCTGGGGCCCGGCAGTGATTTCATTCCCGTGATGCTGTATGAGTCGCGCTCGCTCACGGCCCGGCAACGTGCGTCGCTGGCCAAACTTCAGGGAGACTATGAAATGCTCTGGGCGCCCGTGCTCGAGGACTTGAGTCAAAAAGGCCAGATCCGGGGCCCTGCCAAACTGGCGCGCCTGCTGATTTTTGGTGCGCTCAACTGGACGGTGCAATGGTTTGACGACCGCAAGGACGCCTCTCTGGACGATCTGGCCGATGCGGCGATGGCGCTTTTTGTGCAGGCTCCGTCACTGGCACGACAATCACCCTCATGACCCAAGCTTCGCACCTCCACCCCCCTGCGCACTCCCAGCCGCCCCTGGCCACTGAATTTGAAGAAGAGTTCATCACGGGTCTGAAAAGCATTTTCGAAGAGAAAATTGTTTTCAACCAGTTGCTGGGCCTGAAGATTACATCGCTCAAGGCCGAGCGGGTGACGGCACGCATCGACATGCGCCACGAACTCATAGGCCACTTTTCCTTTAACCGGGTTCACGGCGGCGTGATCAGTGCGGGCCTGGACGCCATGGGCGGGCTGGCCGTGATGGCGGCGATTGGCGCGCGCCACATGGACGAAGCGCCGCTGCAGCGGCTGCAGCGCTTTGCCAAGCTGGGAACGATTGACCTTCGGGTCGACTACTTGCGCCCGGGCATCAGCGAATACTTTGAACTTCGGGCCGAAGTGCTGCGCCTGGGCTCGCGGGTGGCGAGCACGCGCATGGAGTTCCGCGGCGCCGACGGCAAGCTGTTTTCCACGGCGGCCGCCGCCTACATCGTTTCGTAGCGGATCAGCCGCAGTCAGGGAACGCGGGCTGATCCGCCACGGCGACTGAAAACTACGCGCTCCCGGTTTCGCTCAGCGCCTGCAAAAACGTCTTGCGCCACCAGTGCACGTCGTGCTCACGAATATTTGCAAGCATTTTTTGGTGCCGTGCCTGGCGCTCTTGCAGCGGCATTTGCAGTGCCCGCTGAATCGTGTCTGCGGTGCCATCGCTGTCGTACGGATTGACCAGCAGGGCTTGCTTGAGCTGCTCGGCGGCCCCGGCAAAGCGCGACAGCACCAGCACCCCCGGATCGGCCGGGTCTTGCGCTGCAATGAACTCCTTGGCGACCAGGTTCATGCCATCGCGCAAGGGCGTGACCAGCGCCACCCGCGCCGCGCGGTAAAGCCCTGGCAGGCGCTTGCGCGCCACGTTGCGGTGAATGAAGCGGACCGGCATCCAGTCCAGTTCACCAAAGTTGCCGTTGATGGCGCCGCACAGGTGTTCAAGTTCCTGGAGCAAATCGGTGTAGGCACCCATGTCTTCACGGCTGGGCGAAGCCACCTGGATCAGCGTGGCGCTGCGGATATTTTCCGGGTATTTTTTAAGCAGGGCTTCAAACGCGCGCAGGCGTTGCGGCAGGCCCTTGGAATAGTCCAGACGCTCCACGCCCAGCAGCAATTGGCGGCGCGAGTATTCCTCTTTCATGTTTTCGTACATGTCGAGCGCGTCTTTGGCATGTGTGAGCGCCGCGAATTCGTCCACGTCAATGCCGATCGGGAAAGCGCCCGCCTGCACGGTGCGGTTGAAGGCCCGAAAGCGGTGTTGGCCCAGGTCCTCGGCAGCGGCCTCGGCCTGTGCGTAGTGCGAAAAGTGCAGCAGGTCGGCTTCGCTCTGAAAGCCCACCAGGTCGTAGGCAAAGAGCGCGCGCATCAGCCACTCGTGTTGTGGAATCGCCGCCAGCATCAGCGGCGGCGGCAGTGGAATGTGCAGGAAAAATCCGATGCGGTGGGTCGAACCCAGGGCGCGCAATTCGGCCGCCATGGGAATCAGGTGGTAGTCATGCACCCAGATGATGTCGTCGGGTTTGAGCAGCGTCATCAGTTTGCGCGCAAACATCTGGTTGACGCGACGGTAGGCGGCGATGTGGCCAGCCTCAAAGCGCGCCAGGTCCAGCCGATAGTGAAACACCGGCCAGAGCACGCTGTTGCTGTAGCCCAGGTAGTAGCCGGCATGGTCTTGCGCCGATAAATCCACCGTGGCGAGCGTGACGTTGCCGGCTTTTTGCAAATGCAGCTCGCCTTCGCCTGGCGCACTGTCTTCAACGACGGTGCCGCTCCAGCCAAACCAGAGTCCGCCGGTGGTGTGAAGGGCGTCGCCCAGCGCCACGGCGAGTCCGCCCGCGGCGGCTTTGCGCGGATCCGCCACGCGGTTCGAAACGATGACAAGTCGGCTCATGTTGTGCTTCTCATCGCATGGGCTCTTTCGGTTCATTGTTCTGGGCGGCCAGCAGCCACTGCCGCAGTGCCGCGGGTTCCTGACAGCGGTAGTGGGCCACGGTTGCACCTTCGCCGACCTTGATGCCGTGGCCGCCCAGACGCTGCACGGCGGAAAACCCGGCTTCATCGGTGGCGTCGTCGCCCGCGAACAGCGGCAGGCGGCCTGCAAACGGCGCCTGCGCCATGAAGGCTTGAATCGCCGTGCCCTTGCTGATGCCGGCGGGTTTGATTTCAAACACCGATTTGCCGCGCAGCAATTCGACGTCCGGCGTGCTGTCGGCCGCCTTCAGCATGACCTGCAGGGCCAGCGTTTCCATCTCGGGCGCGTGGCGGTAGTGCAGCGCGACGGCCGCCGACTTGATTTCGACGCGCAGACCCGCGTGGCGCGCAGCCAGCGCAGTGGCCAGGCGCACTACCTCCTGCAAGTCGGGCGACGCCAGTCGGATGATCTCGCCTTGCGGTGAGCGGCGTTGCGCGCCGTGCTCGGCGGCGCAGGGCAACTGCAAAGGCGCGAGAAAGGCGTCCAGATCGGTGAGCTTGCGCCCCGACACAATGGCAATCGCGCCGCCCAGTTGCACTGTGAGTTGCCGCAGGATGGGAATCAGCTCCGCCGTGACCTGCACCGCT
>Ga0155550_1377_pt2 | contig 13052 bp, 11 predicted proteins | sample RifCSPhighO2_12_FD_107207 | JGI IMG/M metagenome (GOLD analysis project Ga0155550, IMG submission 107207) | Burkholderiales bacterium RIFCSPHIGHO2_12_FULL_61_11
GGGCGAGAGCATCAAGACCGTGATCCGCGAGAACGCCGGCGCCATGCAGCCGGGCAATGTCTATGTGCTGAATGACCCGTATCACGGCGGCACGCATTTGCCCGACATTACTGTGATCACGCCGGTCTACCTGGGCAGCGCGGACACACCGACGTTTTATGTTGGCTCGCGCGGCCACCATGCCGACATCGGCGGCACCACGCCGGGCTCGATGCCGCCGTTTTCCACGCGCATCGAGGAGGAGGGCGTGCAGATCAACAACTTCCTGCTGGTGGATCGTGGTGTGTTGCGCGAAGCCGAGATGATTGCGCTGCTGAAAAGCGGCCAGTACCCGAGCCGCAATCCGCAGCAGAACATGGCCGACTTGAAGGCGCAGATCGCCGCCAATGAAAAGGGCGTGCAGGAGCTGCGCAAGATGGTCGAGCACTTCAGCCAGGGCGTGGTGCTGGCCTACATGGGCCATGTGCAGGACAACGCCGAAGAGTCGGTGCGCCGGGTGATTGCATTAATTGGGGTCAGATTCCAATTATCGGAGGCTAAGCGCCAGGCAACCATGAAGGAGACAAATAATTGGAATCTGACCCCAATTAATGCCTTTGCCTTGCCGCTGGACAACGGCGCGCAGATCAAGGTCGCGGTTCGCGTGGACACGCAAAGCCGCAGCGCCGAGATCGACTTCGCCGGCACCTCGGCGCAGCAGAGCAACAACTTCAATGCGCCAACGGCGGTGTGCATGGCGGTGGTGCTGTATGTGTTCCGCACGCTGGTGGACGACGACATTCCACTCAACGCCGGTTGCCTGAAACCGCTCAAGGTCATCATTCCTGCCGGCTCGATGTTGAACCCGAACCCGCCTGCTTCGGTGGTAGCGGGGAACGTGGAAACGTCGAGCTGCATCACCAATGCGCTTTATGGTGCGCTGGGCGTGATGGCGGCCAGCCAGTGCACCATGAACAACTTCACCTTCGGTAACGAGCGTTACCAGTATTACGAAACCCTCTCGGGCGGATCGGGGGCGGGTGAAGGCTTCAATGGCACATCGGTCGTGCAAACCCACATGACCAACTCGCGCCTGACCGACCCCGAGGTGCTGGAGTTCCGCTTTCCGGTGCGGCTGGAGAGTTACGAAATTCGCCAGAACTCGGGCGGTGCCGGGCGCTGGGTCGGCGGCAACGGCGGCGTGCGGCGCGTGAAGTTTCTGGAGCCTATGACCGCCAGCATATTGTCCAACGGCCGCAAGCAGGGCGCTTTTGGCATGGCCGGCGGCGAGCCGGGGCAGGTGGGGCGCAACCTTGTCGTGCGGGCCAGTGGCCAGATCGAAGAACTCGATCACATCGGCCAGGCCGAGATGCAGCCGGGAGATGTATTCGAGATTCACACGCCGGGTGGTGGCGGTTTTGGAAAGCCCTGAGTCTTTATGATTTGCAAAAAAAAGGCGCATTTTAGAGGGCGCAAACAGCAGCTATTAGTTCTATAGCAAATCAGAAAAATGTCAGCGCAAGCCAGGCGAAGCCTGCGGCCATCGGCAAGGTTGCGACCCATGACAGCAGGACGTTGCGCAGCGCGCCCCAGTTGAGCGTATCGGCACCCGCGCCGACACCGATGATGGCACCCACCGACACATGGGTGGTGGAGACCGGCAAACCGAATTGGCTGGCACCCAGCACGAGGGTGGCCGTGATCAGGTTGGCGGACAGCCCTTGCGTGGGATCCATGCGGGTGACGCGCCGGCTCATGGTTTCGGCCACGCGCCGCGCAAACAGCAGGCCACCGAGCGCCATCACGACCGCGATCAGCGCGATCGACAACTGGGCCTGTAGCAGATGCGCCGCGACCAGAAGCGCGGCGAGTTTGGGCGTGTCGTTCACGGCGCGCGCAAAGCAGATCAGGCCAGCCGACAGGATATGCAGGTGGTCCTGCACGCGGGCAATGGAAAAGCGAGCGCGGGGCTGCGCCAGTCTGTCGCATGTTGCATCGTCGGCGATGAGCAGCTGTGGCGTAGCGAGACTCAACAGTGTGCCACCCGGCAACGCAAGGCCTGCTTGCGGCGGCAGCACGCAGGCGCAGTCCTTCGCGGTGGGCCGCAGGCGCAGCAAACGGTAGGCAACAAGCCCCAGCAATGCCGCCACCACGGGGCTGAACAGCAAGGGCAGCAAAAAGGAATTTCCCAGTTGCGTGAACTGTACTTCGTCGGGGCTGGCCGCCCATCCGGCACCGATGAGGCCGCCGATCAAGGCATGTGTGGTTGAAATTGGCAAGCCGACCCGGGTGGCGATGATCACCGTGAGGGCCGCGCCGATGCCCACGCTCAGGATGAATTGCGGGGCGCTCACGATGGCCTGCGGCAGCAGGCCCTTGCCGGAAAATTGCTGCGCCAGGCCGCTGGCAAGAAACAGTGACAGCAAGCTGCCCGCAAGCGTTGCGAGCGTGGCCAGCAGCAGCGCCTGACGGTAGCCGAGCGACTCTGATCCCCAGACGGTGGCAAAGCCCTTGAAATTGTCATTCGCGCCGTTGCCGAAAGCCAGAAACAGTGCGACGGCGATCAGCAGGTATTCCATGGAATTTTCCCGCTAAGAATCAGCAGCAGGCGCCCGGCCCGCAGTCGCCGGGCGCGGCGCCTTGCGGCCCATCAAACGGCAAACTGCTGCCGCAGCCTTCAAAAATGCCGTAATGCGTGTCGAAGTTGCCGATGAAGCTGAAGTGCGGCGCAAAGCGCGTGCCGTGCAGCATGTGCCAGGTGTTGCCGCAGACCGGAAACACCTTGCCGGCCTGCATGTCGTGGTGCTTGTCGAGCACAAAACGGCCCGGTTGCTCGGGAATGGTGCCGCGGTAGATCACGGCCTGGCCGAAGTCTTCGCAGGCCGATTCCAGCGCGGCCAGCTTGAACAGTCGATAGGTGGCCGAGAAAAAGCGCAGGTTGCCGGTGCGCGCGGCGAGTTGCGGGTCGGTGATGTCCAGCGGCCGGTCTTCCAGCAGGCGCGGATCGGCAAAGCCGTGGCGCTGGGCCAGGCGAATAAAGTCTTTCCAGTAGAGCGCGCCGCCCAGGCATTCGCCGTAAAGCACGGGGTCGTTGCGCACGGCCACGGGAACGCGGCGATCGGCGTACACGTCGGAAAAGTAAAACTCGCCGCCGGGCTTGAGCAGGCGCTGCACGCCGGCCAGCACGGCGTCCTTGTCGGGCGAGAGGTTGACGACACAGTTGGAGACGATCACGTCAAAGCTGGCGGGCTCCAGCCCCAGCTCATCGAGCCGCTCGATGTAGCCGTGCAGAAACTGCACATTGCTGTAGCCGAACACTTCGGCATGGTGGGCCTGGTGCGCTCTGGCCACGGCCAACTGCTCGTCGGTCATGTCAACGCCGACCACTTGCCCGCTGCGGCCAACAAGTTGCGCCAGCGCATACACGTCGCGGCCCGAGCCGCAACCCAGATCGAGCACGCGGCAGCCTTCAAGCAGCGGCGGGCAGACCAGGCCGCAGCCGTAGTAGCGCGCCAGCACTTCGGGGTGGATGCGCGCAAGCAGCGGCTTGAGCCATTCGGGCATGGCGCTGGCGTCGCAGCAGGCGCTGGTCTTGAGATCAGCGCTGCCCTGCAACTGGTGGCCGTAGTAGTTCTGGACGAGGTTGTGGGTGGTGGTTTCGGTGTGCATATTGGAACCTTTCAAAATCTTGAGTGCTACTGAATTAATAGCTATTTTTTCCATGTTTATTGGCCTTCTCAGGTAGGTCGGGTTAGCCGAAGGCGTAACCCGACATCCCCGGGGCGCGCAATCGCCGATGTCGGCTTACGCCCGCAAAGGCTAACCCGACCTACGCGAGATGAGAAGTCCTGAGTCGTTTCGAAAATTGATGGGCAGCTGCGCCAGGTCGGCGGGCTCGTCGATGTCGTGCAGCGGCAAGCCTTGCCACACCCGCAGACTGAGCGCTGCCATGCGGCGCAGCGTCTCGGCGGCCACCGTGGACGTGCTCCAGCGCATCTGCGTGAAAACCTCGGGGCAGGGCGCTTTCAGACCGATCAGCACATAGCCGCCATCGGTGGCGGGAACCAGCACCGCGTCATGGGTTTGAAGCTGAGCGGCTGCCTCGGTGAGTCGCGCGGCCGTCAGCGCCGGGCAGTCGGTGCCGATGAGCAGCACGGGTTGCTGATGCTTGGTGGTGACGCGGTGCACGGCCCTGGCCATGCGCTGGCCCAGGTCGCCTTCGCCCTGGGCGGTGCGCAGTACGGCATCGGGCAGGTCGACGCCGCGCCAGGCCCGGTCTTGCGGCGCCGGAGTCATGCACAACTCGACCGGGCCAATCTGGGCGGCCAGCGCCTGCTGCAGCGCGTGGCTGAGCATGCTGCGCGCCAGCGCGGCCGCGCCCTGAGCGCCCAGCGCCGGGATCAGCCGGGTCTTGACCGCGCCTGCCTGTGGCGCCTTGGCAAAGAGCACGAGCCGGGGTCTGTTCAGGGTCATGTGCATTGCCTTCACCGATAAAGTTCTGCCAGCCGCTCAGGGGCCGCGCCGCGCCAGTAGGCCAGGCGCAGCCGCCACATCAGCACCAGGGTAGACCACACGCCGCGGCTTTCCCAGCGCCGGCCCGAGGTGACGACGCACGCGCGCAGGCAGGCCGGGCGCGACAGCTTGAGCAAGCGCGCGGACAGCTCGATGTCTTCCATCAGCGGCTGGGCCGGAAAGCCGCCGACCGCGTCAAAGGCGGCGTGCGTCATGAACATGGCCTGGTCGCCGGTGGCGATGCCAGACCAGCGCGAGCGCACGTTCATGAACGCGGCAATCACGCGCAGGAGCCTTGGCTTGCCCGCAATGCGCACGTCAAAACGGCCCCAGACTTCCGGGCCGGCAGCCAGCGCATGCTGAATCAGGATGTCGGCGTCGCCCGGCAGCGCGCTGTCGGCATGCAGAAACAGCAGCACCGCGCCGCTGGCCTGCTGCGCCCCTGCGTTCATTTGCAGCGCCCGCCCGCGCGCTGCGCTGATGACCTGCGCGCCACCGGCCAGCGCGCGCGCGACGGTGTCATCGGCGCTGCCGCCATCGGCCACCAGCAGTTGCGCGCCGCGCGCCAGCAGCGGGGCCAGCGTCTGCAGGGCGGCATCGATGCCCGCCGCTTCGTTCAGCGCGGGCATGACGATGGTGAGCGTCGGTGCGGTCATGGCTCAATGCTCCAGCGCGCCGCCGCAGCTGCTGCCCTGGCCGGCGGTGCAGCCAAAGCAGTGGCCGGCCACACGGATGGGTTGCTCGTCCAGGCCGGATTTGAGCAGATCGCGCAGGTGGCGGCGCAGGCCAGAGGTGCCGAGCGGCAGGCCGAGCTGCTGGTTGAAATCGCAATCAGACAGCCAGCCCTGCCAGTCCACGCTGACGGTGCTGCGGCACATCACGCCGGGCAGGTTTTGCGCCTGAAAACTGCTCTTGAGCAAGTCCATGTAGCTGTCAAAAGCGCCCTTGGACACCAGCGTCGAGCCAAAGCGCTGGATCGGCATGTTGGTCAGCGCAAACAGCTCGTTAAAGACGATGCCGAAATGCTGGGACAACTCGCGTTTGTAGTCGGCCTGCAGCTTTTTCTGCTCGGGCGGCAGCGACGCGCCTTGCGGGTTGTAGACCAGGTTCAGCACCAGGCCCGACTCTTCATGGCCGTAACCCAAGGCGTTAAGTTGCTGCAACGCGGCAATGCTCTTGTCAAACACGCCGTCGCCGCGCTGCCTGTCGACGTTGACCGCCGAATAGCAGGGCATGGATGCAACCACCTCGACCCGCTGCGCGGCCAGAAACTCGGCCAGCCCTTGCTGCCCGGGCTCAGACAATATCGTGAGGTTGCAGCGGTCGATCACGCGCACGCCTTGCGCCCGCACCGCACGCACCAGATCCCGAAAACCCTGGTGCAACTCGGGCGCGCCGCCGGTCAGGTCCAGCGTGCCCAGCCCGCGCGCCGCCAGCACCTGCGGAATCAGCGCCAGCGTGGCATCGTCCATCATCTCGGTGCGGTTCGGCCCGGCATTGACATGGCAGTGCACGCAACTCTGGTTGCACTTGTAGCCCAGGTTGACTTGCAAGGTGTCCAGGCGCGCACGCCGGATCGCGGGGAAGCGGGTTTGCTCCAGCAGGGGCAGGGTGTCGTGCATGAGGATTTATTCGTTTTGAAAATTAGTTGAGCAGCACGGCCAGCCGCGCGCGCACCTCGGGCGCCATGGCGTCGGGCTGGGTGACCAGCGCGTTTTTGAGCGCGCTGTGCGCCTCGCTCCCGGGTGGTTCGGCCCCCAGCAGGCGGATGGCCTCGGCCACCACTTGCTGCGCACGGCCCGCATTTTTCAGCAGATTGGCCAGCGCCATATTGGCGCTGACATTCGCCTCGCGCGGGTGCCAGCAGTCGTAGTCGGTCACCAGGGCCAGCGTGGTGTAGGCGATTTGCGCCTCGCGCGCCAGTTTGGCCTCTGGCATGTTGGTCATGCCGATCACGTCCGCGCCCATGCCGCGGTACCAGTTGGATTCGGCCAGGCTGGAAAACTGCGGGCCTTCGATGCAGACATAGGTGCCGCTTTCGTGCAGCGTCACGCCATGGTCTGGGGCATGTGCGGCGAGCACGCTGCGCACGGCGCGCGCCAGCACCGCGGCCGTCGCCGGGCACACCGGCTGCGCCATCGACACATGGGCCACGGCGCCCTGGCCGAAAAAGCTGCTCTCGCGGCGCTGGGTCAGGTCGATGAACTGGTCGGGCAGCGCCATGTCGAGCGGCTTGAAATCTTCTCGCAGCGAGCCCACGGCTGACACCGACAGCAGGTAACGCACGCCGAGCTGCTTCATGGCGTGGAGGTTGGCGCGGTAGGGCACTTCGCCGGGCAGCAGGCGGTGGCTACGGCCGTGCCTGGCCAGAAATGCCACCGGCACGCCGTGCACGCGGCCCGTCAGCAGCACGTCGGAGGGCGCGCCAAAAGGCGTGCTCATCAGCTGCTCCTGCGCGTCTTGCAGCGCATCCATCTGGTAGAGGCCGCTGCCTCCGATGATGCCGACCAGTGCCTGGGTCATGTTTGTGGCTTTCTTGTTAAAGTTAAATGGACAGAGTTCCCGAATATTGGCAGGTTCCGTCACCCGTTGAAACTTTAGGCGCTTTGGGCTGCATTGCGCCAGCTTTGCCGTTGACCAATTGGTCGCTGGCGCTGGCTATTTCTTACAGCGCGAAGCAAACTAGAGTTGTAAGAATCCCGGTCGCCATCCGACTTATTCTGAAGAATAACCAACAAGGCTCTTAGTGAATTCACGCAAACTCCTTATCGCCGCGCTCCTGCTGGCAGGATTCGGCGCTTTTTTTGCGCTCGACCTGGGCCGCTATTTCAGCCTGGCGTTCATCAAGGACAGTCAGGCCTCTTTCGCGGCGCTATTTGAGCAGAGGCCTGGATTAGTGCTGCTGGTCTTTTTTGCGGGCTACGTGGCCATTACCGCGCTGTCCTTGCCGGGCGCGGCCATCATGACGCTGGCGGCGGGCGCAATTTTTGGTCTGGTCTGGGGCACCGTGGTGGTGTCATTTGCCTCGACCCTGGGGGCCACGCTGGCCATGCTGGCGGCACGCTACCTGCTCCAGGGCGCGGTTCAGGCGCGCTTCGGCCCGCGCCTGGCCGAGGTAAACAAGGGTATCGAGAAGGAAGGGGCGTATTACCTGTTCACGCTGCGGCTGATTCCCGTGGTGCCGTTTTTTGCGCTCAACCTGCTCATGGGCCTGACGCCCATCAAGACCTGGACTTATTTTTGGGTCAGCCAGGTCGGCATGTTTGCCGGCACCGTGGTTTATGTGAACGCGGGCACGCAGTTGGCGAAAATCGATTCGCTTCAATCCATCCTCTCGCCGGGGCTGATCGGCTCGTTTGTGATGCTCGGGTTGCTGCCGCTGATCACTAAAAAGGCGCTGGGTTTTTTCAAACGCCGCAAGGTGTATGCGCGCTGGAACGCGGTGCGGCCGGCCCGTTTTGATCGTAATCTGGTCGTGATCGGTGCGGGCGCGGGCGGACTGGTCTCGGCTTACATTGCCGCGGTGGTCAAGGCCAAGGTCACGCTGGTGGAAGCCCATAAGATGGGCGGCGACTGCCTGAACTACGGCTGCGTGCCCTCCAAGGCGCTGATTCGCAGCGCCAAACTCGCTCATCAGATGAAGCATGGGTCCCACTACGGGCTGGCCGACAGTTCGCCGGCCTTCAGTTTCAAGGCGGTGATGCAGCGCGTGCAAGCGGTGATCCGCACCGTTGCGCCGCACGACAGCGTGGCGCGTTACACCGCCCTGGGTGTCGAAGTTCTTCAGGGCCATGCCCGCATCGTGAACCCGTGGACGGTGGAAATTGCGCTGAACGATGGCGGCACACAGCTTCTGACTACGCGCAGCATCGTGATTGCGGCGGGCGCGCAGCCCTTCGTTCCGCCGCTGCCGGGGCTGGAAGAAACCGGCTACGTCACCAGCGACACGCTGTGGGACGAATTTGCCCGGCTCGACGAAGTGCCGCGCCGCCTGGTGGTGCTGGGTGGCGGCCCCATCGGCTGCGAACTGGCGCAGAGCTTTGCCCGGCTGGGCGCGCAGGTCACGCAGGTTGAAATGGCGCCGCGCATCATGATTCGCGAGGACGAGGAAGTCTCGGCGCTGGCCTGCAAGGCGCTTGAGGCCGATGGCGTCAGTGTACTCACGGACCACAAGGCCTTGCGCTGCGACAGGACGGGAGATGTAAAAACGCTGGTGGTGGCGCATCAGGGCAGCGAAAAGCGCATTGAATTTGACCAGCTCATCTGCGCCGTCGGCCGCGTGGCGCGCCTGACGGGCTACGGGCTGGAAGCGCTCGGCATCCCGGCGCAGCGCACGGTGGAAACCAACGAGTATTTGCAAACCATTTACCCGAATATCTACGCGGCCGGTGACGTGGCGGGGCCCTACCAGTTCACCCATGTGGCGGCGCACCAGGCCTGGTATGCGGCGGTCAACGCGCTGTTTGGCGATGTCAAAAAATTCAAGGTGGACTACTCGGTGATTCCCTGGACCACCTTCATAGACCCGGAGGTTGCGCGCGTCGGCCTGAACGAGCAGGAGGCGAAGGAAAAAGGCGTTGCCTGCGAAGTCACGAAATACGGCATGGACGAGCTGGACCGCGCCATTGCCGATAGCGAGGCGCAGGGTTTTGTGAAAGTGCTCACCGTGCCGGGCAAGGACCGGATTTTGGGTGTCACGATTGTCGGCAGCCATGCCGGTGAGCTGCTGGCCGAGTATGTGCTGGCGATGCGGCACGGTTTGGGGCTGAACAAGATTCTCTCGACCATCCACACCTACCCGACGCTGGCAGAGGCCAACAAGTACGCCGCTGGCGAATGGAAGCGTGCGCACCAGCCCAGGCGCCTGCTCGAATGGGCGCGCAAATACCACGACTGGAAACGGGCTTGAGATGATGCGGCATCGCCGGGAGCTGGCTCATTCCCACCGCCTAAGCGCTATTAGATTAATAGCTTCTTGCGCATTGTGCGCGGTGCTTACAGGCACGTTTTGCCAAAATTTAGCGCCACTCGAAGCAAAACCATCCGCGCTGGCCCTGACGCCATTTTCGTCGGCCAGCGGCGGCGAGCCGCCCGCGCCTTGGCGGGCGGTCGGCCTGCCGGGCGGCAAGATACCCGTGACCCAATTCGACATTACCGAACTGGACGGCCGCAAGGTGCTGCGGGTGGAGGCGTCAAAGTCGTACGGCAATTTGGTGCATCCGTTGCCGCCTGCCGTGCCGGATTCGGAGCTGCGACTGCGCTGGCGCTGGCGGCTGGACCAGCCGCTGACAGGCGCCGACCTGCGCCGCCGCGAAGGAGACGACAGCCCGCTCAAGGTCTGCGCACTGTTCGACGCGCCGCTGGAAAAACTGGGGTTCATCGAGCGCAACCGGCTGCGCCTGGCACGCTCGGTCAGCGGCGAAAACCTGCCCGCTGCCACACTGTGTTACTTGTGGGACGCCAGGCTGGCGAGCGGAACCTTGCTTTCCAACGCCTACACCTCGCGGGTACGCTTCATCATTGTTGACAGCGGCGCGCAGCGTCTGGGCCAGTGGGTCACGCACTCACGCGATCTGGTCGCCGATTTTCGCCGTGCCTTTGGCCAGGAGAGAGCCACCGTGCCGCCGCTGCAGTCGGTGCTGATTGGCGCGGATGCCGACAACACCGGCGGTCATAGCCTGGGCTATGTCGGCGACCTTACCCTGTCACCCTGACGTTTCGGCTGAGCTCAAGACACGCGACCGGGCCGGGCGCTGCTTTACGCGGCCATGGCCTTGTCGGCTTCGGTGGTGAACGAGTCGGCAAAAAACTCTTCGGCCGGCAGGCCCGCCAGCGCGCTGTACTCGTCGCGGGCTGATTCCACCACCACCGGCGCGCCGCAGGCATAAACCTGGAACGTCGAGAGGTCGTGGAAATCTTCAAGCACGGCTCTGTGAACAAAGCCGGTGCGCCCGCTCCAGCCGTCTTCGGGCAAGGCATCGGAGACGACCGGAATGTATTTCAGGTTGGGCATTTCGGCCACCCTGGCCAGCACCCAGTCATGCATGTACAGGTCAGCCGGTCGGCGGCCGCCCCAATACAGCACGGCAGGGCGCGTGATGCCTTTGAACTGCATGTGCTCGATCAGCGCCTTGATGGGCGCAAAGCCCGTGCCGGAAGCCAGCAGCACCATCGGCTTGCTGCTGTCCTCGCGCAGAAAGAAGCTGCCGTAAGGCCCTTCAATCCGCATAATTTCCTTCTCCTTCATCGCACCGAACACATGCTCGGTGAATTTGCCGCCCGGCATGTGACGAATGTGCAATTCCAGGCTCGGGTTGTCGGCCAGGGTATGCGGCGCGTTGGCCATGGAGTAGGCGCGGCGCGCGCCGTCACGCAGCAGAAATTCCACGTATTGACCGGCGTGGTACTTGAACACGTCGCTGGCGGGCAGCTGCAGGCGAAGCACCATCACGTCGTGCGAGGCGCGCACCAGGCTGCTTACACGCACCGGCATTTTCTTGACGGGAAAGGCGCTCTCATCGGTGACCTGACGCGATTCGATGACCACGTCGCTGTGCGCCATGCCGCAGCAGGTCAGAATAAAACCGCTGGCTTCTTCCTCGGGCGACAAGGCCTTGAGCTGGTGCACGCCAAGGGTCACGCTGCCTTCGAGCAGTTTGCACTTGCAGGAACCGCAGGCGCCGTCCTTGCAGCCATACGGCAAGCCAATGCCCTGGCGAATGGCTGCTGCCAGCACGGCTTCGTCCTGATCGACGCTAAATGTCCTGCCGCTGGGTTGCACGATCACGTTGAAGCTCATAGTCGGTATCCTTGGGGGTTCTGTTGCTCGATTTATCATTTAGCCAGGCTGCATTTTTCCAGCGAGTTCCAATTTTGCCTTCAAACCTATACCCCCTTGGCGCCTTGCCTTTTCGTTTCCGCCGCGCGCGCGTTTTGATCGTCGGCTGCGGCGATGTCGGCCTGCGCGTGGCCCGGCAGTTGCCGGCCCGGATCAAGCTGCTGGCCCTGACCTCGTCCGCCGAACGCGTGCCGGCCTTGCGTGCGCAGGGCATCACGCCCTTGCAAGGCAATCTGGATGACCGCGCCAGCTTGCGCCGGCTGGCCGGGCTGGCAACCCGCGTGGTGCATCTGGCGCCGCCCCCCAGCCACGACCCCGATTGGCGCAGCGATCCCCGCACGCTGGCGCTGCTGCGCGCCCTGCGCCTGCGCAGCCTGCCAGACTCGCTGGTCTATGGCTCGACCAGCGGGGTTTATGGCGACTGCGCTGGCGACTGGGTGAGCGAAACCCGGCGCGTCAATCCCGACACGCCGCGCGCCCAGCGCCGCGTGCATGCAGAAAGCCTGCTGCGCCTGTTTGGGCGCGCCACCGGCACGCGGGTGCACATCCTGCGCATTCCGGGCATTTATGCCCCTGACCGCGAAGGCGGAACGCCGCGCGGGCGGCTGCTCAAGGGCACGTCCGTGCTGCGGGCGCAAGACGACGTGTACACCAACCATATTCATGCCGACGACTTGGCCCGGGCCTGCCTGGCCGCCCTGTGGCGTGGCAAGCCGCAACGCATCACCCATGCCAGCGACGACACGCAACTGCTGATGGGCGACTACTTTGACCTGGCCGCCGACCTCTACCAGTTGCCAAGGCCGACACGGCTGCCGCGCAGCACCGCGCAGGAGCAGTTGCCACTGATGCTGCTGAGCTTCATGGGCGAGTCACGGCGGCTCGAGAACCAGCGGCTGAAAAAGGAGCTCAAGCTGGTGCTGCGTTACCCGACGGTGGAGGCGGGTTTGCGCGCCTGAGGCGGCTCCGAGGGCGGGGTGACGGTGGATTGATGGGCCCCGTTAATGATTTCGATCAAACATTTGAGCTGTTGTAATGGTTAGTCTTCTCCTGAATGCGCCATTGCGAATATTGAACCGGATTCCTGAACACCACAGAGAAAATCATGAAACTTCATCGCCTCATCGTCGGTCTTTGCTTGGCTGCGTTATTTAGTGCCTGTGGCGGTGGCGGTAGTGACTCAACGCCAGCCACCGGACCGGTCACTTCGACACTGTCGTTTCCGCTGAAAAGCGCCTACAGCACACTCGTTGCCAATGGGTATACAAAGAGCTATGACGTTTCTGGATCCTGCAAAGGCTTCGCGAGCGAGATAACCGCTCCGGCCACAGGCGGGCAAACCTTTGAGGGAGTGACGGTGCCGTGGTCAACAGCACTGACATTGACAATCAGCTTGACCACCTGCACACCGCCATCAATCACTGCAACCGTCACCGCCTACTATGACAACGACTACACGCCACTGGGTTTCAGCTCGAACGGTGTCCATAGCGTTTACCTGCCGACGCCCAGCATCCCGCCATCCATCATGGTCGGTGATACCGGCACTATCGGCACCGCAACCAATTTCACGGACAGCAGCAAAATCACTCGGGCGGGGAAGACGGTGGTCAGCTATGTGGTCGAGCCGGACACGGCCAGCACCGCCATTGTGAATCTGATTTTCAAGACCTTTGACACCTCAGATAATCTGACAAGCACAGAGCAAGACCGCTACAGAATT
>Ga0155550_1261_pt7 | contig 13015 bp, 13 predicted proteins | sample RifCSPhighO2_12_FD_107207 | JGI IMG/M metagenome (GOLD analysis project Ga0155550, IMG submission 107207) | Burkholderiales bacterium RIFCSPHIGHO2_12_FULL_61_11
GGGCACCCAGCTGCTCGGCATCAAGGCCGTGGTAGCACGCAGTTTTGAGCGCATTCACCGCAGCAACCTGGTCGGCATGGGCGTGCTGCCGCTGCAGTTCAAGCCGGGCGATTCGTGGCAGACCCTCAAGCTCACAGGCTCCGAGTTCATTGACGTGATTCCGCATCCCGAGCTCAAGCCGCAGAGCGAAGCCAGACTGATCATCACGCGGGCCGACGGGTCACGCCAGGAAGTCAAGGTCATCCTGCGCGTGGACACGCCGATTGAGGTGGACTACTACCGCAACGGCGGCATTTTGCCTTACGTGCTCCGGCAATTGTTGGCGGCATGAGCCGAGAGGTCTTGATAGCCGGTGGCGGCATAGGCGGACTGGCAGCGGCACTGTCCATTTCGCGAGCCGGCTGGGACGTTCGCCTGTTTGAACGCGCGCCGGCTTTTGCCGAGGTCGGCGCAGGTATCCAGCTCGGGCCCAATGTCGTGCGGGTGCTGCACGGCTGGGGGCTGCAGGCCGAACTGGCGCGCGTGGCGGCGTTCCCGCAGCGGCTGCAGGTGCGCGATGCCGTCACGGGCCGAGAGCTTGGCGTGCTGCCGTTGGGCGAGCGCGCCGTGCAAAAGTACGGCGCGCCCTACGCCACCATTGCTCGCGCTGATCTGCACGGGCTGCTGCTGGGGGCCGTGCAGGGGCGCGCCAATGTGCGGCTCAAGTTGAACACCGGCCTGGCCAGCTATGCAGACAGCGGGCAGGTCGTGACCCTTAAAACTTCCGAAGGTCTGGAGGTCGAGGGCGATGCGCTCATCGGTGCCGACGGCCTGTGGAGCCGCGTGCGCGAGCAACTGCTGCGCGACGGCCCGCCGCGCGTGACGGGGCACCTGGCCTACCGCGCCATGCTGCCGCAAACCCGTCTGCCCGAGCGCCTGCGCAGCCAGCAGGTGACGGCCTGGCTGGGCCCCAGGCTGCATGTGGTGGCGTACCCGGTACGCGGTGGCGAGTGGCTCAACGTGGTGGCCATCGTGCAGGGTCGCCTTGAGGATGACCTGCAAAGCTGGGACCACAGCGCCAACACGGCCGAGCTACAAGCGGCGCTCAAGCGTATGTCAGTGCCGCTGCGCGATCTGATTCATGCCGTGAGCGAAGGGGCCAGCGAAGCTGGCGCGACTTGGCGCTTGTGGCCGCTGTGCGATCGCCCTCCCATGCTGGGTGCGCAGCAGCAGGCGCAGGGCCGGGTCGCCTTGCTGGGCGATGCCGCGCACCCGATGCGGCCCTACCTGGCGCAAGGTGCCGGCATGGCAATTGAAGATGCCGCTGAACTTGGCCGGGTACTCGCTTTGGACGGCCAAGCCGCAATAGAGGTGCCGCTGTGCCTGCGCCGTTATGCGCTCAATCGCTGGCAGCGCTGCGCGCGCGTGCAGGCGCAGTCGATGCGCAACGGCGTCATTTTCCATGCTGAAGGGGTCATGCGCTGGGGGCGTGATGCCTCGCTGCGGCTGCTCGGCGAGCGCCTGCTGGACATGCCCTGGCTGTATGGCGCAAGGCCGGAGAGCCGGTAAAAGCTATCTAATGCGTTTTTATCCTACAAGAGCACGGGCCAGCCAGCGCATGGTTTTCTGAATTGTCGCCTTAGCATGGGGCAAGCTCAATAATAGGACGTTCCCCATGTTTTCTGACCATTTGCAAAAAATTGACAAAGTCTCAAGCAAGACCTTGCTCGGCGTGGCCGCTGGCTTGGTGATTGTGTGCCAACTGATTGCCATGGCGCTGGTGGCCGATGGGCAGGTAAAAAATGCGCAATGGCGTGACGCCTCCGAGCGAATCGTCATGGCCCAGTGCCGCCAGAGCCCCATGGGCGGCGCGCGGCAAAGCTGCATTGAACAGGCCAGAGCCGCCCTAAGCCCGTCCCGCGAGGCTGACACCCGGCAAATCGCCAAGGCTGCCGACAGCACTTCAGACATCGAAAGCACCATGCCGAGCCATCAGGTGCAAAGTTTCATGCCCGCATCTTTTGTGATGCGTTAAGGCGTAAGGCGATTGCCGCCTATGGCCTGATCAGCGCGCCGGTTTTTCGGTCGAACTGCACGGTGCGTACCTGCCCGTTCTGGCCGGGAAGCTCATCAAACACCGCACGAACCAGGTAAGGTACCAGCACCGACAGATCTATGGCTTCGCCTTCATAAACCGCGCGCGACTCAAAGATTGGACGGGGCTGGCCCGGCGCGCTGCCCTTTGTGTCGAGAATGCGCAGCCGCAAATTGCTGATCTGCACGTTAAGACGCACCGGGCGCTCGCCGACATAGCGCGGCCCAAAAGGATCGGGAACCCACATGCCCGGAACGATGCGACCCGCCGCATCGCGGTAAGGCGGCAGGAAAATATGGTAGTCCTGATAAACGGGTGTCAGATAGGTCTTCTGCTCGCCGCGGCTTTCCGCTGCCACCTCGACCTGAAGGCGACCCACCTGTCCAGCCGGTGCGCTCTTGAAGCCACGCTGCTCAAGCTGGGCCTGTACATGGCTTTCATAAGTGGCTTGCTCCAGCTCGCGGCCCGGCTCAACCGGAGTAAGAAAGCTGAAAGTGCTGCCAGCAATGTCGGCGGGCCACTGGTTAAAGCGGGTGACCCTCGCCGTGATCGGGGTCGCGCAGGCCGTCAGCAATGCCAGGACCAGCAGGGCCAGGAGCAGTCGTGGCGAGAAAAACCTCGACGACCGAAATGCTGAAAAGCTCATAGCTCAAGGATACATCGGGCTTGAATTTTGTTCCACAGCATCATTGGCTCTCAAGTAAAAAAGTCGGCGCAGGCGCTGACAGGCCAGGAATCGAGGCTCCCGTATCAGCAGCATTCAAACAAGCTCACTATCTGTGACAAGTAATCCATCATGAAATGGGAAGGCAATCGTGAGTCTGACAACGTTCAAGACCGGCGCGATGACGCAGGCGATGGCGGCGGGCTGCTGGGCGGGCGCAGCATCGGTATTGGCACCCTCGTGGTGGCCCTCATCGGCGGCTGGCTATTCGGCATCAACCCGCTCACGATCCTGGGGCTCTTAAGTGGCGCTTCGCCACCGGCCCAGGTGCAGCAGCACGCGCCTGCGCATCGGCCGCCAGCCGATGACCGCATGGCCAGCTTTGTCTCTACCGTGCTGGCCGATACCGAAGACGTCTGGAAAGACGTTTTCGCCCGGGGTGGCGGATCCTATCAGGAACCGCGCCTGGTGCTATTTCGCGGTGCCACGCAAACCGCCTGCGGTCAGGGCCAGGCAGCCATGGGGCCGTTTTACTGCCCGGGTGACCAAAAGGTCTACATCGACCTCGGGTTTTATGAAACCCTGAAAAACCGCTTGGGTGCGCCCGGCGACTTTGCCCAGGCTTATGTGATTGCGCACGAGGTCGGCCACCATGTGCAAAACCTGCTCGGCATCAGCGACAAGATGGAGCAGATGCGCGGCCGGGTCGGCAAGGTCGACTACAACGCGCTCAGCGTGCGGCTGGAATTGCAGGCCGACTGCTTTGCCGGCCTTTGGGCGCACAACGCCCAAAACACCCGGCAGATTCTGGAGCAGGGCGATGTCGAGGAAGCCATGAACGCCGCCGCCAAAATCGGTGACGACGCGCTGCAGCGCGGCAGTGGCGGTGCCGTGGTGCCCGAGACCTTTACCCACGGCAGCAGCGCCCAGCGCCAGCGCTGGTTCAACACCGGCCTGAAAACCGGCAGCGTCCGGGCTTGCGACACCTTCAGCGCCAAGAATTTATAACAAACCATGGTTTTGACCCTACTGGATGGTTGCGAGCAGCTATAGAATTGTGAGTGAATCGGTCATTTTTACAGCCACCCCAACGTCACGGCACGGCTTCGTGGTGGACCCGGTGACCGGCATGAACGGCTGTTTCATCCACAGTGCGACAATAGTGGGCTAAATGACATCTTCTTTTTCGAAATTATCGCTGGCTGAACCGCTGGCACGCGCCGTCGCCGAAATGGGCTACGAATCCATGACCCCTATCCAGGAGCAGGCCATCCCGGTCGTTCTGCAGGGCCGAGACGTGATGGGCGCCGCGCAAACCGGCACCGGCAAAACCGCTGCTTTCGCGCTGCCTCTGCTGCAGCGCATGATGAAGCACGAGAACGCTTCAACCTCGCCGGCGCGCCACCCGGTGCGAGCGCTGGTGCTGCTGCCGACCCGCGAACTGGCGGTCCAGGTGGCCGAGCAGGTCAAACTCTACGCCAAGTACACCAAGCTCAACAGTGCCGTGGTGTTTGGCGGCATGGACATGAAGCCGCAAACGCTGGAACTCAAAAAAGGCGTTGAAGTTTTGGTGGCCACGCCGGGGCGCTTGCTGGACCATATCGAGGCCAAAAATACCGTACTCAATCAGGTTGAGTATGTCGTGCTCGACGAAGCCGACCGCATGCTCGACATCGGCTTTTTGCCCGATCTGCAGCGCATTTTGAGCTACCTGCCCAAGCAGCGCATCACGCTGCTTTTTTCGGCCACCTTTTCGCCTGAAATCAAGCGTCTGGCGTCGAGCTATCTGCAAGACCCGGTGACGATCGAAGTGGCGCGCTCCAACGCCGCCGCTTCCACGGTGGAACAGCATTTCTACAGCGTGAACGCCGACGACAAGCGCCGCGCCTTGCACCAAATCCTCAAGCAGCGTGAGTTGAAGCAGGCTTTTGTCTTCGTCAACAGCAAGCTTGGCTGCGCGCGACTGGCCCGCTCGCTGGAACGCGAAGGCCTTAAAACCACGGCGCTGCACGGCGACAAAAGCCAGGACGAACGCTTGAAGGCGCTTGAGTCTTTCAAGAGAGGCGAAGTCGATTTGCTGGTCTGCACCGACGTGGCCGCCCGCGGCCTGGACATCAAGGACGTGCCGGCCGTGTTCAACTTCGACGTACCCTTCAACGCCGAAGACTATGTGCACCGCATTGGCCGCACCGGCCGCGCGGGTTTGGCGGGTCTGGCCGTAAGCTTTGTGGCCAGCAGCGATACCCGTCTGGTGTCCGACATTGAAAAACTGCTGGGGAGCAAAATCGAAATTGAGCCCATCGAGTTTGAAGAAGACCGTCCGCGCATCATCGCGCAGGGTCGCATCAACGATGGCCGCCGCATGTACCGCGAAGGCGAAGGCCCTGACGCGCCAAACGATGGCCTTGCCCGTGAAGCGATTGAATCACGCGAGCCACGCATGCCGCGCGAGCAGCGTGCGCCGCGTGAGCGTCGCGAATACACGCCGCATCGCCAACCGGCGGCCTCCCGTGATCCGTTTTTTGATCAGCCTTATGAGCCCGGCGCTGCCGCTGAAAATCAGCCATCCTGGGAAGTGGGTGCCAAGGCCAACGCGGCGGGCAGCGCGGTTTCCAGCAACATCAAGCCCAAGAAAAAAATCGCTGCGCTGTTCAAGACCAGCAACTAGTACTGCAGCTATTTCGGGCTTTTTTTAAAAGGCTGTAGTTAGTTTTTCTGATTTTCGAGACGCGTCGGCGCGCGCCTACGGGCACTGGCGGGGACGTCTGGTGTCGGCTCATCCGCCGCACGTCTTAAACTGTCCGCATGATGGCCAATCTCGCCGAGTGCTTGCAGGCCTTGCCGGCCCATGGGCTTTCTGCCCTGCAGAGAATTTATCGCCCGTTGTGGCGCGCTGTTGACCAGTGGATAGATGCCGATGGCCTGCGCATGAGCGCGGCCATGTCGTTCTACGGCATTCTCAGCCTGGCTCCCTTGCTGATACTGCTGGTGGCGGTGCTGGGCTGGTGGCTGGATCGCAGTTATCTTGAAACCAGCCTGGTTGAGCAGATTCGCAGCGTGATCGGCCCGCAGGGCGCGCGGGTGGTGGAGCAGGCGCTTTCCAGTGCCACCAAACCCTCGGAGGGAATCGTCGCTTCGCTGTTCGCCTTTGCGCTGCTGCTGTTCGGGGCGACCGGAGTGTTTGCCGAGTTGCAGGATGCCTTTGAGCGCCTGTGGCGGCAGGGCAGTGGCCAGGCACCCCGCCAGAAGTGGTGGCGTAGCGCCTCGTTGCGTCTGCGCGGTGTCGCTTACATCCTGGCGTTCGGGTTTTTGCTGCTGGTGTCGCTGGCGGTGTCAACCTTCTTAAGCCTGGTATCAGACTGGGCCGGAAGTTACTTTCCCTTTGCAAAAATAGCCTGGGTGCTCAACGAAGTCGTGTCGTTTGGTTTTGGCGTCGCGCTGTTTGTTTCCCTCATGAAAATGAGTTCTGGCCCAAAGCCCGGCCTGCGCTATCTGGTCATGGGGGCCGCCTGCGGCGCCATATTGTTTCAAGTCGGCAAATACCTGATGGCGATTTACCTGTCAACCGCGGCAGTGGTCTCAGCCTACGGCGCGGCGGGCTCGCTGGTGGTTATCTTGATGTGGATTTACTTTACATCCGCCGTGCTGCTGCTGTCGGCCAGCGTGGCGCGCGCCTGGTCAGACGAGGCCGCGGCTCGAGCAGCCCAAGCCAGCGCCAAGCCAGAGGCACCACCCACATCGGTCCAGTTGTCGTAAGCCGGATCGGGGAGTTTTAGGTCTGAGCAAGATCAAGAAAAACTGGCCCTCTTTCCGCCGGACCAGCGAAAAAGTCGTCAGCCCGTTGCTGCGGTTTCCCGTGCTTACGCAGGCTTTTGCGCCTGCTCGCAGGTTACCGTGATCAGTTCAAACTCGCCAGCTTTCGCCCCCAGCCTGGCCGCCGTCAGGCAACCGCCCCAGACGCAGCCCGTGTCCAGCGGCAAGGCGTTGTGCCGCAGGCCCGTGCGCGTGCTGGCGTCGGCCGCCAGGGTGGACCAATGGCCAAACGCCATGGGCGTGCCCCGGGTCGCCCGTCCCGGCACTTCAAACCACGGCAGATAGCCCGCGGGCGCATGGCTGGCGCCTTCGCTGCTGCTGAACTCCATCACGCCTTCGCGCGTGCAAAAGCGCAGCCGCGTCAGCGCATTCACAATCACCCGCAGCCGGTCAGCGCCCTCCAGTGCGTCATCCCACTGGTCAGGCGTGTTGCCATACATCGCGCTCAAAAAATCTCGCAAGCCAGGGCCTCGCAATTTCAGTTCCACCTCCGCGGCCAGCGCGAGGGTTTGCGCGACGCTCCATTGCGGCAGCACGCCCGCATGCACCATCAGCCAGCCATGGCGCTGCAGCGCCATGGCACGATGCCGCAGCCAGTCCAGCAGCGCCTGACTGTCGGGTGCCTGCAAGACGGCTTGCACGGTATCCCTGCGGCCGGGCTGGCCCACGCCTTGCCACAGCGCCAGCAGGTGCAGGTCGTGGTTGCCAAGCAGACATTGCGCCGCGTCGCCCAGCGCGCTCAGGCTTCGCAACACGCCCAGCGAGTCCGGCCCACGGTTCACCAAGTCTCCCAACAAGTACAAGGTGTCGCGGCTCGGGGAAAAATCCAGCTTCTCCAGCAGACGCTGAAATGGCCTATGGCAACCCTGCAGGTCGCCGATACAGTAAAGTGACATGGTGTTTATTCTGCCCCCTGGACTCATGGACCTCCTGCTCATTGTTTTTTTGACCCTGCTCAACGGTGTTTTTGCCATGTCCGAGCTGGCCCTCGCTTCCAGCCGCAAGGCCCGGCTCAACGCCATGGCTGAATCGGGGGACAAGGGCGCGCATGCGGCGCTGGGATTGCTCGAAAACCCGACGCAATTCCTGTCATCGGTGCAGGTCGGCATTACCTCCATCGGCATGCTCAACGGCATTATTGGCGAGGCGGCTTTCAGTGGCAGCCTGTCGGTCTGGATACAAGGCCTGGGCGCGTTACCGCGTGCCGCCGACATTTCCGCCACGGCGATTGTGGTCACGGTCATTACCTTCATTACCATCGTGTTTGGCGAGCTGGTGCCCAAGCGCATCGGCCAGATTTATCCCGAAACCGTGGCGCGGCTGGTCGCGCGGCCCATGATGTGGGTCGCCAGTGCTACCAAGCCATTTGTCAGACTGCTCTCCCTCAGCACCCATGCCATGCTCAAGCTGCTGCGCGTTGACAACGTCGCCAGCCGCGCCGTCACCGAAGAGGAAATTTCCGCCAGCCTGGACGAGGGCCTGCAGGCCGGGCTGATCGAAGCGCACGAGCACCGGATGGTGCAAAACGTGTTTTTGCTCGACGAGCGCCTGTTGACCTCGCTGATGCTGCCGCGCTCCGACATCGAATGGCTCGATGCGTCCGATACGGTGGCCCAGGCCATCGACAAGGCAGGCACCACCGGCCACTCGTGGTACCCGGTTTGCCGGGGCAGCCTCGACGATGTCGTGGGCGTTGTCAATGTGGCCAAGCTGCTCGCCCTGCGCGGCCAGATTCAAACTGCGCCCGCAGGCCCGGACGCGGGCGCGGGCGCAACGCCTTCGGTGACAGACCGCATTGGCGTGTATGCCGTGCCGGCCGTGTTCGTACCCGAAACACTGACCGGCATGGAACTGCTCGACCAGTTGCGCGCCCAGTCCACCCGCATCGTGTTGGTGGTCGATGAATACGGCGTGGTGCAGGGGCTGATGACGCCGCTGGACATGCTCGAAGCCATCACCGGCGAGTTGCAGCCCCATGCCCAGGTCGACGCCTGGGCGACCCGGCGCGGCGACGGCAGCTGGCTGATTGACGGCGTCATGCCGGTGTCCGAACTCAAGGCCCGGCTCAACATCCGGGAGCTGCCGGAGGAGGATAGGGGCCGCTACTACACCGTGGCGGGTCTGCTGCAAAGCGTGGCGGGCCGCTTGCTAAAAACCGGCGAACAGGTCGAATGCGCGGGCTGGCGCTTTGAGGTGCTTGACCTGGACGGCAAGCGCATCGACAAAGTTCTCGCCACCGAAAAAAGCGCCCTTGTGGCTGCCCCAACCGATTAGGCCGGGCCGTTTGTCCCTTTTGCGAAAGGGATCGGGAATTGCTACCAAGGTTTTGATGTTTGTGACTGTCTTATCTACTGCTAAAATTTATGTTTGGATAGAAGCATCAGGCGGGCTACTGGATCCCGGTGCCCGTAGTCAGTAAGGAGTTGCCATAGGTGCGTAAAAACCCGGCAACCAGGCACAGGGATGATTTTTTGAAGATTTTGAAGGTGAGAGGGCGCTGATGCGGCCGACCACCGCACTTGGCTGTCTGGCGTGTGTTCATGGAAGTTGTTCAGTTCCCGCCGTCAAATCCGTCCCCCCAGCATATTGCCATCATCATGGACGGCAATGTCGATGGGCGAATCAACGCCCTATGCCCAACGCTTTTGGCCATGCCAGTGGCGCGCGGCGCATGCGCAGCATGGTGTGCTGAAACCCGCTGGGCCTATGTAAAGATACTCGCTAGCCTTTTCCAGCTTGTGTTGCAAGCTATAAAAATCAGAGCAACCTAAATAACAGGAAGGAAGAGACATGACCTCACGCAAAGGCATCATCCTCGCAGGGGGCTCGGGCAGTCGTCTGCACCCGGCTACCCTGGCCATCAGCAAGCAACTGCTGCCGGTGTATGACAAGCCCATGATTTATTACCCGCTCAGCACCCTGATGCTGGCCGGGATGCGCGATGTGCTCATCATCAGCACGCCGCAAGACACCCCCCGTTTTGAACAACTGCTGGGCGACGGAAGCCAGTGGGGCATGAACCTGCAATATGCTGTGCAGCCAAAGCCGGAAGGCCTGGCGCAGGCATTCATCATTGGCCGCGATTTTGTGGCGAACCAGCCCAGCGCACTGGTGCTGGGCGACAACATTTTTTACGGTCATGATTTGGTCAAGCAACTGGCCAGTGCCAGCGCCCGCCCCACTGGTGCCAGCGTCTTTGCCTACCATGTGCACGATCCTGAACGGTATGGCGTGGTGGCGTTTGATGCCCGGCAGCGCGCCATCAGCATTGAAGAAAAGCCCAGCCAGCCCAAGAGTCACTACGCGGTCACGGGCCTGTATTTTTATGACAGCCAGGTGTGTGACATTGCGGCCGATATCCAGCCCTCGGCACGGGGCGAGCTTGAAATCACCGATGTGAACCGGCGCTATCTGGAACTGGGCCAGCTGAATGTGGAAATCATGGGCCGGGGCTACGCCTGGCTGGACACCGGCACCCACGACAGCCTGCTGGAAGCCGCCAGCTTCATTGCCACGCTGCAAAAGCGCCAAGGCCTGCAGGTGAGCTGCCCCGAAGAGATTGCCTTTGCCCAGAAATGGATTGACGCCGCCCAGATGCAAAAGCTGGCGGCACCGCTGGCCAAGAATGGCTATGGCAAGTATTTGCTTGGCCTCATCAAATAAGGCTCTAATGAATTTCAAGTGGGTTGCCCAGCATGAGGGTTGATGGCGTGGAAGTCGAGCTTGCCGGCGATCAAGAAGATGACCGTCCTGATCGTTGCGATACGTGTGAACCCACGAGCACGGCGCTTGGATGCCTGGAACAAACCGTTGATGGCCTCCAGAAATCCATTAGTCTGGCGCGTCTGTGCCCAAGCCACGATCCCCTCGAGATGAGTGCGGATCATTTTGGCGACCTCCTTCATAGGCTCGACCTTGGAGCGCATCACGCAATTACACCAGTGCTCCAACATGGCACGCACCACGTTGATCTGCTTGCGCTCCAGGATCTCCCGCAACTGCTCCTTGTAGGACCACGCTCGTGCCGTTCGTTTGACGGCCATCTTGGCAATCAGGGCATCCAGATCAGCGGCCGCCTCGGGTTTGAGTTTGGCGGTGTCTTTGAGCAAAGTCCAGCGCATGCCTTTGAGAGATTTGTCCGTTTTCTGCTCGATCCCGCGCATCTTGTCGACCGCCGTGCTGGCGTGTCCAATGATGTGAAACTTGTCAAACGTAATCCGAGCGTTGGGCAAATGTTTGGTGACCCCCGAGATGAAAGCGGGCGACATGTCGATGCTGGTTTGGGTGATGTTCCCTGCCGGGCAACCATGCTCCCCCAGGTAATCGGCCAACTGTCCAATGGTCTTGGCATCGCGCCCTTCAGTCACGAACAAAACGCGTCTGGCATCCGCATCAGCGGCCAGGGTGACGTAGCTGTGGCCTCTGGCACGCGAGGTCTCATCAATGGCAAGTGCCGTGACATCCGAGTGATCAGCCAGGCCGCAGGCCATCTCCACATACTTTTCACACACCGCCAACACCCGGTGCGGCGACTCGCCCACAATGCGCGACACAGCGGCAAACGGCATCTGTCCAGACAGCATCAGGATGAATGCCTCAAACAACAACGTGAAGCCATTGAGCCGTCCAGCAAAGTCAGGTTCGACCAGGCGCACCGAGCCGTTGGGCAACTTCACGCGAGGTGTGCGTACTTGCAGATGGCACTCGTGCTGAAAGAAGTTCAGGTGCCGGTAGGTCTTGGTCACCGTGTCATGCACCGGATGCGCACCCTCATGACCAGAGACCACAAAGCGACTGCCCACCTTGAAGTCGATCAGTACCGTCAAGGTCTTGGCGCCTTCATCAAACTCAACCGATGCAACAAACCACGGATCAGTGATCCCCAGGGCAGATTCAAACAGCTTGGCAGTCATGGATTGGTTGTTCAAGGTTGATCACAATGGCCAAAGCTTACCCACTCAAATTTCAAGAGAGCCTCAAATAAGCACACATTCCATGCCCTACACCGTCATCCCCACTGCCCTGCCAGACGTGCTGATTCTCGAACCCAAGGTGTTTGGCGACGACCGGGGTTTCTTTTTTGAAAGCTTCAACCAGCGCGACTTTGCCCAAGCCACCGGGCTGGACGTGCAGTTTGTGCAAGACAACCACAGCCGCTCTGTCAAGGGCGTTTTGCGGGGCCTACATTACCAGATTGAGCACCCCCAGGGCAAGCTGGTGCGGGTGACGCAGGGCGAAGTGTTTGACGTGGTGGTTGACCTGCGCCGCAGCTCACCCCGGTTTGGAAAATGGGAGGGAGTGCTGCTGTCAGCCGACAACCGTCGCCAATTGTGGATTCCGCCCGGTTTTGCCCACGGCTTTGTGGTGACCAGCGACTCGGCCGAGTTTTTGTACAAGACCACCGACTACTGGTATCCCGAGTTTGAGCGCAGTTTGCTCTGGAACGACCCGGCCGTGGGCGTGCAGTGGCCCTTGCAGGCCCAGCCGCAACTGGCGGCCAAGGATGCGGCGGGTGCACGGCTGGCCGAGGCGCAAGTATTTGACTGAACCCCACGCCTGGCGGATGTGGGCAGCGCGCTTGCTCAAACTTTGACCAGTTGCAACAGTTTTCCGAGCGCGTGGTCGTGTATGCCTAGGGTGCGCAGCTTGTCGTAGGTCAGCTGGGCGTAGTCGCGGGTCGTGCCGTAGCGCCCGCAGGCGCTTGAGAAAATCTGCCGGTAGCGATCTTCAGAGAGCACTCCGGTGTGGCTGGGGCTGCGTTTTGAAAGCGTGAAGGCCAGCGCCCTGACATCGCCCTGCGCGCTCTGGCAGCGCAGCCATTTTGGATCGTACACGCCGTTGGGCATTTCCCGTGCCCACAGCTGGGGCAGTGCGGCAGCCACCTGGCCTTGAGGCAGTCGAAACACCACGCCTTTGCAACTGCCGCCGGGCAGCAGACCAAACACCAGGCCCGGGCATTGCGGCGTGCCCCGGTTCAGGTTGCTCCACATTTTGAGCGCGCGATGGTAGCCACCCAGGGTGGCAAAACGTTCTTCCGCAAAATCAATTTCGGGTCGCCAGATCAGCGAGGCGTAGCCAAAAATCCACAGATCGGTCTGGCCGCCCCATTCGCGCATGACGGCCTCGAGCATGAGCGCTGGATTGCGCGGTGAAAGGGGTGAAGCCGGTGATGGGGTCGGGATTACTGAATTTGCCACCTGCGCACTTTACAATGCGCTGAGTGTTTGTGACGGGAGTCGGGTCATGTTATTAGGCGACGATGGGGGCCGGCAGGGCAGGGTGGGGGTACTTGCCCTTGGCCTGGTGGCACTGCTTATTGCATTGGTCATTGGGGTTGCTTTTTACCAGCGCCAACCAGTCGCCCCTTCCATGACAGGCGTGATAGCGGCTCCCGCCGCGCCCGTGGCTTTGCCGCCGCCGCCAGAGGCCCCGGTGAGCGCCGCTCAGGCTGTGCAGGCGGCATC
>Ga0155550_1336_pt3 | contig 12957 bp, 11 predicted proteins | sample RifCSPhighO2_12_FD_107207 | JGI IMG/M metagenome (GOLD analysis project Ga0155550, IMG submission 107207) | Burkholderiales bacterium RIFCSPHIGHO2_12_FULL_61_11
CACACTGACCTTTGACAGCGAAGGTGGCACCCTTACCCGCTCGACGTTCAGTCGACACAAGGACATGGCAAACAAGGATGCAGGCTTTGAACTTCTCGATGAGAGCGCCGATCGAGTTTATGTGGCCCAGACCGGCCTGATTGCAGGCGGCGAAGGAGGTAGTTTTCCCACGCACAAGACACTGATGACGGTGCTGCCTGGCGAGCGCGTGCTCAGGGATGGCCAGAATGAATTAGAGGTCAAGTTTGCGTCGGCCGACATCGGCGGCGTCAAGCTGGTCAAAACCTACACACTCAAACGTGGCGCCTACGACATTGCGGTGCGCCATGAGGTGATCAACACCGGCAGCGCGCCGGTGGCCCCGCAGCTTTACCTGCAACTGGTGCGCGACGGCAATAGTCCCGTTTCCAAAGTTCCTGCCCCGGTGGCGCTGCAATGGTTTGGCGTCAAGAACATGCCGTCGTTTTATTCCACCTTTACCGGTCCGGCCATCTACACGGAAGCCCAAAAGTACCAGAAAGTTGACTTCCAGGATATCGAAAAAAATAAGGTGGAGGTTGAAAAGCAGGCGAGCAATGGCTACGTGGCCATGGTGCAGCACTATTTCGCATCGGCCTGGATTCTGGGTGATGGCATTCAGCGTGACCTGTTTCTGCGCAAGGTGGATACCAACCTGTATGCCGTGGGCATGATCACCCCGATGGGCAGCATTGCACCGGGCGCGAGCAAAACCATCGATTCCAGACTTTTTGTCGGCCCACAGGAAGAAAAAGTGCTTGAAGCGATGGCGCCTGGCCTGGAACTGGTGAAAGACTATGGCTGGCTGACCATTCTGGCCAAGCCGCTGTACTGGCTGCTCGATGCGCTGCATGGCTTTATCGCCAACTGGGGTTGGTCCATCGCGGCGCTCGTGTTGCTGCTGAAAATTGCTTTTTACTGGCTCAATGCCAAGGCCTACGCCAGCATGGCCAAGATGAAGGCCGTCAATCCGAAAATCATGGAAATGCGCGAGCGCCTGAAAGACAAGCCGCAGGAAATGCAGCAGGCGATGATGAAGATTTACCGTGAGGAAAAGGTCAACCCGATGGGCGGCTGTTTCCCCATCATGGTACAGATTCCGGTGTTCATTGCCCTGTACTGGGTGCTGCTGTCCAGCGTCGAGATGCGCAACGCGCCCTGGATACTGTGGATCACCGACCTGTCGTCGCCCGATCCCTACTTTATCTTGCCCATCATCATGACCTTCACGACGCTGCTGCAGACAGCCCTCAACCCGACGCCGCCGGATCCGATGCAGGCCAAGCTGATGTGGTTCATGCCGCTGATTTTCAGCGTGATGTTCTTCTTCTTTCCGGCTGGCCTGGTGCTTTACTGGATCACCAACAACGTTCTGGCAATTGCCCAGCAGTGGGTAATCAATACCCGGATGGGCGTGCCGCCGCAGTTCAACCTGCCGAAGTTCAGGTAATAAAAAGGGCCGCAAAGCAACACTTTGCGGCCCTTTGACATGGTGGCTTCATGCTGACCCGACATCACCACCCCATCGCCGCCATTGCCACGGCTCCCGGCCGCGGTGCGGTGGGCATCGTTCGGGTTTCGGGCAAGAACATTGCGCCGGTCATCGCCGCCGTCTGTGGCCGGGCGCTGTTACCGCGACACGCCACCTACCTGCCATTTCGTGATGCGCTGGGGCAGGTGATCGATCAAGGCTTGGCGATTTATTTTCCCGCGCCACACTCCTACACCGGCGAGGATGTGCTGGAGTTGCAGGCGCATGGCGGACCGGTGGTGCTTCAACTGCTGCTGGCGCGCTGTCTGGAAGCGGGCGCTGCGATCAATCCTGCAACGGGTCTGGCCTGGTTGCCCGGGCTCCGCCCCGCCCAACCAGGGGAGTTCACCGAGCGGGCATTCCTCAATGACAAAATTGACCTGGCGCAGGCCGAAGCCACTGCCGACCTGATTGAAGCCAGTACCGAAACCGCTGCACGCTCGGCGGCGCGGTCGATGTCGGGTGAGTTCTCGCTGGCAATCAACACGCTGCTGGAGCAGTTGATCCACTTGCGCATGCTGGTTGAGGCGACGCTCGATTTCCCGGAGGAAGACATCGACTTTCTGCAAAAAGCCGATGCACAAGGCCAGTTGCAGCGGCTGCAAATCACGCTGGACAGCGTGCTGCAGCGCGCCACCCAGGGAGCGATACTGCGCGAGGGTATCAAGGTGGTGATCGCCGGTCAGCCCAATGCCGGCAAGAGCTCGTTGCTCAATGCGCTGGCCGGTGCCGAGTTGGCCATCGTCACACCCGTTGCGGGTACCACCCGCGACAAGGTGTCGCAATTGATTCAGATCGAAGGCGTGCCGCTGCATGTGGTCGACACCGCCGGACTGCGCGAGGCGCTGGACGAAGTGGAAAAAATCGGTGTGCAGCGAGCCTGGGCCGAGATTGAAAGCGCGGATGCTGTGCTGTTCTTGCACGATCTGACCCGGCAGGATGTCACGGACGAAGCGCAAGATGCACTTAATTACCTGGCTGCCGACGCTCGTATAGCGGACGTGTTGGCCAAAAAACTGCCTGAAAATACAGCCATCATCGAGGTCTGGAACAAGTCGGACAGAGCCAGCGCCGACGTGCTGCGCGCCGTGTCTGGCGGCGTACTGATTTCCGCAAAAACGGGTGCCGGTCTGCCCGCCCTGCGCCAGCAACTGCTGCGCGTGGTGGGTTGGCAAGCCGCGCCCGAAGGCGTGTTCATGGCGCGCGAGCGGCACTTGCGCGCGTTGCACAAGGTTGCAGACCAGCTAAGCACAGCGGCCGCTCAACTGCATGCCGCCCACCCTGCGCTGGATCTGCTCGCTGAAGATTTGCGCCAGGCGCAGCTCCACTTGAGTGAGATCACCGGAGCGTTTAGCTCGGACGATTTGCTCGGCGAGATTTTTTCCAGATTCTGCATCGGAAAGTAAGTCCGAGTCCTTGAGTCACCCGGTGCGTACGGCTGCAAGTTTCCTTTTCAATGCAATCACCAGCAGCCATTGGTGTATCAAGTGTAAGGGTACGTTAACGTCTCTTGCGGCACTGCCAGGGCATGGGTATCTTCCATTGCACCATGAACGCCGCATTACCGCCGCCCTCTGTCATGACATTCAGGGTTTGGCTCAAGCCATCGCCCATTGCCACGCCGGTGACGCCATGCGGTGTCAATTCAAACCGTTGCATTGGGACATTCTGGCCAGCTACATGCAGCCATTTACCCTGAACAGTGGCCAGGTGCTGATGGAACAAGGGGCCCTGGACCGCACCCTGTATTTCATCGAAAGCGGGACCCTGACCGCCCACTATGAAGATGAAAAGGCGTGTGTCCGAATGGCCCTGGCGGGGGCGGGAACCGTGCTGGGAGAAGGCACTTTTTTCTCGCACCTGCCGCGCCATGCCACAGTGCATACCTCCACCGTCTGCAAGCTGTGGTGCTTGACGGAAGAACGCTATCTGGAACTTGCCAGGCAACACAGCCCGATCGCGCTGGAATTGACTCGGGCCATGGGTGCCGTGATGGCCTATCGCCTGTATAACCGCCCCAGGCGTGTGGCGGTCACCTGATTGATGGTTGGGAGCGTACGATTTCCACCGCTCCACGTGCTTACAATCCGATCCGATATCTGGTGAAAAAGTCGGCGGGCCAAGCGACCGAAGCAATGGTTTTACCGCATCCCGTAACCCGCCATTTTCCCGTTGGAGGAAAGTGGCATATCCCTCACGAGAACTCTTTTCATGTCTCTGTTTAACTGGTTTTCCGGTCACTCCGGCCCGGCCAAGGCCACGGCAAATGACGATCAAAAGTGCGCCGCCAAGGGCCGCGACAAGCCTGTCGTGCAACTGCCCCAGCGGTTGGGACCCGCTGCTGCCAACGGCGCCGGCGAGCGTAGAGTGCAGCGCCACGGCCGCCGCGAGCAACTGTATGTGGCCATTCGCGAGGCCATGATCCGTGCTGGCGTGTTGTCGGCCCGCTATAAATTCAAGGTGCTTTCACTGGACCACGCCGGAAACGAATTCCTGGTCATGATGGATCTGGCCAAGGCCTCTGATGGACCGCTCGAGCAGGTCAGCGAGATGGAGGCGCTGATTATCCAGCTCGCCAAGGCACGTTTCGAGATCACCGTGCCTGCGGTTTACTGGCGCTCGGAGGAAGCGGCCGCCGTGACGAGCCCGTCCAGCCGCAATCCTCAAGCGGTGGCTCAGGCATTGGCGAATCCGGTCAAACGGGTTGCTGCACGCTATGAGCCGATTCAGAGGGACGAGGTGGCGGCATTCCGGCAAGCCCTGCGCGCCGCATCGGCCCATGGCCCGGCAGGGGCGGTGGTCAAGAACGGCGTCAATATCCGCAGTGGCCCGCATTCCTGCGCGCTTCTCACCGGCTTTGAAGACACCGAGACGGCGGAGTCGGCCGCTGCGCCAGCGCTCAGCAACACGCAGTACGGCGACTTGAATTGAGCACGCGCGGCGAAGGCTGATAGGTACGTGTTTTAGGAGCTAGAAATAGAGTAGCAGAAGCACTCCGCCTGGATCAGTGATCGGAAAAATCTACGAGCGTGAACAAAGGCAAGCCCGTGGCCAGCAGCCTGGCCGATCCGCCGAGCGCGGGCAAGTCGACAATTGCCGCGCCTTCGGTCACCGTCGCACCGAGTTTTTCAAGCAACTTTTTGCCAGCCATCATGGTGCCACCGGTGGCGATCAGGTCGTCGATCAGTAGCACCCTGTTGCCGGGTTTTACCGCGTCGGTGTGCAGCTCGACGGTGGCGCTGCCGTATTCGAGCGCGTAGGTCTCTTCCACGGTGTCAAAGGGCAGCTTGCCTTTTTTACGGATCGGCACAAAGCCCACGCTCAGCTCGTACGCCACCACGGCCCCCAGAATGAATCCGCGCGCATCAAGCCCGGCCACCACATCGGGACGCAGCGCGGGATCCATGTAGCGGTGAACAAAGGCATCAATCAGCACGCGAAAGACCTTGGGGTTCTGCAGTAGCGGGGTGATGTCGCGAAACTGCACGCCAGGTACGGGCCAGTCAGGCACGGTGCGGATATGGCTTTTGAGGTATTGACTGATGGTCTGGTGGGTGAGGCTGTCGAGATCGGGCATGGTTCATCTAAAGTAGAAGCGAGGCCGTATTTTGCGGCCTGCGCGGAAAAGTGTCTCGTTGCCGATGAGGCCCAGACGCCAGCATGCTTTTACAGCAAGTCAGCTTCAGGCCATCAGCCGCGTCAGCGCTTCCTGGTACTTGGCGGCGGTCTTGGCAATCACTTCTTCCGGCAAGCGCGGTGCGGGCGGAGTTTTGTCCCAGGGCTTGCCGTTGATGCGCACGCTCTCCAGCCAGTCGCGCACAAACTGCTTGTCGTAGCTGGGCGGGTTTTGTCCGGTGGCAAAAGCGGCTTCGTAGCCTTCCACCGGCCAGTAGCGCGACGAATCGGGTGTCAGCACTTCGTCCATCAGGGTCAGCACGCCATGCTCATCCAGGCCAAACTCGAACTTGGTGTCGGCAATGATGATGCCCTTGCTCAGCGCAAAGGCCGCGGCAGTGGTGTAAATCTCCAGGCTGAGCTTTTTGATCTGTGCGGCGAGCTCCGGGCCGACCACTTTTTCCATCTGCTCGTAGCTGATGTTTTCGTCATGCTCGCCCATTTCCGCCTTGGCCGCTGGCGTGAAGATGGGCTCGGGCAATTTGCTGGCGTTTTTGAGTCCAACGGGCAGTGCTACGCCGCAGACCGACTGGGTTTCCTGGTATTCCTTCCAGCCGCTCCCAGCCAGGTAGCCGCGCACCACGGCTTCAACGGGAATGGGCTTGAGCCGCTTGACCAGCATGGAGCGGCCCGTGACCTGGGGCAGTTCTTCAGCCGTGACCACGCTCTCGGGCGACTCGCCGGTGAGGTGATTCGGGCAGATGTGTCCGAGCTTGTCGAACCAGAACAGCGCCATTTGCGTGAGCAGGGCGCCCTTGCCGGGAATCGGCTCGCCGAGGATGACGTCAAACGCACTCAGGCGGTCACTGGCCACCATCAGCAGCCGGGCGGTGCCGACGGCGTAGTTGTCGCGCACCTTGCCGCGTGCCAGCAGGGGAAGGGAAGTCAGGGAGGAGGTATGGAGTACTGGGGTCATGGGATGTCAAAGTGAAAAAAAAGCCCGTGCGACTCAGGTGCAAATCCACGGACCTTGAATTATCGCCAATCTGGCCAGGCAAGTGACAAGCAGGCGCGCTGGAGCACCATGATGCATGGGTTGCACTAGTGAACCACCTGAGCCAGCTCACCCCTGGCGTATTTTTGAGCCACGGCATGCAGGCTTTCGCCCTTGATCTTGCCGGCCTGGCCTTCGCAGCCGAACTCGATGTAGCGCTGCCGGCACAGGGCCTTGGCCGCAGCCGTGGCCGGTTTGAGCCATTCACGCGGGTCGAATTTGCTGGGGTTTTCGGCCATGAATTTGCGTACCGCGCCGGTCATGGCCAGGCGGATGTCGGTGTCGATGTTGATCTTGCGCACGCCAAACTGGATGGCTTTCTGGATCTCTTCAACCGGCACGCCATAGGTTTCCTTCATGTCGCCGCCGTACTGGCGGATGATGGCCAGCAACTCTTGCGGCACGCTGGAGGACCCATGCATCACCAGATGGGTGTTGGGAATGCGGCGGTGGATTTCCTTGACGCGTTCAATCGCCAGAATGTCGCCGGTGGGCTTGCGCGTGAACTTGTAGGCGCCGTGACTGGTGCCGATGGCGATCGCCAGCGCGTCGAGCTGCGTGCGCTTGACAAAATCGGCGGCCTGCTCGGGGTCGGTCAGCAGTTGCGCGTGCGTCATCACCGCCTCGCTGCCGTGGCCGTCTTCCTTGTCGCCCTGCATGGTTTCCAGGCTGCCCAGGCAACCCAGTTCACCCTCGACCGACACACCGGTGGCGTGGGCCACTTCAACCACCTGGCGGGTGACTTCGACGTTGTAGTCGTAGTCGGCAATGGTCTTGCCGTCGGCCATCAATGAGCCGTCCATCATCACAGAGCTGAAACCCAGCTTGATGGCGCCCTGGCAGACATCGGGGCTTTGCCCATGGTCCTGGTGCATGACGACGGGAATGTGCGGGTAGCTTTCGACGGCCGCCTGGATCAGGTGCTTGAGAAAGCCCTCGCCGGCGTATTTGCGCGCGCCGGCGCTGGCCTGCATGATCACCGGGGCATTGACCTCGTCGGCCGCCTGCATGATGGCGCTGACCTGCTCCAGGTTGTTGACGTTGAAAGCTGGAATGCCATAGCCATTGACGGCCGCATGGTCCAGCAGCTCGCGCATCGAAACGAGTGCCATGATCAAAATCCCCTGAAAGTTAAAAATATTCTCAAAAAAAGGGTGGCTTGCTGGCGGCGGGCCGCGCCGTGTGGACGCGGCTGACTTGGCCGGTAACCGCAAGGTAACCAAGGCGCTGATTCTACCGTTTGCCGACTCTTAAGTCTCCCTTAAGCTGCGCCGGCTATCGTGCGCACTGCGCTCGCTTCCCAAAAAATTACCATGACCCTGCCCCAGCCTGCTCTCCAGCCGACACCGCCGAGTCTTGTTCTGTGGACGGCTGGCGGCTTTCTCTTGTTGGGGGCCTGGGATTTTTCAGGGCTTGACCTGGCGATGGCGCACTGGTTTGGCTCCGCTAGGGGCTTTGCCCTCACCAACCACTGGCTATGGCGCGGCGCCTTGCATGACGACATCCGCTGGCTGCCCTGGCTGATTGAGCTGGCGCTGCTGGCAGCCGTCTTCAAGCCTTTCGGCGACCTCCAACAGCTACCGATGCCGCGGCGCACGCAACTGGCACTGACCACGCTGCTCGCCCTGCTAGTAATCTCCAACATCAAGCTCCACAGCCGCAGCAGCTGCCCCTGGGATTTGCAGTCGTTTGGCGGCGCGGCGAGCTATGTGTCGCATTGGGCCTGGGGAATCGGCGATGGCGGCAGCGGCGGCTGCTTTCCCGCTGGTCACGCATCGGCCGGATTTGCATTTCTCGGTGGATTTTTTGCGTTTCGGCATGGGCTGCCGCGGACCGCCCGCCGCTGGCTGGCCGGTGCGCTGCTAGCCGGTTTTGTGCTCGGTTTTGCGCAGCAAGTGCGCGGCGCCCACTATATGAGCCACACGCTCTGGACCGCGTGGTTCTGCTGGACCGTGGCCGCCATGGTTGACCTGGCAGTCAGCCAGCTGATCGCACGAAAGGCGTCATTTTTGCCAGCGCCCGTGCTGTCAGGACTGCCGCGACAGGCACCCTCGGAGTGAGGTGATTCGCGCTAAGCCACCCGACAGATCTTGAGCATGTTGGTGCCGCCCGGCGCGCCCATGGGCTCGCCACAGGTGATGGCATAGACATCGCCGCTTTGCACGATGTTGCGGCGCAGCAGATGGCCTTCAGCCTGGTCAAGCGCCGTGTCGCGGTCGGCGCTGGTGTCCAGCAGCAGCGGGCGCACATTGCGGTAAAGCGCCATCTTGCGTTGCGTCGCCAGGTGCGAGGTCAGCGCGTAGATGGGCGCGCGGATGTCATGGCGGCTCATCCACAGGGCGGTAGAGCCGCTGTCTGTGAGCGCCACAATCGCCTTGGCACCGAGGCGATTGGCCGTGAACAAGGCGCCCATGGCAATGGACTGGTCAATGCGGGTGAAGATCTTTCCGGAAAAATCGGTTTCCAGTTCCTTATATTCGGCTTTCTCGGCCTCCTCGCAAATTTTGGCCACCTGCTGCACCGTTTCCAGCGGGTACTTGCCGGCGGCGGTTTCGGCGCTGAGCATCACCGCATCGGTACCGTCCAGCACCGCATTGGCCACGTCGCTGACCTCGGCACGCGTGGGCACCGGGTTGACAGTCATGCTTTCCATCATCTGGGTGGCGGTAATGACGAGCTTGTCATGAGCCCTGGCCATCTTGATCATGCGTTTTTGCAGGGCCGGCACGGCGGCATTGCCGACTTCCACCGACAGGTCGCCGCGCGCCACCATGATGCCGTCGCTGGCCCGCAAAATTTCTTCAAGATTGGGGATCGCCTCGGCGCGTTCAATCTTGGCAATCAGGCCGGGCTTGTGCTTGTAGGGCGCTGCGGCCACGTCGCAGAGCTGGCGCGCCATTTCCATGTCGGTGGCGTTGATGGGGAAACTCACGGCCACGTAGTCGGCCTGAAAGCTCATCGCGGTCTTGATGTCTTCCATGTCCTTGGCCGTCAAAGCGGGCGCGGTGAGGCCGCCGCCCTGCTTATTGATGCCCTTGTTGTTGGACAGCTCGCCGCCGACTTTGACGGTGGTATGCACGGCTTCGCCAAGCACGGCATCGACCGCCAGCACAATCAGACCATCGTTAAGCAGCAACACATCACCGGCCTTCACGTCGCGCGGCAGCTCCTTGTAGTCCAGCCCCACGCCTTTGAGGTCGCCCGGCTCGGTGCGGGAGGCATCGAGCACGAATTTTTCGCCGGGCTGGAGCACCACCTTGCCTTGGGCAAACTTGCCGACGCGGATTTTGGGGCCCTGCAGATCAGCCATGATGGCGACTTCACAGCCGACGCGCCTGGCCGCTTCGCGCACCAGCTGCGCCCGGTCAACATGGTCCTGCGCCCTTCCGTGGCTGAAATTCAGACGCACCACATCGACACCGGCGCGAATCATTTTTTCCAGCAGGACGGGGTCGCTGGAAGCCGGGCCGAGGGTGGCAACGATTTTGGTGGCGCGAAGCGTCATTGGGAAGTCTCCTGTAATTTAGTTTCTTATTTTCACACGATCACAAGAAACTGGTTACCAAGCCGGTACCGCCTGTTTCCAAAAAAACCGGGTCTAAAAAAACAGAGCAGAACTGATATGTTTTCACTGCTTCTTTGTGCCCCCAGCAAACAACTCAATCTTGGGAGTCGGCCCCGAGACGATCAACATGTCGCCAGGCAAGATACGAGTGCTCGGTGTAGCGTGCTGGAAGTCCTCATTGGCACGCTTGACTCCCACGACCGTTACGCCGAATTTCTCGCGCACACCAGACTCGGAAAGCGCATGGTTGTGCGTGGGTGCCGGGGCGTGAATCTTGGCGATGGCGAACCCGTCGTCAAACTCGATGAAATCCATCATCCGGCCTGTGATGAGATGCGCTACCCTCTCGCCCATATCCGCTTCCGGATACACCACATGATGGGCACCGATGCGTTGCGAGATCTGCCCGTGCTCCGCTGTCAACGCCTTGACCCAGATGTCCTTGATGCCCAACTCGGTGAGCGCCATGATGGTCATCAGACTGGCGGCCAAGTCCGTCCCGATACCAACAACGGCATGGGAAAAATCGGCAACGCCAAGTTGGCGCATGACATTTACGTTGGTCGAGTCCGCCTGGACTGCGTGAGTCAATAGGTCCGCCCAGTATTGGACTGGCTCCGAGTCTCTGTCGATCCCCATGACATCGTGGCCCAGCCGCATAAGCGATTGAGCCACTGCGCTGCCAAAGCGGCCCAAACCGATGACCACCACACTGTCGCCTTTTGAAAAGGCGAATTGCTCCGTAAATAATTTAGCCAACAATTGGATGCTCCTCGGCATAACGGTAAGGCATGCGTCGCTCTCCCAATACCAACGACGCAGCAAGAGTGATGGTTCCTACCCGGCCGAAGTACATCAGCAGGGTCAGCATGAGTTGACCTGATGCAGGCAGATCGGCCGTGATTCCAGTGGACAGACCGACCGTGCCGAATGCTGAGATGACCTCGAAGATGACCTGATCGGTTGGGAAGTCAGTGGAGCGCAGGAGAACCAGGGTTCCGAGCACGACCATGGCGCTGCCGAGCACGAGCACTGTAATCGCTTGGCGTTGCGCAGAAGGACCGACACGGCGCCCAAAAGCTTCGCTGTCGCTGTTTCCACGAATCTCGGCAATGACCAGTAAAGCCAGGATGGCGACCGTCCCCACCTTGACACCCCCCGCCGTTCCGGCGCTGCCGCCGCCAACGAACATCAAGAAATAGTGCATCGCCCAGCTTTCATGGGTGAGCGCGCCAATGTCCATCGAGTTGAATCCCGCTGTTCGCGCCGATACCGAGGCAAAAGCCGCTGAAAGCAGTTTGTCCGGCATCGACATCGCACCAAGGGTCTTCGGATTCGTCCACTCGAACAACAGAACGGCGACAAGCCCGATGATCAGCAGCAGGCCAGTACCAACCAGGGTGAGCTTGGTATGTAAAGACCAATGACGGGCGTCTCGGACTTTGAATCGCAAGTCATGTAAAACGGGAAAGCCGACCCCCCCCACGACAATCGCCACCATGACCGGCAACAGAATCAAGGCGTCGGTGGCGTAACGCATCAAGCTGTCCGGGTGAATGGAAAAACCCGCATTGTTGAACGCAGAAACGCCATGAAACAGCCCGCTCCATGCTGCCTCTGCCCATGGAAGGTCATGCCCGAGATGCAGCCTGAGGGCAAGAAGGGCTGCGATCACCAATTCCGCGACGAGCGTCACCACGAGCACCAGCCTGGCCACGCTGGAGACGTCGCCCAAACCCAGCGCGTGGGTTTCAACCTGGGTAATCAGCTTCGTCCGCAAACGCAACGAGCGATTGACCATCAAGCCGAGCAAGGTGGCAGCGGTCATCATGCCGAAACCGCCGATCTGGAACAGGACCATGATGACTGACTGACCGAAGGTCGACCAGTAGGTGCCGGTATCCACAACAACCAGGCCGGTCACGCAAACGGCCGAGACAGACGTGAAGAAGGCTACCAACCATGGCGCCGCCTGACCCTCGGCATGCGACAAGGGGAGCATCAGGAGCAAAGTGCCCAGCAGAATCGCGAACAGGAAGCCCAAGGCCACGGCCCGGGTGGGATGAAGTAAGGATTTCATTCGGCCACTACACTAGCCGGCCGCGCGCTTGTGCAGAATTTCGAAGGCCGGAAGGGTCTTGCCTTCAAGGACTTCCAGAAAAGCGCCGCCGCCGGTGGAGATGTAGTCCACCTGCTTTTCGATGCCGTATTTGGCAATGGCTGCCAGCGTGTCGCCACCGCCGGCAATCGAAAATGCGCTGCTTTCGGCAATGGCGCGAGCAATGCCTTCCGTTCCTTTTGAAAAAGCCTCGAACTCGAACACGCCGACCGGGCCATTCCAGACAATGGTGCCGGCCGCCTTGAGTTGCGCCGCCAGCCGGGCGGTGGTTTGCGGGCCGATGTCCAGAATCAGGTCGTCGTCGGCCACCTCGGTGGCGGCCTTCACGGTGGCGGGCGCATCGGCGGCAAAGCTTTTGGCGCAGACCACGTCGGTGGGAATCGGCACTTCGGCACCACGCGCTTTCATGGCCGCCATCACGGCTTTGGCCTCGGGCAACAAATCGGCCTCGGCCAGGCTTTTGCCAATCTTCAGGCCGGCAGCGAGCATGAAGGTATTGGCAATGCCGCCGCCCACGATCAGCTGGTCGACGTTTCTGGCCAGCGACTTGAGAATGGTCAGCTTGGTCGACACCTTGCTGCCCGCCACGATGGCAACCAGCGGTCTGCGGGGATTGGCCAGCGCGGCCGAAATGGCATCCATCTCGGCCGCCAGCAGCGGCCCGACGCAGGCGATCGCGGCGTATTGCGCAATGCCGTAGGTGGAGGCTTCGGCGCGGTGCGCCGTGCCAAAGGCGTCATGCACGAAAATGTCGCACAGGGCCGCCAGCTTGCGCGCCAGGGCCTCGTCGTTCTTCTTCTCGCCCTGATTCACACGGCAGTTCTCCAGCAGGACCAGCTCGCCGGGCTGAACGGTCACGCCATCGACCCAGTTGGCCACCAGTGGAATTTCGCGCCTCATCAGCTCACCCAGGCGCCTGGCCACGGGCGCCAGCGAGTCGGCGGGCTTGAACTGCCCTTCCACGGGGCGGCCGAGGTGGGAGGTCACCATCACGGCGGCACCGGCGTCCAGGGCCATCTGGATGCAGGGAATCGATGCCCGGATGCGGGTGTCTT
>Ga0155550_1060_pt6 | contig 12892 bp, 12 predicted proteins | sample RifCSPhighO2_12_FD_107207 | JGI IMG/M metagenome (GOLD analysis project Ga0155550, IMG submission 107207) | Burkholderiales bacterium RIFCSPHIGHO2_12_FULL_61_11
CCTGGCCATGGTGCCGCCGGAAAGCGTTGCCGAGCGTGAGCGGCTGCTGCTGATGGCCCACAAGCTGCTGCGCTTCACCACGCTATTGGCTGTTCCGGCCGTCGCGACCGGCTTGTGGCTGTACCTTTGGTACCGCATCGGGTTCGGGGCAGGCAATGCCTGGATGCACGCCAAACTGGCCATGGTGGTGCTGGTGATGGGCTATCACCACGCCTGCAGCCGGGTTCTGACCAGGTTCGATCAGAACCGCAATCTACACAGCCATGTCTGGTATCGCTGGTTCAATGAAATACCGATAGTCTTGATGCTCATTGTGGTCATTTTGGTGGTGGTCAAGCCCTTCTAGCCAGAAGCCGCCGTTTCAGCGAAAGCGTCATGGACCGGCGACCCTCTCCTCTCCGAACGATGCCCGCCGCGCAGCGCACCACGGCCTGGCCGCTGGCGCTGGCGGCCATCTGTCTGATCGTTTATGCCAGCCTGTATCCCTTTGCTGACTGGCGCAACCAGGGCATCTCGCCGCTGCGCTTTCTGACAGCGCCGCTGCCAAAATACTGGACCGGTTTTGATGTGGGCGCCAACCTGCTGGGCTATGCGCCGCTGGGGTTTTTGCTGGCCTTGTCGGCGCTGCGCAGCAGGCGCGTGTCCCGGGCTGTCAGTGTGGCGGTGCTCGGCAGCGCGCTGCTGTCGCTGGCCATGGAAATGCTGCAAAGCTACCTGCCGTCGCGCATTCCTTCCAACGTGGATCTGGCGCTCAATACGCTGGGCGCCTGGCTGGGTGCCTGCTGCGCATGGGCGCTGCAGAAAGTCGGCGTGGTCGATCGCTGGAGTCGCTTCAGAGCACGCTGGTTTGCCCAGAATGCGCGGGGCGCGCTGGTGCTGTTGGTGCTCTGGCCCCCGGCGCTGCTGTTTCCTGCCTCGGTGCCCTTGGGTCTGGGCCAGGTGTTCGAGCGGCTGGAGTCCGCGCTGGCCGAGGCGCTGGCTGACACCCCGTTTCTGGAGTGGATGCCCATGCGCGAGCTGGAGCTGCAGCCGCTGGTGCCCATCGCCGAACTGCTGTGCGTGACTCTGGGGGCGCTCATTCCTTGCTTGCTGGGCTACTGCGTGATTCGCACACGCTGGCAGCGCGCGACGTTCTCGGTGGCAATGATTGCGGTCGGGATGGCGGCGTCGGGCTTGTCGGCGGCCCTCAGCTATGGACCCCAGCATGCCTGGGCCTGGCTGGATCTGCCGGTGCAGGTGGGCATAGGATTGGCGGCAGTGTTGGCGCTCGCATTGCTGGCGCTGCCGCGCCGCGCCGCTGCAGCCCTGACCCTGCTGGCACTGGCCATTCATCTAGGGCTGCTCAATCAGGCGCCCGCCAACCCCTACTTTGCGCAGACGCTGCAAACCTGGGAACAGGGCCGTTTCATCCGTTTTCACGGTCTGGTGCAGTGGCTGGGCTGGCTCTGGCCTTATGCGGCCATGCTATATGTATTGGCGCGGCTGTCTGGCCGCGAGCGCCCACCGTCGGCTAAAACGTAAAATCAGCCCATGACCTCATCCATCTCCCAAGACGCCGCAACCAGCGAATCGGCTGCCGGCCTCGCCTCGGTGGCCGCCGCAACCGACTCCTATTACAAACGTCATATTTTCTTTTGCCTGAATCAGCGCAGCCATGGCGAGGCCTGTTGCGCCGACCACCGCGCGCAGGAAGCTTTTGACCGCTGCAAATCGCAGGTCAAGGCCGCCGGGCTGGACGGGCCGGGCAAGGTGCGGGTCAACAAAGCCGGTTGCCTGGATCGTTGCGCCGCAGGTCCGGTCGCCGTGGTCTACCCCGATGCCGTCTGGTACACCTATATGGACGACAGCGATATCGACGAGATCGTCGAGTCTCACCTTAAGAACGGCCAGGTGGTGGAGCGCTTGCTGATACCGCCGCATCTGGGGCGTTAGTCGTGCTGAGCGGAGGAACGCTTCAGGATCGCGCCTTGGCCAGACCGGCGAATTGCCTGGTTTTTCTGAAAAAATGCAAGATTTTTTCCTCGAGCCCAATGGCTAGGGTGAGTGGCTCCTTTTTATATGGCAATACATTTGCGCGGAAAGTGTCCCTGTGAACTCCAAAACCCAAAAATCAAGCTTTCAAGGCCCGGCAGGTGCCCTTGAAATTGCGCGGGATGAGCCTGCCGGGGCTTCCCGCGGTGTCGCCGTCATTGCCCATCCGCACCCGCTGTTTGGCGGCACCCTGGACAACAAGGTGGTGCAAACACTGGCGCGGGCCTTCGTGCAAAGCGGCTGGACGGCTGTGCGCTTTAATTTTCGGGGCGTCGGCGGCAGTGCGGGTAGCCATGACGAGGGCCTGGGCGAGCTGGACGATTTTCTGGCGGTGGTGCGACACGTGGCACCGTCAGTCGAAAGCCAGAGTGCATTGGCGCTGGCCGGCTTTTCGTTTGGCGCTTTTGTCACCACGCATGCCTTTGAACGCCTGAACCCCAGCCGCAACATCGAAAAACTGGTGTTGGTCGGCACCAGCGTCAGCCGCGCCCCCGCAGCCCCGATCGACCAGGCTGCGCACCTCAAAACCCTGGTGCTGCATGGCGAGCAGGACGACACGGTGCTGTTGTCGGCCGTGCTGGACTGGGCGCGCCCGCAGGCACTTCCTGTTACGGTTGTGCCCGGGGTGGGCCACTTCTTTCATGGACAATTGACCTTGCTGAAAAATCTGGTGGCTCGCCACCTTTCATCGCCTACTCTCTGAGGGTGGATCGTCGCCGATCTGCCTAGCCGTTTTTTTCTTTCTTCATCCACTTTCAGTTACGGACTTTTCCGACATGCAATGTTCCCTAAAGGCCCCTCGTGGCCGGTACAGCCTGCGCGGCCTCGCCGCCACCGCGCTGCTGGCTTTCTCCGCTGTGCTGCCCGGCGCCCACGCCCAAGCTCCCGTCCAGACCCCGCAAGCCCCCGAGATTGCCGCGCGTTCCTACCTGCTGCTGGATGTCACGGCCAACCAGATCCTTGCCGCCAAAGACATCGATTCCCCGGTTGAGCCAGCCTCGCTGACCAAGTTGATGACCGAATACCTGGTGTTCGATGCGCTCAGATCAAAAAAAATCGCGCTCAAGCAGACCCTTGGCGTCAGCGAGCGCGCCTGGAAAATGCCGGGTTCCCGCATGTTCATTGACCCCAAAATGCAGGTGCCGGTTGAAGACCTCATCAAGGGCATGGTCGTGCAGTCGGGCAATGACGCCACCATGGCGCTGGCCGAAGGCGTCGGCGGCACCGTTGGGCACTTTGTGCAGCTCATGAATGAGCAGGCCAAGGCGCTGGGCATGAAGTCGACGAGCTACAAAAATCCCGAAGGCCTGACCGAGGCGGGGCACACCACCACGGCCCGCGACCTGAGCATCCTGGCCACTCGCCTGATGCACGATTTCCCCGACTACGTCGGCTATTCGGCGATCAAGAAGTACCGCTACCCTGGAACACCGGTGGCCAACGACACCAACCGCAACACCTTGCTGTTCCGCGACCCGACCGTGGATGGCCTGAAAACCGGCCACACCGAGGCGGCCGGCTACTGCATGATCGCCACGGCCAGGCGCGATTTTCCCAATCTGGGGGTCGGTGGGGCGCCCGGCAGTCGGCGCCTGCTGGTCATTGTGCTGGGAACGTCCAGCGACAGCGTCCGCGCCAACGAATCCCAAAAACTGCTGAACTGGGGCTACACGGCGTTCGAAGCCGTCAAGCTCTTTGACGCGGGTCAGGCGGTCGTCGCGCCGTCGGTGTGGAAGGGCAAGTCGTCCACGGTCAAGCTCGGTCGGCCCGACGCCATTGTGGTGGCAGTCGCTGCAGGAAGCGCGCCCAAGGTCAAAACCCAGGTCGCCCGGCCCGACCCGCTGGTCGCGCCTTTTGTGAAGGGTCAGTCACTGGGAACGCTCAAAGTCATGCTGGGTGACAACCCCACGCCCGTGGCTGAAGTGCCGCTGGTGGCGCTGGAGGCCGTGGAAGAGGCGGGCATTCTCGGCCGCGCCTGGGATTCCATCAGGCTCTGGATCATGTAGCCAACAACCCTCGCGTCATGTCCGCTGCGATGCCGTCGTAGCGCCTGTGCCGCGATTTACTTGAGCCTATTTGCTATCCGGTTTATACTAGAAAGCTTTTCCGCTTTTGGTGCGGCAAAGTTTTTATTTTTTCTCAAACGTTTAGGGACGTTTTTCCAATGCCAACCATCAATCAGTTAGTCCGTCAGGGGCGCGAGGTCGAAAAGATCAAGTCCAAGAGCCCTGCGATGGAAAATTCTCCACAGCGCCGCGGCGTGTGCACTCGCGTGTACACGACAACGCCTAAAAAGCCAAACTCCGCTCTGCGTAAAGTCGCCAAGGTGCGCCTGACCAACGGATTTGAAATCATCTCCTACATCGGCGGCGAAGGCCACAACCTGCAGGAACACAGCGTGGTGCTGGTTCGTGGCGGTCGTGTCAAGGACTTGCCAGGTGTGCGTTACCACATCGTTCGCGGTGCGCTCGACTTGCAGGGCGTGAAAGACCGCAAGCAGTCGCGTTCCAAGTACGGCGCCAAGCGTCCCAAGGCTAAATAAGCCACTTGGTTCGAACGCCACAGTTCGCGCCAGAAGAAGTTGTCATGACTCCTTCGAAAAAGCAGGTGCTTGGAAATCACCCTGGCAGGTGTTTCAAGCGAAGTGACCCAAGTGCAAATTGTTGCGCCGGTCGAGTAAGTGAGAGCTGTCATAACTCTCGCGGTGCTGCCAATAGCAGTGCCAACTGAAGCAAAGAGGTGAAAAAATGCCACGTCGTCGCGAAGTCCCTAAACGTGAAATTCTTCCTGATCCAAAATTTGGCGATGTCGATCTTGCCAAATTCATGAACGTGATCATGCAAGGCGGCAAGAAAGCCGTCGCAGAGCGCATTATTTATGGCGCTCTGGAGCAAATTGAAAAAAAGAACCCCGGCAAAGATCCGCTGGAGGCTTTCCACATGGCCATCGGCAACATCAAGCCCATGGTTGAAGTGAAATCCCGCCGCGTTGGTGGTGCCAACTACCAGGTGCCCGTTGAAGTGCGCCCTGTCCGTCGTATGGCCCTGGCCATGCGCTGGCTCAAGGAAGCGGCCAAAAAGCGCGGTGAAAAATCCATGTCGCTGCGTCTGGCCAACGAGTTGATGGAGGCCACCGAAGGTCGTGGCGGCGCCATGAAAAAGCGTGACGAAGTTCACCGCATGGCCGAAGCCAACAAGGCGTTCAGCCACTTCCGCTTCTAATTCTTCAATTGCAGTGTTTACAGCGCTGATTTGACGGGTTGCCAGCTGATTTCAGGGTGCCAAGCACCTCGATTTCTGCTGGTTCAATCCCAATTCTGCCGGCCAGGCGCAAAACGCACGGCCGGCAGACGCGCAAGACAAGCATGAAAGTTGCCTTGGCAACGAGTCTATGTTCGTAACCTCGAACTGAAAGTAATTTATGTCCCGCGCTACCCCCATTCAAAACTACCGCAACATTGGTATTTCCGCGCACATTGACGCTGGCAAAACCACCACCACAGAGCGGATCCTTTTTTACACCGGCGTGACCCACAAGATTGGTGAAGTTCACGACGGCGCGGCCACCATGGACTGGATGGAGCAGGAGCAGGAGCGTGGCATCACGATCACTTCCGCTGCGACCACCTGTTTCTGGAAGGGCATGGACACCTCCCTGCCCGAGCACCGCATCAACATCATCGACACCCCCGGCCACGTCGACTTCACCATCGAGGTGGAGCGTTCCATGCGCGTGCTGGACGGTGCCTGCATGGTGTATTGCGCTGTCGGCGGCGTGCAGCCTCAGTCCGAGACCGTCTGGCGCCAGGCCAACAAGTACAAAGTGCCACGCTTGGCCTTCGTCAACAAGATGGACCGCACCGGCGCGAACTTCTTCAAGGTCGTTGAGCAAATGAAGCTGCGCCTGAAAGCCAATCCCGTGCCCATGGTGGTCCCGATCGGTGCCGAAGAGAACTTCACCGGCGTGATTGACCTGATCAAGATGAAAGCCATCATCTGGGATGAGGCTTCGCAAGGCATGAAGTTCGACTATCGTGAGATCCCGGCTGAGCTGCTGGCATTGGCCAAGGAATGGCGCGAAAAGATGGTCGAGGCGGCTGCCGAGGCATCTGAAGAGCTCATGAACAAGTACCTCGAAGAGGGTGACTTGAGCGAAGAGGAAATCAAGTTCGGTATTCGCACGCGCACGATCGCCAGCGAAATTCAACCGATGTACTGCGGCTCAGCCTTCAAGAACAAAGGCGTGCAGCGCATGCTGGACGCCGTGATTGAATTCATGCCGTCGCCGCTGGATATTCCGCCTGTCAAGGGGACGGACGAAGACGAAGCGCCGGTGACGCGCAAGGCCGACGACAACGAAAAATTCTCGGCGCTGGCATTCAAACTGATGACTGACCCTTTTGTCGGCCAGTTGACCTTTGTGCGCGTGTACTCCGGCGTACTGAAAAAAGGCGACAGCGTTTTCAACCCGATCAAGGGCAAAAAAGAGCGTATCGGCCGTATCGTGCAGATGCACGCCAACGACCGCAAGGAAGTCAGCGAAATCTGCGCCGGGGACATCGCCGCCTGCGTCGGTTTGAAAGACGTCACCACGGGTGAAACCCTCTGCGATCCGGACGCCATCATCATGCTCGAACGCATGGTGTTCCCCGAGCCTGTGATTGCGCAGGCCGTGGAACCAAAGACCAAGGTTGACCAGGAAAAAATGGGTATCGCGCTGCAGCGACTGGCGCAGGAAGACCCTTCGTTCCGCGTCAAGACCGACGAAGAATCAGGCCAGACCATCATCGCCGGCATGGGCGAGTTGCACCTTGAGATTATTGTCGACCGCATGCGGCGCGAGTTTGGCGTGGAAGCCAACGTCGGCAAGCCGCAAGTGGCTTACCGTGAAACCATCCGCAAGACGATCGAAGATGCCGAAGGCAAGTTCGTGCGTCAGTCCGGCGGCAAGGGCCAGTACGGTCACGTGGTGCTCAAGATTGAGCCGAATGAACCTGGTAAAGGCATCGAGTTCATCGACGCCATCAAGGGGGGTGTGGTGCCGCGCGAATATATTCCTGCGGTTGAAAAAGGTATTCACGAAGCGGTGACCTCGGGCGTGCTGGCCGGCTACCCGGTGGTGGACGTCAAGGTGACGCTGCACTTCGGTTCCTACCACGATGTGGACTCGAACGAAATGGCCTTCAAGATGGCTGCCATTTTCGGCTTCAAGGAAGGCTGCCGAAAGGCCAATCCGGTCATTCTTGAGCCGATGATGGCCGTTGAAGTCGAAACGCCTGAAGACTACGCCGGCAACGTGATGGGCGATTTGGCCTCACGCCGCGGCATGGTGCAAGGCATGGAAGATATGCTCGGTGGCGGCAAGGCCATCAAGGCTGAAGTTCCCCTGTCCGAAATGTTCGGCTACTCGACCACGCTGCGTTCCATGTCACAGGGTCGTGCGACCTACTCCATGGAGTTCAAGCACTACTCTGAAGCGCCGCGCAATGTGTCTGAAGCCATCATGGCTGCCCGCGCCAAGTAAGCAAAAACAGATGCCGGTTCTGGAAGGAATCGGCATCACCATTTCCTGTCTGCGATTGTGTGCCACTTTGTACCCGTGCGAAGTGAATCAGCAACACAGTGCAAACGTTAAACCACACACGGGCATGTTCTTTATCTGGAGTTGAAAATGGGAAAAGAGAAATTTTCGCGGACCAAGCCGCACGTCAACGTCGGCACGATTGGCCACGTTGACCATGGCAAGACCACCCTGACGGCAGCGATCACCACCGTGCTCGCCGCCAAATTCGGCGGCGAAGCCAAGGGCTACGACCAAATTGATGCGGCCCCGGAAGAAAAAGCCCGCGGCATCACCATCAACACCGCCCACGTCGAATACGAAACGGCCAACCGCCACTACGCCCACGTCGACTGCCCAGGGCACGCCGACTATGTCAAGAACATGATCACCGGCGCCGCCCAGATGGATGGCGCCATTTTGGTCGTGTCCGCTGCCGACGGCCCCATGCCCCAGACCCGCGAGCACATCCTGCTGGCCCGCCAGGTCGGCGTGCCTTACATCATCGTGTTCCTGAACAAGTGCGACATGGTCGACGACGCCGAACTGCTCGAACTCGTTGAAATGGAAGTGCGCGAGCTCCTCGACAAGTACAACTTTCCCGGCGACGACACCCCCATCATTCACGGCTCCGCCAAGCTCGCCATGGAAGGCGACAAAGGCCCGCTGGGTGAGCAAGCCATCATGAAGCTGGCCGACGCACTGGACAACTACATTCCCATGCCCAAGCGCGCCGTCGATGGCGCCTTCCTGATGCCCGTCGAAGACGTCTTCTCCATCTCCGGGCGCGGCACCGTCGTGACCGGCCGTATCGAGCGCGGCGTGATCAAGGTCGGCGAGGAAATCGAGATTGTCGGCATTGCAGACACCCAGAAAACCATCTGCACCGGCGTGGAAATGTTCCGCAAGCTGCTCGACCAGGGCCAGGCTGGCGACAACGTCGGTATCTTGCTGCGCGGCACCAAGCGCGAAGACGTGCAGCGCGGCCAGGTGCTGTGCAAACCCGGCTCCATCAAGCCGCACACCCACTTCACCGGCGAGATTTACGTGCTGAGCAAGGACGAAGGCGGCCGCCACACGCCCTTCTTCAACAACTACCGGCCCCAGTTCTACTTCCGCACGACGGACGTGACCGGTGCCATCGAGTTGCCAGAAGGCAAGGAAATGGTCATGCCAGGCGACAACGTGTCGATCACCGTCAAGCTGATCAACCCGATCGCCATGGAAGAAGGCCTGCGCTTTGCCATTCGCGAAGGTGGCCGGACGGTTGGCGCCGGTGTGGTGGCCAAAGTGATCGCTTGATTCCACATAAAACCAAGGAATTACCATGGCTACCAAGCAAAAAATCCGTATCCGCCTCAAGGCGTTTGACTACAAACTGATTGACCAGTCAGCCGCCGAGATCGTCGACACCGCCAAACGCACTGGTGCGATTGTCAAGGGCCCCGTGCCCCTGCCAACCCGCATGAAGCGCTTCGACATCCTGCGTTCGCCCCACGTCAACAAGACGAGTCGCGACCAGCTTGAAATCCGCACCCACCAGCGCCTGATGGACATCATCGACCCGACGGATAAAACCGTTGACGCCCTGATGAAGCTCGATCTGCCTGCGGGTGTGGACGTGGAAATCAAGCTGCAATAAGCGGGAAATCGGGATGGATCGTCACGCAACTGGGTTAACGCCCTGCGTGACGTCCCCCGGTCCCTTAGCCGGCAGCAGCTTGACTGCTTATGGCTTGGCTCGCTGCGACGCGTTGCTGTAGCGTGGCCCAGCCATCGTCGATTTCGGCCTGTAGGGTTTCGATGTCGGCGCTCACGATATGCCGGTATCGGCGTTGCAGCGCGAGGTAATCGGCGACCGGTCTGGTCTTGGCGGTGTGGTTGAGTGTGTAGCGATGGCCGTCTTCGATTTCATACAGCGGGAAAGCGCCACACTCGACGGCATAGCGTGCTGCAGTCAGGCCGGCATCGTCGGGCAGCCCCCAGCCTTCCATGCACGGAATCAGCAGTGTGATGATACGGGTGCCCTGCATGGCTTTGGCCTTCTCCACTTTGCGCAGCAGGTCTGGCAGATGGCCCGCACTGGCGGTGGCCACATAAGGAACCCGGTGCGCCGCCATGATCTCGGTCAGGTTTTTCTTGCGTGAGGTCTTGCCCGCTGGCGTGGAACCGGTGCGCGCGAAATGGGGTGTGGATGACGACTTCTGGGCGCCGGTGTTCATGTAGCCTTCGTTGTCCAGACAGAAGTAAATGAAATCCTCATTGCGGTCAGCCGCCGAGGAAAGGCACTGAAAACCGATGTCGTAGGTCCCGCCGTCGCCGGCCAGCACGATGACCTGGGTATCTCGCTTGCCCTGGGCGTCGAGTGCGCGGCGCAGCCCGGTGGCTGCGGCGGCGCTGGATTCGAGCGTGGGCTGGTACACCGGGATGCGCAGCGAACTGAAGGGTTGCGGCCCGGCAATGATGGCCATGCATGAGGGCGGAATCACGGCCATGGTTTTTGACCCCATGGCGGTCAGAACGTGGCGCACCGAAAGGGCATCGATGCAGCCGGGACAGGCCGCGTGTCCGGAGCACAGCATGGCTTCCTGGTTGGCTTGTTCGATCTTGATCATGGCGGTCACCTTACCCACTGCGAATCGGCCAGCGCTTCGCTTTGGCTGGCGTGTTTGACGAACTCGACAATCTTCGCTGGCGATACGTTGACGCCGCCAACGCCGGCCAGCAGGCCGTGAATGCGCGGCGTTGCCGGACTGCCATACAGAGCCGCCCGCAGTTCCTGGTGCAGAACGCCGCCATGGCCGGGTGAGTAGTTGCGATCGAGCACGATGACTTCGTCAACGCCCGCGAGCGCCTCGCGCAGCCCAAGTGTTGGCAATGGCCGAAACAGGCGAACCTTGACCAGGCCGACGGCTTGTCCGGCCTCGCGCATGGCGTCCACTGCATCGCGGACGGTACCGCACATGCTGCCCATGGTGACGATGACGGTGCGCGCACCCTCGCAGCGGTAACGCTCGATCACGCCGTGGCCGCGGCTGGTGCGCTGGGCCCATTCGTGGTCGGCCTGCGCGGCCAGTGCCGGCACGCGCGCCATGGCTTCACCGAGCTCCTGGCGGTGGCGAAAAAACATCTCTTGCGAGACCACGTTGCCCCAGGATTCCACCTTGTCGGTGTCAAGCCGATGCGGCGGGGCAAATGCCGGCAAATAGGCATCGACCAGGTCTTGCGTTGGCACCAGCACCGGCTCCATCGCGTGGGAGACGTAAAACGCGTCGAGGTTCACCATGGTGGGGATCAGCACCTGCTCGGCGACGCGGTAGGCCTGAATCACGGTGTCGAGTGCTTCCTGCGCGCTTTCCACGTAGTACTGGATCCAGCCGGTGTCGCGCTGGGCCAGGCTGTCCGTCTGGTCGGGCCAGAAAGCCCAGGGCGAGGCGACGGTGCGGTTGACGTTGGCCATGACGATGGGCACACGCGCGCCGCTGGCGTAGTGCAGCAACTCATGCATCAGCAGCAGCCCCTGCGAGGCGGTGGCGGTAAACACCCGAACGCCCACCAGTGAGGCCGGAATGCAGGCCGACATCACGGAGTGCTCGGACTCGGGCGTGATAATTTCGGCGTCGAAGCTGCCGGCGGCTTGAAACTCGGTGAGTTGCTCCAGTATCGGTGTCTGCGGTGTGATTGGATACAAAGGAACCACCTTGGGTCGCGCCAGGCGGGCGCCCCAGGCCACCGCCTGGTTGCCGGTCAGCAGTATGGACTTGTCTGGGGCACTCATCGCAATTCCTCCTCCATCGTCATTGAACCAGTCGGGCATTCCCTGACGCACAAGCCGCAACCTTTGCAGTAGTCGGTGAGCACCGTGTAGCCGTTTCCGAGCCGTTTGACTGCCATATCCGGGCAATACACCACGCAGTTGTTGCAGTGGGTGCAGGTGCCACAGGAGAAGCAACGCTCGCTCTCGGCAAGTGCCTGCTCGAGTTCCAGGCCAAGCTGGACTTCGGCGTCGCGGGCGAGTCGCTCGTGGGCATCCAGCCGTTGCGCCTGGGCGCGCTCGCGCTTGGGGTAATAGTAGGTGCCGATGGACGCCAAGGGCACCAGTGGCTCGCTATCGAATGTGGGGTTCGTGGTTGACGCTGCCTGGCGTTGGCGCAACTCGCCAGCGATCGCCTGCGCCGCCCGTTTGCCCATGCCGATGGCTTCGGTGACAAAGCGCGCCATACTGGCCATGTCGCCGCCGGCGTAAACGCCGGCTGTGCTGGTGGCGAGTTGCAGGTCCGTCTGGAGCAGTCCGCCCGCGGCGGCGAAGCCCTCGCCCAGGACAGTGAGATCGGGATCCTGGCCGATGGACGTGACGATGGCGTCGGCCGCGAGGGTGAAACGGCTGCCCTCGATGGGGGCGAGCGTGAACTGCCCCCGTTTTGCGCCGGGAACAAATGACACCCTGGTGCAGGTCAGGGTCAGGCCATCGGTGCCACCATCGGTCACGCCATCGAGGCGCGCACCATCGACCAGTAGGACTCCTTCCTCCAGGGCTTCTGTCAATTCTTCGGGCTGTGCCGGCATCTGGGCGCGCTGCTCCAGGCAGAGCAGGGTCACCGTGTGGCCAAGACGGCGTGCGCTGCGCGCGGCGTCCAGTGCTGCGCTGCCACCGCCGATCACCACCAGCCGCTTGCCCAGCGCCACTGGCTTGCCCGAGTTGGCGCCGGCCAGATAGCTGGCGCCGTCGCACACCCAGGCTTGCAGGTAGTCGAGTATGGGCAGGCGCTTTTGACGGGCGGCACCCAAGGCCAGGTACAGCGCATCGTGCTGCTGGCGCAGGCGCGCGAAGCCCGCGGCGGTGTCGATGCTGTGGTTGCAGCGTACAGTGACGCCCATCGCCACGATGCGTGCGATTTCACCATCGAGCACGTCGCGTGCCAGCCGGTACGCCGGGATGCCGTAACGCATCAACCCGCCAAGTTCAGCGTGCGCCTCGTACAGCGTGACGGCAAAACCCATTCTGCGCAACTGATAGGCCGCTGACAAACCTGATGGACCGCCCCCCACGATGGCGACATGGCCGGTCTGAACCGTTGTGGCAGGTTCAAACTGCCAGCCTTGCGCCAGTGCCTGATCACCCACAAAACGCTCCAGTTTGCAGATCGACAGTGCCTCGTCGTAGCCGGCGCGGTTGCAAGCTGTCTCGCAGGGGTGGTGGCAGATGCGTCCGGCAATCGCCGGGAACGGGTTGTGGCGGGCCAGCACTTGCCAGGCGCCGTGGAAATCACGCGCGCGCGCCAGTCCAATCCACTCGGCGATG